>Ga0315277_10000045_pt1 | contig 176450 bp, 160 predicted proteins | sample YL17G05_15_MG_FD_203695 | JGI IMG/M metagenome (GOLD analysis project Ga0315277, IMG submission 203695) | Sediment microbial communities from Yellowstone Lake, YNP, Wyoming, USA - YL17G05_15 | ecosystem: Environmental > Aquatic > Freshwater > Lake > Sediment | place: USA: Wyoming | collected...
CCACTTCCTATGTTTCCCGAGTTTGTATCTGAGTCTTTTTCTATTCCGTCAACATAAATTTTTTGCACTGACCCATCATATGTTCCCGCAATATAATGCCAGCTATTATTGTTAATTTCACTACCTATTGAAATAACATTGGAATTAGCCACTATTTGCCATATTATTGTTTGCTGCGCAAGAAGTCTGACTCTTATTAATCCTGCTGAATCTATTACTATAATATGTCCGTCTGTTTCACTTGAAGGAATTTTTGTCCAAACAGAAAAAGTAAATTTATTAGTGAGTCCTAAATTAGCACTTGAAACGTTTACATAATCATCCCCCCCGTCAAAACTCAAAGCGTTCTTTCCTTGCCCTGATCCCACCACCTTGTAAGGAGTATCATCAACGCAGACAGCACCATTTATGGTTCCATTGTTTTTGTATCCGGAAAGGTCTTTGGCAGTGCAATCATCAAAATCCCAGATTCCCACTGCCTCAACACCAATGGCGTGCTGAACACTCTGGCTGAATTCCAATGCCTTGGTAATCCTGGCTTTTTGTCTCGGACCGCTCAAATTAACCAGGATAACACTGGAAAGCAAACCAATGATGGCTATGACTACCAGTAACTCAATGAGAGTGAAGGATTTTCTATTTTTCCCCTTGTAAGTATGCATAAGCTGAAAGAGCAGCTTTTGCCCCCTCCCCGGCGGCAATAACGATTTGTTTATACAATACGTTAGTGGAATCTCCGGCCGCAAACAAACCAGGCGTTCTGGTCTGATTGGTTTTAAAATCAATGACAATCTCTCCTTTTTCATTAAGCTCAACCAGGTCTTTAACAAAAGAAGTTGCCGGCCTGTAGCCGATCTCAACAAAAATTCCTTCCACTGCCAGGGTTTTTAATTCCTTGTTCTGTTCAAAAACCAAGGATTTAACAAATTTCTCTCCTTCGATCTTTTTCACTGAAGCCCCAGCGATAACTTCAATTTTACCGGTTTTTCTGGCTTTTTCCTGAAGAATTTCATCAGCCCTGACCTCTTTTCCGGCTTCCAGGATATATACTTTCTTGGCGTAACTGGTCAAAAAAACAGCCGTTTCAAAACCGGCATTGCCTCCTCCAATCACCGCCACATTTTTATTTGAAAACAAAGGCCCGTCGCAGTTGGAGCAGTAGGATACTCCCCTGCCAATAAATCTTTCTTCCTCTTCCAAACCCAGCTTCCTAGGCTCGGAACCGGAAGCAATTATAACCGCTTTGGACTGAAATTCTTTTTTCTTTCCCGTTAAAACCGAAAATTCGTTATCGCTTTTTTGTATTTTAATTATTGAATCTTTTTCAATATCAACTTTATATCTCTTCAAATGCTTTTCGAATCTTTCAATCAGCTCCAAGCCGGAAATCTCCTCGAATCCGGGATAATTTTCAATAGTAACCGCTTTGCCGGCCATCAGACCGCCAAAGTTTTTAACAATCAAAAGGGTTTTTAATTTTTTCCGGCTGGCATAAATGCCGGCCGTTACGCCGGCCGGACCGCCGCCGATAATGATTAAATCGTATGTCTCCATAATGGATTACATATGCAAAATCTCGGGAATGGCTCTTATCAAATCGGTAGCCAGCATTCCTTCTTTTAATTTCTTGGAAGCCAATTCACCGGCTTTGCCGTTAATGAAAGCGCCTGCCTGGGCAGCCTCAAAAGGACTGATTCCTCTGGCCATTAAAGCTCCGCAAATGCCAGCCAGGGTGTCTCCGCAGCCTCCTTTACTCATATAAGGAGAACCGGCTCTGTCTAAAGCTATTTCTTTTCCGTCAGAAATGATATCTGTCACTCCCTTTAAAAGAATGGTGTTTCCCAGACATTTTGCCTCTTCTTCCACCATTTTTATCTTCTGGTCTTCGGTCAAATCAGAAACCTCTTTCCCGGTCAGGACAAAAAATTCATAGACATTGGGAGTAATCAGAAAGTTTTTCCCTGAAAATAATTTGCAATTCCTTCCTACGGCATGAATAGCGTCAGCATCTATCACCACCGGCACGGAAACCTGAGCAAGATATTCCAAAACCGCTTCCTGGGTTTCGTTTGTCCTTCCCAATCCTCCCCCGATAACAACCGCTGTTTTTCCGTGAGCAGCTTCTTTGGCCGCCTCGGTCATGGAAATAAGGGTGGCTAAATGCTTTTTCTCCAGCCAGTCCCCTTCCAAAGGATAAGCAGCCAGGTTGGGAGAAAAGGAAGCAATGATGTCAGCCGCTCTTCTGGGAGCAATGACTCTGACCATATCAACCCCTGTCCTGAAGGCGGCAATTGACGAAAAAGCCGGAGAGCCGGAATAAAATTGGGAACCGCCGATGACCAGTAAAAGACCGTAATCATATTTTTTTGATCCTGGCGGTTTTTCTTTAAAAATGTTTCTTAATATGTTTTTGTTAACTTCAATCATGTATTTAATTTGTGTATAAATTGATGACCTTTGACATATTTTAGCACAAACCCCGTTAGAAATGAAATTCTAACGGGGCTGGTTTTAAACGAATAATTGAACTGATTTACCTTCCTTTTTCCATTTTTCTTCTTAAAAAAGCCGGTGTTTCCCAAATCCTCTCCCGGGCCAGCATTTCCGCCTCCACCTCTTCGGCCTCTTTTTTAACCTGGAGACCTGTTCTCCTTATTCTTTCTTTTTCTATTGCTTCAAAGAGGTTAACGTTTTTTTCTTCCGGAGATTCTTCTCTTTTTCTTCTGATCTTTCTTCTTTTCTTTTTAATGCGCTTTATCTTTTTAATTCTTCTTACCCTTTTCTTTTTGGGTTTGGGTTTTTCAGTTTCCTTTTTCACCTGAACCGGTTTCTCTAAGGGCTTTTTTATTCTTTTAATAATTCTTCTTCTGGGTTTTTTCCTTCTTTTCTTTTTTTTCTTTTTTGAGGGAAAGATTTTCAGCGCGCAGCCGGTAACAAGCAAAGTGGTCTGGAGGGTGTCGGCATATTTTTTTCCCTGGGAAATTCCAAAGATAATCTTTGCTTCGGGATTGACCAAATCAGAAATGGTCTTGGTCATTTCATTAACCTCAGCCAGAGAAAGCTCTTTCTGTCCGGCAATGTTGAATAAAACTCCTTTGGCTCCTTTTATGCTGTAAGGATACAAGGGAGAATTAAGAGCTTTGGTTATGAGGTTTTTGGCTGATTCGCTTTTTCTTTGAGCCTCCACCGTATTTAAATAGGCCAGCCTGCCCCTGCCCTCTAAAATTGTCCTAAAGTCGGCAAAATCAATGTTAATCAATCCCGGCTCATAAATAGTCTCTATCAGACCGTTAAGGCTTTCTGTCAGAATCTTGTTAACGGCTGAAAGAGCATGCCTTAAAGGAGTGGTCTTATCAATAATCTGGAAAACCCTTTCATTGGGAATAATGGAAAGAGCATTTAAATGGTTTTTCACCTTTCTTAAAGAATCCCTGGCAATTTCCATTTTCTTTTCTCCTTCAAATTTAAAAGGCATTGTAAAAATGCCGTAAGTGAGATTGCCTAATTTTTTAGCTTCCTTGGCAAAAACCGGAATTGCTCCTGATCCTGTTCCTCCGCCCAGACAAACAACAAAAATACATAAATCCTGGCCCCTTAAAATTTCTTTTATCCTGTCTTTTTCATTTAAAGCAGCCTGCAGTCCCAGCTCAGGATTCATTCCTGTCCCTAGTCCGTGGGTCAGGCTCTGACCGAAATGAAAGCGAGCGGCTTTCCTGCTCGAGGTTCTTAAAGCCTGGGAGTCAGTATTGGCCACCACGAAGCTGGCTTTGGGCATCCGATGAGCAATTTCTGAAACAATAGTTCCGCCCCCTCCACCAATACCAATTACCCTAATCCTGGTTCTTTTGATTTTGTCTTCAACCTTCTCCAACGGCAAATCAGAAACTTTTTTAATCGGCCTTTTCATGGTTTTGGGGCGTTTTCTTTGCATTGATTGAGTTTAGAACTTTAATTTTTTTTAGTCAATTCCTTTTGGTATTCAAAGTAGGAATAGAGAACCGTATAAATGGAAAGAGAAATTGCCGGTATGATAACCAGAAAAATTGCCAACTCCTGGAAAAATAATCCCAAAAGAGCAATCAACCCGTTAATTTTAAAAAGTTTTCCTCCCAGCTTATGAGTCTTATCCCAGACCGAATCGCTGCTTAGAGTCCAGGGCGTCCTGATTCCTATAAACCAGTTCCTTCGGGCATTCTCTATAAGAATACCGCAGTAATAGAACAAGACTGAAAAAGCTGGAACCAGGAAAACAACCATGTTGAATTTATTACCAAGATTCCAATAAATGGTTAATAGATAAAGGTAAAAGAAAAACACAATTATCAAAAGAATAAACCCGTTATAGTATTTCCTGAACTTTTCAATATTTTCCTTTAAAGGATCTATCTTGGGTATCAAAATAAAAAGCAAAAACATGAAAAGAGAAATAAAGGGCATGAAGAACAAACTGGAACATTTTGACATGTATCCGTTAACAACCCCCTGATCATCCCAATGGGAAGCCATCATTTCCGGCATGCGGGGATAGAAATAAAAACCAACGGCAAAGGAAAGCAGAATTACAAGGATGATTATCAATTGAGTTTTTTGCATAGTTTTGTTAATTAGTTTTTTGACTTCTTAATTTTAGTTTTCCACAGCCCTTGTCTTGACATAATTTTTATGGTATACAGAAGACAGAAACGGGGAGTCCAGTCTTCTGGACACCCCCGTTTTATTTTATCTCTGATAATCGCAAAGGCCATACGTTAAAATAAAAAGGGCTATTAATGGTGATATGTTGAGCCAGGGGATATTGGTTTTTCTTGTTAGGTTGGATAATAAATTTAGAAATTAAATGATCTACAAAGCCTATTTTTGCTCTCGCTCGATTAGAATCCTTTACACAACCATTCTTCTGTTTCCATTGAAAAACAACGGAACCCAATAATAAATCCGTAACTTGCAATAAAATGAATGTTTCGGAGTGGGCTCTTATAGTATTAAATACTTTGGGTAAGGTATTTATTTCTGTTTCAAAATATTTATCACTTTTCGCGGGACGATTCATGTAGTCAGCTACCACACAAAGATTATCGTCCCCCTGATTATATTTACAAAGAAGTTTGGCATAACTAATATAAGCATCCCAATAATTTTTATATATTAACTGATTGAATTTAGGGTCAGTTTTATCAATAACTAAAGCAGAAAAAAATAACGGAAATTCAAAAATAGTATCTATAAATGTTTTGTAGCGCTCCAGTGTTGTAGGAGTTATTTTGGTAAATTTATGCTCATGGTGCCGGGTAGAAACCAATAAAAGATTTAAGTCTTGTTGATTTAAAACTCTCGGATTATCTTTTAAGCCTTGAATCATTTTTTGCCTTTCCTCTTTTTTAACTGAATAATAATCATAATGTTTCTGAAGTAGTTTTTCAGTAATTAAAGAAACATCTGATATCTTCAGAAATCCTACGGCAAAAAATGGTTGGATATCTTTTGCTTCGTCCAAAATTCCTGATTCATCTATGAATGCGAAACAGTTTTGCACAATTATAATAGTTTCCTAATTTAAGCTTTTTTAATAATTCTCAAAACAAAATAGGCAATCAATCCGCCGCTTAGTGCGGTAAATAACTGGAGCCAGCTCATCATGGAAGCCGCCTTAAAAGCAATCTCCTTTTTGGAAAAGAGTTCAATCATCAAAGAACTAGTGCCGAACAAGAAAAGAAATTTAAGAAAACTGGCAGATATTATCCCCAGCCAATAATTCCTTTTTCTTAAAAAATTGAAAGTTAAAACAAGGATGGCATTGGAAGTTACTATAAAGGGAATCATGGGAGCCAAGACAGAAGGTAAAAGCCCGATTCCCAAAGCAATCAGACTGGGAACTAGTCCTATAAGAAGAGATCCCTCTAGTCCCAATATTACGGTGGAAATGAAAAGCACGGCATTAACCAGAGAACCGGATACAAGCTGAAATTTCAAAAGAGGAGCAAAGACGGCTAAGCTCAGTAAAATACTAAAATAAAATAAATTGGCTTTTCTTAAAATTAAAGTTTTTGTTTCCGTCATATTTTCACTTCTCTTGTTTTTTTATGATATTTGGTGTGGCAAATCTTATGAATTATCTTTTCATTGTTCAAGAATTCTTTGTATACCTTTTTAACTATGGGATTCTCATGGGCCAGCCTTAATTTCTTTCCGGCATCAATCTTATACAAGGCCTCTGCCCTTTGTCTTCTTATCTCCGGAGTACTGGGCAAAGGCTGTCCTCCTCCTCCGATGCATCCTCCCGGGCAAGCCATGACTTCAACCGCATCGTAAGCTTTGGGATTTTTCTTCAATTCCTTTAAAATCTTTTCCGCGTTACCGGTTCCGGTGATCACGGCCATTTTTGCCTTAAATCCTTTAATGTTAATCTCGGCTTTTTTAACGCCTTCCATTCCCCTGACTTCTTTCAAATTCACGTTCTTCAGATTCTTTCCCGTAATCATATAATAGGCGGTTCTTAAGGCCGATTCCGCCACTCCGCCGCTGGCTCCGTAAATCACTCCCGCCCCGCTGGGAATGCCCAAAGGATTGTCAGCCGGCTCGGGCTTTATTTTCTTCAAATCAATATTCCTTTTTTTAAAAAGCCGGGCCAGTTCCCTGGTGGTTAAAACATAATCAACCGGCTCCATTCCCTCAATTTCCAGTTCATCCCTTTCCACTTCATATTTCTTGGAAGTACAGGGCATTATGGATATGACTTTTATCTTTTTAGGGTCTATCTTTTCTTTTTGAGCCCAATAGGTTTTTATCAAAGCTCCCAGAATTATATGAGGAGACCTGGTAGTAGCAATACAGGGAATGAATTCCGGATAATAGAACTCAAGGAATTTAACCCAGGAAGGGCAGCAGGAACTGAGACAAACGCCTTTTCCTGTTTTAATCTTTTCCATCAGTTCCTTGGCTTCTTCCATGGTGGTAAAATCAGCTCCCACGCTGACGTCAAAAACCTTATCAACTCCCAGTTTTCTGATTGCCGCCGCCAGCTTGTCGGTAACCACTTCTCCCGGCTTCATTCCGAACTCTTCTCCGATGCTGGTCCTTATGGCCGGAGCAAACTGAACGACAATAACCTTGCTCTTGTCCTTAAAAGGCTTTTCAATGTCCTCGTATTCACCCACCGACTCAAAAGCTCCTACCGGACAATGAACCAGACACTGGCCGCAAAAAATGCAGTCTCTCTTTTTATCCTTGGTGGGAAAAACTTCAAAAAAAGAATTCTTCTCTTCAATATCAAAGAAATTAACCCCTTGTTTTTGGCAGACCTCAACACAATTCCTGCAATCCATGCATTTGGAAGTATCAAAGACTATGGAAGGACCGAACTGATGACATGGAAAGTTCTTCTTCCTGTCAGTAAACCTGTTAATTTTAAGCCTGTACTCCTTGGCCAGCTTTAAGAGCTTGCACTTGTCATACCAGACGCAGTCATCGCATTCTTCCCTGTGCTGGGCAAAAATCAATTCCAGATTGATTTTTCTGGCTCTCTCTATTTTGGAAGAATCAGTAATAATCTCCATTCCTTGTTCCGCTTTAACGGAACAAGCGGTGGATAACCCCTTTTTCCCTTTGATTTCAATCAAGCAGAGCCTGCAGCCGGCTTTGGCTTCCAGGTCAGGATGAAAACAAAGAGAAGGAATCTCAATTTTATTCTCTTTAGCCGCATCTAAAACAGTCTTTCCTTCATCAACCCTTATCTTCCTGTTATTAATATATATTTGAACCTTTTTCATTTTAAAACCTTGGATATTAAGCTTTTAAAAGGAATTGAAGCTCCTCTTCCCAAAGGACAAAAGCTGGTTTCTTCCAGAACCAGGAACAGATCTTCCAAGGTATTTTTATCAATTTTTCTCTTTTTAATCATTTCTGAAAGCCTGTAAAGCCCTTCCCTGCAGGGAACGCACTTATCGCAGTTTCCCTTCATTAAAAAATCAACCCATTTTCCCATTAAGGAATAAGGATCTGTTTTAAGATTAAAAACAATGATTGAAGCTAAATACTGAACAGGCCTATCCAGTTCTTTGGAAAGGAATATCTCTCCTTCTGCTCCCCCGCCTACTTGCACGAAAAAATTAAAATCAGGCCAGTTATGAGTTTCTTTTAAAACTTTCTTAATGGTCCAGTCTTCGGGAAATTCAAAAACTCCTTTATTCTTAACTTCCCCGGAAATACAATAAAAACGTTCATTATTGTATTTATTCTCATTAATCTTAGAAACGTAATAAAAAGTCTCTACGTTATTAACCAAGGTAGGACAGCCGAAGAGGCCTGCCTGGGTGGGATGAGGAGGCTTCTGCCTCGGTTCAGCCCTTTTCCCTTCAATTGATTCAATTAATGAGGTTTCCTCCCCTCCAATATATTTACCGTACTCAGTTTTTTTTAAAAATATGCTTATGGGAAGCTTTCCTATAAGCTTTTTCAATTTATTCCCGTATTTTTTAAAATATTCCTTGTTAATGTATATATATCCTGAACTGTGATCAATGGTTTTTAAAGCAATCTTCATTCCTTCTATCACCTTATCAGGATAATTCTTCAAAATGTAATCATCTTTAAAAACCTCCGGCTCCCCTTCCGCCGCATTGCAAATGACATATTTTTTTAAAGCTTTGGCGTTTTTAACCGATTCCCATTTCAAACCGGTAGGAAAGCTTGAACCGCTTCTTCCTTTAAGCCCGCTTTTTTTGAGTTTTAATATAATATCTTGGGAAGGCATAATATTATATTATATGCTTATAATTTTAAAAAATCAAAAAAGCCCGAGTGTTTAATTAGGACTTTCTTTATTTCCCTCTCTCCTGCGAATCATAGATAACGTTAGAACCTGTTTTGAACCTACACTAGCCTGACATCGCTAATAATGATGGTCGGAAGTATCTTTAATTTCCTTTTTTAATGCTTCGACAATCATTTCCATTGTAGAACCTTTAGACATCTCATCGGCAACAATCCTCATTAATTTATGGCTTCCTCTTTGACAAGATGAGGCTTCTATTGTTGCCGGTTGATTTAAATATTTATATACCTTTCTACCAAAATATGTCGATGTTAATATCCCAGCTATTATAAGGCTGATTCCAATGAAAACATTCTTAAACATTAGAGTTATCCCTGCAATTAAACATAAAACAATAATGGGTCGCATAAACCCCGCTAAAAATAAATCATTCCATTCTTTCGGTTGATTTTTCTGTCCAAGAGCAAGATAAGTTCCTAATTTCTGCGTAAATCCCTGCGAGTCCAATAGTTCTTTGGCGTAATAATACGTCTTTTGGACTTCTTCGTCTAAAATTTTATAGTTCATATAATTTTCATCTTTATTTTTAATTTTGATTGACCTTTCTAAAAAGGGACATTTTATTATAAATATACTTCTTTTATTTCAAGTTTAGTTTTGCCTTCTCTTCTGCCGGGTTGCTGAAAATTTATCAAAAGGCCTTGTTTAATCTTTAAAATTTTCATGTAGTTTTTCAACTGCTGTTCTTCGGCTACTCCCAATTCACTGCCAACCGCTTTTAATTCAACAATAATTTTACTTCCATTTAGATGTACAACAAGGTCGGGATATCCTTCACCAACACAATGATCTTTATATTTTAGCTCTATAACCTTTTGATTCTCGTATTTAATTTTTGCTAATCGTAAACCAACCTGCATTGCTTTATCATAAACCTCCTCTGAAAAACCTGAGCCGAGGGTTCGATAAACATCTAATGCAATTTTCTTAATTTTTTGAATTTTTGGATTCATATTTTTAATTTTTTAGTTAAATTTATTCTGATTTTGGTTTTTAGACGATATCCAAAATTTATTGAACTATTTTTATTAGAATGGTCACCTGTTTATAATATGGCGAATAATAATCCCTCCCATTTAATCTACTATGTATTTTTTACCCAAGAGTCTTGTTAGGTCATGCTTAATAATAAGCATTCTTTCTTTTTTGAAAGTTCTATATTTTTCGTCTATCTTCCCCTTTTTTAATAAACAATCCTTGAAGGGCAAAACATGGCTATCTAATACTTTTCTAAAACTATTTTTATCTTTAAATTCCTTAAGATATATCCATGGAGGTTTGTTCTTTATTTTAATATTTTCTCCGAAAGTCAAAAAACATATGTTTAAGATAGTGTTAATATCATCTCTATAAAAGTAGTGTTTTAATATGTTTTTAGGGAATACGTGATGGTCATTCTTCTTATTAAGTAGCGAAGAAACTTCTCCGATGGGTAATGTTTCTCCATTAGTAAACTCGCGTGGTTTTTTAGATATAAGATAACAAAAGAAAGTGTTTCTGATTGCTCCATATTGATTATATCTGACTTTAGCTAGCTCTTTAATTGATATGGGTTCGGTTCTTTTTTTCCCGCTTAAGTTAATCGTATAATTTCTAATTTTAGCTAATTTTTTTATTTCTTCGGCATCATTTAATTGATTCTTTTGTTGACTGGCACCAGAATAGCGTTTTGTAAAACCTGTAGTCCAAAACCAGCGCTCAATCTCTCTAATCTGTTTTTCATTCGGTTGATGGTTACTGTTGTTATAATAGAAGATAGATAATATAGAAAGCATCGCAGGATAAGGAATGTATGATGAATGTTTAAATCTATCGAAGAAAAAATCGGCGGATAATCTTACTGACTCAAATATTTTTTTATGTTGTTTCTTGTATTCAATATTATATATATTTTTGGGATTTTTAATTTTTTTAGCAACATTATTACGAGAATTTGTGCTAATAAAATCTTTAACTCCTAAATTTGCAAATACTGCTGTGAGAAAATGTTTTCTCTCAAAATTATCAAAACCTCCCTTAAGGTTATGAACTACCTGGGCGCAATGTCTTCTAAAATCAGTATCTTTACTATAGGAAAGAGCAAATATTTTATCTTCGGAACTCAGAGAAGTCCCACCCCTGTTAAGCCTGATGAAAGCTTCCCTCATATTTTTTTCATCATATTTTGGCATAAAAATAAATGGAAAACTATATGTCTTAAAAGCGTTCTCGCATTCCTTTATTCTCTTTTCTTTGCTTTTACTCATTTTATATTTTAATCTTTCGTTTAGGAGGTCATATAATTTAATATGTGAATTTTCATCTGTCTGATAAAAATCAAATTCCGATTCTTTTTCTTGGCTAGGAGAAAGGCATATTTGCATAAAATCTATCCCGTCATAGTATCTGCTAGTATCAGTTATTTTTTTCCCACTCAAGATTGAATATAAAGTAGAAAGCCTTTGTTGACCATCAACAACAATATAACACTCTTTATTATTTTTTGAATCAAATTCTGGAAGCACAGTACTTTGTCTTATATTTCTAGACATTTTGGACGGAACTTTGCATATTAAAAAACTACCAATAGGATAATGCATTTTTATACTATCCAATAGATCGGCTATCTTCGTTTTTGTCCATACAAAATCTCTCTGAATTTCAGGAATAGCAAAAATTCTTTTTTTAAATAAATCTTTTAATTCCTCAAAGGAAATTTTTTGTATACCAATGATTTTTTTTCTATTTTTCATAAATTTCCTCGACTTCGAGCTAAATTTTACTAATTAATTTCGAAGTCTCGGGTATAAGTTTATTAAGAGAGACGGCTAATTTCCGAAATTTGTCTCTAGAAACATATATTGCTTTCCATTTTTTAGATCTAGACTTAGAGTTTTTAAGATATAGCTCCATTGAAATAGCCACTATACCGTATAAATTATCCTTGAAAGTATAGATGTAACCAAATTGTTTTTTATCTTTTTTGTATTTAATAAGAAAGGGGTAAATAATAAAACTTTTAAATCCTTTTCCAAATATTTTTTGCCAAAATTTTAACCCTTTTATATCATCTGAGGTTATCCAGTTTTCCCAGTAATTAGGCCCCCCATAAGAATATTCGTATGGGAAAAACTTTCCTTTTATATCAATTAAATATTTCCCTTTTTTGGAATAAACTATAAAATCAAAATTTTTAATCGCTTCCTTTTTTATTATAGGTCTTTTATTCTCGTTTATCGCAATGTAAGGAATTTGACATTTCCTTAAAATGTCCTCAAATGCTGATTCGTAATGTGCTCTTAACCCTCTTCTTTTTACCATATTTATTTTATTAAATTTTTACTGACCTTGGACTAAGCCTTGGGTATTTATCTATAACAATAACCCTGAAACAAAAATACCCCTCTTTCTCTAACCAACATATTTAGTCTTTCGTACTGCTTCTCGAGAAAGCTTGGCATATTTTTTGTTTTTATCTATCCCCACAAAATTTCTTCCTAATTTCAGAGCGGCAACCGCAGTTGTTCCACTACCAATAAAGGGATCTAAAACTACGTCTCCTTTCTTTGTAAACAATTTTATAAACCACATTGGTAGATCTTCTGGGAACACTGCACAGTGATTTCTGTTGGCCGAGATTGTAGGTAAATGTAGTACATTAGTTGGATAAACTTTTCTTTTCCCCACCCAATTAGTTAACTGAATCCCAAAACCACTATCTGTTTTTGACATTTTCCTTCTTTTATCTATACGCTTTAGATTTTTTAATCTGCTGCCTGCCCAATCGCCAATAGGCACCTTTACCGCATCCTGATACATCTGAAAGTCCTTTTGTTTAGTAAGATGTAAACAATGCTCCCAAGCATCACGAAACCTATTCGGCCATTTCCCGGGAAATACATTCTTTTTATGCCAAATATAATCCTCAATCCAAAGCCACCCATTCTTCTTCATTTCCAAAATTAGCTCCAAAACGTACGTATGCCGCTCTCCTCTATCTGTATTTTCTTTCACATTCAAAATCAAAGATCCGCGTGGCTTGAGAACTCTCTGGAACTCTTCCGCAAAAGGCATAAACCATTGGACATACTTGTCAGGAGTAGGGCCACCATATTGCTTTTTTCTTCTGTCAGCGTATGGCGGTGATGTCATTATCAAATCAATACTGTTATTAGGAAAAAGCTGGCTGTTAGATAATATTTTAACGCCATCCCCGTTGTATATCTTATTGACTTTTAAAACTGGCATAATTATTTTTTACAAAAGTAGACGAGTTCGACCTCTTGCTGCCATCCATCTTTATTTTGAAATACTGCTTTGTATGGATTTCTTATCTGTTGAAGTCCAGAAACATCTAAATTGGAACTACTTGTTACCGGCAATAAGTACAAATAATATTCATCGCCAAGTTGTTTAGACTTATTTATTTCGTTCCTTGACCAATAGAATCCCGTGCTATCTTTTGAAATTGCCTTTACTTCAATAAATTTGGGCTGCCATCGGCCTTTTTTTAGCGTCGTTTCAAAGCTTTCGATATCGTATCCTGCATTAACATCCTGCAACGAAACATGTCTGATTCTATCTAAAAGATCCGGATAATTATTAAATTTTTTTCTCTCTTCTTCCAAGACTAACAACTCCGCTTTTCGACCAAGCTCGTCATTAGCTTTGAGCTGGTCCTTAAATTGAGTATAGGGCAAAACTTTCTTCCGGTCCAGTAAATAAGTGGAAATCTTGCCAGACGCTACGTAACTTCCACTGGGCGTAATAGAGGAGATAGCGCCCAGGCTTATCAGAAAGTTTCTTATGCCACTATATTTAAGTCTTTCCTTCATACTTGGAATAAATCTATATAAATCCCCATGCAATTCAAAATTGTCGAAAAATTCTCCAAAATATTTAATAATGTTGCTTTTCTTTTGAAAAAGCGTATCCACAAAAAATTGCCTTATGGATTCATCATTTGATGCGATGACTTTTTTCAGATTCGTACTCGGTATAATTTTATTATCTGTGACCGTAACGACTCTCAATTCAAGAAGAAATTCAAGAGTTTCTTTAAAATTTAATGACTCAGCATTATACCATCGCTCCACAGTCTCTAAGTTAAGTGATGAAGATAGTTGTAATGTCTTAAATAAGGTTAGTATTTGTTCCCAAATAATTTTATTAAAATTAATCATATTTTTAAATCTATCCAAACAATCTTATAAAAGCCTGTTCATCTTCATCTTCTTCCACCATATCAAGGCTATAAATATTATAATCCTCTTCAATTAAATCATTCATTTTTTTTGCCTTATCATTTAAGTTTTGTGCAATGTCTTGATCAATTGTGTTTTTATACTGCAAGAAATAATAATTAGTACATACATTTTCTGAACCTCCCACACGATGAATTCGATCCAGTGATTGTAAATACTGGGCACAATTATATGAAAGGTCATAATATAATGACGAATGACAGGTTGTATGTAAAGAGATGGATTCCGCACAGGCGGCAGGGTTGACCACAAGAACATCTAAGCCGCTGGCAGGATCTATAAATTCCTTACGGATCTTTTCGCGAGTGTCTTCTTCACTCACTGATTCTTGTTCTATGGGTGTCTTTCCATAAATCAACTTGCAATAGATATTTTTTTTTGAAAGAGTTTGGACAATTAATTCGATGGTTTTTATAAAGTTTGACCAAATAATCACCTTTTGCTTTTTTCTTTGCATTTTTTGGACGAATGATAAAAGATATTCAAGCTTCGCCGGCACCTCAATTTCATCATATCTTTGAATTATTTCTATTAAATCAGAATTGCTTTCAATAAGTTCTTCCTCATAATTTTCTATTGCTGTTAAAAGTAGCTTAGCATATGAGACACATTGTCTTAATCGAATCATTCTTCCACGTCTCAGTTTTTTGACTAGACTTATATTTCTTAAATTGTCTTCTCTGCTGTATTCCATTATCCGATTTTCGATGGCATCGTAAAGCCTTTTTTCGTATTGATTCATTTTCAAAACGACGGGCTCATGAAAAATGGGGGATCTTAGTCTTAACTCCGATTTTCTTACTCGATAGAATAGAGGACCAATATTCCTTTTAAGGATCTTTCTAATTTCTTCATTTTTGTTTTTTTCTTCAAGTTGCTGGATTTTAATTTTAGTATTTATATCGATGGGGTTATTATCGGGCCAGAGAAAATCAAATAAATTAAAAATATCGGTATAACTTCTAGGCATTGGTGTACCAGTAAGAACACATCTGAATTTTGCATATTTAGAAAGATTTAGAACTGCTCTTGCCCAATTTCCCTCAATTCGCTTTATATAGTGTGCTTCATCAATAACTAAAAAAATTTCCACGCCATTTCTGCGCATGAAAATTATTACATCATTAAGATCCTGTAAAAGTGATTGGAATGTGGTTAAATATAGTTCTGGTTTTTTTCTTACTTCTTTAAAGTATACGGATTTTCTTGACTCAGGATCACCCCCAGCTAAAATTTGATATCTCGGCTGTCGGTTTAAAGTAATCTTGAATTCATCTTTCCAGGGCTGAAAACAAGATGGAGGACCAATTACAAATAACGTATTGATTTTTCCTTCGCGTCTAAGTTTTTCGTAAATGCTGATAACTACTGCTGTTTTTCCGCTTCCGGGAACGGAAAAATTCGCGCCATTTTGTACAAGGTAGAGATGAGTTGCTGCTTTTATTTGATGATTTTTTAATGGCCGAGGAGAAATATTTTTTAAGAAATTAGTAAATTCTAGTAGAACACCTTTCTGATAAATACCATCTTTGTATTCTTCACCTGTATGTCTAATAGTTTCAAAATCATCCTTCCTGCTTTTGATTTTACCTAACAGTTCTTTACAATCTTTGTTTAAAGAATAGGGAATTTTTTCTTTTTCAAAATAATCAATAACCTTAAGTAAAAGCGTGCTAGGTTCATCAGCGAGCACCTTGTAATCTTCTTCGCTTCTCTTAAACCCCCAAAAACCTAACTGACTTTTCTGGTGAGGCTTTAATTCACGACCTTGATGAATAGTGAGTACTTTATTTTTAAAGTCCACCAACATAATAATAAAACCAATTATTTGCCCTTTTTAATTTTTTGCCTATTTTTTAGATTCTTCTGTAAATGATATAGCTTATTTTCTAATTCCTTAATTCGATCCCGTATACCTTGAATCAAGACTTTGGCTTTATATGTATCCGAAGCCTGAATTATTTGCAAATCCATCTTCTCATGATTAAGTTTTTTTAGCGCTGCCTCTAGAAGAGTAAGTGGCGTTTCAGCTTGAAGATTATAACCAAAAATATCTTTAGCTTTTTTAATTTGCCGGACGATTTCGGTTTCATGTTTTTCACCCCAGATCTTATCGAGCGTTCTTGGATTATATTCTTTATTATCTTTATCAAAGCGCTCTTCTTTAGAAAGCACGGCATCAATTTCCGAGATTTTTAATATTTCCTTTTTAGCCTCTTTATTACTTAGTAGCTTTGGGAAATCTCTCATTATCACATGAACCTTCCCGCAATCGGGTATATCGCGTTTCCTTATGATTTTGAATGCTGCGTCTTCAATTTTTCCAATTTCTTCCTCTTCAATACCCATTTCGATCAATTTCTTTTTATCTGTAAGTTTTTTATGAACATAATTGTAGTAATCAATAAACGCCTGCCATCTTCCTTCTCGATCGTCTCGTCCTTTTGAAACGGTGTCATATAGCTCATCTCTGCCGAGATATTCAAGATATTTATCGACGCACTCGAGTGGCCCCAGATATTCTTCGGCTACTTCCTTCATTTTTTTTCGAAAATCCTTTGTTGGTAAGCTTACAAAATTAGGGTCATCTCGTAATTGATCTTCTAGTGGAATACCAAGTCTAATTTTTCGCCTTATAGAAAGAGCTCGGTCAAAATTATAATATTCGGCTTTACCATCACTCTGAAGCTGATACCGATTTTCAATCTGTTCAATCTCCTTTAATGTTGGCGGTCCGCCCGGATCCTTCTTTCCAGGTAATATAACAACTTTCATATTTTGAAACCTTTCGTCTCCATGGCTTTTGTCGCTCAACATTTCAAAAGCTAACTTTCTTCTATTACCATTAATTAAAAAACCATCGCATGTAATAATGGCAGGCTCTCGTTGTGTTCCATGGAACAAAGAATTTTTTAACTCATCTGTTTTTTGCGGATCTTTTTCATACAGAAATTTCCCTAATATTTTTTGATGTTCTTTTTCAGTCTCTGATAAGAGACCGTAGTTTTTTTCGTAACTTAAAACGTCTGATGCAATCCTACCATTGTCTTTTCGGAAACGCAGAATTTCTATAGGAACTTCCCAAACATCGCGTTCGTTATTAGCAGCTCTGTCATTTCTAAAATCAATAACCCATTTTGTTGGTTTTGCAGTTTGCGTTTTCTTCCGGTTAATTTCTTTAGCAAAATCATCTATAATTATTCTCTCTTTTTCTTTTGTTATTTTTGTCATAATTTTATTTTAATTTTTATAAACCAAATTCCTTAAATAATTTTTTCTCGGAAATTAAGTGTTTATATAATTCTTCAACCTTATCAACAATAACCACTTTTATAATTCCTGACATTTCGTGAAAAGTTCCACTTAACAATTCATTAACTTTTTGTTTTTGTCCAGGATCAATTATTAAAAACGGTTCGCTGTTCCATAAATCGTAAGAATGTTTTAATTTTGATAATGCCTGATGTATGTTGCCGCCTATCTGCACCTCAAATACCCTTGTCGGTACTCCCCTTGCGACTCTTCGCCACGTTACGTCGATTCTTTCTCCATTAATGGGATATTCTTTCTCGCTTATAAAATTTTCTATCTGTCCTATGGTACAAAGTTTATCTCTGATTTCATTGTGCTGATTAGGTTTTTCTTTAATTTTCCCCGTCTCTTTTTTTTCTTCATTTATAAAAAACGGGGTATCAACATTCCATTTTTCTTTCATTCTTTTGAAAATTTCATTAATGGCTTCTATGCGGGGTAATGAATTAATTCCAGCCCAAACTGCCGGTTTTAAATCAGCAATATTGATATTCTTTTCTTTCCAAGCCTGGGGTAAATAGTAAATAATGTCAAAACCGAATCTGTAAGGATAAATTACCTTATTTTCCCTGATTTCATCCGGCCACAACGGTTTATCCTGCTTGAATTTGCTTTCCACTAAACCCAAACCGATTAACCCTCCTATTGGAGATAGTGCGTAAAATAACAAGATATCTCCTTTTTCTAATTTATCCCAATAAACCTTAAGGCGCCCTTCTCTTACTCCCCAAATTTTATCACTTACCGCCAAATTCCAGTTTTCTTCATTTCCCGTCAGAATCCAAATTTTTGTCTTTTTTAGCTCCATATAATAAGCTGTTCTTTCCTCCACTTTACCTCTCTGAAAATGGTTTTCAAGTAGTCAAGAGGAAATCAAAAACAGCCCTTCTAGGCTTAAAAAAATATATAAAAGGAGCGAAAATTCAGAAAAATACAATTTAAAGGTAAAACCCTGTAATAAAATGTCATAAAATACGATATTTTCATACATTTTCAGATACTTTCAGATATTTAACCCAAATGTCGCACAACATAGATTGTGCGAAATAAAAAGAGTCCGCATTGAAGGCGGACTTTTTTTTCTCAGCGATTCTTTCCTGATATCAATTCCCTGTAGAAATCACCGAGACGCCGGACCTTAACATCGGGGACCAATTCTTTCATGAATTTAACATGCTCGTCTTGTCCGGGCGCAAAAATTGTCATAGCGGAGCTGTCAGAAACTATAAGCCAATCGGGGCCGATGGTTGCGGCCATCTGCAGACAGATTAAAGCCTCTTCGCTCCTTTTGGAACCCATGGCTTTTTCGCACTTTTCCATCCAGAACTCTACGTCTGTATTCGGATTCCTGCCAGATTTTTCGCATTCCCGATTCAGCTCCTGCAGTATCTTATCCGGACCTTGGCCGAACTGGCTTTCATGCTTTTTAGCAAGCTTTGGGTTCAGTTGGTCGGCCTTTGAAATACATTTTCGTGCCTCAGACGTTTCCCCAGCCAAAGTATGGGCCACGCTCTTTGCTTCCCAAAGGATTCCCACGTTCGGATATTTTCCCAGGATCTGTTCAGCCGCCTCAATAGCTTCTTCGTGCCTTCCGATCTGAGCCAAGGCAGTGATTTTGTTGTACCAGGCTCTGATGTCGTCAGGTTCAATCTTGATGGCCTGATCGTAATACTTTACAGCCTGCTCGTACTGTTTTTTCTTGTGGTGTCCGACCCCTTTCCTGAATTCCTCTTCAGAATCAAGCGATATCTGGGAGAGGTAAATCTTCTCAGCATGAAGCACGCTGGATCCTTCTGTCTTCCGGAAAACGGTCAGATCCGCATCAGGATCAGTCATCATGATCTCAAGAAGGTGAATTTTTGACACCTTGTAGGCGACAACCTTGTCTTTCACCACCGCATTGATGGCTTTTAACCCTTCGGCCAGATGGAGCGAAAGCTGAATCCTGCCATCCGGAAGCACATGTGAATACCTGACTCCGTTGATTCTTTTGAGCTCTTGATACACTGCATTTCTGTACTGTTTGGGAACTGTCTCGACAAGACAGTTGTAGCATCTGGGTTCATAATTGTCGGGAAGACTTGAATCTTCCCCGCTTCCAAAGATCTTTCTTAAACCTTCAAACACTCCTCATTCCTCCCACACGCTTCCTTTTGTAAAAGGACAAAGGTGATATGTCTATATATCACAGAATAGCAAAATAAAAAAGGGCAAATGCGCTTTGGTGATAAATAAAAAAGAGGTGTATTTTTCTAAGAAAATACTTTGGCCCCTCGTTCATAGATTGTGCGAAATAAAAAGAGCTTATTTGTATTGTAAATAAGCATCTTGTTTTTTGGGGAACCCCGGGGCGTTTCAACAATTTCCGTGCATGATCATCAAACCCGCAGGCTGAAAGCAAGGAAGACAGTCCTTTGATTGCCTCTGCGTCAAAATTGGCAATGTTCTGCATGGTATCGACATAAACACTATTCAGAATGCCTCTGGCTTTTCTCGGATTCACGCCGAACATCCTGGAGACGAATTTCTTCAATTCCCCGATGTCCATTTTCCTTATTTTCCGGTTTTTGGGAAGGCTCTTTCTTCTTACCGCTTCATTCTCAAATAGAATGTAGGCGGCTCTTAAACCAAACCCTCCGAGATGTATTGACGGTTTTGTGCTTTCACTCTCAAGATAAGCCTTGAGAGTCGCGGCCACATCTTCCGGTATTTCAAAGGACCGCATGCCCTCTGGTCCGTTACTGATTACCAGCTCCCCCTTCTTAACCTCAATCCGGGCCACTCCCCCTCCCAGATAACGAGGAAGATTCCTTATGAAAAAGTCGTCTTCGCTGTAGCAGTCCGAATAAAGGTTAAACCCGATCACTGCTCCTTCCGAATCCTTAACCATCTCAAGATCCATCTTTACCCCCTCCAGGGCTATTAATTTATATAACATTGTTTTTATCGTGTCAAACCAAAAACCTTAAGATCAACAAGATATCCTCTTCATAGATTGTGCGAACAAAAAATCTCCCCGTAGATAAAATAAAAAGTGGGTTGTTATTCCAGTCTCACCATTTTTTAAAAAAAAGCCGCCCCGTAGGGTGGCTATGTATAATTAAATTGCCTCTATGGTTGAGGGAGGTTTTGGAGTTATATTATAGGTCACGCTGACCACCTCCGGAACCTCTTTAGTTATCCTGGAACTCAGCAAATCCAGGGCTGAAGAAGACAACTTCGTGGGGACCGCAATCCTAGCGTCAATACTATCCCAGCACCTGATTTCAATCTGTCGGCCGAATTCTCTCTTGCCGTTCTTCATTCCCGTAACCCGGTCTTTGTGTAAAATGGCCAGGCATTGAAAGGCCTTGGTGTCCTTGAGCACTTCTTCGGTGATTGCAGTCGCCATTCTGATCAACTTGATTTCGTGCGAGGTAACCTCTCCGATTACCCTAGCAGCTAGAGCTGGACCAGGAAAAGGCATTCTGTTATATATCGACTCGGGCAAGCCTAGTTTTTTTGCCACAATTCTTACGCCGTCTTTGCGAAGTTGGATTAACGGCTCGATTATTTTATACCCGAATTCCTTTTCTGGATCTATTCCCAGCTGTTCAAAAACATTGTGCTGTCGCTTGACTCCGGCAACGGTTTCTTCGATATCGGTCAGAATGGTTCCTTGAAGAAGGCATTTTGCACCACTTTCCCTGACAAGTCTGGCAAAAACATTCTTGTAAAAAGTTTGGGTAATGGCCTCTCTTTTCTCTTCCGGGTCGCTGATTCCATGGAGTGCTCGGAAAAAAAACTCCTGGGCACTGACAATTCCAACGCTAATCCCCAACTTTTGGAAAGTCAGGGCAGTATTTTCCGGTTCACCTTCTCTCATAAGTCCGTTGTCCACGAAACAAACTTTCAATCTTGGACCAAGGGCTCTATAACCCAGCATGGTAACCACCGAAGAATCGACCCCTCCCGACAGAGCAGTTATGGCACAACCTTCGCCCACCGCTCTCTTTATCTCGGTTGTTTTTCCCTGGATAAAATCTGCGGCATTCAGTTCGCTGCTTTTGATCTCTTTAAGCGTCACTTTGTTTCACCTCTTCCACTCACTTGTCAAAGGACTTCCCCCTGACTAGGAATAATTTATCAAATCTGCTCCTAAAAATCAAGTTCCTGGAATATCGCGCAACATAGAATTGTGCGAAATAAAAAAGGTGAGAAAAAAATCTTCTCCCCTTTATTCTATTGGAAACAACGATAAAAGATCACGAGCAATTCTTTCCCGATCAATCGTCATCCGAGCAAGCTCTTTATACTCTCTGATTTCCTCCAAAAGCTCCTGTAAACGATCGGGAACCTCCTCGCTCTGACTTTCTTGTAATTGTTTCTCGTAGGTCAGAAGCTCTTCAAGAAGCTCTATTGTATCTTCTACAAATAAGGCTCCAGGAAATTCTTTCTGAGCTGCTTTGAAATCCTTAATAGCTGTTCTTACCAGCGGCATCACTTCTAAAAACGTCTTTTTTGTAACGATTCCCATTTTCCTCAGCTCCTAGTGATCATGATTTTAAAGGGCATTCACCCTGTTTTTATATTAAAACATTATTTATATTTTGTCAATATCACTCGTTCATATTAAAGTAAAAAACCTTTAAAAAATGAAATAAAAAATCGTCCCCTCGGCGATAATTAGTTGAGCCAGACCTTTATTTAATCTGGCTCATAACTGGTTCATTTACGAGTTAGCGGTAATGGAACTTTTACTGTGTTGTTAGGAAACGACACATCAACCATCCATGCCTTACCCGTTTTCTCGTCGACTAGAACCCATCCAAATGGTGAGATAAGTGCTAATCGAAGATCTTTCTTCTCAAGAGGAATTTGGAATTCAACGTCTCTTTGATAAAGACGGCCCATGCTTCCAACAATATTCCCCTTTAAAATGCGAAGGCCCCCTTTTTCTTCGTCAGATAAGATAGCCAGCTCTTCGCCCTGATAACTAATTCTTACAACGCAATTCATGGTTACCTCGTGTAAAATTATACCATAAAAAATCTTATATTGTCAAGTAAAAACACTGACATAATATAGTTCAAATAAACCAAAAACAGCCCTTCCGGGCTTAAAGAAATATATAAAAGAAGCAAAAATTCAGAAAAATACGATTTAAAGAAAAAAGAGGGTTGGCGTTTTGGGTTATACGCTAATCCTCATTGGTTTATGCTGGCTCAATCGAACGCACAGCTGTTGTACCCCAACCGTTTTCGGGGTCATCCGCCCAAACAAGTTCCATGTCCTCACCAAGAACAAGCCTTGTTATCTTGCACCGTTTGTGAGATAAGGATTTTTCGTCCCTGGAGACGGATCGAATTCCGCCCTTTTCCCTCTTGCCGAATCGGTAGGTTGAGTTCTCGGTTTTTACCACGAACTCTCCATCGGGGATCTCGACTTTCTTTGCCTCCTCGGGTAAAGGAATTCCAAGTGTCCGGTAGATATGCGTTATTGAACTTCTGTTCTGCTGACCCGCACCGCCTGGAGCGCTAGGATCGCCCTTGATTTCTGGATGCTGGTAATCCCAGTTTCTTTTCCACTCCTTCTCGCATTCCGCAAGAACCTCTTCAACGGATTTTTTATGTTCTTTCGCATACAAAAAAATACTTGCAATTGCCATGATGGCATTAGGAGCAAACCCCCTATCCAGAAAAGCTTCGATTCTTTCGAATTCATCTGGCTTGAATTTCTCCTTGAGGGTTTTTTTGAAGCCGGATATTATCTTTTTAACTTCGGCTTCTACCTCCTCTTTCTTTCCTGAAATTGTAATCACTCCACCCATGTGTCTTTCGGTCTTCATAACAGCCCCCTCCTTTAGGCCTATAATATTATATAAATTTTAATTTATTTGTCAAATTAAAAACCACCTTATTAAAGAAGGCGGTAAAAATTAAACACCAATAACGCTAAATACTTAATTTGGAAGCAAGGGCAAAAGAATAAAAATAATCTTTCAAGCTTTTATCCGAAGAAGAATAATTATTGCCGCAAACGAAATAATCAGCCAGAACCTCCCTGACCCTTGTAATTTCCCTCAAACGGCTGCGATTTTTTTCATCCGCTATCGTCAAATCAATCAGCTCCAGAGCCCGTTCAAAAGCCATTCTGCTGTATTCTTCATCTTTCTTGTTTTTCCAGTTTATCGCCCTCTCTACCTCGCTGCCGATGTTGGCCATCTGCTCAAGAAAGGAAAGCTTTTGCCATTTACCATTACTAAGTTCTTTATGTTGAAAGCTCATTTTTCTATCAATTTGTTTACAATTTCTAAAATTTTCTTTTTAATTTCTTGGTTTTCCACTCCCCTGCTGCGATTTTTCTGAGAAGGCCGGATGTTGATAACCGAATCAAACTCAATAAAATCTTCTCCCGTTTTATCGGGATAAATGTTTATTCCCCAGAGATTTTCCTGTTTTGATCCGTTTTCAAGCAATAAGGCCTGTTCGTCTGCGTGAAGCTCGCCGTCAATTGCCATGATTCCTTTTTCTACGTCAACCACCGCTTTGACCAGACTGCCGAACATTTTTCCGGCTAAATCCCTGAGCTTTGCTATAGAAATTTTTTGGCTTACTATCTCCATATTATGCTGCTTATGCTTAAATTAACATATTTATCATATATTTCAAAGTAAAAATAAAAGGTCCCCGTTCATAGATTGTGAGAAATAAAAAGAGTCCGCATTTAGGGCGGACTGATTATTTCAGCGCTTCTTTCCGGATATTAGCTGCTGGTAGAAATCCCCGAGACGCTGGACCAAATTACTTTTCTTAACAGCTGGCGGGAGGCGAAACACGAAAAAATGACTGGTGCAGCTCTCAAAACATTCAGAATAGTAACTGTAGTGGTTGGTGGTCAGCCACGGGCCATCACCCTCCTCATTCGTCCCCATAGTTAACCGTACGAGATCGCCAGTCGAGACGGCGATTGGCTCCGTCATAAAAATAAGCCATACCCATTCTGGCTGGTTCTTATACTGCCAACCTAGTTGTAGAGCATCTTCAATCGTACACTCACACAGCCCCCCGAGCACTTTTGCCCGCCTTTCAATGTCTTTGAAACTGGCCTTGCGCCCAAGGCTGAGATCTGAAAGAGAAACAATTACAAGGTCTATTTCGGATTTCTCTGTTGCTAGAGTAACCATTCTGAGAATTTCATCGACCGATTCGTAGCTTTTAAAAACCGACCGCTTCACCCCATTTTTCTTGAGCTTCTCGCAAAGCTGGTCAACGTTCTGGAAACCACCGATTGTGATGGTTTTCCAAACCTTGAACTTCCGCCTCGGAAGAAAAATCTCCTGGAGCCTCATTTTAAGTGCTCTGACTGCCAAGCTGATTTTGCCTTCGTCATGTTTAGTTTCTATGTTAGCCGGAAAAGGATAACCCACCGGAGAATAAGCTTTTCCTCTCATAACATTTTTTCCTGCTATACTAACCCTCTGAATTAGTCATAGCCAGAAAACATTAAGGATTAATGTCTTTTGGCTATGACCAAATCACAAGTAATTTGATATTTAAAAGAACTATTCTGTTTTTATAATATAAAACAATATAATTATTTTGTCAAGTAGATTGTACGAATAAAAACCGCCAAATTGGCGGCTTTTTTTGCTCTGCATGCGGGACGATGTTAAAACCATTGGGACAGATATTTCTGAGGATCATATGGTATTGATAATACGTCACAATATGCTCTGATTTGTTCTCTCCGGCTTTTTATCTCCCACTGAATGTTTGGAAGTCTTAAATCGTAATTCCTGTATTTATCAATTTCTTTTTCCAGCTCGGCTATCTTGGCAAGTATTTCTTCATCAGTTTTTCGTACGATAACAGGTTTTCCCATTACAATCACCATCTTGGAAAAGAGCTACGCTCTTTCGGGGTCAATTTATACTTTTTTTTGCGAAAAGTCAACACATATGGCAAGAAGCAAAAATCCAGAAAAATCCAATTTAAAAGAAAAAACCTTAAAAAATTGACAAAATAACCCATTTCTGCTATAAACATACCAGGCGCTATTATGCCGGTTTTCAAAAAAGGAAGTTCAAACGGACATAAAAGCAACGTACTGCTGAAAAAAAGAGCTTCACCCGACAGACAGTTGACCAAAGCACAGCTAAACGAAAGAAACAGGAGGATAATTAAAGACAGAGAAGCCAACGGTGGCTAAAGGGGATTACTTTTTAAAAAACAAAAAGTACTCCCCTCCTTTTATTTTAAAAAATAAAAAAGAGGCAAAAACCTCTTTTTAAATTGCAATCATTCCTATCGGCTGTTGGTCGAGCTGGCAAAACGGGGCGAAAGCTGAATTGTACTGGCGGTATAGCTTCCGTCGGAATTCTGCTGGCCGTTAACCGTAATTGTCTTGCCAATTTCAACGTCATTAACCGATCCATCAGTCATTTTGGATATTTTGGTAGAAGCGGAAAAGAAGACGATCTTTGACCCGCCGTCCAACATTTTAAGAGTCAGACTCTTTTCATCTTTAGATATAACCTCGCCGGCAAGAAAATTTGCTCCGTTCCCTCTTCCCCTCTGAATGCCTGCTCCGGCATTTCCCTGAAGCATTTGCTGGCGCTGCTCTTCCGTTAAATTTTGGAATCCCTGGCCCGAAATCCTGGATAAGGAATTTTTGCTTTGCTGATACTTCATTCCCCCGTAAAATGAACCAACACCGATCAAGACGATCAGAACAATGAAGATAAGAATTGTTTTTTTCATATATATATTATTAATTTATTATTTATTCATAACGCAAGGCTTCAATAGGATTGAGATTTGCCGCCCTCTGGGCGGGATAGTAGCCAAAAACTATTCCGATGACAGCTGATACGCCGAAAGCCAGGGCTATTGAGGTAAAAGAAACCTCTGTGGCAATGCCGGCAAAATGGGTCACTCCCAAAGAAATTAACCAGCCCAAAAGGATTCCCATGATTCCTCCGATAAAGGTAAGCGTGGCTGACTCGGCCAAAAATTGAAAATTTATATCTTTTTTCTTTGCTCCGATTGCTTTGCGAAGACCGATTTCACGGGTGCGCTCAGTAACGGTGGTAAGCATCATGTTCATTATGCCTATTCCTCCCACAATAAGAGAAATTCCGGCTATTGAAGCCAGCAGCATGGTCATGGTATCAGTGATTGTTGAAGCGGTCTGGACAATATCCTGCTGATTCAATATCTGAAAATCAGCCAGCTGAACGTTTGATATGTTATGTCTTTGCAAGAGCAAATCAGTAACCTGTTGCTGAACGGCAGCCATATCGTTAGGATCCGCTGCCTCAACACTGATGGTTGTAATATAGTTATCCCCTGCCAAGAAACGCTGGGCAGTGGAAAGAGGCACAAAAACCATATCATCCTGGCTGCCGAATCCCGTTCCGCCTTTTGATTTGGTTATACCGATAATTTTAAAATCAATGCGGTTAATGCGGATGGTTTCTCCGATGGGATTGGTGCTTGTGCCAAAAAGGTCATCCCTGGTAGTAGGACCAAGCACTGCCACTTTGGATAAACTGCGTACGTTCTGGTCAGAAATAAATACGCCGGTATCAATCTGGACATTGCGCACCTCAGGATAAGATGCAACTGTACCGACAACCTGGGTATTGGTATTCTTGCCTTTGGCAGTTATCTGGTATCTTCTTGAAATCTCCGGCGCAACCGCCTTAGCCAGAGTGACTTCGTTTTTAATGGCATCAGCATCAGTCTGGGTAAGAGTTTGGGCCGAACCGCGGCCGGAACTTACCTGAGTGCCCACGCCCCGCTGAAAACCGGGCATAACAAGCACCAGGTTTGAACCGATTGACTGGATGCTGGACTCAATCGAGCCCTGGGCTCCCTGGCCAATGGAAATCATGGCAATAACCGAACCAATGCCTATAATAATACCTAAAATGGTAAGGCCTGACCTGGCTTTATTCATGGTTATGGCTGAAACTGTTTCCTGGAATATGTCTTCTAAGCTCATAGATTATTGTTATTAAGGCGACGGTTGATATTTTTTTCATCCTCAATTATCTCCCCGTCCCGGATATGAAGAATGCGTCCGGCATGCTCGGCAACATAGCGCTCATGGGTAATGAGTATGATGGTGCGCTTCTCTACGCTGTTGAGCCGCTGGAAAGTATCAAGAACAATCTCGCCGGTCTTGGTATCAAGGTTGCCAGTTGGCTCGTCAGCAAGAACTATTGCCGGATCATTAACCAAAGCCCGGGCAATAGCAACCCGCTGCATCTGGCCGCCCGAGAGCTGGTTGGAAAGATGATGCCAGCGATCCTCAGACAAGCCGGCCGCAATAAGCGATTGTTTGGCTTTCTCATCCCTCTGAAAACGGCTTATCCCTTCATATATCAAAGGAAGCGTAACATTACGAAGCACCGTTGCCCTGGGAAGAAGATTATATGTTTGAAATACAAACCCTATCTTATCCTTTCTAATGTCAGCCAGCTGGTCATCGGAAAGCTGGGAAATATCCTGCCCTTCAAGAAAATAGGTTCCGCTGCTGGGAGTATCAAGACAGCCCAATATGTGCATAAGAGTTGATTTGCCCGAACCGGAAGGGCCCATAATGGCCACAAACTCACCCTTGTCTATTTTAAAAGAAACCCCTTTAAGCACAGCGGTTTCAATATTGCCGGTTTTGTAAATCTTGGTAATGTTTTTACATTCAATCATGGTTATTATCTGCCGACTCCTCCGATGCCGGGGATTCTAAAACTGGTGTTTTGCTGACTGGTATTTTGAGTAGTCTTGGTATTTGTGGTAATTGTCTGGGTAATCACCTTATCTCCTTCTTTAATGCCGCTAATAATTTCGGTCATAGTATCATTGGAAAGCCCTGTTTCAACGGACTGAACCTGGGGCGCATTGTTGTTTAACACCTCAACATACTGGGTGGTGCCGCTTGTTTTCACCGCTGAACTGGAAATAGCAATAACGTCTTGTTTTACGTCAGTAATGATGGCGGCTGAAACGCTCATTCCCGGCTTCACCCGTTCATCCTGAGTGTCAAAAACAATTTTAACCCCGTAAGTTACCACTCCTTGGCTTACGGTTCCGATTGCATCGATTTCCGTCACTTCTCCGGTAATGGTTAAATCAGACACGGCATCAAAGGTAAGGTTTACCTTCTGCCCCGTCTTAACCTTGGCAACATCAACCTCATTTAAAGAAATTTCGGCAATGCGCTGTTTTGCGAGCAGTACTGCTAAAGCCGTGCTGCCTGAGACAGAATCGCCTTTTTTAACGCTTGCTTCCGTTATAACCCCGTCAAAAGGCGCGCGGATATAATAATCTGCCAGTTTTTCCTTGGCGTCGGAAAGCGCATTTTCCTTCTGCTGAATGGAAAGTTGTTGTGATTGTATGTCCAAATCCGCGTTTGAAATTGCATCTTTATCATTTTTTATGGTGGTCTGGGCATTCAATAAACTAACAAGGTGACTATTGGCCTTACTCATATATGTATTAAGGGATGACAAATGGGTATCAGCAAGAGCCTTGGGAGTAAAGTTGCGGACAGTAAGCTTGTCTTTGTAAAACTGAATCAAATTATTTGCGCTTTTAATGGCATCGGCAACAGTCTTTGCGGTTTCGTAAGTTTGGCTTGTTAGCTGCTCAATAACATCCGTGCTGGAATATCTGTCCGTTGATTTATAGGTTTGGAAATTCTGATCGTAGGCTACCCGGGCGGCTTGATATTTTGCATAGGCGTCATCTCTGTATTGCGACGCCTTATCGTCATATGCCCGAACTGCATCCGTATAAAAATCTATATTCCATTGATTCGGCGAAAGATCATAACCAAATAATATGCTCTGGAGTCCGGTCATAACCGTGGGAAAATCAACAAAAGCATCAGCCACTGTATTAAATTCATCATCATAAGCCTTTTTAAGATCATCTATGGCGTTCTGTTTGTTTCTGGGCACGGCCAAATCTGCCGGTCCCTGCAATTTTTCCAAACTCAGTTTTGCGCTCTCAAGATTGCTCTGGGCATCACGTATTGTTTTTAAGGCATCTGTCGCATCAAGTTGCACCAAAAGCGTTCCGGATTTAACTTCCTGGCCGTTTTTTATGCCCACATAAACCGCATCTCCGGAAACTTTTGATTTGACATCTATCTGATTGGAAGCAGAAATCTGGCCGCTGCCCGAAACAGAAGTAATAATCGTTCCCTTTTCCGCCACAACAGTGACATATCTCACTGTTGCTCCTTTTCCTTTTATCGTTCTATACCCTAAAGAACCACCGACTATTAAAAGGATAATGATGATGCCGGAAACAATCCTATGTAATGAAATAAATGTTAAGATTTTTTTAAACATATTAGTTAAAAATTACGGGGCGGCAACTCATTAAAAGAAGTTGTATTGGGCTGAGGCAAAATCCTGATAAACTTTGCTTCTATTTGGCCGCTGTCATTCGGCTCGCCAATCACAACAATGTAATCATCAACCTTTAGATCGGCTGCTTTTACCGTATCGCGAAACTTCTCGATTATTGTATTGTCTTTGATTAAAACTATTTTCTCCACCCCGTCTTTCCCTTTTATCGCCAGACTTATTGCTGAACTTGAGTTATTGATTTTAATTATTTGCCCGAATACCCCGTGGCCCTGGATAAAATCACCCGGAAGAGGCGGAGCTCCCTGCCAGTTACCGAAAAACCCTTCCCTTGGCCCGGCAAAATTCTTATGATAGTTTTCCGCCCAACGATAAGAGAAGCGTGCCTTCATTCCGCCCACCATAATGCCAGCGCCAAATATTAAAACAACAACTACAAAAACAAAGAGCCCGATGATAATCCATTTAAGCACATCTTGGTGTGTTTTTTTATCTGACCCTTCAGAAATCTTTTTCTCCTCAGGGTTAATTTGTTTGTTTTCAACCATAATTTTATTGAATTAATTAATCTTTAGGCAAAGCTCTGTTTTAAATAGCCCAATAATAATCTTTTCTTGTAAAGAAATAATCTGACGGTAAAGACGGCCATGCCGAGACTGACTGCGAAAGCAATCATTCCTGCAAGGGGCAGTGATTCAAAAATGGCTAGACTGAAATCTCGCCAGAGAATGACAAAGGTATTAATATCACTGAAAGCGCTGGAAATGAAATAGGAAATACCGGAAGTGTCTATCTCTTTTATAAGCATGGACCAGGAAAAAGGCAGGGAGATAAGTGAAATGACAAAAAGCGATAAAAAGCCGGATAATAATCTCCTGGTATGCTGCAATTCCTGCTCTCTTTTAATGGCAAGAATAATGCGGTCAAACAGCCCTTTTGGCGGCTCTTTTTTTTCAAGATGACTGAATAGTTTTTCGTAATCTTTAAGCATAGGCTCTGCTTATTAATACGTAAAAAGGATGCATTTTGGTGCATCCTTTTAAGTTCTTAATGTTATTTATACCTCTTAAAGCAGTTTTTTAAGCTGATTTAGGGCTCTCCTATGCCGGCTTTTTACGGTATTTATGGGCTCTTCTAAAGATTCTGAGATTTCCTTAAAGGTAAAGTGGTCGTTATAACGAAGGAACAAAACCATGCGGTAATCCGGCGATAATCTCTCCATTGCTAAATTCAATGTTTTTGTCATATCAGCCCTTTTTAAAATTTCGTCAACCAGCGGCCTTGGGTCAGCGATTCTTTCAACAAGAACATTCTCTCCTTTCTCGTTTTCAAAACGAGAAAATGGTATGGACTTTTTCTTCCTCAGGTTATCGACGCAGCTGTTCTTGGCAATACTGAAAATCCAGGTTTTAAAACTCCTGTTTAAATCAAATTTTTTAATATTGCGCCACACTTTTAGAAAAACATCCTGGGCAATGTCTTCTGCGTCCTGGGCATTCCCCACATATCTGTAAGTAAAGCTGTAAATTGGTTTGAGGTATTTTTTAACCAAAATCTCAAATGACTTTTTGTCGCCCGTAAGATAATCAGAAACGAGTTTTTTATCAAAGTCTTTTTGCATGAATCAAATAAACTATACCATTTACCTGAACAATCTCAAGGAATTAATAATGGGAATGAAATCAGTAATGAAATTATAGGCAGCGGCCTCAGGAGGATTAAGTACGTGGATAAAAACCAAGGTAAAACCGATAATATTTAAAATTCCCCATATCAACAGGTTCTGGCGGATAACGCTGAGGGTGGAACGGCCGATTTTTATTAAATCCGGAATCTGGGATAAATCGTCTTTCATCATGGCAACGTCAGCCGCTTCTATGGCCGCGTCAGAGCCGATGGCGCCCATGGCAATTCCCACATCTGACAGGGCTAAAACCGGAGCATCGTTAACCCCGTCCCCCACCATGGCAACCTTGTATTTTTTATTCAGATATTTTTTAAGATATTTTAATTTGTCGGCCGGCAGGAGATTGGCGTGAAATTCGTCAATTCCTACGGCATCAGACACCTTTTTGGCGATTTTTTCATTGTCGCCAGTAAGCATAACGATTTTTTCAACCCCCAACCTTTTAAATTCTTCCATTGTTTCCCTGGCTTTTGGCTTCAATTCGTCGGTTAAGGTTAAAAAACCGATTAATCTGTCCTTGTAGCCGACCAGAGTGGCATTTAATCCTTTTTCTTCCTCTTTCTTGATTTCTGCGATTTGTTCCCCACTCATGTCAATCTTATTCTCCTGAAAAAACGACAGCTTGCCGATTATGACTTTTTTGATCCCGCAGGAAGCAATCACCCCCCGGCCGCCGTATTCCTCAAGCTTTTCCGGCTCGTTAAATGGAATCTTCTTTTCTTTGGCATAACTAACGATAGTCTGAGAAATGGGGTGGTTTGAACCGACAGAAGCAATGGCTGCCAGATGCAGAATATCATCCTTTTTTCTCTCAAAAAAAGGAAAAATCTCTTCAATTTTTAATTTACCCCTGGTCAGGGTGCCGGTCTTATCAAGAATTATCATTTTTACCTTGGCTATTGCCTCAAGATAATCCCCTCCTTTGATAATTGCTCCGTGTTTTGCGCTGTGGGTAATGGCTGACATCAAAGCCAAAGGCGTGGCTATGGCAATGTCATCGGCGCAGCTGACCAGAAGCAGCCCCAGAATCAATTGCACGTCTCTGGAAAAGAAATAAATAATTAAAGAACCCAAGATTGTAAGGATAACATACCAGTTGGCGAATTTGTCTATCAGGGTATAAATCGGCGCTTTATTCATTTGCGACTCTTCAACCAAAGCAATAATTTTTTCAAATGTTGTCTCTTTTCCTATTCTTTCGGCCTGAATAATGAGATTGCCGGAAGAAACATTGGTAAAACTCAGAACCCTGTCCCCTTTTTTCTTAAAAACCGGTTCTGATTCCCCGGTTAATAGAGACTGGTCAATGCTGGCCTCTCCTTCCTCAACAAGACCGTCAACCGGAATGCTTTCCCCTAAATTAATGACAACCCTGTCCCCTTTTTTAACCTTGGCAATGGGTATTTCTACGGTCCTGCCGTCTTCCAGTATTCTTGCTTTCTGGGGCTTTAATTTCATCAAACTCTCAAGCGCGGAATGGGATCTGATTTTAACGTAACTTATGAAAACCCGGGCCGAGGCAATCATCAGGTTGATGAAAATAGCTGATACCCATTCTCTCTCAATTAAAGAAACAATTAAAGCGATGCTGGCCAATAAATCAATGGAAATCCTTTTGCTTTGCAAAGAACGAATGGCGCTGAAAAATACCGTTACGGTTGCGCCGACAGAGATAACAATCAAAACAGTTTCATCTTTAAAGGGAAAAATTCTGAGCCAATACAAAATCAGGGTCACGACTAAAATAAAGCAAAGCAACAAATTAAGATTAAAAGAAATTTTTGTTTTTCTGTCCCGTTCTCCGATCATTATATAAGCTTAAGTTAATTTTTTATGTATTTTAACACGTCCATCCCTGGTTTTTAATACGTAAGACCGCAGAATTAAAAACGGCAAATATTTGCCGCTTTTAATTTTAGCGTGTATGTTTTTATTCCAATTCCTTGTCAACGTCCTCCAATTCTTTGTTGATGAATCTTTCGGAAATGCCCAAAGCTTCCTGCAGCTTGTCGCGCAGGTCTCTTTCCGCTTTGGTCAAGCCCGGCTTTCTGTCAAGTTTTTCAATCTGCTCTTCCACTTCCTGACTCAGGGCCCTAAAGGCGGCTGTAACGCTTTGGGAAACTTCTTTGGCTTCTTTTCTGACCCTTTTTCTCCAGATTTCAATCCTGTACCAAGCGTAAAATATTACGGCTATCAGTCCGACAATTAAAATAATTAAAGTAATCATGGTTGTGAGGTAATCTAAGGCTATTTTACCAAACTTAAGGAAAGGAGGCAAACCAATCTCTAAAGGATAATTGGGAGTCGGATAACTGAGAGCTCCCCTTTCGTCTTCAGCCCGAGCCCAGACCAGATAATTCCCTTCTGTTAAAAGCTTTTCGTAGCTAAGAACGAAAATTCCCTCCGAATCCGGCTTTACTTTGACTGTTATGGGTTCTTCCTTGGATTTTTGGATATATATTCTTGCCGTCAGAACTGGCAAGGTCTTTCCTTCTATTTCTAAAACCTCGCCGATTCTGATGTTCTTTGGAATTTTGGTGATTTCCGGAGTGGGAAGAGGTGAAATTTCAAAATCAGCGGAGGCAGAAGCAAAGTTGCCGGCCCGGTCAAAAGCCTTTACTTCAACCGTTTGCGAGCCCGGAGGAACCGGCAAAGGCCGATAAGGATTTTCCCTGGTGGAAGCGGTGGTCGTGGCTTTCTGGTCGCCAACTTTCACTTCATAATATTTTATGCCGGAAACAGAATCTTCGGACTGAAAGATAAAGATAGGAGTAGGATTGGTCGGATCGCCTTCGTTATCAACCGTTATTTCAAAGGGTGCCGGTACCTGCGTATCGATTAAAACTTTCCTGTGGGTGATTGTTCCCCAGCCGTATTCATTTTCAAATTTAATATGGAAATACGAAACTCCGTCTTCAATGTTTTCATAGTTTTTTGATTCCATCAGGCCGTCCGAGTTTGGACCGGGATTGGAGCTGGGTTTTTGATTAAGCAGCAAGCTTACGCCAATAACGTCTGAAGGCAGTTTCCAGTTGAATTCCGGATTTTTATTGGGATACCACTGGTTGGGGTCGGGATGGCTGGAAGAAAAAACCTCAGGCGCAGCTGGTACTCCTGTAGGAACATATTCTTCCGGGACCTCCTCGGTCGGCGGAATGGGAGTAATTTCTCTGGCAATAAGCTTATAAACTCCTGACCCCATATTGGTTAAAACATTGGTTCCTTTTCCGTCATCAGCCAAAACCGAACCCCCGCCAAAGCTTACAGTAGCCGTTTCAAAGGTAGCTGTCTTGGCTCTAAAAGTAATGGTAATGATTATTCCTGATGCTCCCGTATAGCCGGGAGTGGGCTTTCCTCCGGCAAAAGTTACGGTTCCAAGCGAATTGGAAAAATTTGGTTCCTGAACCCAGAGAGACAAAATGGAATCTGACTTGGAAACGCTTCTTACCTCTAATTTGTCTGGATTAAAAACCAAAGTGCCGTCAATTGCATTAATTGCCACTCCCCCGGTATTAACCCTGACCTGGACGGAAAAATTATTACCGACAGTATAAGTTCCGGTGGAAGGAGACAAATACAAAGAAGCGCCGATCGCCTGCGCATCGGAAACAATTCCGAAATAAAGCAATGAAATGATTAAAAGGAAAAATATCTTCTTCATTTTTTAGCTTTGGATTTTAATCTTTTTTTTGAAAACCACCAGATTACTGCTCCCAATATCAAAACCGAAATAATCAGATACCAAACAGTCGGTTTTCTTAAAGGCAGATGCTCGGCTATTCTTTCGTTACCGGCCCTGTCGCGCGCCTTCACTTTTATTATACTCGTTAATGACTGATCTTCCAATAAATATGGGCTGGTGGTTGCTTTTTTCCAGTCTTTTTTTCCTTCTTTTACTTCGTAAAAATCAACTCCGGTCTGTTTGTCAGTGGTGGAAAAAACAATAAAATATCTTCCGTTAAAAATCGAGGGGTCTCTGAGGATATTGATTTCAAAAGCTTCGGGCGGAACATTATCTTTTTTCAATTCTTCCTGCCATTCCGTCTTGGGGGTTTCAGCAACAACGGAAAGAATATTGAATTCGGCATTCTGGCCGACAAGATTGGCCGGGGTTCCGAAACCGTCGTTTAATAAAGCCTGGGAATCATCCAAAAACTTGATTGTGGCCTTGGTTTTTTCGGAAATATTAAGCTCTTTTACCTGAAAAATGATTTTTCCCAAAAGATTGCTTTTTTCCGGATCTCCTGCCAGCCGGCCGCAAAAACCGCCCGGTGTCCCGCCAATAAAAGAAATCTGGCCCGAACCCTGGGAAATCTCCGGATTTTTAACCCAGAGAGTCAGAATGGAATTTCCCTGGCTGAACTCAATTGCCTCTAAAATATCCTGGGGAAATCCGATGTTGGCTTTTACCGTATTTATGCATTCCCCATCAGGCTCAATTCTTACTGCAACTATAAAATTATCTCCCTGAAAATAATTCCCTTCGGACGGCTCAAAATACAGCTTGGCGGCGAAAGAAACACAGGGAAACAAAGCAAAAACAAAGATTAAAAGAAGAATGATTTTTAATTTTGAAATATATTTTTTCATTTTTTTATCCCGTCCACCAGTACATTAAAATACTGAAGTCGGGCAGATCAACTATTCCGTTCTGGTTTTGGTCAACGCAGGCATTATACTTCCCCCACCAGTAAAGCATGATGGAGAAATCGATTAAATTAGTTTTTCCGTCCTTGTTAAAATCGGCTCTGGGACAAAGTTCGCTTACCACGTATTTGCCGATGGCAAAAGTTAAGACCCGGGAATATGAACTTAGAAGAGAACCGTCTTTGGTTTCAGCCTTGGCCCGAGTGGTATGCATGCCGTCGGCCAAAGGGCTGGTTACAAAGGGAAATTTCCAATCCCCTGCTTTACTGGCATCTGTTTGTTCGTTAATTTCCTGCGGCGATTCGACTGAAATGGTAATTGCGCTTTCCGGAGCGGTTTGCCCCGAGATATTTAAAATTTCCCCCCTGGCCAAACTTACCTTGTCCAATTCAATGGTCGGCGGAATGAAAATGCCGGAAATGGTAGTTGTCATGCCGGAAGTAAGGGTAACGGTAAAAGAAAAAGTGATGGACCTTCTGCCCTTGCTGTCTTCGGCCCAAAGGCCGAAAGTGTAGGTGCCGCCGTTCAAACTGTTTATTTCTGATTTGAAATTGGCCGCCGAATTGGCCTTAACCAAATCAACTATCATTCCATCAGCTAAAACAGTAACTGAAGCCGAAGGATAAGCAAGTCCGGTAATAACAACCTTTGCCGGCAGACCACCTCCACCTCCTCCGCCTCCTCCGCCTCCGCCGCCTCCCGGGGGCGTTGGCGGTACCGCTGCTGCAGCTGGTGCAGCCGAAGCCTGGTTTGACTGAGCAAGAGCTAATATCCCGGCTTTGGCTTTAACCAGAAAATAATAAGTGGTTCCGTTTGTCAGACCTGTTTTAATAAAGGAAAGAACGTTCCCCACTGATTCAAAGGTATAGGGTCCGCCGGAAACAGCTGATACGCCGACATCGTAAGTGGTGATATTGGCCAATATTCCGGTGGAAACGGTCCAGTTCAAGGTTACTTTGCCGTCACCGGCAGCAGCGGTAAGCACCGGGGAAGAGGCAACGGGAAAATAAAGAAAGCCGGCCCGATGGATAAAACCTGTGCTGGTACTCTCCCCGGTAATGATCTGGCCAGCGCCGGATATTTGCTCGAAACTGACTGAAATTGACCTTCCTCCTTCAGCGGTAAACACCGGGTCTCTTAAAATAAAGCTGCCGCTCTGGTAGTCCTCGGCTCTGGCAATATAAAAGAAGCCTGATGTCAACAATGCTAAAATAACTAGCGGTAAAAATTTCCTGGCTTTAACCATAATAATTTTCTATTTCTGGGGCGTGCCGGGGGAAACCGGCTCCTGGGAACCGCCGATGTTTATCGGAGCAACCTCAACAATTTTTTTATTCAGCGGATCGTAAAGAATCGCTTTTTTGGCGTTGGTGTAAATCAAAACCTTGTCTCCTTTTTTCGCTTTGGCAAAAAATGGCTGGTCTTTTAACTTCTCGGGATCGTTAACGGTAGCCACAGTCGGTTCTTCACCTTCCGGCAAAACAATAATTTGGGAAATCTGAGCAAGAAGATTTTTGGTTTCTTCCCGGGCCACTTTCTGGGGATCCTGCTTTATCTTTATAAACTGATAATAAAAATAGCAGGAGGTGCCTCCCAAAATTAAAACAACTAAGATAATAATGAATTTATTTAGCTTTTCAAATTTTGTCTTTTCCGGAACATTTTCAGGCATATTTTTATGAAATTTTTAATCGAATTTGGTTCTGACCTTTAAAATTTATTGGCTGATTAAATTTACGGAACTGGTTCAGATACAGGCTCTGCCGCAGGCTCTGTGACAGGTTCTGTGACAGGTTCTACCACAGGTTCTGTAACAGGTTCTATGGCAGGCTCTGTGGAGGGTTCTGTAGAAGATTCTGCGGGAGGTTCGCTTGTCTCAGGTTCAGAAGAAGTGTCGGAAGGTTCGGGTGATGCGGAAGCGGAATCGGTACTGGTGGCTGGCGCTGTTTCGTCAGTGGAGCTGGCCGGTAAAGTTTCCGCCGGTAAATTTTCTTGAGGGCTTGAACCTTGAGCAGGTTGCGTATTGTTTTCCGTTGAATTAAAGGTTTTGGCATTCTGTACTGCAAGAGCAATCCAACTGAATTTAATGTCTTCCGGTGCCGGCTTATTCAATATTATTGTAAAACCGTTCACGCTTTTTTTCGTAATAATATAATTGATGTTGTTGGAGAAAATCAATTCATCATTTACGGCATTGTCCTGCTCCAAAGATATTGCCGCATTGACGATCGGCTGCTCCAAATATTCTCTTTCAAAAACTACGTCAACCTTTCTTTCTCCGCTTTTTACCACGGCAAATCCGCCAGTATCAGTGGTAAAGTAAGGACGACCGAAAAATATGACATCTCCTTTTAAGCTTAATTCTTTATCAAAGGCGCTTATTGTGTTTATCGTTAAGCCATCGGCTAAAATACTTGGGGCAATGATTTCAAGATTAGCAATCAAACGGTCGGAGATATATTGTTGTATATCTGTACTTGAAGCCAATGCGTCTTTTCCGCTGGTCAAATCCATAAGCAATTTTCTCGCATCAAAAGGAGTGGTAGTGGCAGGAGTATCTTCAATTGTTATGGCTGGAGGCGTACTGTCCATTACGCCGGAATCATCCTGCCAGGCGCGGAAATAATCTATATCAAGGTTAAAAGTATACATTGCCGCACTGTTTGCCCCAGCCATAAAATACATACCCATGTCGGTTGTCGCTGGAGGAAGATTGGCGAATGTGCCTGTGCCGCATTCAGTTTCGTTTATCCCATTAGAAACATCGTTATCAAGAAAGAAATGAATTTCATCTTGTTTTCTTGCTTCAATTCTCATATAGGCAAATTTATTCGGTAAAATTGTCTGGCCATTACAGCTTGAAGTAGTGTAAGTAGTACCATTTCTTGCACCTGCAATCCATTGTGTTTCTCCATTAACATTACAACCAAGAGTTGCACAATTCGTAAAGAATAATCCCATATTAGGAATTGTGTTTGTTGCACTGGTAGTTGTAGATATGCCAATAACAAATCTTTGTTTGCTCATAAGTGTAGTTGTGGATACTCCTGCCTTTATTGTAATAACTGGCAAATTAGCCAATTCATACTGCTGCAATAAGTTGTTTCCAGGTCTTCCATCTGTTATAAACTCCGAGCAAGTTGTTGTCCCGGTACCGCCCGATGCCGTAGAAACAGGCTGTATTCTTTCAACTCCGTTTATCTTATTAGGATTTGAAAAATTACAAGTTGAACTTGCTAACGCAGTAAGTATATATGCAGATGTTGCTATATAGCCGCTGCCTGTGGCGGTCTGAGGTGGAGCTGTTGATGCCCATCCAGCATACATAGAACCCCTTCTCTGACCCCAGACACTATTGGGAGGACCTGTTACCATAGTGGTGGAAGACCAGCGGTAGAGATTGAATTCTTCTCCGAAATAAGAGTTTTTTTCTATAAAAGCTCCTGATTCGGCCATTCCCCCAAAAATATTATTGAAACCTTTGATTCGAAATAATGCTGCAGCAGTGGTTGAACTGTCTACGAATGAAAGCATTGGAAGAGTGGTTGTAGCTATACGTATAGTTGATGATGGTTTTTCAAAATTAATTTCATAATCCCAATTATTAGCAAAAGTCAAACCAATTTCTGTCCCGGCGCCCGGCGAGGTTGGCCCCTCTATACTTAACCCTGCTTCGGCTACGCCGGCTACAGCACCCGTAGTACTGGCCGCAACCCTAAAAGCATTCCAGGTGGAACCGGTAAGAGTACCCGGCGTCAAATCAACCCTGACAGCCGAAGACTCGATTGCTGCCGAACCGCCAAAATAATTAACTTCTATAGCGCTGACTCCTGCATTTGTTACGCCAAGCCCATAGTTACTTATATTAAACATGTCTATAGAAGGAGCAGAACCTACGGCAGTCATAGCAAAATTGCTGCCTATATTAGAATTAAAAATAATGCCGCCGCCAGAAAATGTTGTTGTTCCGTAAACACTAAGAGTAGTGGTGGGAGTTGTTGTGCCTATGCCGATATATCCCTTGCTTACCTCCTGATAAATCGTGGACGTTGAAAGAGCCGTATCACTTGACCAAAGAGGAATATAATTAATTTGTCCGCCAGTTAAACTTGTGGCTGGGGCAGGTTGCCAAGCAACTCCAGCCGGAGCTCCAGAAGAAGCCATTAAATAATACCCGGTTGTTCCCACTCCTACTGTTGTCCAGCCAGAAGTACTGCTGCCAACGATCAGGTTTCCTGTTGTGGTGGCAAACCCGCCTATCTGCATCAGTTTGTAATTGGACCACAAGTCTCCGTAAGCCGCATTCCAGGCAGTAGTTGAAGCCACAGTAATATTTGAACCAGTAATACTGCCGGTCGCATTAACATTCCCGCTCGTTACTATATTCCCAAACCTTACAGCTGAATTTGTCCCTATGTCCTGAGGAAGAGTAAGATACCAACCTTGGGTTCCAGAAGCAGTTAAATATACCTGATCGCTTGATGTTGCCCATATATTTAAAGCTCCTGTCAAAGTATTTAAAGAAGTCACTCCGCCAGAACTTGCAGGCAAGGTAAGCCAGGCCATTCCTCCGGGTGCAGTAGATGAAGCTGTTAAAACCTGGTTAACTGTCCCCACTCCTACCGTTGTCCAGCCGGCAGTTCCGCTGGCCACAACCAAGTTGCCTGTTGTGGTGGCAAATCCTCCTATCTGACTTTGTCTGTAGTTGCTCCATAAGTTTCCGTAAGCAGCATCCCACTTGCTGCTTGAAGCTGTAACCCTACCTTCAGCTGCGTCCCATCTGCTTGATGAAGCAAGTGGAGCCCACGCAATCCCTCCGGGAGCTGAAGATGAAGCTGTTAAGAGATATCCTGTTGTTCCAACTGTCAGAACTGACCAGCCGGTATTGGTTGAACTGGCTACTAAAAGGTTTCCTGTTGTGGTGGCTATTGCTCCTATTGAGGCTAATTTAAGATTCATTGCCAGATTGCCGTAAGCAGCATCCCAATAGCTTGATGAAGCAATGGGTGCCCAGGCAATCCCTCCAGGTGCAGTAGAAGATGCCACTAAAACCTGATTGGCTGTCCCCACTCCTACTGTTGTCCAGCCGGCAGTTCCGCTGGCCACAATCAGGTTTCCTGTTGTGGTGGCAAATCCTCCTATCTGCATCAGCTTGTAATTGGTCCACTGATTTCCGTAAGCAGCATTCCAGTTGCTGGTTGAAGCAGTGGAGATGTTGGAGCCTGTTACTGTTCCTATCATGGAGATGTTTCCTGTGCCAAAGATATTTCCTACCACTGAGAGAGGGCCTCCGGGAGTTGTTGTGCCTATTCCCACATAGCCTCCTAAGAATGTAGAGGTTCCGTAAACAGTAAGGGTGGTGGTGGGAGTTGATGTGCCTATGCCAATATAGCCTCCGTCAAGAATGGTAAATACTTCAGTGGTATTATCAAAAACATTAAGGATATCTCCTAATCCTCTCTGTCCAAAGGTGAAGGCAGTAGATGAAGAGTTTCCGTCAAAAGAAACTTCACCGGAATCTACATATAATCCTCCGGGACCGACATTGAGACCGTTTTGAACATATGCATTGTTGTTGATAATGGCATTGTCATTAACCATGAAGGTGTCTGAATTGATGGATCCGGCAAAGAGATTGGGTGTTTCAATGCCACCGATGTCTATGATGGCAAGATTGTCAGACTCCACTCCCGCCACATAGGCATATTTGCCGGAAACATAGACTGACCAAGCGCCACTCATTACATTAGCGTCATAGTAATTCCAGTTGCCCACGGTGGTTGGGCTGCTAGGATTACTGATATCCACAATAGCAGTGTTGCTAGAGTTATATCCCGCCACATAGGCGTATTTGCCGGAAACATAAACTGATCTGGCAACATCCATCACATTAAGATCATTGGGGTCCCAGTTGCCCACAGTGGTTGGGCTGCTAGGATTGCTGATATCCACAATAGCAAGGTTGTCAGAGCCAGCTCCTGCCACATAGGCATATTTGCCGGAAACATAAACTGAAGAGGGATAATCCATCGTAGTCGTATTATTGGGGTCCCAGTTGCCCACCGTGGTCGGGCTGCTAGGATTACTGATATCTACGATAGCAAGGTTGTAAGAGGCCGCTCCTGCCACATAGGCATATTTGCCGGAAACATAAACTGAAGAGGGATAATGCATCACATTAAGATCATTGGGGTCCCAGTTTCCCACAGTGGTCGGACTGCTAGGATTACTGATATCCACAATGACAAGGTTGGAAGAGGTAAATCCCCCAACATAGGCATATTTGCCGGAAACATAAACTGACTCGGCGGCCCACATCACATTAAGATCATTGGGGTCCCAGTTGCCCACAGTGGTTGGGCTGCTAGGATTGCTGATATCTACAATAGCAAGGTTGTCAGAGCCAGCTCCTGCCACATAGGCATATTTGCCGGAAACATAAACTGACTCGGGATAATCCATCACATTGGTAACATCGGGGTCCCAGTTGCCCACAGTGGTCGGGCTGCTAGGATTACTGATATCTACGATAGCAAGGTTGTCAGAGTAACCTCCCGCCACATAGGCATATTTGCCGGAAACATAGACTGAATATGCGCCATTCATTATATTACCATCATTGGGATCCCAGTTGCCCTTGAGAACAGGGTTGGAACCTCCCTCAACCCGAAGACTGCCATTCACGTCTAGTTTTGCCCCCGGGCTTAACGTCCCTATCCCCACATATCCTCCCATCAGGGTTGTTGTTCCATAGACAGTAAGAGTTGTTGTCGGGGTGCTGGTGCCGATGCCGATAAAACCATTAGTATATTCAAAAATAGTGGTGGTTGAAATAGCCGAATCGCTTGTCCATTTTGTAATATAATTTGCTTGGCCGCCAGATAAACTTGCACTGCTGGCCGGCAAGGTAAGCCAGGCAACTCCTCCAGGAGCCGTAGATGAAGCTACTAAAGCCTGATTAACTGTCCCCACTGCCAGAGTTGTCCATCCGGCAGTTCCGCTGGCCACAATTAGGTTTCCTGTTGTGGTGGCAAACCCTCCTATCTGACTTTGCCTATAATTGCTCCATAAGTTTCCGTAAGCAGCATCCCATTTGGATGATGAGGCATTGACCAGAAAATAGGTTGAATCCCATTTGCTTGATGAAGCGTTGACAATATAATAAGCTGCATTCCAGTTAGTGGTGGAAGCAGTGGAGATGTTGGAACCTGTTACTGTTCCCAGTGTGGTGATATTTCCTGTGCCAAAGATATTTCCTACCACTGAGAGTTCAGCGCCAGGAGTGGTTGTCCCTATCCCCACATAGCCTCCCATAAAGGTTGATGTTCCGTAAACAGTAAGGGTTGAGATGGGAGTGCTGGTACCTATCCCGATGTTGCCTCCATCAAGAATGGTAAATACTTCAGTGGTATTGTCAAAAACATTAAGGATGTCTCCTAATCCTTTTTGGCCAAAGGTGAAGGCAGTAGATGAAGAGTTAGCGTCAAAAGCAACTTCACCGGAATCTACATATAATCCTCCGGGACCGACATTGAGACCGTTCTGAACATATGCATTGTTGTTGATAATGGCATTGTCATTAACCATGAAGGTGTCTGAATTGACGGATCCGGCAAAGAGATTGGGTGTTTCAATGCCACCAATGTCTACAATAGCAAGATTGTCAGAGGTATATCCTGCCACATAGGCATATTTGCCGGAAACATAAACTGATCTGGGATAAGCCATCACATTTCCATCATTGGGATCCCAGTTGCCTACAGTGGTTGGGCTACTAGGATTGCTGATATCTACAATAGCAAGGTTGTCAGAGGTCTGTCCCGCCACATAGGCGTATTTGCCGGAAACATAAACTGAAATGGCACTATTCATCACGTTCGCATCATTTGGGTCCCAGTTGCCTACAGTGGTCGGGTTGGCAGGATTACTGATATCTACAATAGCAGTATTGCTAGAGTTCGACCCCGCTACATAGGCATATTTGCCGGAAACATAAACTGAATAGGCAGCATCCATCACATTCGCAACATTGGGATCCCAGTTGCCCACAGTGGTCGGGCTGCTAGGATTGCTGATATCTACAATAGCAAAATTGTCAGAGATCACTCCCGTCACATAGGCGTATTTGCCGGAAACATAAACTGAACTGGGAGCGTTCATCACATTAGTATCATTGGGATCCCAGTTGCCCACAGTGGTTGGGCTGCTAGGATTGCTGATATCCACAATAGCAAGGTTGTTAGAACCCGTTCCCGCTACATAGGCGTATTTGCCGGAAACACAAACTGATCTGGGAGTGTTCATCACATTATTATCATTGGGATCCCAGTTGCCAACAGTGGTCGGGCTGCTAGGATTGCTGATATCTACGATAGCAAGATTGTTAGACAAACCTCCCGCTACATAGGCGTATTTGCCGGAAACATAAACTGATGCGGCAGCATTCATCACGTTCGCATCATTTGGGTCCCAGTTGCCTACAGTGGTCGGGTTGGCAGGATTACTGATATCTACAATAGCAGTATTGCTAGAGTTCGACCCCGCTACATAGGCATATTTGCCGGAAACATAAACTGAAACGGCAGTATCCATCACATTAGCAACATTGGGCTTCCAGTTGCCCTTGAGAACAGGGTTGGAACCGCCTTCAACCCTAAGATTGCCCTTCACGTCTAGTTTTGCCCCTGGGCTTAACGTCCCTATTCCAACATAGCCTCCCATTAATGTTGAGGTTCCATAAACAGTAAGAGTTGTTGTAGGGGTGGAAGTGCCTATGCCGATGAATGTTCCGCTTTGATAAATTGTAGAAGTTCCCTGGGTTGTTGAGCTTGTCCAGATTGAAAGATAACCTGTCTGGCTGCCGGATATTGATACGCAAGGACTCCAAATAAGTCCGGTTGGTTGGGACGAAGACGCTTGAAGGCAGAGCCCGTTCCCTGCTACTGCCAGAATTGTCCAGCCGGTATTGCTTGAACTGGCAACAAGAAGATTTCCTGTTGTAGTGGCCAGTCCTCCTATGGAGGCTAATTTAAGATTCATTGCCAGATTGCCGTAGGCAGCATCCCATCTGCTTGATGAAGCAATAGGTGCCCAGGCAATCCCTCCGGGTGCAGTAGATGAAGCTGTTAAAACCTGGTTAACTGTCCCCACTCCTACTGTTGTCCAGCCGGTTGTTCCGCTGGCCACAACCAGGTTTCCTGTTGTGGTGGCAAACCCTCCTATCTGCATCAGCTTGTAATTGGTCCACTGATCTCCGTAAGCTGCATTCCAGTTAGTGGTGGAAGCAGTGGAGATGTTGGAGCCTGTTACTGTTCCTACCATAGTGATATTTCCTGTGCCAAAGATATTTCCTACCACTGAGAGCTCAGCGCCGGGAGTTGTTGTCCCTATTCCCACATAGCCTCCCATAAAGGTTGATGTTCCGTAGACAGTAAGGGTTGAGATGGGAGTGCTGGTACCTATGCCGATATTACCTCCATCAAGAATAGTAAATACTTCAGTGGTGTTATCAAAAACATTAAGGATGTCTCCTAATCCTTTTTGGCCAAAGGTAAAGGCAGTGGATGAAGAGTTAGCGTCAAAAGCAACTTCACCGGAATCTACATATAATCCTCCGGGACCGACATTGAGACCGTTCTGAACATATGCATTGTTGTTGATAATGGCATTGTCATTAACCATGAAGGTGTCTGAATTGACGGATCCGGCATAGAGATTGGGTGTTTCAATGCCACCAATGTCTACAATAGCAAGGTTGGCAGAGGATTGTCCCGCTACATAGGCATATTTGCCGGAAACATAAACCGATCTGGCAGCATTCATCACATTAGTATCATTGGGATCCCAGTTGCCCACAGTAGTTGGGCTGCTGGGATTGCTGATGTCCACAATAGCAAGGTTGTCAGAAGTCCATCCCGTCACATAGGCGTATTTGCCGGAAACATAAACTGATCTGGCAGTATCCATCACATTCCCATTATTGGGATCCCAGTTACCCACAGTGGTTGGGTTGGCAGGGTTGCTGATATCCACAATAGCAAGGTTACTAGAAAGCCATCCCGCCACATAGGCATATTTGCCGGAAACATAAACTGATCTGGCAGCATTCATCACATTAGTATCATTGGGATCCCAGTTGCCCACAGTGGTCGGGCTGCTGGGATTACTGATATCAACGATAGCAAGGTTTTTAGAGGTATCTCCCGCCACATAGGCGTATTTGCCGGAGACATAAACCGATCTGGCAGTATCCATCACATTCCCATTATTGGGATCCCAGTTGCCCACAGTAGTTGGGCTGGAAGGATTGCTGATGTCCACAATAGCAGTGTTGCTAGAGTAAATTCCCGCCACATAGGCGTATTTGCCGGAAACATAAACTGAAGTGGCACCATTCATCACATTATTATCATTGGGATCCCAGTTGCCCACAGTGGTCGGGCTGCTAGGATTACTGATATCCACAATAGCAAGGTTGTCAGAGGTATCTCCCGCCACATAGGCATATTTGCCGGAAACATAAACTGAATAGGCACCATTCATCACATTATCATCATTAGGATCCCAGTTGCCTGCAGTGGTCGGGCTGCTAGGATTGCTGATATCCACAATAGCAAGGTTGTCAGAGCTATATCCCGCCACATAGGCATATTTGCCAGAAACATATACTGAATAGGCACCATCCATCACATTAGTATCATTTGGCTTCCAGTTGCCCTTAAGAACAGGATTGGAACCGCCTTCAACCCGAAGACTGCCATTCACATCCAGCTTCGCCCCCGGGCTTAACGTCCCTATCCCCACATAGCCTCCCATCAGGGTTGTTGTTCCGTAAACAGTAAGGGTTGATGTAGGAGTGGAGGTGCCGATGCCGATGAAGGTTCCGCTTTGATAAATGGTTGAAGTTCCCTGGGTTGTTGAACTTGTCCATATTGAAAGATAATTTGTCTGGCTGCCGGATATTGATACGCAAGGACTCCAAATAAGTCCGGTTGGCTGGGATGACGACGCTTGAAGACAGAGCCCGTTCCCTGCTACTGCCAAAATTGTCCATCCTGTATTGCTGGAGCTGGCAACCAGAAGGTTTCCTGTTGTAGTAGCCAGTCCTCCTATGGAAGCTAATTTAAGATTCATTGAAACATTTCCGTAAGCAGCATCCCATTTGGAAGAAGAAGCATTGACCAAAAAATAGGTTGAATCCCATTTGCTTGATGAAGCGTTGACAATATAATAAGCTGCATTCCAGTTGGTGGTGGAAGCAGTGGAGATGTTGGAGCCTGTTACTGTTCCCAGTGTGGTGATATTTCCTGTACCAAAGATATTTCCTACCACTGCCAGCTCAACTCCGGGAGTTGTTGTTCCAATACCCACATAGCCTCCTGAGAAGGTTGATGTTCCATAGACAGTAAGGGTTGTGGTGGGAGTAGGGGTGCCGATGCCAACATAACCATTACTAGTTACAACAAATCTTTCGCTTCCTTTTCCAGTGGCATCAATTATAAAACTATTTGATGGACCGCTAGTAAGCTCCAAAACTGAGCCGGTTCTGGTTCCTCCTTCAATTCGAACTGCAGGATTTATTCCTGCTCCTCCATTAACGTAAAGTCCCCTTCCAAGCATAGAGCCGCCACTTATATTTAAGACATCGCCGGTAAAAGCTCCTAAAGCTTCGAAAATTGCAAGATCTCCACCGCCGCTACTTTTACTCCTGATTTTTAATCCTATACCTGTTTCTAGGTTATTCGCCTCAATAAGCATTACTTCACCGCTAGTTGCATTTGAAGAAATTGTAAGAGCAGAGCTGGGAGTGGTTGTCCCTATTCCCACATAGCCTCCTAAGAAAGTTGATGTTCCGTAAACAGTAAGGGTTGTTGTTGGAGTGGAGGTGCCGATGCCTATGAATGTTCCATCCTGATAAATTGTAGAGGTAGATAAAGCAGAATCACTTGTCCAGAGAGGAATATAGTTTGCCTGGCCACCAGTTAAACCTCCCCCAACTACAGCTCCACAAGGACCCCAGGTAATTCCTCCTGGCTGGGATGATGATGCCTGAAGACATAGTCCGCTTGTTCCCACTGCCAGAGTTGTCCAGCCGGTATTGCTTGAACTGGCAACAATTAAGTTTCCTGTTGTGGTGGCTAAGCTTCCTATTGAAGATAATTTAAGATTCATTTCAAGATTACCGTAGGCTGCATCCCAATTGGAAGATGAAGCATTAACAATGGAATAGGTTGCATCCCATTTGGATGATGATGCATTAACAATGACATATCCGGCATAACCCTTATCCCAGTTGCTTGAGGATGCATTAACTAAAGAGTAGGTCAGATCCCATTTTGATGATGAAGCATTTACAATAGAATAGGTTGAATCCCACTTGCTTGATGAAGCGTTGACAATATAATAGGCTGCATTCCAGTTGGTAGTTGAAGCAGTGGAGATGTTGGAGCCTGTTACTGTTCCTACCATGGAGATATTTCCTGTGCCAAAGATATTTCCTACCACTGAGAGTTCAGCGCCGGGAGTGGTTGTCCCGATGCCAATATAGCCTCCATCAAGAATAGTAAATACTTCAGTGGTATTATCAAAAACATTAAGGATATCTCCTAATCCTCTCTGGCCAAAGGTAAAGGCAGTAGATGAAGAGTTAGCGTCAAAAGCAACTTCACCGGAATCTACATATAGTCCTCCGGGACCGACATTGAGACCGTTTTGAACATATGCATTGTTGTTTATAATGGCATTGTCATTAACCATGAAGGTGTCTGTATTGATGGTTCCGGCATAGAGATTGGGTGTTTCAATGCCACCGATGTCTAAAATAACAAGGTTGTCAGAGAGATTTCCCGTCACATAGGCATATTTGCCAGAAACGTAAACTGAAAAAGCAATATCCATCACATTATTATTATTGGGATCCCAGTTGCCTGCAGTGGTTGGGCTGCTGGGATTACTGATGTCCACAATGGCAAGGTTGTCAGAGGTATATCCCGCCACATAGGCATATTTGCCGGAGACAAAAACTGAATCGGCATTTCCCATCACATTATTATCGTTGGGCTTCCAGTTGCCTGTAGTAGTTGGGCTGGCAGGATTGCTGATGTCCACAATGGCAAGATTGCTAGAATTCCTTCCCGCAACATAGGCATATTTGCCAGAAACGTAAACTGAATTAGCCAGATTCATCACATTCCCATCATTGGGATCCCAGTTACCTACAGTGGTTGGACTGCTAGGATTGCTGATATCCACAATAACAAGGTTGCTAGAGGTATATCCCGCCACATAGGCATATTTGCCGGAAACATAAACTGAAACGGCCTGACTCATCACATTATCATCATTGGGATCCCAGTTGCCCACGGTAGTTGGATTGGCAGGATTACTGATATCCACAATGGCAAGGTTTTTAGAGGACCATCCTACCACATAGGCGTATTTGCCGGAAACATAAACTAAATAGGGACCATTCATCACATTATTATCATTGGGATCCCAGTTGCCTGCAGTGGTTGGGCTGCTGGGATTACTGATGTCCACAATGGCAAGGTTGTCAGAGGAAAATCCCACCACATAGGCGTATTTGCCTGAAACATAAACTGATTGGGCGCTTTCCATCACATTAGCAACATTGGGATCCCAGTTGCCTGTAGTGGTTGGTCTAGAAGGATTGCTGATATCCACAATAACAAGGTTGTCTGAGTCATATCCCGCCACATAGGCATATTTGCCGGAAACATAAACTGAATCGGCACTATCCATCACATTAGTATCATTGAGATCCCAGTTAGCCTTGAGAACAGGGTTGGAACCTCCTTCAACCCGAAGACTGCCATTCACATCTAGCTTTGCCCCCGGGATCGTTGTCCCTATTCCCACATAGCCACCCATAAAGGTTGATGTTCCATAAACAGTAAAGGTTGTTGTTGGTGTGGTAGTGCCGATGCCAATGTAGCCATTGCTAATCTGATAAATTGTTGAAGTTGATAAAGTTGAAGCGCTTGACCAGAGAGGAATGTAGTTGGTCTGGCCAGTGGTAAGGTTTGGAGGCCCTGTGTTGCAGGCAGCCCAGGCAATTCCTCCTGGCCGGGATGATGATGCCTGAAGGCATAATCCGCTTGTTCCCACTGCCAGAACTGTCCAGCCAGTATTGCTGGAGCTGGCAACCAGAAGGTTTCCTGTTGCAGTGGCTAATCCTCCTATTGAAGCTAATTTAAGATTCATTGCGAGATTGCCGTAAGCTGCATTCCAGTTGGTGGTGGAAGCAGTTGAGATATTAGAGCCTGTTACTGTTCCTGCCATAGAGATGTTTCCTGTACCAAAGATATTTCCTACCACTGCCAGCGCAGAACCAGGAGTGGTTGTTCCTATTCCTACATAGCCTCCCATTAATGTTGTTGTGCCGTAAACAGTAAGGATTGAAGTGGGAGTGGTTGTCCCTATTCCTACATAGCCTCCCATTAAGGTTGTTGTGCCGTAAACAGTAAGGGTTGAGATGGGAGTGCTGGTACCTATCCCGATGTTGCCTCCATCAAGAATGGTAAAGACTTCAGTGGTGTTGTCAAAAACATTAAGGATATCTCCTAGCCCTCTCTGGCCAAAGGTGAAGGCCGTTGATGAAGAGTTAGCGTCAAAAGCAACTTCACCGGAATCTACATATAATCCTCCGGGACCAACATTGAGACCGTTCTGAACATATGCATTGTTGTTGATAATGGCATTGTCATTAACCATGAAGGTGTCTGTATTGATGGTTCCGGCATAGAGATTGGGTGTTTCAATGCCACCGATGTCTACTATGGCAAGGTTGTCAGAGACCCCTCCCACCACATAGGCATATTTGCCGGAAACATAAACTGAAACAGCACCATCCATCACGTTACCATCATTGGGATCCCAGTTGCCCACAGTGGTCGGGTTGCTAGGATTACTGATATCCACAATAGCGGTGTTGCTAGAGTTCGACCCCGCCACATAGGCGTATTTGCCGGAAACATAAACTGACTCGGGACCATTCATTACATTCCCATCATTGGGATCCCAGTTGCCTGTAGTGGTTGGTCTAGAAGGATTGCTGATATCCACGATAACAAGGTTGTCAGAGCCATTTCCTGCCACATAGGCGTATTTGCCGGAAACATAAACTGAATAGGGAAAATTCATCACAGCAGTACTACTGGGATACCAGTTGCCTACGGTGGTTGGACTGCTAGGATTACTGATGTCCACAATAGCCAAGTTTCCGGCAAATGAGGGGAAAGAGTACATTCCTGTCACGTAGGCGTATTTGCCGGAAACATAAACTGAATTGGCACCATTCATCACATTACCATCATTGGGATCCCAGTTAGCCACAGTGGTTGGTCTGGCAGGGTTACTAATGTCCACAATAACAAGGTTGTCAGAGACCCCTCCCGCCACATAGGCATATTTGCCGGAAACATAGACTGATTCGGCATAATCCATCACATTACTATCATTAGGGTCCCAGTTGCCAACAGTGGTTGGGCTGCTGGGATTACTGATGTCCACAATGGCAAGATTACTAGAGTTATATCCCGCCACGTAAGCGTATTTGCCGGAGACATAAACTGATCTGGCAGAATTCATCACATTATTATCATTGGGAACCCAGTTGCCTACAGTGGTTGGTCTGCTAGGATTGCTGATATCCACAATAGCAAGGTTGTCAGAGGTCCATCCCGTCACATAGGCGTATTTGCCGGAAACATAAACTGAAGTGGCACCATTCATCACGTTACCATCATTGGGATCCCAGTTAGCCTTGAGAATAGGATTGGAACCGCCTTCAACCCGAAGACTGCCATTCACATCTAGTTTAGCCCCCGGTATCGTCGTCCCGATGCCCACATAGCCACCCATAAAGGTTGATGTTCCATAAACAGTAAGGGTTGTTGTTGGAGTAGTGGTGCCGATGCCAATGTAACCATTGCTAATCTGATAAATTGTTGAAGTTGATAAAGTTGAAGCGCTTGACCAGAGAGGAATGTAATTGGTCTGGCCAGTGGTAAGGTTTGGAGGCCCTGTGTTACAAGCAGCCCAGGCAATTCCTCCTGGCTGGGATGATGATGCCTGAAGGCATAATCCGCTTGTTCCCACTGCCAGAGTTGTCCAGCCAGTATTGCTGGAGCTGGCAACCAGAAGGTTTCCTGTTGTAGTGGCTAATCCTCCTATTGAAGCTAATTTAAGATTCATTGAAACATTGCCGTAAGCAGCATCCCATTTGGATGAGGATGCATTAACCAGAGAATAGGTCGCATCCCATTTGCTTGATGATGCATTGACAATATAATAGGTTGCATTCCAGCTGGTGGTGGAGGCAGTTGAGATATTAGAGCCTACGACTGTTCCAACCATAGTGATATTTCCTGTACCAAAGATATTTCCTACCACTGCCAGCGCAGAACCAGGAGTGGTTGTCCCTATTCCCACATAACCTCCTCTAAAAGTAGAAGTTCCATAAACAGTAAGGGTTGTGGTGGGAGTAGAGGTACCGATGCCAATGTAGCCATTGCTAATCTGATAAATTGTTGAAGTTGATAAAGTTGAAGCGCTTGACCAGAGAGGAATGTAGTTGGTCTGGCCCCCGCTGAGATTTGTTGCAGCGTTAGAACAAGGACCCCAAGCCAAACCGCTTGGCTGGGATGATGATGCCTGAAGACATTGTCCGCTTACTCCCGCTGCCAGAGTTGTCCAGCCGGTATTGCTGGAGCTGGCAACAATTAAGTTTCCTGTTGTAGTGGCTAATCCTCCTATTGAAGCTAATTTAAGATTCATTGAAACATTACCGTAAGCAGCATCCCATTTGGATGAGGATGCATTAACCAGAGAATAGCTCGCATCCCATTTGGAAGATGAAGCATTAACAATAAAATAGGTCGCATCCCATTTGCTTGATGAAGCGTTGACAATTGTATAGGTCAGATCCCAGTTAGAGGTTGAAGCTATTGAAGGTAAATCGCTTGTTAAGGCAAAAATTCCTGATTGATTTGGAAAAGTAAAAGTTCGTTGGTTATTTATTAGAGAAATATCAAAGGTGGCCATTTGGGTTGCACTATTGGCAAAAATAGATGCGGCATAAGACGAATTGTCTCCCATTAAAATTACCCCATAATTTCCCGATCCTCCGTAATTGCCTGCGTCAATTCTTGCAGAGCTGCCAAAATAAAGTACTTTATTCGTCTTGTCCCAAGTAAAATTAGAGTCTCCCCCGAACGCTCCGCCGTCATTATACTGAATATAGGTATCCAAACCCCCGGCAACCGCGCTGGAGCAAGGACCCCAAGCCAAACCGCCTGGCTGGGAAGATGACGCCTGAAGGCATTGCCCGCTTGTTCCCACTGCCAGAGTTGTCCAGCCGCCAGCAAGAGTTGAACTTGCCACTATTAAATTGCCTGTTGTTGTTGATAATCCTCCGATTGTCATTAACCTGTCATTTATCAAGGCACTGCCGTAAGCTGCATCCCACTTGGAAGATGAGGCATTAACAATGGAATATGTTGCATTCCAGTTGGTAGTGGAAGCAGTAGAGATATTGGAACCTGTTACTGTTCCCAGCATAGTGATATTTCCTGTGCCAAAGATATTTCCTACCACTGCCAGCTCAGCACCAGGAGTGGTTGTCCCTATTCCCACATAGCCACTGGAGAAAGTGGAGGTTCCGCTTAAGATCAAACCGGCCGAACTGGATAAAGTTAAAGTATTACTACCAGTGACATTTATTTGAGGGTTGGTTCCTCCCAATATTAAATTGCCCGCATTTAAAACCGGGATTTGGTTTCCGCTGGCTGACTGGCTGGGAGAAAATCCTCCAACAGTTGAAGCGTTTATGCTGTAGCCGGAAGAAAAAATCTGCTGGCGGGGAGCAAGGTTTTCAAAAGATTCCAGTCCGTCACCCGGCAAACAGGTTAATCCTACTTTAGTTGCCACCTGAACGTAAAGATAAATAGTATCATTGTCTTGAAAATTATAATCAAGAGCGTCTCCGCCGGAACCAGGACTGGTATCGCCAATGCCTGCGTTAAAGACTCCGTTTTTGACGTTAACGGTCATCGGCGACGGATCGCCGACAGGCCAAAGTTTATTATCCGGCGGTCCCACTGTAGCATCATCGTAAATGGAAAATTTAAAACAATAATCTGTTCCTGCGCCGCTGCCGCCCAATAAATTTCCACTGGCATCCAATAAGCGTCCCTGGTAATTTAAAATTTTCGGCACTCCCGCTGCTGCTTGAACCTGGGGCAGAAAAACAAAGAAACTAAGGATAAAAATCAAAAAAGGAAGTAAAATCCAATAACTGGAAACCCTTCCTTTATTATCTTGCTTGTAGCTCGATTTAAATTCAGTATTTTTTTTGAAAAAATATGATTTTATTTTATCCATTGAAAAACACTGGGGCTCTTTATGTCTCCTCCCCTATCCCATTAAGATATTTTAACAAATTATTTTCTTAAAGGGTAGTCAAGTTGTCCACAAACAAGGCTTTTGGCATACTATGCCGTTGTTAAAGACCCTTTAAAATAATAAAGCAATAAAAAATCCGAACTGAAGCTCGGATTACTCTTTCAGATGAGGTCTTTTTATGCTTTTTATATTCAAAAGCATGAATAACTTATTCGAGAAGATAATGGCTTCAAGCTCGGACAGGTTTATTTCTTCTTTTCATCGCTTTTAATCGTTTCCGCTATTCTTTCCGTGACATATTTTCTGCCTTTTTCATTAAGATGTTCGTTAGGATACAATTCCCAGGCAAAAAAATCTGGTTTCAGGTCCACAGAAAGATCCAAGACCTCAAAATCATTTTCCTTTAAAGCGGATTTTATTGTTTTTATATTATTTTTCAGTCTTTCCGAAAATTCTCCGGGGAAATAACGCTCCCCTGTCTCATAATCAATGGGAGTAATGTAAAAAATTGGTCTTATGTCATTTTCAACCAATACCTTTGCCATTTCCGCCAGAGACTTCAATTTGCGATGATCATTTTTTAAAGAAAACATGTAGAAATACAAAATGGAATTTTTCATGTTTTCTTCGGAATAATGCCTGAATTCATGCTTATCAAAATCTTTAACGATTCCCACTGCTTTATCGCCGTTGAAAACCTCCGTGTTCTCAAATTCGCTCTGCGTAATTTTGTTGAACCGTTTGTTGTTTTTATCAAAGGTCTCCATTGTTTTAAAAAACATGAAAAGCAGCTTGTTTTCTAAGATGGTTTTTTCTTTTTCAAATTGCCAGCCCGGATTTCTATCCCAGGAAGGTGAAAAGGAACGCATATTAATGGGAATTACAACGACCTTAGGATAGTATTTCTGCTTTACCATGTATTTGCAAAAATCTAAAAAAATATCTGCGCTATAGGCAGCATGAGAAATGTTGACCATTGAATAATCGGTAAGCGTATCCTTCAGCATTTGGGAAATTGACCTTTTGTCCAGATCTTCCTTGCCGTAATTGGTGTCCGAGCTATCGCCAAAATATATAATATCGACTTTTTCCTTTTTGGCTTTTTCCAAAACAGCCAGATGATGAAAGGAACGCATGTATATAATTAAAAATAAAATCTGAAAAACTAATATTATCAGAAGAAAAATTGCCAATTTGGAGAAGAATTTTTTCATAGATATCCTTTGCTAAAACTGAAAGTATATAAAAGGCTGGGCAACTTTCCCAAAATTTAAAATTATTAAAACTATCGCTATATATAATGCCCATCTGAGCAACAACGGAGTTTTAGAAACTGCGGCCCTGACGCTGCCTTTCCTCTGCAATAAATGAACCGACTCTAAAAGCAATATTGCCAAAATGGCAATAATAAATTCCCGGTAAGACTGCCCCATCAAGAATAAATTGTGATATTCCGAAGCTGCAGCCAAGGGATTTTTTATTAAATTGAAAAGAAAGCCTGGGACGCCCGTAAAAAGATGGGCAATAACGTAAAATGCATCTTTAATGCTGTTTGCCCTAAAAAATATCCAGGAAAAAGAAATCAAGAGAAATGTTGTAAACGCCTGGATAATCTTATGCATGGCCGGGGCCTTGTCTAACCTTATCAGCCAGATTATTTTTTCCCGTATTTTAGCCGTCATTGTTTCAAATATTATATAAATTCCATTTAAGGCCCCCCAAATCAAAAACGTCCAGTTTGCGCCATGCCAAAGACCGCTGGTTAAAAAAGAAATAAACAAATTAAAATAGTGCCTGGGGGGAGAAACCCGATTTCCTCCCAGCGGGATATAAACATAGTCCCTGAACCAGGTTGAAAGGGAAATATGCCAACGCCTCCAAAAATCAGCAACGGATTTTGCAAAATAGGGACGGGTAAAATTATTCATCAGGGTGAACCCCATGACCTGGGCCGAACCGATGGCAATATCCGAATAGCCGGAAAAATCGCAATAGATCTGGTAGGCAAAAAATACTGTTGCCACGATAAAACTGATTCCCGAATAGTCCCCTGTGTTGTTGTAAGCCTGGTTTACAAAAAATGCCAGCCTGTCGGCTATCACCACTTTTTTGAACATTCCCCAGACCATTAATTTCAGGCCGTCGGTGACTCTTTTGTAATCAAAATAATGATTTTCGTAAAACTGATGAATCAGGTTATACGGCCGCTCAATGGGTCCGGAAACCAGCTGAGGATAAAACATTACGTATAAAGCGTAAATTCCGATGTTTCTTTCGGTTTTCTGTCTCTTCCTGTAAACCTCAATGACATAGCTTAAGCTCTGAAAAGTATGGAAAGACAAACCAATCGGCAATACCAGTTTTAAGAGATGAATCGGATAGTTCCAATGAAAAAATCTGGCAACAACGGCAAAATTGACGTTAAAAAAGTTAAAATATTTAAAAATGAAAAGTGCCAGACAGGTGGAAAAAATGCTTATTATCAAATATAGTTTTCTTTTGCTGCCTTCTGATTTTTCAATGAAAATTGCGGCTGAATAATCAATCAAGATAAGCAAGAATAAGAATAAAATATAGATCGGGATAAAGGCCATGTAGAAAATACAGCTTGCAACCAAAAGCAAAAGCCAGCGATATTTGTGGGGAATCGCGAAATACAGGATGGTGACAATGGGGAAAAATATTAAAAAATCTATTGAGTTAAAAAGCATAGATTTTAAAATTATATCAAAAAATCGCCTTCTTGGCGATTTTTATTTCATAAGGCAATGATTAAAAATAAACGGAGAAATAAAATCGGATAGTTTATTTTACCTTAATGGCTCTTTTAATCATAAACAGAACATTCTCGTTCGCATTCTGATAATTAATTTTTATCTTCGGATGATGACTTTGCCAAACCCGAAAAACTTCGTCGGCAAAACCCTGGCCGATTGTTTCAACGCCCTTAAAATCTAAAACTATTGTTTTGAATTTTTCCAATCCGACTAAAATTCTTCGCGCTTGCGAACGTGAAATGTAAACATTGTCTATTTCAAAAAGTTCCACAATAACATTTGTTCTGCTGAATTCAAATGCGCCTTTTGAATATTCTTTAAAAATATCATTAAGATCCTTTTTGGAATTGATAAAAATTTCGAAATTTATCTTTGTTCCTTTAATTTTTGAAGAATCTTTTATAAAAACATCTCTTAAAACATTGTCAAAAATCACTTTCTTGTCCGACCCCTGAATAATTAATTTATCGGCTGCCTTTGAAGTAAAAAATACTCCTTCGCCGGTATGTTTTTTAGGCTCAGTTGTTTGTTTGCCTTTTAGTAAATCCTGAATCGCTTCAATTTCGTTATTCAGTTTCTTTTTATCCATTATGTTTTTAAAAATACCTATACCAAAATCTGCAACCTCAAAATTTATGACGTTTGCTTTTCTGTTGATAAAAACCGTTATTTTTTTTGATTTAGAATGCTCTATGGCATTATTAAGCATTTCTGTAAAAGCGTAATCCAAAATATTGGCTGTATTCTTTGGTAGCTCTATGAAAATGCCACTATTTGCTTTTATTTCATCTAAAACAACATCTTCCGATAAATTAACATTTCTCAAGATGCGCCTTATAGATAAAACATTCTTTTTCGCATCACCTGCTTTTTTCGCTAAAACATAATGGGCCTTATTCGCCTTACCAATCAGTACAATCTTGCCGTCTTTATTCAGTTCTTGAAAAAATCTGTTTATGTAGGCGCGCGAAAAACCCGTTGTCTCCGCAATATCGGCAACCCTTAATTTATTATTTTTAGATATTTTATCTAATATTATTTTTTTGATATCTTTAACCATATTTTGTTGACAACTTTATTGTACTCTTTAAAATTAAAGTTGTCAACAAGTTGTCTACAAATTGCTTTTCTTTCCCTTTTCTACCAAAAAACCGCCCTTTTGGCGATTTTTACTCTTTTATTCTACTTTTTGCCGAATAACCTGCGGAGTTCTGTTTTTGCCTGCTCCAAAATTTTCTTTTGTTCTTTGTTCAGATTTCTGCCGGCCCGATTTATGTAAAAATTAAGCATGGACATGGCTGACTGGAAAGGTTTTGCTTTCCGCCTCATGCTTTCCCCGGCTGATCTTTTTAAAGATAAAGCAATCTTTTTTGGATTCTTGAAAGTAAATACTCCTTCTTCCAAATCAAGGGCAACACTGTTTTTTGTAACCTCATCGGACCAGTATTTTTTACTACCTACCATAAAATTATTTAAATTTCTTATAAATATTTAGCAACTTTTTTATCTAAATCGGTAGTTAAATAATCTTTTAATTTAGATATTTCAACCCATTTCTTCTTTTTTATTTCCCTGTTTAAAAGACTACTCCGAGCCTTATTCAATCTCAACCTACATGCTAAATAATAAATATGAACCGGAAATTGTGGATGTTTTCGTTCAGAAATAATCTTTAAGGGACTTACTTCGTAACCAGTTTCTTCCATAACTTCTCTGACTACAGCCTGTTCCGGGCTTTCACCTTTTTCAATTTCTCCTCCCGGAAAAACCCAGGATAGTTTTGTATTATTCGATCCTTTTTCTTCTTTGGATCTTTGAATAATTAAAACTTTGTCTTCTTTAATTACAATACCAAGAGCTATTTTTTGTAATTTTTTAGGCATGTCTTACGAACTTATGGAGAATTCAGATAATAAGCCATAACCGGATATTTCCCTCTTAACTCCTTTACCGGTATAAAGGGAATAATACCAAATATTATTTGAGTCCTTATAAAAAACAACTCCTATGTAGTTATGAGTGGATTCTTCCATCTTAGATAAAATCTCATCATTTAAATTTTTGTAAATCTCAAGGATTTCTTTTTTTGAGATCGTTTTAGGTATGTATTTCACTGAAAAGTAACCATCAACATCAAGAACTGCCATACAGTCATTCAAGTCTGATACGTAATAATTATTGTCTTCGTAAATCAAGCTAAAAATCTCGAAGGCCGGTCCCCTTCCCACATTCTTATACAATTCAACCGCACCTGGAAATCTTTTTTTCATTTCCTCGGTATCGCTTCTAACAAGTGCCATCAGCGGCCGACCAGTATTGTTTAAATTGTTTTCTGAAAAAACCATGGAATTTATTTAATATCAATATTTTAACATAAAATAAAAAGAATTATAATAAAGCTAGTAAATATAATCCTAGTAAAACTATTACGCTGACAGACGAATAAAATATTACCTTTACTGTTTTATCCAAAGTAGAATTACCAGGAATAATACTGCTGCTGATTTGGGCATTAAGATTTGGTGAATTACTTTCTTCATCTGTTTTATTTTGTTGGCTTGTATCAACGGGTTTAATTGGCGTCGCTGTCTGACCATTGGTCTGTTCTGGCTCTATTTTTGATTCCGGAACTTCAACGGTCGCTGGCGGCAGATTTAAAATTGGTGTTGTTAATGTCGCATTGTTTTGATTTTGGATTTGCTTCGGAAAGCTATTAAGGATTTCTCCCCATGTTTTATTAAGAGCGGCAGGTATTGCATAAGCTGTCGTCCAGACCCTGGTATTGGTAGCAGTAGATTCATCCTCAAATCCCCCATCGTTTTTTTGATACGAAGCTAAAAAATCAATCGGATTTTTACCGCTATTTTCCCAAGAAAAAGCTGATTCGCCTAAAGCCGTAATTGCTTGGATAGCCCAGGAGGTTGAAAATGTATTATTATCAAAACCTCCATTAGCCCCCTGCGAATTGCGCAAAAAATTCTTTGCGTTCTGCAAAGACTGGCTAATTGAATTTGCCAGATCGCTGCTTAAATTTCCGGCTTTTTCTGCAAGAGAAAGCGCCTGTATTGCAGCTGCTGTTAAATCAGTACCACCCCAGGAGCCGTTCGGGCTTTGTTTTGAAATAATAAATCTAACGGTTACGTCAATAACAGAATCAAAGCCAGAATAACCGGCTTTAAGCAAAGGAAATAGCGCAAAAATATCATCATTGAAAGCTTCGGGGTTTCCTATCTGACTGCCGTCAAATGCTGACGTAATTTGCCCAATATAGTTAATTTTAGTTCCATCAAAAGGATTAACCCCAAGCGCCATAAGGACCATTGCCCTTCTTTCTGAGTCTGTTACATTAGACCCCGACTCAGTGCCATATCCGGCTTCAATCAGATATTTTTTTAATTTGTTTTTTGCCTCGCTGTCCCCGTAGGCAGAAAGCGCTATTGCGGCCCAGTCAGAACAAAGGACCGACGAAGCGATTGAACCGTCATCTTTTTGATTTGAAATTAAAAAATTTATGGCCTCACTAATATTTACGCTCTGATGAACCTGATTGTCGACCGGACTAAAACCGAAATTGCCTATAATATTTTCCTGACTGCTAGGCGGCGCTGGAGTGCTATCTTGAGAAGCTCCGCTTAAAACCAAAATCGGGCTATCCAAATATCCGGCCTTGCGGCCCAAAACTGAATAAGGGCTAGTAGTTGCAATTGATAACTGCAATGTTCCGTCTGGAGATAAAACTTCCTGGCCATTCACCACAAAAGTGCTGTTTGCGGCTGGCTGCCACTGCCAGGCATTGATATCAAAATAAGAAATAATTATTGTTGAGGTTGAATTAACGGCTGGTGTTGTTGAAGACGCATCTATTTTGAGCGGACTGGTTCCGTATACCAAAAGCAAATTTTCCCCTTCCGTTATCAAATGTTGATTCAGCGCCGTTGCTCCTATCTCGGAATTACTAAACCAAAGCCAGTAATTCCAGTCGGAGCCGTCATATTGATTTATGCTGTTTAGTAAAATGCCGAAGGGATACCAAGTTGAGGTTGCAATCCAGCCCTGGCTGGAAATCAATTGGTCCACAGCGCACCAGGCATTCATTGTATAATTTGTACTGCTTGCATCATCAGGACAAGAATGCACCGTGAAATTATTATCAAATAAAATCTGGTCAAAAGCGGCTATTTTTAATCGGACCGTGCTTGTTTCATCAGCCTGGGCTGAAGGAATAAACGCAAATAAAACAAAACAAACTGCAAAAAAAATTAATTTAAAATTGTTTTTTTTCATAAATTAAAAAATCTTTCCAAAGCAGGAAAGACCATAAATAAAATCTATGATTTGTCCTGCTCGGGACTTTTATTGTCAAACGATATTCGGACTTATTCCGTCTTAAGCGGACATTACCGTTGCGGCACAGACGGGGAATCTAACCCCACTTTCTACCCAAAAAATCGGGTTCACTTAAAAGTGACGAATGACAATATATATTTTAAAACCTTTATATATAATTTTATTACAAACAAAACTGTAAGTCAATTCTGCTGCGGGTCGTAGAAGATGTTAGAACCTACTTGGTGACTATCCTTATTTAACCTCAGTAATCTACCCTTATAAATACCTCTTTCCCTCGTAAGAAATAATTAATAAAAACCTTATCCAGAATTGGCATTTTTTGAGTATGCCAATTTTTATATGGCCGATTTAATACTTGACTTTTCATTTTATACAAAGCCCTCCGTTTATTATCTAACTCCTCCTTAATATTAACTCTTAAGGCATTCTTGGGGATTTTTGGCACATCTTCATTGCAAACCTCCGGCCTATGTTTGGCGAGTTCTTTCGTCCAAATAAAAAATTGGTAAGCTTCTGGTTTAGATTTTAATTTCTTGAGCATTTTAAGAACTATTTTGCTTACTGCTCTATGATCACTATGGGCATCGTGATGATGAAAATATATAATATCGGGGTTTTCCTTTTTGGTGATATCTAAAGCTTGTTTATGGGCCTGCTTTGTGTCCTGCCAAACTTTTCCTTTACCATCAATAAAATTCAAAAAATATAATTTCTTCCGTGCCACCCCTAAAATATCCATGGCTTTTTGTATCTCTTTTTTTCTTTTGGTTTTAACTTCCAAAACTGTAGGATTTTTTTCAATCCCTAGTACTGCTTTATGAGAATTTCTCCCATCTGTAAAAATTACTATAAAAACTTCGTTTCCTTTCTTAAGATATTGAATAATCTTTCCTCCTACTCCTAAAATAGAGTCGTCATCATGGGCTACATATATTCCAATTTTCATATTATTCATTTTATCAAAAAACCGCCTTCTTGGCGATTTTAACTGGCTGCGGGTCGTGGACGATGTCAGAATTTTTGTGAATAAAAAAACGGGCAATTTATAGTCCGCCCGTGTTTCGATCAAAGTTTTTATTAGTAAGAGGCCGGCCCACAAGAATTGATTAATATAATGCCAATCGCAAACGGCCACAAGAAAATGTCAAAGATTATTATAGAAATTAGCATCAACCAAAAGGCAATCTTTGGAGGGATTTTAACCGAGGTAAAAAAACCAGCGAACATCAAGGAGATGTCCTTGCTGTAATTTTTTATCCCACCTGCCTCTTTGATTAATCTTTTTACATCCACAATTGTCATAAGGACAAAAAGGAGCCCTATAAACAAGTATCCTGCTGAGTAAGTAACAACATCTACAGTCATGGTTTTCTCCTTTGGCCATCCCTTAATTTAATCATGGAATAGCCAATTTATCTACCAATTTTTGATAAACAAATTGGCTACTTCATGATTTTTCCTACTAATTTTTAAAAAGAGCTGATGATATTAATATTATAACAAATTATTTATTCTTGTCAATGCTGCGGGGCTTGGACTCGAACCAAGAATTTCACGTTCAGAGCGTGATGTGTTACCAATTGCACCACCCCGCAATAATAGAATATATTACTCTAAATCCCTAAATTTTCAAATACCTCCGGACAGCAATTAAGCTTGAGATTACGCCCAAACCGATACCGGAAGCCATTTGAATAAGAACAATAGCCCAGAAATTAGCAATAAAGAAAGTAAATAAATTGAGGCCGGGAAACAAAAACTCCATCTTGGGTCCGAAAATCCAGGTAACCAGAGTAAAAAGCACCAGACAAATCAAAGAAGCAAAGAACCCGCAAATCGCTCCCTGAACCAGAAATGGCCCCCGGATAAACCAATTGGAAGCGCCGACCAGTCTTTGAATCTTGATCTCCTCCCTGGAAGAATAAATGGCCAGACGGATGGTATTAAAAGCAATGGAAACAGCAATAACTATTAAAAGAATAGAAAAGACAATGCCAACCGTATTCATATTGGAAACAAAAGAAAAAATCTTTTCAATCACCGGCTTTCTCTTGTAATAATCAACCTTATCCACCAGGCCGGTAAAAGCGGAATTATTGATAAAATCAGCCACTGCCTGATACTGGCTGGCTTCAGAAGCCTTGATATTCAAAGAAGCGGAAAAAGGATTAATCCCTATCTCATCCAAAGACTGCATTAAGGTAGGGTCGTCCTTGTGTCTGACGCTGAAGCTCGCCAAAGCCTCTTCCTGGGAAACGTACTGGACTTCTTTCACCTCGGGAATTTTAGCAACCTCTTCTTTAATTTTTAAAATATCTTCTTCGGAAGTGTCCAGCTTGAAATAGACGGAAATATCAACCTTTTCCTGAATGCTAGAAACCAGAAACCGGCTGACGTCTTTTAAAAGATAAAGGGAGGTCAGGGTGGAAATAGCCAGAACCAAAATGAAGATATTGGCGGCAACCAAACCTTTTTCCCGGGAACAGTTTTTCCAGCCCGATTTAAATGTTCTTTTGAATAAAGTTAACATAATTAAAGTATGAATCTTCCTTTTTCCTCGTCCCTGATTATTTTGCCATCCTGGAGGGTAATAACCCTTTTATCCAAAGAATTGATTATATCCTTGTTGTGGGTGGCTAAAACCACCGTAGTCCCTGCCTCATTAATTTTAAGCAAAAGCCGTATGATATCCAGGGTGTTATAGGGGTCGAGATTGCCGGTCGGCTCATCAGCCAGAATCACTTCCGGACGATGGATCAAAGCCCGGGCAATGGCCACCCTCTGCTTCTCTCCCCCGGAAAGCTCAACCGGAAAGTTGTTGGCCCGGTTGGTCAGTCCCACAATTTCCAAAACCTGGGCCACATCCTTTTTGATTTCCTCGTCAGAAGCGCCGATCACTTCCATGGCATAAGCAATGTTTTCATAAACGGTTTTGGAATGAAGCAGTTTATAGTCCTGAAAAACCGCCCCTATTTTCCGCCTCAATTCCGGCAGCTCTTTAACCCTTATCTTCTGCACCTCCTGGCTGTCAAAAAAAATCCTACCGCCGCTCGGTTTTTCTTCAGCCAGAATAAGCTTAAAAAGAGTGGTCTTGCCAGACCCCGACTTTCCCACAATGGAAACAAATTCTTTTTCCTTAACTTCAAAAGAAACGCTGTCTAAAGCAGTGGCTTTGGGAGAATAAACCTTGCTGACGTTTTGAAATTTAATCATTTTTATTAAGTTTAATTTCTGCTTCAATAAATTCATCTAAATTGCCGTCTAAAACTTCCTCGACATTAGAAGTTTCAACCTCGGTCCTTAAATCCTTAACCATTTTATACGGGTGAAAAACATAGGATCTTATCTGGTTTCCCCAGCTGGCAGAAACAGTTTTTCCTTTGATTTGTTTAAGCTCTTTTTGGGTTTTCTCTTCCTCCAATTGATGAAGCTTTGCCAAAAGAATCTTCATGGCCTTTTCCCTATTCAAACCCTGCAGTCTTTCGCTTTGGCAGGAAACAGTGATTCCGGTGGGGATATGGCTGATTCTTACTGCTGATTCTCTTTTATTAACATACTGGCCGCCCGGACCGGAAGCCCGATAAGTATCCACCTTTAAATCCTCGGGTTTAATCTTAATTTCTGACTCTTCTTCTTTGGAAATCTCGGGCAGAACCTCAACTAAAGCAAACGAGGTGTGCCTTAATTTATTGGCGGAAAAAGGAGAAATTCTTACCAAACGATGAACTCCGTTTTCTTTTTTCAAAAATCCGAAGGCAAAATTTCCTTTAATTTCCAGGGTGGCTGATTTTGTGCCGATTCTTCCTTCCGGACCTCCACCTTCTCCAAAAGACTGCTGCAAAACCTTGGCCTGAAAACCTTTGAAAGCAGAGTGCCTTTCATACATCCTTAAAAGCATTGTTGCCCAGTCCTGGGCGTCCTGTCCTCCGGCCCCGGCATAAATTGATAAAATGGCATTTCCCCTATCGTATTTACCGGAAAGAAAAACTTTTATCTCCGCTTTCCTTAATTTTTTTTCGAAATCATCAATCAAGCTTTCCAATCCTTCCTCTTTTTCGTTTTCTTTTAATAAACTGCCAAGTCCTTCCCATTCTTTTTTTATTCTATCAGATTCTTTGATTTCTTCCTCTAGTCCGGCCAGTTCCTGATTAGCCTCTATTGCCCTTTCTTTATTTTTCCAAAAATCAGATTTTTGGGTTTCTTTCTCCAGTTCCTTAACTTTCTTTTTCTTCTTATCCAAATCAAAGACAGTGCTCAAGATTAATGAGCCTTTTATCCAATTCTTCTGTTTTCTCAACAAAGTTTTTCATAGATATATATATTTTATCATTATTTCAAAAAAAATGAAGGCGATGGTAATCGCCTTGGCCTATGTTTTTTGCTCCTGCATGGGGCAAGTAATGCTTTGGTCAACGATGAAGACTTTTATTTCGCCGCCCTGTACGAATCTATTTCTGTGCTCTTTCAGAAGTTTTGATATGCCGGAAAAAACTTCCAAGTGCCAGACTAAAATAAATTTTGGGGGATTAATTGGAATCTGGTTTTTTGTATCCGGTTCAATCTCGGCACATATCCTGTAAACCCGCGGCAACCCAGGTTTTTCCTTTGCTCCAATGCAAGCTTCCTTCTCCGTTTCGTAAATTTGATATCTTTCATTCAGCGCCAAAAGCAATCTTGGCGGATTCAGTTCCTTGTTTACAGCCAATTTCAGTCAACTCCTTTGCGGATTTTTTTAAGTAGTTTTTTAAAATAACCGAATGTATTCTAAACAAAAACAATAAAAAAGTCAAATAAAAAGAGGGGTTAGTTTCCCCTATTTTCCCAGAAGGTCGGCTTTGACAAATGCGCCGATGATACCGCATTGAGCTATTGCTCCTCTGGTTTTTTTTACTGCATTAGTAAACTTGCAGCGCTTTTTAAAAGAAGCTATTCTTTGTTCTGTGATTATTTCCACAGAAGTTCCATTTATTGGAATTCTTTTTCTTTCTCTCACAAGTAGTTCAACTACCATGCACCATCTCCCCCGACGCTCTCCCCCAAGAGCATTTTAAACATAGCAATATAAAAGAGATTTAGCAAGAGTCAACATCTGGATTTTTTACCAGACCATTAATCTCTTTAAAAAATTATTTAAAAATAAAAAAAGCGCTTAAATAAGGAAATTTTCTGTTTGTAGTATTATTAAGCCGCCTCTCGGGATTGAACCGAGGACCTACGGTTTACGAAACCGTTGCTCTGCCACTGAGCTAAGGCGGCGAGCGGGATACGGGAGTTGAACCCGTCTCTTAACCTTGGGAAGGTCACGTTAAGCCGATTAACTAATCCCGCATTAAAAATTGAATTCTTCCCAGATTTTCTGCCACCAAGTTTTAGGTTGTTCAGTTGAAGTTTCCTGCTTGTTCTCCGGCGGCAGAACCACCACGTTCTGTTCTCCGGGCTTCTGATAACCCTGCTCCCTCATTTTTTCCTCCTGAAAAGCAGTGGAAGTGGCCTGACTGATGCCGGCCTGAAGATTCTTGTTTTTCTGCTCCAAGGTTTCAATTTCTTTCTTTAAGGTCTCTATCTTATCTGTCATTTCGCTTCTTTTCTGGTTTATCCGAAAATTGGAAACTACCAGAAATCCGAAAAAGCCAAAGAATAAAACTGCCAGAAATACGGAAAAGAATATGTTCTGCAACCTGCTTTCCTTCTTAATTTTTTTATTCTTTGCTATCATTAATTAATGAAACTCAAAAATCAAAAAATTTTTAGAGCAATCTGGATCTTTCTGGTGGTCCTGGTGACCCTGAGCATGATTATCCTTTTGTTTGCCCCTCTATTCAGATAATATATCAATTATCTCTTTAAATTCAACCCTTGAACATCTCTAAAAACACCTGGGGAGGAATCTGTATTTTTCCTCTCTCTTTTAATTTCTTCTTGCCTTTTTTCTGTTTTTCCAAAAGTTTTTTCTTTCTGGTGTAATCCCCTCCGTAAAGCGGGGCGATTACGTCCCTTCTCAAAGCTTTTATGGTTTCTCTGGCAATAATCTTTCCTCCCACTGCTGCCTGCAAAGGAACGGAAAACAACTGGGAAGGCAAAGTTTCCTTAAGTTTTTCAACTATTTTCTTGCCTTCTTTCTGTGATTCATTCTCGGAAACAATCTTGGAAAGAGCTTCTTCTCTTTTCCCGGCAATCAGGATATCAAGCTTAATAAAATTCCCTTTCCGCCAGTCCAGAATCTCATAATTCATCGAAGCAAAACCTTTGGACAAACCTTTTAATTTATCGTAAAAATTCTTGTTAATAATTTCCCTTAAAGGTATTTCGTAAATAAGTTCCGCTTTTTCCGTTCCAATATAATCAGTTTTTAAATTTTTTGATTCAATGCTTTCCAAAAGTTCCAGGGCCTGGCCCAGATAAGTTATCGGGGTCAAAACCTGGAGCTTGGCCCACAATTCCTTGGCTTCTTTTATTCTCGAATTATCGGGCCATTCGCTGGGGCTGTAGACAAAAAATTCCTGGTCGCTGGGAGTGATGATTTTATAAACCACTGACGGGGTGGATAAAACCAGATTCAAACCGAATTCCCTTTTCAATCTTTCGCTGACAATCTCGGCGTGAAGCAAGCCGAGAAATCCGCACTGAAAACCACGGCCTAAACCTTCTTTTGATTCCGGATTAAAAGTTAAAGCCGCATCATTAAGCTTTAACTTTTCCAAACTGTCCTTTAACAAATCAAAATCATCAGGATTCTCGGGATAAATGCTTAAAAAGACCATGGGCTTGGGCTCTTTGTATCCGGCCAAAGGTTCTCTTTTTAAATCAGAAGCAATGGTATCTCCCACTCGAACCTTACCCGGCTCTTTGATACCGGTAGCCAGATAACCTATTTCTCCGGTTTTTAATTCAGAAACAGGATTGGCTTCGGGATTAAGATAACCTATTTCTTTCACATCCCCTAAAGTCTTGGCCTGAAGAAGATACACTTTATCATTTATCTTGATTGTCCCGTCAATAACCCTGATAAAAGCCACTACTCCTTTGTATGGATCGTACTCTGAATCAAAAATCAAAGCCCGGAAGGGCTTTTCCGAATTATCAACAGGAGGAGGAATGTTTTTAATTACTGCTTCCAAAAGTTCATTAACATTGGTTCCCAGCTTTGCCGAGATAAGAAAAATATCATACAGGGATATTCCCAATAAATGAGCCAACTCAGCCCTGGTTTCGTCAATTCTGGCCTGGGGCAAATCAATTTTATTGATTGCCGGAATAATCTTTAAATTCTGCCTCTTGGCCAAATCCAGATTGGATATGGTCTGAGCCTGAATTCCTTTAGAAGCATCAACCAGAAGAATTGCCCCTTCCACTGCAGCCAAAGACCGGGAAACCTCATAATTAAAATCAACATGGCCGGGCGTATCAATGAGATTCAGAAAATAATCCTTGTACTTCATTCTTACCGGCTTCATTTTTATGGTTATCCCCTTTTCCCTTTCCAAATCCATGGCGTCTAAAAACTGCTCCCTCATCTTTTCTTTGGGAATGGTATTGGTTAATTCTAAAAACCTATCAGCTAGGGTTGATTTTCCGTGATCAATATGAGCGACAATTGAGAAATTACGAATTTTTTCCATTAAACCTGTTGAATTTACTAAGAAGAGAAGATTTAATAATTTCCAGTTCCGGAGATTTTAAAGTCCTCAGCGTCCACCAAAAAACCAAACCTCCGGCTGCCAAAGAAACAGCTGACTGGAACAAAAGAGTTAAAAAAGTATTAATCTCAATGAAATTGGCTATGAGACGAAGGCTGAAAAAACTGGCAGCAGCCATCAAAATACTGGCCAGAAGTATTTTTTCAAAAGAAGAACAGATTTCCCTTAATTTAATGTCGGAAAGCTTTTTCTTTAAATAGACCAGGAGCAGAGAAAACTGAAAAATCGCCGAGACCGACAAAGCCAAAGGCAGGCCTATTACCGCTACCTCGTTTATTCCCTGAAGCTTTAAAACGCCAACCATGATTCTCTGGAAAACATTGGGAAAGCCCAGAAGAAAAGTAAGCAAGAAACAGAGGCATATGTTGACGGCCATGGAGGCCAGGCTGATGATTACCGGCGTCCTGGTGTCCTGAAGAGAATAAAAAACCCGGGCCAGAAAAGGAACGAAGGCAGAGGCAAAAATACCAACGCAGAAGATTCCCAGAGAAGCGGCAGTCAGCCTGGTCTCCAGCCAGCCGAACTGGCCGGTTCCCAGAATAAGACGAACCGCCTGAGCCCTAAAAACAAAAAGCAAAAGAGAAATGGGGATTATTAAAAAGAGAATCTGGCGGAAAGTTGAAGAAAAAGCTTTCAAGAACTTCTCTTTTGATTTATCAGCCCAGGCCTGGGACAAAGCCGGAAAAGCAGCTATGGCAAAAGAGGTTCCGAACAAACCAATAGGAAAATACTGGATATTATTGGAAAAATTGAAAATGGCGATTGAGCCGATGCTGAGAGTGGAAGCAATGGCAGTGATAATAATCAGATTAATATTATAGGCTGCTGCTCCGATTGTCCTGGGAATCATTAACTTAAAAACCTTGATCAGTCCCGGATATTTAAAATTAAAAAGAGGAGAATATTTGTAGCCGGAGCTCCGGGCAGCCGGAATCTGCAAAAGCCAATAAAGGGTAGCTCCCAAGATTACCCCGTAAGCCAGACCGTAAAGCCCAAAAGCAGGAACAAAGAATAAAATGCCGATAATTATTCCCAGATTGTATAAAATGGGAGCAATGGAATAAACCAGAAAACGATTGAAATACTGGAGAATGCCGGAAAAGATGTTGGATAAACCGAAAAGAATGGGACTTAAAAACATTATCCTGGTCAGAGAAACAGTCAATTGCTTTTTCTCCAAAGAAAAACCAGGAGTAACCAAATTAATAATCCAGGGAGCCAAAACAACCAGAATACCGCAAAGAACAACCAGTAAAAACAAAAAACAGTTCAAAAGATTATTGGTAAACTCCCATGCTTCTTTTTCGCTTTTCTTAAAATATTCGGAAAATACCGGCAAAAAAACAGCCGCAATTCCTCCCATAATCAGAATTCCATAAACAAAATCGGGAATCCTGAAGGCGGCAAAATATACATCCAGTTCTTCCCCTGCCCCGAACTTACCGGCCAAAAGCCTGTCCCTTATCAAACCCAAAGCGCCGCTGGCGATAGTGGATATTCCCACCAGAAAAGCGGCTGAAGCAATGCTTTTGGTTTGAGAATTAAAAAAACGCTTAAGCATTATATCTTTAAGCGTATTCTACCTTAAATTCAGGATTTGGCAAAAAAAGTCCTCTGTCGTATTTTGACAAAGGAATTTGATGGTAACACTTCATGCGCTTGCAAGAACCGCGAAACGATCGATGATAGTATGATCATAGTCAAGCCAATCATGGTACAGGTGCCACCGTTGGCCTTTCCAGAACAAGCACAAAATGCTACGAAGGCCGTGTGAATTACGAAAAATAGTGCCGCTGAAATAGATGCGAATAGTTCTGCCGGCAATTTTTTGTTTCCAAGAAGTAGGAATCATATCTTGGTTTTCGTAGAGAATTTGGCCGACCTTGGCATCCAAACAGATATGACTTATCTCTTTAAGACGCCCCAAACTCTTCTCGCCGTCAAGATGTTCTTCTTTACCGTTGAGCATGGTCTGAAGATCAATCTTAGAAACATCAATCTGACTCAAGGCAAGCGAACGCTCGTCCTGTTCGTCAATAACCCACTCCTTACCCAAATACTTTACCCTGTCGAAGGGTTCGGTACGGTCGATAAAAAGCGTCATTGTTTCCATGATGATTACTCTTCCACCGTTGCTAAGAAACAGGGCGAATTGCCTTCCTGCTTCTACGGGGTTTCGAATTACTGATTTTTGTAACCCGGAAGTTTTGAAATCGATGCTCTTCCAGTCGGTATTAGTAATCAAAGTAGCTATAACCTGACCGAATTCTTCAATAGTGATTTGTGCCATTTCTCTTTCGCCTTCCTGCCAGAGGACTACCTTGGTAGCCATAGCCAGAAAACTTCATTAAGATTAATAAAATCTTTTGGCTACGGCTATTTATAAGTATTTTTATATTAAAAAGAACTGCGTTAATATCATACCATAATTTTTTCAGTTCTGTCAATATTTGACAAAGATAAGCCATTTGTTAGAATGTAGTTGTCCCAACAAGTCGGATGATTGCTCTCTATCTTAAATAGAGGGAGGAAAGTCCGAACACCATCGTGCTTTTAAAAGCAGATAAAAAAGTAGCGGCTAACAGCCGCCGACCGCAAGGTTAGAGGTGCGAACAGAGACGCCATAGCCCGAAAGGACTAAGGCACCCTGAAAGGGGTGAGTTCAAAGAGCAATCTTTGAAGTGAAACGGCCAAATCCTTACTGGGTGCAAGAACAAATCAAGGGTTCTTTGTTTTATCAAGGAGCTTTTGTGAAAAAGTGGTTCGCTCGAGCCGTAAAGTAATTTGCGGCCCAGACAGATAATCATCGCCTGGCCAAAAACCAGAGTACAGAATTCGGCTTACAGACTTGCTGGGACAACAAAAAATCCGCCTATGGCGGACTTTTTGTTTAAAATAGTTTTTGGCTCCTGTCTTCTTTATCAAGGCATTCGTTAACCAAAGCATCAGCTTCCTTGTTTTTTTCCCTGGGAATGAGGGTAAATTTAACCCTCTTAAAATCAATTTTTAAATTCCATATCTTTAAAAATAATTCCTGGATTTTTGGTTCTAGAACCTTGTATTCCCCGCCTAACTGTTTGATCATCAATTCTGAATCGGACTTTATTTCCACCTCGGTATTCTCAGCCAGTTTTTTCCCGAACAAGGCCTTGAATTTCTGCAGGGCAAAGACAACAGCAAAATATTCCGCTTCGTTATTGGTAAAATCATCTCCCAGATAATCCGAGTATTTCTTGCAGACCTGGCCCTTGCCGTTGCAAAAAACCGCCCCGATGGCCGCTTTGCCGGGATTTCCCCGCGAACCTCCGTCTGTATAGATAATAATTTTCTTCATTTTTTAAAATTTTTGATTAAACAATCTTTGAATTTATCCAGATTTTTATTATATATCCTGAACCCGGAAGCCTGAGCGTGACCGCCGAAGCTCAAAAGATGTTTGGAGCATTTTTTTAATAAGACCAGGCTGTTTACTTCTTTGGGCGTCCTGATCGTTCCCTGGCTTTCTTTAGCCATTTTTCTGAAAAGAAAAGTCGGTTTTTTGGTCTTTTGGGAAAGGATGGAAGCGGTAGGACTGAGCAAAGGGGAATTAAAACCGCTTTCTCCTTCAAAGATAATCGGTTCTTTTTTCTTTTCCGCTCTTTTTTCTATTTCCTCGACCATTTTTTCTATTTCCTCCCTCTTGGCTTTATTCTTTATCAAAAGGTCCTCAATAATATCTTTGGCTTCCTGATAAGAAGGAGCGGTCAACAGCCTGAAACTGGCTGGTAAACGATTCTTAACATCCCTGACATTCAAAACGGAAATTAATTTAAAAACCCTCTGGGAAAAATCAGGAGAATCCCTGAAATATTCTCCTTCAAAAAAAACCTTGATTGCCGGCCTGAAAGATTTTTTTAAAGACGCTAATCCTTCTTCAATAAAAAACAGGTTTTCCGACTCCCTGGGCATCATGTCGGCAATGGTGGAAAGAGCGGTTAATTCCATAAAATTATTCTTTAAAGCCTCTGCCATTTCTCCCTTAAAAAGAAGTTCGGAAAGCTTAAAAACCACTCCAGCCGCCGATAATCCCTTAAAAGGATATTTGTCCCCTTTCTGTTTCGGATCAACAACAATCTCCGCCTTGGGAATCTTACCCAAAACCTCGTGATGGTCAATGATTACGACCTTAAAACCCATTTTATTGGCCAAATCCACTTCCTTGTTGTTGCTTATCCCGAAATCAAGAGAAATTAATAAAGCCGGACTGTATTGCTTTAAAAACTTTAATCCGGTCTTATTGATTCCGTAGCCTTCCTCATCCCGGTCGGGGAAATAGACAGCAGAAATGTTTCCGCCCAAGCTCTTAATGCTTTCATAAAGAATGATTACTGCGGTCGTACCGTCTAAATCAGTATCGCCGTAGATAATAATTCTTTCCTGTTTCTCCACTGCCTCAAAAATCCTCTGGGCTGCCTTTTTTAAATTTTTAATCTCCATATATTACTCGGCAAAAACCTGATGTTTGGATGTGTTAGGACGCCATTTCAAAGCTTCTATTCCCGGCATTTCTTCACCGGCTAAAAAGGTCATCATCGCCCCTCCTCCGGTAGAAACGTAATTAAATTTTGAAAGAAGATTCATTCTGTTTATAAATTCCACCGTCTCTCCACCGCCAACCACTGAAAATGCGCCGCTTTCAATAATGGCCTTAGCAATTTCTTCCGTTCCTTTGGCAAATCTATCGTCTTCTGTCTTCCCCAACGGACCATTCCAAAAAACGGTCCTGGCCAGCTTAATTTTTTCCTTAAAAAGTTCTGTTGTTCTCCAGCCAATATCTTTTCCGTCCTCGGCTTCATCAATTGGCTGAATAACTTTTTCTTTATGGCTTAAAATTGTTCCTTTTTCCTCTATCTCTTTTTTAATAATACCGCCGATCAGCACAAAATCAGCAATCTCAGAAATCTTGTTAATAAATTTTGCCTTGGTCTCTATCTTTTTCCCGCCGATAACTACTATTAGGGGCTTTTCCGGGTTTTCTATTAAATTCTCCAGGGTCTTAATCTCTTTTTCCAAAAGGAATCCTGCGGCAGATGGCAAAAGCTTGGGCAGACCAGTCATTGAAGCATGGTTTCGGTGGCAGTTGGCAAAAGCCTCATTAACATACATCTCGCCGAGTTTTGCCAATTCTTTAGCAAATCCTTCATCGTTTTCTTCCTCTTCTTTATGAAACCTCAGGTTCTCTAAAAGCAATATGTCTCCAATCTTCATTTCTCCAACCATCTTTTCGGTCTCAGGGCCGATACAATCAGGAGCCATGGTTATGGGCCTTCCTAAGAGTTCACTTAATTTTCTTTGGACCGGCTTAAGCCTTAAATTTTCTACCACCTGACCGCCGGGCCGATCAAGGTGACCGATTAAAATAATTTTGGCTTCGTTTTTAATGAGATACTCGATGGTGGGAACGGCTTTTTCGATGCGGAAAGCGTCAAGAATATTCCCCTGCTCATCAAGGGAAACATCAAAGTCGCAGCGAAGCAAAACCTTTTTCCCCCTTACATCAATATCAGTTATTGTTTTCATTTTCTTTTGTGTTTTCCACGTCTTTTAATGATTCATCTAAGACCTTTTTTAATTCATCCAAATTAACCTCCTTTCTTTTGGGTCTGATTTCCGGAGAAATCTTTTTAATCCCGAAGGAAACCGGTCCTTTTTGAACTGCCTCATAGAGAGAAACGTTCGGTCTTCTTTCCGGCAAGGCATTTTGCTCCCTTCTTTTCTTTAAACAGGGCTTGCAAAAAACCGGCCTTGAGGCGTCAGGAGGAAAAATTACCTTGGTCTGTTTGCCGCAGGAAGAACATTTGGCATCGTAAAGCACCTGATTGGACTGCTGCTGTTGCCTGACCTCCGGCATTTTCATTGTTCCCGTCCACTTGGCGATTTTTCCTTCGATAATTTCCCTGGGGACGCTGTATCTTTCCCGCGAAACTTTAATAATCTTTTCCTTGTTTGATTTTTCCGGCCTGGGGAAAGGCGGCAGAGTCTCAGCCGAAAAAGCAGAACTGGTAATGCCGTCAATCATAAGCTTCAAATAGACGTTGTACTTGCCCAGATTTACCAGGTCGTTGGCGTTAAATTCCGGAGCAAATTCCTTTTCCAGAAATTCGGCGTCTTCCGCCCCCACCCTGAAAGAAACAATTGTTCCCATGTTGCCGAAAACCGCATCTCTGACGGTTTCCTCCATCTGGCTGATATATTGATGGCCCAAAATCAAATCCAGGCGGTATTTCCTGGCTTCGGATAAAATATTGGTAAAGGATTCGGTGGCAAAGTTCTGGAATTCGTCAACATAAAGATAGAAGTCCTGTCTTTTTTCTTCGGGAATGTCCACCCGGGACATGGCTGCCAATTGCAGCTTGGTAATTAAAAGCGCTCCCAATAAACGGGAGTTGTCTTCGCCGATTTTGCCTTTGGACAAGTTTAAAATTAAAATTTTCTTTTCATCCATCACCTTCCTCATGTCAAGGCTGGATTTTACCTGACCGATGATGTTTCTTATCAAAGGGTTGGAAATGAACTGACCAACCTTGTTCTGGATGGCGGCTGTTGCCTCCTGTTCGTATCTCTGATTATATCTGGCAAACTCCTGAACCCAGAAAGATTTGACCACCGGATCGGTAATCCGGTCAACCACTTTCTTCCTGTAATCAACGTCAGCCAGCATTCTGTTCACCCCCAAAAGAGTGGCGTCAGAATATTCCAGAAGAGCCAGGATGCTGTTGTTCAAGATGTATTCCATCCGGGCTGACCAGACATCAGGCCAGATTTTTTTAAAAACTCCCATCAGACCCGAAGCAACCAGATGCCTGTGCTCCAGGTTAACTTTTTCCATAATGTTAAAGGAAATGGGAAAATCAACGTCAGCCGGATTAAAATATATTACGTCATTTACCCGGCCGGAAGGAATAAAATCCAAAATCTCTTCGGCTGCCTCTCCGTGAGGATCAACAAAGCCAACTCCTTTGCCTTCCTTAATGTCCTGGATAGCCATGTTTTGCATGGCCGCTGTCTTACCCATGCCGGTCTTACCAATCAAATACATGTGCCGGCGCCTGTCGTCGGGTTTAATGCCAAATTTTTTTCTTTGGTTTCTGAAGGTTGTTTCAGCAAAAAAATTAATGTCGTTGGCCATAATTATTTGACGAAAGAGAGAGTTTTATTCTTCGATAGGCAGATCCAAAGAAGATGTTCCTCCTTTCTTAGCCTCCACCCGGGAAACGCTGGGCGTGGGAACAACTGTTTTGCCCGGGAAATGAAAAAGAGAAGCCATTTCTTCGGTGTTCAATATAAAATTGCCGCCTGAGAGAGGAAAAAAGGGAGTGTCTCTTCTGATATATTGCCTGAACAGCCTTCTTTTTCTTAAATAACCCCGGCGGTTATGAATAATATTTGGGAGTAGAAACCGGGATTTATGAATCTTGCTCAGGGTCCTTCCCAAGGGAACCAGACCATTCAAATTTAAGGTCATAAAGTCATTGAAGAAACTCATGGCTAATCGCCAATTATTTTTATACCAAATGTCTTTTCTTCCTAAATAAATAAATCTGATATTGGCCTTAAAAATTGGTTTGGATATTTTTTGCTCTATGGCAGCCACTATTTCTCTTTCTCCCGGCGTCAGCTTCATTTCCGGCGGTATAATATCTTTTTCCTTTGGCGGCTCCTCTGTTTTGCCGGTAATCAGTATTTCGGCTGCTTCCTGAATTATTGGTTTTGTTTTTGGTTTTTCCGGTCTTTTGGCTAATTTGTCTCTGAGTTTTTTTCCTTTGGCCACCCATTCATCTTTAGGACCTTCACTTACCGGATCTTCCTGAATTTGAATCCAAAACTGTTCGCCAGGATTCATTTTTGCAAACGCCTCCAAAAGAACTGCCAGAGGGTCAATTCTTTTTTCTTCTTTGGTTTCGTGCTCTGTTTCAAACTTCTGATAGGTTTTTATCGGGTAGTAGTCAGGCAGTAAAAGCTTGTAGTCCGCGCCAAACATGTCCCATTCTTTATTGGGAATATTTTGGGGAATTTTTTTAACGTAATCCTCCACTTCCTGAATTTCCGCTTCCGGGTACTGAGCGTAGATACTGGTCTCTATTATGTCTCGGGAGTGCCTCGGGGTTCTAATAAAAAAATGAGGCCTGCCGTCAACGGAAACAAGCTCAAAATTGGTGGAAAGCTGGACCTCACCGTCAATCCACTTTTCCCACCAGTCAGCCGGCTTGTAGGTTCCCCCGTGGATGCTGGCAAAAACTTCTTCCATTGCCCTGATGGGTTTTAACACCTCTTTGGGCAGCTTTACCTCAAGCACAACCTTGGGGTGTCGAGACAAAAAACTCTGAATCCTCCACCATTTGTAGTGAAATAAAAGGGGCTTCAATAAAATAAAAGGTAATGGAAGCCACCACCAGTTTTTTAATATTTGCCAAACTGTTGTTAGAATTAAAGAGAAATAATTCTCAAACATTTTTTTAAGATTCTTGAACTGTATAGTTTCCCTCGTTTGTCTTGAGGAAATATTTCCTGTTGCTCAAATTTAATAAAACAGTATTGGCTTTAACCAATCTCTGTTTCAAGGTTTTTTCTAAAACCTCTTCTTTAGTTAATGGTTTTTTGGATTCTTTTAAAATTTTGGCGATAACGTCTTTTACCGCTCCCTCTTCATACCCCCATTCCTTCAAAGCATAAAGACCCCTGCCGACTAAAACAAATCTGGGATCCTTGATTAATTCGTTGTGAACCGTCTGGGGAAGGGCTGCCCCGATAAGCTGGGCAACGGAGGTAAAATGAAGGGGTTTTTGCTCTTTTTTAAAAACCAGAAAGGCTTTGTTTTTTATCCCCCGGGGATTAATTTCCGGCCAATCTTTCAGTCCCCAAAGACCTTCGGAATTCTTCTGGATTTTTTTGGAGATTTCCAAATATGAAGCTAAAGCGCTGGAGCTTAAATTGCCTGCTTTTAAATCTTTCAATTGAACCGGTTTGCCGATTTTTTTGAGTTCGGAATAAAGAGAAACAATGGCTTTTTTGGCATTTGTCAAAGCGTCTTTTTCAAGAGCCCAGAAAGGATAAAATTCCGGCGTTTCGGAAACCCTGGTAAAATCCTGGCCCAAAGCAAGCAAAAAAGAAACCTGTCTTTTCCCTTCCTTTTCAGCCAGCTGTTCCAAAAGCAAGTCTTCCCTGCTTATTCCCCCTTTATTTTTCAGAACCTGTTTAAAATATTGAAAAACTTTTTGATGTTTTTTAATTTCCGGCTCCAGTTTCAAAAAAGCGTCTCTTTCAATCTGACGAACCCTTTCTCTGGTTATGCCAAAACTCTTGCCGATTGAGTCCAAAGTTTCTCCTTTAATTTTATCGGCCGGGGCTTTGGAAGAAAACGAAAAACGACGGTTGATAACCGTTTTTTGCTTCTCTGATAAGTTCTTTAGAAGCTCTGAACAAAGTTGTGTATAACTAATGGTCATGTTGTTTATTCTGTCATTTTTAAAATTATTTGTCAAGTACTTTGGCTGTTTTCAGCCAACTGACCAGTAATGGGGAGGCGATGAAAATTGAGGAATAGGCTCCGGAAATAATTCCAATAATAAGAGCCAGAGAAAAGTATTTCAGGGTTTCTCCTCCCAAAAAAAAGATGGCCAGAACAACAAATAGAACCGTTAAGACCGTGTTTATGGACCTGCCCAGCGTCTGATTTAAGCTCAAATTCACAATCTCTTCAAATGGCAAGGAGCTTCTCTTTAAAAGATTTTCCCTTATTCTGTCAAAGATAACAATGGTATCGTGGACGGAAAAACCAAGAATAGTAAGGATGGCGGCGATAATGGGAATGGTTATTTCCACATTATAGAATTTTCCCAAAAAAGCAAATACTCCCAAAGGAACCAAAACGTCGTGCAAAAGAGCAATTAAGGTAGCAGCTCCGTATTTCCAGGAGGACACCGGCCGGGAAATTTTTCGGAAGGCAAAAGCAATATAGCTGGCTATGGCCATCAAAGCCAGAATTAAAGCAACCTTTGTTTTGTCTCTCAATTCCTTACCAATTGTCGGCCCGATGGATTCAAAATGTCTTTCTTCTGCTCCCTCAAACTGTTTTAATATTTCCTGATGTTTTTCCTCGTTAATTTCCTTCGTCTTTATTATCACTCCCTTGTCTCCGGTTGGCTGGACAACAATTTCTCCCAAATTAAACTGGCTTAATTTTGCCTCAATTTCCTGATTCGAGGGTCGGACATCCTTAAAACTCAATTCCATTATGCTGCCGCCAGCCAGGTCAATGCCTGGTTTTAAACGAAAAAGAACAAGGCTGACTAAGCTTGCCAAAATTAAAATTCCGGAAAAGATATAATAAGCCCTGCGATATTTAATAAAATTAATTGTCATACTTGGCAGAAATCACTGCTGGGCATACTTACGAATCTCATCGACCTTATCGGTCTTTTCCCAGGTAAAATCAGCATCCTCTCTTCCGAAGTGACCGTAAGCCGCGGTTTTCCTGTATATCGGTCTTTTCAGATTCAATTGGGTAATGATATCCTTGGGTTTAAAGCTAAAAACTTTTTTAATAATCTCCAGAATTTTTTCTTCGGGAATTTTGTTTGTACCAAAAGTCTGGATAAAAATGCTTACAGGCTCTGCCACCCCGATGGAATACGCAACCTGCAGCTCGCACTTGTCCGCCAGTCCTGCCGCCACTATGTTTTTAGCAACGTATCTCGCCATGTAGCTTCCGCTCCTGTCAACCTTGGTAATGCATTTTCCGGAGAAACAACCGCCGCCATGAGCTCCAACACCACCGTAAGTATCAGCGATAATCTTTCTGCCGGTCAAACCCGTATCTGCCGGCGGCCCGCCCATGACAAATCTTCCCGTGGAATTAATGAAGATTTTTGTATTGTCGTCCAAAAAATTTCCCAGTACTGGTTTTATTACAAGCTCTTTTATATCTGCCCGAAGTTTATCCAGTTCAACGTCTTCAGAATGATGGGCGGCTATAACCACTGCCTCAATCCTTTGGGGCTTACCGTCATTATATTCTACGGTAACCTGACTTTTTCCATCAGGCCTTAAATAGGGCAGGGTTTTATTCTTTCGCACCTCGGCTAATTTCATTGTCAGCTTGTGGGCCAGCATGATAGGCAAAGGCATAAGCTGAGGCGTTTCGTTACTGGCGTATCCAAACATAAGCCCCTGGTCACCAGCCCCCTGCTCTTTGTACTCGCCCTTTCCTTCTTCAACTCCCTGGGCAATGTCAGGACTCTGCTCGTGAAGCGTGACTATAACGCCCACGTCATCGCAACAAAATCCGTATTCGGGCTTGTCATAACCAATCTCCCTTAACGTCCTTCTTACTATTTCCGGTATTTCTACGTAGGCTTTTGTCTTGGCCTCCCCTCCAACCAAAACCAAACCTGTCGTGCAAAAACATTCAATCCCGGCATGCGCATCAGGGTCTTGTTTTAACATCTCATCATAGATAGCGTCGGAAAGCTGATCGCAAATCTTATCCGGATGTCCTTCGGTTACTGATTCTGAGGTGAATAAAAATTTTTTTGTTGCCATATTTTTTTAATAAAGGTTATTTTATAAATTTAAATATTTTTTAACTTATTATATTTACCATAACCATTTTACTTTCTCAAGCCTTGTTTCTATGAAGCATTTCAAAAAGTTTCTGGTAATAAAAATGGCGGAAAACATGCTGACTAAAACTCCCAAGCTCAAAGTAAGGGCAAATCCTTTAATAAAACTGGTTGCAAAACCAAATAAAATGGCGGAAACAATTAAAGTGTTGAGATTGCTGTCCCGAATTGACGGCCATGCCCTGTTGAACCCTTCCTCAACAGAAGTGCCAAAGTTTTTCCCCTGCACCATTTCTTCTTTCATTCGGGAAAAAATCAAAATATTGGCATCAACAGCCATGCCGATTGATAAAAGAAAGCCCGCGATACCAGCCAGAGTAAGAGTAACGGGAATAAGTTTAAATAAGGCCAAAACAAATATAACATATATTACGAGAGCAATGGAAGCCAAAACGCCAGGCAGACGGTAAAAGAGAATCATAAAAATAACAATGGCTAAAAATCCATACGTTCCTGCTTTTAACGATTGATTAAGAGAAACTGTTCCCAGGGTCGGACCTACTGACTGCTGGGAAACCAAGGTAATGGGTACGGGCAGAGCACCAGCATTAAGCTCTCTTACCCGGGTTCTTGCTTCTTCAACCGTAAAATTGCCACTAATCTCAGCTTTGCCGCCGGAAATCTTGTTCTTGACTATCGGGGCCTGGGTTATTTGATAATCCAAATAAACCGCCAAGGGCTTTTCTATATTCCGGCCGGTAATTTCTTCAAAAATCTTGGCGCCTTCTTCATTAAATTGAAGCATAATAAGGGGCTGGTAAGTGGTTTGGTTAAAGCCTAATTCGGCTTTTTCCAAATATTTTCCAGTTAAAGACGTTGATTGAAAAGGGTCTTCCATTGTCCCTTCTTTGGTTTCGGCAACTTTTTTGTTTCTGTCTATAATCTCCAGGTAATCTGGTTTCGGCTCCTTGAATTCCAAAAAAGGGGTCTGGCCAATCTGCTTAATGGCTTCAGCCGGGTCTATTACTCCAGCCAGTTCCACAATCAGTTTCTCCCCCTCAACCTGAACCAAGGGCTCTTTCACCCCGAAGAAATTAACTCTTCTTTCAATAACATTTCTTAATCCTTCCATTGATTGGGCTTTGTCTTTTTCTACAACCTTGGATAAATCAGCCTGGTAAATCAAATGGGTTCCTCCTTGCAAATCCAAACCAAGTTTAAAAGGAATTTCCTTGGGCCAATTCAATTTTAAAAGCTGGGGGTAAATTAAGTTCCCAGCCAGAAAAGTTAAAAGAAAAATCCCAAGAATGGTTAAATATGTTTTCTTCTTTGACATGTTAAATATCTTAACACAATTTAAAAAAAAGAAAAGATTGTTAAAATCTCTGCCATTCAGACCTCTTTCCTTTCCGCTGGTTATCAGCCATTACCAGTTCATCGTAAATCCCATCAATGAGCTTATAGTTTTTTGCTTCTTCCAAACTAACCCAGGCAGACTGATCAGATTCTTCCGGGTTTAACCTGATATCTCCTGAAACGTAATCTGCCATACAGGATATTACCAGAGAAGGACTGCCGTCAGCATGAACGGTTGCCAGGCTGGTAACATAATCAATGTTATTAATATCAATTCCTACCTCTTCCTTTACTTCTCTTTTTAATGTCCGCTCTAAAACATTGTACCAATAGAATTTTGTGTCTTTGGGTAATTTTAAATAATCGCTGGTTTCCATCTTGCCGCCCGGCACTGTCCACATGCCCGGGAATCTTTTCTTATTCGGTGACCTTCTTGTAATCAAATACTTCCCGTCTTTGACGATAATGGCGGTAATTGCCACTTCGTGTAAATATTGGTTTTGTTCCATGTCTCTATTTCCCTTTTTCCATCCACCTGAAATAATCCTGATTCCCTCCGATAATAGGCATAACAATTATTTCAGGCATCTCATAGCTGTGCAGCGACTTTATCTCTTTGATAATTAATTTACTTTTACTGTTTAAGCTTTTAATCAAACATAGAAACTCTTTGGTTTTTTCCTTCTTCCCTTTCCATTTATATACGCTCTCTATCGGACCTAAAATCTGAACGCAGGCAGCTAAATTCTTTTTAATCAATAAATTGGCTATTCTTTGAGCTTCTTTTTTATCTGAAGCAGCGGTTAGTATTTGAACGTATTTAATCATAGCGCAACAATTATTTTATTTCCCAATCCAGAGGAATAACCTCTTTAAAACCTCATCAAACCCTGGCAATAAATTCAATCTCTTTATCTCCTGAAGCGTAACCCATTTATAATTTCTTGCCTCCCAATCAGTCTTAACCTTATCTGTTTTTACTTCTACCAATACAGGATGCACTATCCAGGTCTTTTTGTATTTCGGTTCTTCCTGATCAAAAATCTCTCCAAATCGAATATTTTTAATCTTACTTTTAGGTATGCCGAGTTCTTCTTTAATTTCCTCTGCTACTTTTTCAGTCAAACCTCTCTTATCGTCAAGAAATCCTGAAATTCCGTTCCAGTAACCGGGGTAGAAATTTAGTTTCTTGCTCCTCTGAACGACTAGAAATTTATTCTTGTGTTTTACCACGCAATTAATCACTGGCGCCCAGCGTACATTGGTATAATCTATCTGCCCAGGCTTTGGTTTAAATGTTTGTTTTCCCATGTTTCTATTTCCCATGACGCTTTTTGATTTTCAATAACTAACCGCAGTAAATTATATTACTCCACTTCTTTGTGTTGTTCTGGATACCAAGCTGGAGTACATGGGACAAATATAATTAAATTGCCGTCCCAAAAATATTTTTCCCCTGGTTCGATTAAGATTAAATCACCTTCTTCAAGATTGATTTTCTTATTTTCAACAATAACTTTACCAGAACCCTTAATCACGTAAGCTAATTCTTTACATTTCAAATTTACAACTCTTCCTTTATTAGGATATCTGCCAGTCAATTCTACAATAGCACCATTTATGTCCTTATCTCCCAAAAAGTATTCAGTTACCACACAATTTTCGCTATTTTTAAATTTTTCTGTTTGGTCTTTATGAATAATTTTCATAGATTTATTTTATCCATATTATTTTCCATGGCAATGTTTGTATTTTATTGGACGACCGTCCGGATGTTTCGCTCCGCAAGGGCATGGATCGTTTCTACCGACCCTGTCTTTTGATTTTGAAACTGCGACTGGCTGCTGATGGGAATGCGATTCCTGTACCAAGCCAACTTTTAGAATCATATCAGCAGTACTGAATTCAATCATGCCCAAAAGTTTTTGAAACATTTTATGCCCTTCTGTCTTATACTCTACCAAAGGATCTCTCTGGCCATAAGCCCTTAGCCTCACCGAGTCCCTTAAATGCTCCATATTTTCCAAATGCTCCATCCAAAAAGCATCTAAAACCCTTAAAGAAACAATTTTTTCCACTTCCCTCATTTTATCTTCCCCTATTTCTTTTTCTTTCTTAATATAATCCTCTTCTTTATGACCTGCTTTTTTGATTATTTCCAACATTTGTTCTCTTAATGTTGAATTTTGGGCTTTCTCCAATACCTCCCTTCTCTTTCGATAAATCACTTCCCTGTGCTTATTCATCACATCGTCGTATTCCAAAACATGCTTTCTTAAATCAAAATTCATTCCCTCAATCTTGGACTGAGCTGATTCAATGGCTCCGGAAACCAAACTGGCTTCAATGGGCTGTTCATCAGGCATCTTTAAAGCTTCCATCAAAGATTTTATCCTGTCTCCGCCAAAAATCCTCATTAAATCATCTTCCAAAGAGGTAAAGAACTGGGATGAGCCGGGATCTCCCTGACGGCCGGATCTTCCCCGCAACTGATTGTCGATTCTTCGGGCCTCGTGCCTTTCCGTACCAATCACGTGAAACCCGCCTAGTTGCTTAACCTTTTCCGCCTCCTCAATATCAGGAGGATTGCCGCCGAGAATTATGTCCACTCCCCGACCAGCCATATTGGTGGCAATGGTGATCTGGCCCAATTTTCCTGCCTGGGCAATTATTTCTCCTTCTTTTTCGTGCTGTTTGGCATTTAAAATCCTGTGTGAAATTCCATCTCTGTCCAACAATTTCCCCAAATATTCATTCTTTTCAATTGAGGTGGTACCGACCAGGACCGGTTGTCCTTTCTCGTGCCTTTCTTTTATCTCTGATATTAAAGCATCAAACTTCCCCTTTTCATTTTTAAAAACCTTGTCAGACAAATCCTGGCGAATCATTGGCTTATTGGTAGGAACAATTATCGTTTCCAAGCCGTAAACCTTGTCAAACTCTTCGGCTGAAGTAACAGCTGTTCCGGTCATCCCAGCCAGCTTTTTATACATCCTGAAATAATTCTGAAAAGTAATTGAAGCCAGAGTCAGAGACTCGGGCTGAACCCTTACTCCTTCTTTAGCTTCGATTGCCTGATGAAGCCCGCCCGACCACCTTCTTCCCGGCATCAGCCGGCCAGTAAATTCATCAACAATAATCACCTCTCCGTCTTTTACTACATAATCCCTGTCTCTTTTAAAAAGCACTTCGGCTTTTAAGGATTGTTCCAGATGATGAAGGTATTTTATTCCCCTTTCCTGGTAAATATTGCCCATTCCCAAAATCTTTTCAACCTTGTTTATTCCCCCTTCGGTCAAGGTTGCCGCTTTCATCTTCTCATCAATTTCATAATCAGTTTTCGGGTCCAATCTGGGAATAATCCTGGCAAACTCCTGATACCATTTTGAGCTTTCCATATCAGGAGCAGAAATAATCAAAGGAGTCCTGGCTTCATCAATTAAAATTGAATCAACTTCGTCAACAATAGCGTAATTAAATCCCCGCTGAACCTGCTGGGATAAATCATAAGCCATATTATCCTTTAAATAATCAAAGCCAAATTCATTGTTGGTGCCGTAGGTAATGTCAGCCAGATAAGCCTCTTTTCTGGAGACCGGCTTTAAAAAACTTTCAAAAACCTTAAACCCGCCAATAATATCTCTTTCTCTGTCCAATTCCTCCTTCTGGAAAGCAGGATCATATATGTAAGCAGTATCATGAACTATGCACCCTACCGATAGCCCCAATAAATTATATATCTGCCCCATCCAGACCGCATCCCTTTTGGCCAGATAATCGTTAACCGTAACCAGATGAGCACCTTTTCCTTCTAAAGCGTTAAAATATAAAGCAGGTGTGGCGGCCAAGGTCTTTCCCTCACCTGTCTTCATTTCAGCAATATTTCCTTCGTGCAAAGCCATTCCTCCCATAAGCTGGACGTCAAAATGTCTCTGATTTAAAGTTCTTTTTGAAGCTTCGCGGACCAAGGCAAAAGCCTCAACCAATAAATCGTTGAGGATTTCACCGGCTTTCAGCCTTTCTTTCAATTTCAAGCTTTCTTCTTTAAGATTTTCATCAGAAAGCTTCTCTAGTTTTTCTTCCAAAGAGTTTATCTTTTCAATAGCCGGCCTAAGCTTTTTTATATAATTCTCATTGGCATCGCCAAATATTTTATTGAGAATTGACATGGTAAAAATTATATAACAAAAAATCTGAATTTGCAAATTTTAATGTTTTTTGTATTAAAAACCCCGCTTTTGAATTAGCTGGAGAATTGAATAGGTGGTCCAGTTCTAAAAGCGGGGTTGTCAGAAGTTAAAAATTACAAGAACTGCATTTCTTCTTTTAAAACTATTCCGAATTTGCTTTTAACCTTCCTTTTGATTAAATTTATGAGCTTTTTAACGTCTTTTTCCTTGGCCCCTCCCAGGTTAACAATGAAATTAGCGTGTTGCTCGGAAACTTCTGCTTGCCCTATTCTTTTTCCTTTCAAGCCGCATTTTTCAATTAATTCCCCTGCCTTCAAACTCTTGTTTTTTATTGTCGGGTTTTTAAAAACCGAGCCGGCCGAAGGATAATTCAACGGCTGAATTGTCTTTCTGTGTTTTAAATATTTTTCAACCAATCCTTTGATCTCCTCTTTTTCCCCTTTCTTAAGTTTAAAGGTTGCTGAGAGTAAAATCAAGTTTTTGTTTCTTTTAAAAACGCTCTCCCTGTAGCCGAATTTACAATCTTTGTTTTCAAAATTTTTAATCTTAAGGTTCAGTAAATCCAAAACTTCAACTTTTTCAATAATATCTTTCATTGATTTACCGAAAGCTCCGGCATTGCCATAAATTGCTCCTCCTATTGTCGCTCCTGGAATACCGGCTGCCCACTCCAGTCCGGCTAATCCCTCTTTTAAAGAAATTTTTACCAGGTCTGCCAACTTCGCTCCGGTTTCAGCATAAATAATTCCTAGCCGTTTTTTAAGGATTCGGGGCATCTGGATTTTTATTACCAGCCCTTTGTATCCCTTGTCAGAAACCAAAAGGTTACTGCCTCCGCCTAGAATAAAAAAGGGTGTTTTTGTTTTTTGGGCAAACGAAATTGCTTTAATTAAGTCTATTTTTGACTTGGATAGAAAAAAATACCTGGCTTTTCCGCCAATTTTAAAAGTGGTGTATTGAGCCAAAGAAACGTTCTTTTGAATTGCGGGCAGTTCTTTTTCAATCATGAACTTAATACATTCTATCATAATCCTTGAATATTTAATTACAAGGTTTAGAATAGAAGTGAGGTGGACGGCAGCACTCACTAAAAACTTAGTTTTGGAGTTAACTCGTCCGCCTCTTTTGTTTTTCTAAAAAACAACAGACCTCGCTCGAGGGAGGCCTGCTGTCAACTTAGTAGAGTTTCCTTTCGGAACACTCACTGCTGTAATATTAGCAAATCGGAGAGAAAATGTCAACCCCTAATCTTCCAAAGCCTTTAAAAACTTATCAACCTTAGGCTTAAGTTCGGGGTCTAATTCTAAAAGCTTTTGGGCCGCTTCTCTTGCTTCTTCTTTTTGGTTTGCGAGAGCGTAGGCGTCGGCTAAACTGCTCCAGAGATAAGTATCCTTGGGAAAAGTCTTCACTCCATCTTCAAGAATAAATATTAAAGAATCGATATCTCCTATTTTTTGGTAAAAATCAACCACCTGTTTTAAATAATCTAAGCTTCCCTTCCAACCATAACCCAATTCAGTGGCTTTTTTAAGTTCTTGCATCGCTAATTCATATTTCTGGTCAGCTTTGGAGACCAAAAACAAAAACCAATGCGACTGGGCAAGCCTGGGTTCAAAATTAACGGCTTTTTGAAAGGCATCAATAGACTCATCGTTTTTCCCTTCAAAAAGCAAGGTTTGTCCTAAGCTCCAATATAATTGCTGATTTTTCGGACTTAATTCCATGGCTTTTCTTAATGTTTTCTCGCTTAAATTAATAAATTCTTTATTCTGGGTAAGCTGATAAGTGTTTCTGTAATATTCCCCAAAAAATAGATAAAATCGGAAATCCAGAGGACTTTTTTTGATGGTTTCTTGAAAATATTCTTCAACTGATTTAAATCCGCTGGTTAAAATTTCTTTTTGCTGCTGGGTCGGATTTTGCCCTGCCTTAACAGCCAACTCAATAATTCTTCTGGAAAATTGTTCTGGGACTTCAGTTTTTGACGTCGGAGAAAGTTCATAGGCTTTTTGAAAGCCCGGGATGGCTTCTTCGAGTGGCAGGCTAACGCCTCGAAGAGTCAAATTCGAAGCCCTTGCCACTTGTATGTTTCCAAAATAAATGGAGAAAATGGAAAGAATTATCAAAGTTCCTCCGATTAATGAATAAACTGGTTTTTCTTTTTCCGAATAATCTGAGATTGTTTCTTCTTTATTAGCGAGTATTAAAAAGTTGATAAAAGCCAGGGATAAAAAGAACATCACATAACTGGAAATCATGTCAAAAACCCAGAAGTTTTGTAAAAAATAAGCCGTTAAAACAGCAATCATGCCCAACGGGAAAAAGATATTTTTACGCTCGGCCACCCTGGGAAAAAGCCGGATCAGGCTGAAAATAGCCGCTCCGAAAACAGCCAGATAACTTATCAAGCCCAGTGTTCCTGATGCAACGGCTGTATCAAAAATAATATTATGAGCCCGGTCATACCAGACATCAATGCTCAAGGGAAGCGCCGGGTCAAAATACTTGGCAAAAGGTACGTTGAAGTTCTCCTGGCCCCAGCCCAGCCAAAATCTTTCTTTCCAGCTATTAAAACTAATTTCCCAAACTAATGTTCTTGACGGTGAACCGTAGCGTTGCCAAGCATCAATTATTTTTCCTTTAACAAAATCAAACTGGAGCAGAACTAGCGCTGCTACGATTAGAAAAATTGGAATTAAAAAAGACAGGGTTTTCAACGGTTTTTTGCCCGAAGAAAAAAGAAGAAACAACAAATAGCCGAAAACCAAAATAATTATTGCCCCGTAAAAAGCCATAATTGCTCCCCTACAAGGCTCCTGCGACACGAATAATCCTAAAATTAAAACCAATAAAAACATTCCGTAAAGTATTTTCCAGACACCATTTTTTGTAAAAAGGAAAATTGCGGCGAAAAATATGTCAAAAAGCAAGTAGCCGGCCAAAAAAGAAGTATTGCCAACCGTACCTCCTCCCCGTGAAAATTCTTGATCCGACGTCCAGACGTAGAAACAAAGCAAAACACCAACCAACATGGCAACGGTTAAAATTCTTTCCCATTGTTTTTTCTCTTTAAAAACGCTGCTTAGGATAATATAAAAGACAAAGAGGTGTAAAAAAGTCAGGATTCCCGTCATTCTTTCGAAAACGCTCCAAAAACTCTTTTCCGGATTGACGCCGGTAAGAGAAGTAATGACAACAACTGCCAGAAAAATAATAATAGCCGTCGTCAAGACATTAATTCTCGGCAGGTACTTGCGATTGGAAACAACCAATAAAATATAGGCTATAAAGATAACATCAACAACCAGCCGGAAAAAAATAGTTTTGGGACTAACAAAAGGAAAGAAAAACTTCTTAAAAAAAACCAAGGGAGTGAACAGCGATAAATAGGTTCCCCATTCAATAATGGAAAAATATATTTTTTCTCTACTTTCTTTGGTTATCATAAGTGGGAATTAATTCTTTTAAGGTTTTTGTTATACTGACCCTGTCCATATTATATGCTGCTGCCTTTAATTTTTCCAGTCCTGTTTTTAGTTTTTCTTCATTAACTCCGGAAAGTTTGGCAATAAAGATTTTCTTGTTTTCAGTGGCTATAGTCCCCTCTTCGTCGGTCAAAATCTCTTCAAAAAACTTTTCTCCCGGACGCGGCTCGGTATAAACAATAGCTATGTCCTTATCAGGCTCCAGGCCGGAAAGACGAATCAGCTCCCTAGCCAAATCCTTTATTTTAATCGGTTTGCCCATGTCCAGAACAAAAACTTCTCCCCCCTGGCCCATTGTTGCCGCCTGCATTACCAAAAGACAGGCCTCGGGAGTGGTCATAAAATACCTCTTCATTTCCGGATGGGTAATTTTTATCGGTCCGCCGTTTTTTATCTGTTCCCTGAAAATAGGTATCACGCTTCCCTGGCTGTCTAAAACGTTGCCGAACCTGACCGAAACAAATTTGGTGGAATTATTATTGTTTAATGTCTGACAAATCATTTCCCCGATTCTTTTGCTTGCCCCCATCACTGATTTGGGATTTACCGCCTTGTCGGTGGAAATGAAAATAAATTTCTCCGTCTTGTTCTCCAGCGCCAAATCAGCTATTGTTTTTGTCCCCAGAATATTATTCTTGACCGCCTCTTCCGGATTTTCCTCCATCAAAGGAACATGCTTGTAGGCGGCGGCATGAAAAACTATTTCTGGATGAAATTCTTTAAAAACCTGACTCATTTTTGTCTTGTCTTGAATGTCGGCAATCAAAGAAATAAATTTCAGATTGGAAAACCTCTCCCTCAACTCTTCTGCAATATTAAAAAGAGCGGTTTCATCCTGGTCCAAAATCACCAGTAGTGATGGTTTAAGTCTCGCCGTCTGGCGGCAAAACTCTGAACCGATTGAGCCGGCCCCGCCCGTAACCAATATTTTTTTGTTTTGAATAAAATTTTCAATTGCCCTTTGGTCTAAAGCAAACGCTTCACGGCCCAATAAATCCTCCATTTCCACCTCTCGCAGGGCTCCAATACCGATCTTTACCGCTCCGCTCATGATTTCGCTTATTGAAGGAAGAATCTTAATCTTTCTTAGACCGGCCCTACGACCTTCTTCCACCGCCATTTTAATCGTTTCCCGGCCGGCAGATGGCAGGGCAATAATCAAACATTCTATTCTTTTTTCTTTTACTATAGAGGATATCTCATCGATTTTCCCCAAAACCTTCAGGCCATGAATTAAAATGTCTTTTTTGGTCGGGTTATCGTCGATAAAACCGACTGGAAGGTAGGGACCGAATTTAAAACTTAAAATGCTCCTTAAAATCTGTTCTCCGGCGTCGCCGGCACCGACAATCAAGGTTCTTTCTTTTTCTTTTTCATCCCCTTTTTGGAACAGCTGAAGATAAATCCTCTTGGAAAAACGAACTGCGCCGGAAAAAAGAATAATCAAAAAATAGCTGATGAAAAGGGTTGAACGGGGAAAACCAAAAAAGAAAGGCTGGTCTTTCAAGATAAAAAGGGAGGCGGCCAGAAAGAGAAAGACAAGCGTGGCGGCCTGAATCAAAGATATTAATTCCTCGGCGCTGACATAAGCCCAGGAAAAAGAATAGAGTTTTAAGAAATAAAAAATGGGCAGGGAAAATATCAAAGTCAGGAAAATCATTCCTTCGAGGTTTAAAAAATGCTGGCTGGGTATTTTCCCTTCAAATCTCAAAAGAAAAGCCAAATAGACGGAAAGAAAAATAAAAATGGAATCCAAAAAAAGGAAGAATAAAATTCTCGCTATCCGCCTTTTATTAATTAAAAATTTTTTAATCTTGTTTTTCATTTTTTATAAAACTCTTTGATGAAACTTATCGTATATTCAACTTCTTTGTCGGTTAATTCAGGATAGTTTGGAAGCCTTACAGATTCCCCTGCTATTCTTTCAGTAACTGGCAAATTAAAGTATTCCATTCCTAATCCATTTAATTTATGGTTTGGAATTGTATCCCTGATCAGAAGTTCTACTCCTTTTTCATCCATATACTTTTTGAATTTCCACATATCTTCTACCTTGATGATATATTCTTGATAAATCTGTTTTGGCTGTTGAATTGGCAAAACGCAGGGCAAATTTTTCAATCCCTTATTATACATCATTCCTATTTCTCTTCTTCTTTTAAGCATTGCTGGATAATATTTAAATTTTATATTTAAAATCGCTGCCTGAATATTATCGAGTCTGCTGTTATACCCCCAATCCATAATCTTGGGCGCTTTTGGCTGGATTCCGTGCAATGCCCCTTGAGTAATATTCCAATGATTTCTCATTAACAACAATTTTTCATATAATTTTCGATTATCGGTAACTATTCCTCCAGCATCTCCGGCCCCACCTAAAGTCTTGGGAGATATAAAGCTAAAACAGCCCGTGTTTCCTATACTCCCCGCCTTTCTGTTGCCCCAATATGCTCCTAAAGCCTGGCAAGCATCTTCTACAACCCATAACTTATATTTTCTGGCTATCCTCATGATTTCATCCATATTACATACCTTTCCTGATAAATGAACTGGAACAATCCCTACTGTTTTTTTATTGATCGCTTTTTCAATTTGAGAAACGTCCATTAGTCCGTCTTCTCCGACGTCAATTAAAATGGGCTTAGCCCCCAAATGAACTATTTCCTCGATTGAGGAGATAAAAGTATGGCTCACAGTTATAACCTCATCTCCGGGCCCGCAACCCAAAACCTTATATGAAAGCTTTAAAGCATCTGTTCCGGAATTAACCCCGACGGCATACTTTGTCCCTACAAATTTTGCTAATTTCCCCTCAAATTCCAATACGTCTTTCCTTAAAACAAAATTGCCCAAAGAGAAGCATTTATCAATTGCCCTTAATATCTCTTTTTTATGAGCTTTATAATATCGGCGATAACTTGAATTAATAAAATCTACTTTGTATTTCATATGGTTACATTCTAATATAACAGGGCGAATTTAGATTATATGTTTCTAAAATAATCTTTTTAACTTCTTCGGGGGTATTGGCGATAAAGCATTTAAGGTTCGGTAGATGCTCCAGAATTTTTATTTCTTCTTTTTCCTCAATAAGATTATGGCTGAAGCCCAAAAACTTGTATTTCTCGCTGCCTTTTACTCCAATAATTTTCACATTGGCACGATGCAGACAAATGGCATTACGAACCGCCTCGTAGGGTCGGAAAGCAACAAAATTTATCATGCTGTATACGTAAGGTTTAAAGCCCGACAGCGCTAATCCCGCCGCAATCGTCATCGTGCTTTGTTCTGTTACGCCAAAATTAAAAAACCTGTCAGGAAATTTTTTCTGAAATTCTTCGATATAATTAAAACCGACGTCAGGAATAATCAGACATATAGCTGGATCAGTTTCCGCCAACTGTATTAATGTGTTTATAAAAATTCTTCTTGAATCTTGTAATTTTATTATCTCCGCCATTTGATTTAAACTCTTTTAATGACAATTATTACTCGACTAAAGCTTTTTGATTTTATTCCCATAATTATCTGTTTTTCTATGACAAATAATACATAAAGTTCTTCCGTTATTTAAATCCCAAAATTTCTCACAACTTATCGCTTGCTTTAAGGTTTTAATTTTATTATCTTTAATTATTTGATTGAAAGATTTCGGATGATGATCAAAGTGTAACATACTACCGACTTGTCCGCACAAAACACAGGTATATCTATCTCTCTTAAAACCATTCTTGCGCCATTCTCGATATCTGGAACAATTATGTATTCTATGTCTCAAGGTAGAAATCCCACCGCTCCAATTCCAATGTTTATTGCCAAATTTGAATCCACCACCAATCCCTTTTTTATGTTTTAACTTAGCTGAAACGCTCATCTTTAACTTTGATTCTTTAGACATTAACTTCCCTTTTTGATTTTCACTTATTTTCACTCTGACTTCCAGAGATTTCACGGCACAAATCCGAGAACAATATGTTTTATTTCGGCCCTTAGTAGTTCTAAATAAACATTTACAAGTAGGACATTTTTTATCTGACCAATTATTAGCCCAATAAAGCCTCATTGAATCTTTAAGCCTTCTAATGCTTTCTTCTGTTCGATATTCTGGATGCCCTACTGTAAATGACATAATTCTTGCATTGCTCTATCATACTCATCTTTTTCTGGAGCACGATAGTGCCATTCATTATTATTTTCCATGAAGCTCACGCCTTTGCCCTTAATGGTTCTGGCGATAATTACCACCGGTTTATCTTTGCCAAGCGCCGGACCAACAAGAGCTTTTTCTATTTCTTCGAAATTATGGCCGTCAATTTCCCGGACTTCCCAACCAAACGCCTTCCATTTGTCTTTTAGGGGTTCGATGTTTAAAATTTCCTTAACAAAACCCATCGCCTGTAATTCATTAAAATCCACAATAACAAATAAATTATCCAATTTATGATGAGCAGCTATCAGAGCCGATTCCCAAGTTGTCCCTATTTGCATCTCGCCGTCTGACATTAAAATGAATACTTTCCCTTTTTCTTTTTTTATCTTTTTAGCCAGAGCGAATCCCACTCCAAAAGGCAGACCAAAACCCATTGAACCGCCAGCTGCTTCTATTCCCCTTACATAAGGCTCCACAAGTCCAATATATTTACTCCCCTCTTTACAATAGGTTTCCAAATCTTCCTTTGGTATGATTCCCTTTTCAGCCAGAAAATAATATGCCGAAGCAGCAATCCAGCCCTTAGAAATAACTATTCTGTCTCTGTCTTCTTTCAAATCCTTATCAATATCGGCAATATTATAAAGAACTGCGAGCATGTCTATCGCAGAAAAATTTGAACCTATATGAGAGGTCTGGGCTTGATAAATTAAACGAAGGACGACTCTTCTCGCCTCAGCCGCTATTTTTTTATAATTTGCGACGTTATCCATGAAATATCTTTGATATCGTTTTAATGATTAATTTAAAGTCTAACAGAAAAGAGCGATTTTTAACATATTCCATCTGAAGCCTAATTTTTTCCGGCCTTATCTTTTCCCAATAAGCTCTTTCCGGGTCAGGACTTCCTTTCAAGATTTCTCCTTCGTGAAAATCCCATAAAGAAGCATTATCAGTCATACCTTGAGGCACGGAAAGAATAGCTCTCTTTTCCTCCTCTGTCATCATATCAACATATATCTTTACTTCCGGTCTAGGTCCAACTAGGCTCATATCTCCTTTTAACACATTAATCAATTGAGGCAATTCGTCAATCTGGTATTTCTTGAGGAAATTACCTATTCTTGTAAGACGAGGGTCGTCGCTGGCCGTTGACGGGCCGCCGATTTTATCGGCATTTTCCACCATTGTCCTGAATTTAAAAATCCTGAACGGTTTTCCGAATTGCCCGATTCTTTCTCCTCTGTAAAAAACAGGCCCCCTGGAATCAATTTTTATCAATAAAGCAATTATTAATAAAAAGGGGGAAATGATTATCAGTCCCAAAAAAGAAAAAATTATGTCAAATAATCTTTTTATCATTATTTTTCCGGATGAGAAAAGATAAAAACTATCTTAAAAGCATATTTCCTCAAAAAGGGCAGTTTTAACAGCACACCATCTACCGCTTCAAATATTTTCAATAAAAATTTCCCGCCGGGCAATCTAAGAAGAGGAAAAACAATCCAAGATACCAAATGAAAAAAGTTGGTCTCAATTTTATTAAAATACTTCTTGGCCTCTTTCAAATCCTTCTCTTTTAAAATATGCTCTGCCGCCCAACCGGTTCTTTTTCCTGTTAATTTATTAATTTTTCTTTTTAAATTGGTGAAAGGGTTATGACCGAAGGTTTCAACTCTTATCAAATTGCCGTCTTTTTTCAAAACTCTGCTCAATTCTGGAGGTGCTTTTTTGAGATCTAAAGAAGAAAATGTCCCACCGTCAAAAATAATATCAAAATATTTGTCTGGAAACTCCATTTTTTCACAATCCATGTTTAAAAATTCCACCCTTCCTTCAAAGTTTTCTTTTTCCACTCTTTCCTTGGCAATTTCCAGCGATTTTTCGGAAAGGTCAATTCCGATTACTTTTTCCGGACCCATCTTGGCTATCTGAACAGTATGAATTCCGTTTCCGCACCCGTAATCAAGGACTTTTTTGTCTCGGCAGTTCTTCGCCAGCCACTGATAGCAAAAGGAAAAACTGTTTAAAATGCCCGGGTTAAACCCTTCAAAGTCGACGGAGCGACCGCCTTGGGAAAGATTTTTTATCTGTTCCTGGGCTTTTTCTTCGTAATATTTAATTTCCCTTTGCTTTCTTGGTTCCATTAAAAAAAGTGCCAATTTAATATGCCCTAATCATATATGATTTTCTTGATTTTTTCAACCTAAATCATGATCTTAATTAAACCCCAGATAGAACCAAAACCGTAGCCGAAATGACGATTGGCAAAAACAATTGGAAGGACAATCAAAAGACCTAGGCTTTTCTCCTTAATGGCAAGAAAGAAAGAGAAAAAAATACTGACTAAAAAATAGAAAAAGATTGCAAATAGGAACAAATAATATGAGATTTCTGCCAAAACAATCAAACCCAAGACAAAAAACAAGGGAATTAAATGTCTCCAAGAAAAAATTTTTATCCCGAATTTAAGCGGATAAAGAGTCCACACTCCATCGTTAAAATTATGTTTTAAAAAATCTTTAAAGGTGGACTGGGGATAGTAATAGACCTTAATGTCCGGAACTAAAAGTATTTTCCCGCCAGATTTTCTTAATCTTTGGTTGAATTCAATATCCTGGCTTCTGATTAGTCTTTCATTGAAAAAACCGATTTTTTTAAAAACTTCTTTTTTGTAACAACCGCCGAAAACCGTATCGACCCATTTTGGTTTTTTAGAGCCGATCCGGAAAAAAGAGCTTCCTGCCCCAAATATACTAGAGAGAACAATGGCAATAGCTCTGGCCAAAATACTTTTTCCGGCCGGCAAGGTTTTTATTGCCCCCCCAACGTTATCAGCTTTATACTCTTTTAGAGAATTAACGCATTGCGAAATATAATCTTTTCCGTATTCGGCGTGGGCATCCATTCTGATTATAATATCCCCTTTCGCTTTTTTTATTCCAATATTCAGGCCAAAAGATGTAAATTTTTTAAGGTTGTCAAGAAGTTGAATAAAAGGATATTTATTGACGTACGTTTTGACAATTTCTTTTGTTTTATCTTCAGATACTCCGTCTACAATTAAAAATTCAAGGTTGTCTCTTGGATAATCCTGTGCAAGTAAAGAATCCAAACATTTTTCAATATATTTTTCTTCGTTTCTACAAGGAATAATTACTGAAACAAAAGGTAAATTAGGTTTCATTATTATTTTGTTTTCTTAACGATACTATATGAAATAACGATAAAAACGGTATTGCTGGTAATGATATTCTTTTAACAATATTGAATCCATTGTCGCTTAAAAACTTTTCTATTGTCTTAGCGTTGTGAAAATGAGGACTTGAACAGGGTCCTTTCTTCTCAGACATGGTTCCTTTGGTAAATAGTCTTCCTAATTTATAGAATAGATTTTCGGTCGGCAATGAAACAATCAACAGGCCGTCAGGCTTAAGTATTCTTTTTATTTCCCTAGCCGGATTTTCTAAATTTTCAAAATGCTCCAAAACGTCTAAGCAAAATGCTGCGTCAAAAAAAGCATCGGGAAATCCGCTATTTCTTATATCAGCAATTCTGATTTCCGCTTTTAAGAAATTTTTTAGCTCTAAAACCCGGGGTTCAACGTCAATGCCAAAGGTTTTGACATTTTTTAAATTTTCTTCAATCAACTTAAGGAAATTGCCTTCTCCGCACCCCAAATCAACTATTTTAAATTCGCCGCCTGATTCCAATTTTGACCTAGCTAACTGAAGAGCTATTTTGAGACGTTTTAAAAATAAACCCCTGACAAAGATGTTTTTAGAATGATATTCGGGAACAATTTCTTTAAGATCCATGACAAAAAGACTTGCTTAATCTGCTGATTATTACATCAATTGTAATTGCTGAAAAAATCATAATAAGTCCCATTACCGGAACCATATATCTCAGAATAGAAAGCGCCAGAACCGTCGCTGCCCAAAAATAGAATATGATTACCAATAAGAAGAATAAATATGATATTTTTTCTTTATTTTTTTTAAACCAAATCATAATTCCTGCTATTGCGGGAACGAGGTAAATTAGCTGAACCATTAGGATTTGTTTCTCCCACCACATTTCCGATGTTGCATACCAGGCCCTCCCTATTTTTATCCCTATTATCTTTAAAAGAGTGATTGGGTTTCTTTTTGCTTCTTGCCAGAAAAAATATGTTATCTCCCCAAGATTATTCGCGTTTGCGGCTCTTGATCTCTCTATCAAAGCCACAACGTCGTTTGGAAGCCCCATTTTCCCTTCTTCCCAGTTATTTATTTTGCTTTTATCAACCATAAAAGTAAGACCAGCGGGTATATTGGAAAATCCTCCCGTAGAAAGCGGCAGCAATCTCCCCGTATTCAAGTATACATAAATGAGCCAAGGAGAGATGACAACAATATATCCTATTAAGAAAACTATCGAAAGTAGAATTTTCTTTCTAAGTGGAGTTAATCTTGTCATAAAGAATATCAAAAATAAAAGAGGAATGGCAAGGAATAAAGCAATCGGCCGCACTAGAGAGGCGAACCCAAGTAAAACTCCAGAAAATAAGAGTAATTTAAAAGAGATTTTTCTTAACGCCAATATATATACCAACAGCGCGGAATAAAATAATAAAATGAAAGGAACTTCCGTATTGGGATTTTTTATAAACCATAAATTAAAAGGATAAGTAGCCCATAAAAATACTGATATTAGGGCTATTTTTTTATTAAAAATCAATTCAATTAAAAGGAATAAAATACAACAAACAATGGCTGTTATAATAATATTAAACAGAACAACCATCTCTAGCCTATCAATCCCCATTAATTGAGACAGCCCAAAAACAGACGCTAAAATAATTGGATAACCTGGCGGAAACCTGATAGCAAACGATTCTTGAACCCGGAGACCCTTTCCCTGAAGAATATCGTTGGCAACTGGCTCATAAAAATAAAGATAGTCGGTGCCCGGAACACTATGCTCAGATGGACCTATGTTTTTAAAGAAAAACAAAAAGACTGAAGAGAATAAAAGAGAAATAATAAAAATGAAGATTAATAATTTTCTTTTATTATTATAAATTCTGGAGAAAAAGGCTAAAATTGATTTTATATAATCCATAGTAAATTTTAATCAACGAACTTATTTTTGATCAAAACCCAGATGGCTTCCATTCCGTCTTTCCAGTTTATTTTCTTCCCTTCTTTTTTATGCCGAGGGGAATAATTTATTGGTGTTTCGTAAATTTTAATTTTTCTCTTTGCGATTTTTGCCGTAACCTCAGGACAAAACTCAAATCTTTTGCATTTTAAAGGAATGGTCTTAATGGTTTCTGTTTTAAATAATTTATAACAAGTTGATTCGTCGGTAATTTCTATCCCGTACAAAATTTTAGTCAACCAGGTAAGAAATAGGCCTCCTAAATAAAAAGATAAGTGCGAGTATTTGTTTTGGGATTTGAGTCTCCGAGAACCATAGACAACTTCGGCGTTGTTTTTTAATGCGGCTTCTAAAAGCTTTTTATAGTCTTTAGGATCATACTCTAAATCGGCGTCCTGAATAATTACATAATCTCCGGAAACATGCTTAAGGCCGGTAAGAATAGCAGCTCCCTTCCCTTGGTTTTTAGAATGATAAATGATTTTGTATTTGTTTTCCAATCCTTTCAGAATTTCACGAGTACCATCAACAGAGCCATCGTCTACAATAATAATTTCTTTTTTAAATGAAATATCGTTTAAATCTACCTCTTCAATTCTTTTTAAAATTTCTAAAATCGTAGATTTTTCGTTGTAAATGGGAATAATAACTGATAAAGTCATGCTTTTAGATAAAGTTTAGGGTTTTAAGAGCAAGAAAATACCGAAAATTATAACGGCAATTCCTAAAATCTGAATGGGAAGCAAGTGTTCTTTGAAAAACAGCCAGGAAAAAAGAACAACTAAGCTAAAATTAAGACTGGCTGCAATCGGATAGGCCGTATTCAGTTTGATTTTGGAAATAACAAAAAGCCAAAGCAAAAAGCTGATTCCGTATAAAAATACCCCTCCCATCAGCCAAATGTTTTGAAAAACGCGAGGAATCAAGCTTAAAAAACTGCTGAAGGAAGCATCTAAACTCCCCAAAGCTAAAATGCCCTTTTTAAGACAAAGCTGGGCAGTCACGGTAAAAAAAACAGAAGCTATTAAAATTAAAAAAGTTTGGTACATTTATCAATGATTACGTATGATAGAAATAATTATAACATTTATTTGGCTTATGCATAAGAAACAAATTTGTAAAAATCAGTACTGGAAATAACTATTAAAAGAATGTAGATAACCAAGCTGAAAATTTTGGGGTTTATATATTTTTTCAAAAATTCGGCTGTCCTGTCTATTCCCAAAACAGCTAAAGGATAAATTACCGGGAAAAGCCAAAAACCGTAGCGCGGAGAATAAACATTCATCAGAAAAATTAACAGTAAAAAAGAAATAACGAAAATAAAACAAAATAATTTTCCGTTTTTAAAGATTATTTCTTTAAAGCCGAGTGCGGCAAAAATCACCGGGAGCAAGAAAAACCCGTAAATTACTATACTGATAAAGTGCGGTAAAACGCCAAGAAATGTTTCTAAAGTTTTATACCAGGGCCAGCGGAAAACATTAAACAACCAGACGCCTACACCATAATCTGTTACTTCGTTAAAAAAATAAGGTATTCTAAGTAATTTTGTAACCAATAAGTACCAAGCAACCAAAGGAATCAAATGAATTATTAAAAACATAAATCCCTCTTTATAACGCCTGAAATAGAAAGCGCTGAGGAGAATAAAAATGGATAGGGCAAAAAGCATTTTCCCTAACATAAATATTCCAACAATCAAAGAGAAAATAATAAGTTTAAAACGTGAAGGATTTCTAATATAGTTCTCTAATAAAAATAAAGTGGCAATGATCATAAAAATAGTAAACATTTCTGGCATGGGTTGAACCATCCAGAGGTGAAAACCGGGAGAAAAAATTAATAATAAAGAAGATAAGGCGGCTGTTCGGGAATTGATGAATTTCTCACAAAGATAGTAAAACAGCACGACAGAAAAAAATCCCAAAATGAAATTAAGAAAAATTGCTGAGGCAAAAAGTGTCGCATAAGAGTTAAAAAGCAAACGGGGTAAAAAAGCAACAACAGCAATTAAAAAAGAATAAAGTGGTCTGTCTAAAATGACAGTCTGGCCCTCAAGATAATATTTTGGAAAATTATTAGCTAAAAGTATATACTGTCCCCCGTCAGCATTGACGTAATATTTGTTCAAAATCCCGTAAGCCCTGGTAATTAATGAATCCTCTGAAGCATTAAGGGGTGATTTTCGGTGAGTAATGAGCTCGGGTAGCGACAGCCAGGCTTTATTACTTATACTATTTGTGCCGTGAGTAGGATAAAGAAAACTGTAAAGCAACTGGAACGACAATAGGAAAAGCAAAATAAGGAGTAAAGCTTTTTTATTCTTGAATAAATTTTCCATTTTCACAAAAAATTCTGCCATTTTTTTATTAAAGGATTATTTTTTACTTGCTAAAAGAAAAAAGTTGTCTCTCGGGCCGAACGGAATAACTAATCTGCCCAAAAAATTATTCCCGAAAAATTTGGCCAACCAGTCAAAAATAAAGGATTTTTGTTTATTAGCAAATATCTGTGTTGCATACTGCAAAGTAAATTTTTTCCCGATTTTACCGACAAATAATATTTCAAAGCCAATTTCTTTCAATAATCTGCTGAGGTTTTTTTGGTTAAATAAAAATAAATGTTCCGGCGGAATCATTGAATACCATCCCCTATTAAGAAGTTTGGCAATAAGACTTCCTGTATCTGGAGTATTGATAGCTATCACTCCATCTTTTTTTAAGATCCTGTAAGCCGATGACAAGGTTAATTTTGGATTTGATAGATGCTCAACAACATCCCAAAAAGTAATTAGACTAAAGGAGTTATCATCAAAATCAGCTTTTTCCAAGGTTCCAGTTTTAACGCTTAATCCTCTTTCTCTGGCTTTTTTAGCGGCATACTCGGAAAATTCTATCCCCTGAACTTTCCAGCCTCTTTTTTTTGCTAATTCCATAAAAAAACCAGTTGCAGTGCCGACATCCAATAAATTACCGCTATTTGGTGTGAATTTTTCTATTTTATCCAAATAAGAATTAAGGGTTGAAGACATCGCCCTCTTGTCGATTTCGTAGTCAACGTATCCGAAGCCCTTCTTGGCGCCGCTAAAATAATCCGGAGAATATACCTTCAAATGGTTTTCTGGTACGGGAAAAAGAAAAATTAAACCGCAATTACTGCATTTGTAAAAATTATAAGAATTTTTTTGGGTAAAGAAATCGGCGGTTTTTTTATTACACAAAGGGCACTTTTTATTTATTTTTTTAAAAAGCATTTTCCAGGGGGCTAAAACTCCTTCACCGATAATGTGATCTGAAATCTTTGATTCTCCTCCCCGACGGCTTTTTAATGTTATTGGGATTTCCTTTAAAGATGCTCCTTCCTTCCATAATAAATACTTGAGCTCTATTAAAAAGGCATATCCCGAAATATCAATTTTTGAAAAATCAACTTTTCTTAAAAAGTCAGCATTGATTACGTTAAAACCAGAGGTGTAATCAAAAATTGGGAGGCGGATTATAAATCGACAATAAAGATTAGCTCCTTTGCTTAAAATTCTCCGCCACAGTTCCCAGCCTTCTGTTTTCCCTCCTTTTATGTGTCGAGAGCCAACAACAACATCAAAATTGTCGGCTGTTTTTAGCATTTCCGTTAAATATTTGGGGTTGTGAGAAAAGTCGGCATCCATCATCACAATTTTTTTTACATTTTTATCTTTTAATGTTTCTTCAAATGCGTTTATATATGCCCTGCCCAAGCCTTCTTTTTTATTTCTTAACAACAGTGATAAATTTGGGAATTTTTTTTGCAAACTTTTAACAATGCCAGCTGTGCCATCGGGAGAGTTATCGTCCACGACTAAAATAAAAATTCCCGGCAATAATTTAAAAATTTCCGAGATAATCTGGACAATATTTTCTTTCTCATTATAGGTTGGAATAATAACTACATCTTTCATAAATCTTTCTTGCTGATGATTTTGAATTCTGGCAAAGGAACAATGAATTTTCCTCCCGCCCTAAGATAATCTTTTTCACGCTGAAGAAATTCCCTTAAAAAGTGCCAGGGAAGAATTAAGAAATAATCCGGATGTTCTTTTCGGGCCTGCTCTTCGGAAATAATAGGGATGGAACTGCCTATTGTTTTTTTCCCCCATTTATCGGGATTCCTGTCTGCCGCCGCTTTGATTAACCGGTTATTCAGATTAAAAAACTGAAGTAAAATATTTCCTTTGGTTGAAGCACCATAAACATAGGTTTTTTTCCCTTTCTTGTTTTCATTCTTAATAAAATTGTAAAGTTTTTTCTTTAAGGCAAGGGTTCTGGAAACAAAAGCTTTATAGGTTTTTTTACTAGACAGTTTTAATTCCTTTTCAAATTTTTCCAATTTGCGGACGCGATTGCTTATTGGCCTGCATCCTTTGTATTGGATATAGGTACGGAAACTGCCGCCGTTGACATCATTTAACTCCACATCAAAAACTTCCAAGTTATGTCTTTTTAAAAGATTACCCAGGGATTTAAGCGAATAATATTCCAGATGCTCGTGACAAATATTATCAAAAGCGTTCTGCTGGAGCATTGACGGCAAATAGCTCATCTGGATAACAAATACCCCTTTTTTGTCCAGACATTTGGCTACGTTTGAAACAAAATCATTGGGATTGTCTAAATCATAAAACATGGCAATAGCGGTAATAATCTTTGCCTTTTTCCCGTCAAATTTTTTCTGCCAGGCCTTAAAACTGAAGAAGTCGTTAATGTATGAACCCGAGGGACAATTCTTTTTTGCATAAGGTATGAGGTTTCTGGCAGGCTCAAAACCAACAAGATTAAGATTTTTGGTTTTATAAAAACGGAATAAGGTTGCATCGTTTGAGCCAATATCGATAACATAATCTCCGCTTTTTGGTTTTGCTATTTTTTCCGTTTTTTGCACAATATCCGAAAGAGCTTCTGACATGCTTCGATTTACGCCGGAACGGTACCAATAATTTTTATAAAGCAGCTCCGGAGAAAAAGTATGTTTTAACTGAACCAATCCGCAGCCCCCGGAATCAGGGTCGCAAATCACCAGCTCAAGAGGCTGTTTCCCCACTCTTTTAATTTCAGAACTATTTTCTCCATTCCCCACAAAATCGGAAATATATAGATCTCCCAAAGAAATAAGCGGAACTATCTTTTTTAAACCACAGACCCGGCAATTTTTTACTGTTTTAGAAATTTTATTTTTCATAAAAAACTGAATTAATAACCTTTAATTTAAATTTTTTAAATGCCATTCGAGTGTTTCTTTTAGCCCAACCTCGAGCGGAGTGACGGCGCTGAAATTAAATTCTTTTTTAGCCCTGGAAACGTCTATTGCCCTTTCCAGTTGCCCGTCTAATCTGTCTGTTTCCCAACGGATTTCCCCTTTAAAATTCATTAATTTGCAAATTAAATCCACTAAATTCTTAATTGAAATCTCTTTGCCCGATGCTATGTTTACTGGTTCGGACTTGTCATATTTCTCGGTTGCCGAAACAATTCCTTCAGCCGCATCTTTAACATAAAGAAAGTCTCTGGTTGGTTTTCCCGTTCCCCAGGCTTCTATAAAATTTCTGCCCTCTTTTTGGGCTTTTTTAATTCTATCAATGATTGAAGAAATAACATAGCCGCTTTGAGGATTTGTTCCGGGCCCGTAAACACTGGTTAATAATAAATTAATTGCGTTAAAACCATATTCTTCTCTGTATGCCTGACCCTGAACCAATAACATTTTTTTGGCAAAACCATAAGGGGCGTGGATTTTTACCGGATAACCATCCCATAATTGCTCTTCTTTAAGCGGAGAACTGGCTTTTTCCGGATAAGCAGTAACGCTGCCTATTCCCACAAATTTTTCAACTCCGGCAACCCTAGCTGCCTCCATAAGCTGAACACCTATCATAATATTGTCGTAAAAAATTTTGCCGGGATACAATTTGTGCAATTCAATGTCTCCGGTCAAAGCGGCTAAATGTATAACAATGTTTTGATTTTTAACCGCTTTCTTGCAGTTTTCCATTTCTCTCAAATCATACTCTTCAAAAGCAGGAACAAAAATGCTTTCTTTGGGTACGTTTCTTTTTTTAATGAGATTATCAACAACGTGTTTTCCGATAAAACCTTTTCCGCCAGTGACTAAAATTTTCTTTTCCTGAAGATTAATCATTGCTTTTTAATCAAGCTTTCTTCGTACCATTGAATGGTTTTTTTAAGCCCGTCTTTAAAGTTGGTTTTTGCTTTAAAGCCAAATTCTTTTTCCGCTTTCGAAGTGTCCAGACTACGCCTTGGTTGGCCGTCCGGCCTGGATGTGTCCCAACGGATTTCCCCTTTGAAATTCATCAATTTGCAAATTAATTCTGCTAAATCTTTAATAGAAATTTCCATTCCCGAACCCACATTAATCGGATCCGGCTTATCATATTTTTCAGTTGCTAAAATTATTCCTTCTGCCCCGTCCTCTACGTAAAGGAATTCTCTGGTTGCTTTGCCGGTGCCCCACAGCTCAATATAGTTTTTACCTTCTTTCTTTGCGTCATAAACCTTTTTAATCAAAGCGGCAATAACATGAGATTTCATGGGGTCAAAGGTATCAAAAGGACCGTACATATTTACCGGCAAAAGATAAATGGCATTAAATCCGTATTGCTGTCTATAGGCCTGAGCCTGGACTAAAAGCATTTTTTTTGCCAGACCGTAAGGGGCATTGGTTTCTTCCGGATAGCCCGACCAAAGATCTTCTTCTTTAAAGGGAACGGGAGTAAATTTGGGATAAGCGCAAACAGTGCCTACTGCCACAAATTTTTCAACCTTAGCAATCCGGGCGGTTTCCATCAGTTGAGCGCCCATAACTATGTTATCGTAAAACATTTCCCCCGGAATTGCCTGATTAAAACAAATACCGCCAACTTTTGCCGCCAAATGAATAACGATATCTTTTCCTTCAACTACTTTTTTGCAACTTTCATAATTTCTCAAATCTGCTTCTTCAAAAGTTGGCAGAAAAAGATTTTCTTTAGGAACCTTTCTTTTTTCCAGCAAGTTCTTTACCATATGCTTTCCTAAAAATCCGTGGGCACCAGTAATTAAAATTTTCTTCTTGGTAATGTCTATCATAAGATTATTTAAATCCTGCTAATTTTAGAAACTTTTTTACGTAAGAACCAATTTGGGCAGGAATTTTCTGAAACCATCTATAATTTAAATGATTTCTCATCTCCAAATTAATGTTTTTTGCACTTAAATTGTCTATCTCTGCCCGGAAAGTAATGTTAATTGTATGAGAGGGAAGATTAAAATATCCTTTTCTAAATTTGGTTTCTCCTATGGCTAAAAATTTAATCGTTTTTACTTTTTTAATCCCCAACTCTTCTTTTAACTTCCTTTTTACGCCCGCCCTTAAGCTTTCGTTAAATAATAATCTTCCGCCTGGAAACCACCACTTATTTTTAAGAGGGTCAATCTTTCTCTGAACCAATAAAAACCTGTTTTTATTGGTTACCAATATATCAACACAGCATATTGGTATGTTTTCAGTGATTTTTTTGTATAATTTTTCAGGAATAAAACTTTTTTTCATTTTTTTGAAGGCGGTGTTTCTATTTTTTTAATTTTTTAGCATACAAATGGTGCCAGGTCAATTTAGATATTTTATCGTACAGGTTATCCAGGGGCAATCTTATCAAAATCGGGAGAATATATTGTATAACGGGAAATTTTATAGTAATCATAAAAAATTTTTGTAATCTTTGTATGTATTTAAAATCAGAACTATATTTATAATTTATTTTAAATCTGTCAAAATCGGGTTTGGTTATTTCGTCCATAATCTCGTCTGAACAAAACTTTGTTCCGGGATAGGGCTGAAATATTGCAGACCAGCCGACGTCGGGTTTAATTTTGATGTTTAATTTTAATGTTTTCCAAGCGGACTTTAAGTCTTCTTCTGGCAAGGAAAACATATTAAAAGTATGAAATCCTATTTTTTTTTGATGTAATATTTTAACAGCTTTTGTTATTGTTTCATCTGGTAAATGCTTGTTTAATATTTCTTCACGAATTCTTTTATCACCAGATTCTATGCCAACACCGACTTCATAACAACCCGCCCCTAAAAGCATATCAATTAAATCTTCTGTTACAGAATCGCATCTTAATAAACAATAGAAGGGTAAATTAACCTTTTTTTTATACTGTTCCAAAAAATCTTTCAGCCATATTTTATTTGCTCCGAAAATATCATCTTGAAATAAAACTCTTTTAATGTTTCTTATATTTTTAGCCATTATAATTTCATTTATTATGTCTTCAATTTTTCTCACTCTAAAGAAAGTATGTCCATACATTTTTTTTAAAGAATAATTAATACAAAAAAAGCAGTTAAAAGGACACCCTCTCGAACAAATGACTTGCATAACATCGGATTGGGATATTGCTGGAAAATCTTTATATATTGTTCTATCGGGAATGGGTATTTCTTCCGCTTTTAAAATTGAATCAATTTTATTTTTATATATCTTATTTCCCTTTTTTACCCAGAGAGATAAAATATTGTGGGCGTTATCAAAATTATCCAATAAATTCAAAACAGGTTTCTCGCCCTCGCCAATACAAATAGCATCAACTGATTTATCATTTAATATTTCTGTATAAAAAGTCGGGTGGGGACCACCTAATAAAACGAATGTGTTAGGATTTATTGATTTTATTGTTTTGGCGGTTTTAAGAGCCCACGTATGATCCTGAGTTAAAACATACATTCCTACTATATTGGGTTTAAACGAATTATAATTCTCAACAATCTCTTTTTGATTGCCAGTAATGACTTTAATATCATGCCTTTTTTTAACATAAGAAGCAATGCTCATTATGCCGTATAATTCTTCATTAGAATTCTGAATAAAAAGTATTTTAGCCATTTAAGTCTTTTAAAAATGATGATTTTTTACTTTTTCAAGGTAATAATTGCCTTTTTAATGATAAAATTAATCTCCAGGGATAAAATAAAGAAAGTGCGGGAAAAATTCGACGAGGAAAAGCAGGTTTTTTTAATCCTTTTTGGGTTAACACCCAGTCGGCATCCATTAGGGTCATCATGTTAGCAAAGCCTCCTGCTAACTTAATGTTTCTATCGTGTTCTGGCCCAATTGCTTTATTTTTTTTCCCCCAAGGAGAATGGGAATGATCGTGATTCTGATGGATAGCAGTAATTACCTGGCTGGCATCTATTACCGGTATTTTTAAAAATCGTGCGCGATAAATCAGCCAATTATCCCAACCGGCACGGCCGACGGCAAGCGATGGCATATTAATTATGCTCGGAAAATTACGGGGGAAAATACAATAATCCATGCCTTTCAGCCCATGCAATTTCCCTACTCTATTAACTTGTTCCCTTATATTTTTTTCCCAATCAGAGTCATTAAAATCAATCTCTTTATTTATATCAATATCCCACCGCTGACCGCTAATTAAAAATAGGGGGTTTTTTACCTGTTGAACGGCCGGAATTAAATCGCTTGTTAAAATAATATCGGCGTTAATAAAAAGTAAAATTTCATTCTTCGCTATTTTTTGGGCTGAATCAATGGCCGAGTTTAGAAGGGGTGTTCCTTTCTCAGTTTTTTCAATTTCTGGAATATGTAAAATATTGAATTCTTTGGCTACCTCCGCCACTCCTTCATCGTCTCCAAATAAAATCACCTCGCACTTTGGATAAAGCTTAAGCCAACTTTTAATCGCATTTCTCTGAATAACGTTTATATTGCCCTGAAAGGACTTGGGAATGGTGAAAATTGTTAGCATATTGACAAAAATGAAATATAATTTTATGATATTTATATAACTAACATGGAGGGTGACCTTTGACAAACTATGAACAGATATCGTTACCAGCAGAGAAGTTAAATCAATTACGGACGAAATTCTCAAAACTCTTAAAGATGGTTCGGGAAAACTACGAAAAAAAGAAAATGTTTGGAAGGGGCCACGATCTCTTGCACGCGCTGCTGACCGCCCAATATGGAATTATGATTGCCGATAATGAACATATTGCGGAATTAGTCTGGGTTGCCGGCATATGCCACATTACTGATCGCCTTTTCCCTGAGGAAGTAGTACACAAACAACTACTCTACTATCTCGATGAAGGTACATCTTTATCGGCTAAATCTAAATCACAAATTATTGCGGCAGTAGAACGGCATTCAAAACCAAATGATCCCAGCGATGATTTATTAACCATAACACTAAAAGATGCCGATCGCTTGGCGAATCTGGGACCGAATCTATTCATTCGTGCTGCCCAATTCTATAATGGCCTTGTGGCATTTGATCCCCGGTATGTGCTAGAGTCCGACCCAACGGCAACATATCAAAACCCAAAAACTGTTTTACACGATATAAGATGTGCTTTGGAATGGGATACTGATCCACGATTCTGTCTCCGTCTACCTAGGACCAGAAAATATGCGACTCGTTACTTTGCCTGGATAAAGGATTCCATTGAATTACTGGGCGAACAACTTAAAGAAACGGGCCTGCTTCCTTTCCCTACCGAATTCGGAGGATACTTTGACGCAGCTTATCGAGAACAGCAGTCTTAACAGCAAATTATAAGGTATTCCAATCTTCTGAAGGTAAGAAATCTTACCTTCTTTTTATTTATTTTTAAACTTTCTTCAAAATTTCCGGATATTGTTTCAAGGTACTAACTATAATATCTGGCTTTCCAATTTTCAACTTTTCTTTTGTTTCTGTTCCGGTAGAGACAGCAACCGTAATCGTTCTTTCTGCCTTCCCTGCTCTAATATCTTCCCTGGTGTCTCCGATAACTATAATTTTTTTAAATCGGTATCCTTTTTCTCTTGCCTTCCTAATTATATTTTGCAAAATTTCCTTTCTTTCATTAAATCCTTCGTTATAACCGAATAAAGAAAAATAGTTATGAAGACCTGCTTTTTTAAGAATTATTTCTCCTTTATATTTTGGTCCGCCGTGGACAATGCCGATATAATCTCCATGTTTTTTAAGATAATCCAAGAAATCCACTACCCCGGGAAGCGGCTTCACTTTCACTAAATTAAGAGCATCAAGAAATAGCTTTTCATAAGTTTTTATTATCCTTGTCATCCTTCCCTTATCAGAAAGATTATGTTTTTCAAATATCTGTTTGTGTTGAGCGCGTTCCGCCATTCCGAAAGTGGCAATTATTTCTTTTCTTTTAATTCCTCTTGCCTCTATGCCAAGAACTTTTTGGTAAGCTGTCGTGTATGCCTTGGCATGAACACTAGTTAAGTTTACCAAAGTTCCATCGATATCAAAAAAATAAAGATTGGCCATAATTTATTTCAGTAATTTCTTAATGACCTTACAAACCCTATTAATTTGCCAATCTTTTAATCCTAACCCGCTCGGCAGATATAATCCTTGTCTGGCGATTCTTTCAGCGACCGGATATTTTCCGCCAGCTTTAATGAATTTTTTTAATACTGGCTGCAAATGTAAAGGATAAAAGAACGGTCTGGTAACTATGTCTTTTTTGATTAATTTCATCGCAAAATTTTCGGCATTAAATCCAGTTGACTCACTTAAGACAATTCCATACATCCAATAAACATTTTTTGCCCATTCTTTTTCTGTAGGAAGCTGCAATCCTTTAATTCTCTTCAATTTCTCCGTATATTTTTTGGCATTTTCTCTCTTTATTTTTATTAACTTTTCAATATTTTTAAGCTGAGCGACCCCTACTGCCGCTTGAAGATTAGTCATTCTGTAATTTCTGGCCAAAATTTGATGATAAAACCTTTTCTTTTTTTCAAATCCGAGATTCCTCAGTTTTTCTGCTTTATCTCTATAATTTTTATTATCGGTTAAAACCATTCCTCCCTCACCGCAGCTTATAATTTTATTTGCGTAAAAACTGAAGCAGGAAACATCTCCGAAGCTTCCACATTTTTTTCCCTTATATTCGGCACCGTGAACCTCGGCTGCATCTTCTATTGTTTTTAAATTATACTTCTTGGCAATTTTCATTATCGGGTCCATGTCGCAGGGATGACCGTAAATATGAACAACCATAATAGCTTTTGTTTTTTTGGTAATCTTTTCTTCAATTTTCTTAACATTAATATTCCATGTTTCTGGCTCCGAATCCACAAAAACCGGAGTACCACCGGATGCCAATACTGCCGTAGCGCAACTAATAATGGTAAAGGTTGGAATAATAACTTCGTCACCCGGTTTAATTCCCAAAGCTCCAATTGCCACTTCCAAAGCCGCTGTTCCGCTTGAAACGGCTACCCCATATTTCTTGCCAATGTAAGAACTGAATTTTTCTTCAAATTCTTTTACAAACGGACCCTCTGAAGAAATCCAGCCGCTGTCTATACATTCGGCTAAATATTTTTTTTCCTTACTTATAAATAATGGTTCATTTACCGGAATCATGGTTTTTCTTATTTATGTCCTTAAATCTTATTTTGTCGTCTTTCCCCAGGTAGGGGCCTTGTTTTACTTCAATCATCTCCACGTCTTCCAAGACTTCATACCCGTGCCCGCCGCCGGTTACCAAAATAACATCGCCTTTCCTTAAAATCCTATGGCCAAGATGTTTTCTTTCGTAATCATAAAAATCCACTTTGATTTTTCCTTTCTTTATAATCAGCACTTCTTGGGTTAAAGAAATTTCTCTTTTTATAACTTTATGGGTGTGGGGCTCGATGATTTTGCCGGTTTTATGCGACAAAAAACCAAGTTGCTGTGGAAAATCCTCCGGGGTAAAAAAAGTATTTCCTCCGACATGATAACCGTCGTATATAATTATGGCTGCAATTTTCCCTTTATTTTTAATGATTTCGATGTTTTTGTTTTTCATATTTATATAAATAAATTAATTATTTCGAAAAGACGACTCTATTTTTTCTAAGACTTTTTTGAAATATTTGGAAAACTCTAATTCCTTTTCATAGCATATTCTTGTATTGGCAGAAAATTCAGAATAATTATCCAATATGGTTCTTATGGCATCCCCCAACCCTTTGGCCGAATCCACGCATATCCCGCATCTGTACTCTTTAACAAGATCAACCACTGATGGAATTTTATTTGTAATAATGGGAATCCCTTGGGAGAGGTAGAAACTTACTTTTCCGGCCGGACCCAAGGCAAAACTTTTATTTATGGGTCTATAAAAACTGATTCCGATATCTGCCTTCTTTATTAAACAGCACAAATCTTCAAAAGATAATTGTCCCGTGGAAATGATTACTTTTTGTTCTATATTGTTTTTCTTAATAAGTTGTCTGATTTCCTCCAAATAATCGGTGCTGTAAGGAGCATGCAATAACAGGAGCGTATTTTTCGGCCAGGAATCCACGCCGTTTACTATTTCTTCAATTGCCATTTCCGGTATTATTGAACCCGTATAAATAATAATTTTTTTATCGGCAGGGATTTGAAGATTAAAATTACAGGGTTTTTGATTTGTAAAATAGTATGAATTGGGAACAATAAGAACTCTATTTCTGTCGATATCGTTGTCTTCGACCAAAACATCTGTTCTGTAGTTGTCTTGAGTAATGGTAATCTGGGCGTTTTTGCTAAAGTAATTCTCCAATGATTTCCTGATTTTAAGGACGGATTTCCTAAGGCCTTTTTCTTTTGCAACGTCTTCTTTGGTTATTATTTCCAAAGAATAATAAATGTATGGAGTTTTTTTAATCTTACCCAACATCCCGGCAGCTATTATTCCTTCCTGATCAACGCCTATAAAGAAACTGTATTTATGTTTAAGAACATTCTTAATGGAATTAATGAAAAACAGTATTAAGGTCAGCCATTTTGTTTTGCCGGACTTTACGACCATTGAACTTACCCTGTCAGATTCTGGCTTAAAAATATCAATTGTTTCATCGCAAAGATGGAATACATCAACAAAATAACCATTTTCAGTCAAAAGGCGGATTGTACTGACAAGCGACGGAGAAACTGACAACCATTCATAATATATAAATATTCCAGCTCTTTTTTCCGCCATCATTTTAATGATCGATTTTTATCTAATGATTTGACGTCTGCTTCGACCATAATCTTAACCAAATCTTTGAATTTAACCTTTGGCTCAAAACCAAAAGCGTTTCTTGCTTTTGTGATATCTCCTATAAGAATACTCGTGCTTGCCGGACGAATAAGACTTTTGTCGAATTTTAAGTATTTTTCCACTTCTAAGTTCAGAAGCCTGAAAGCTTCTTCAACAAATTCACGAACAGAATGAGCTTCTCCGTTGGCAATAATAAAATCGTCGGGCTTGGGCTGCTGTAAAACTTTCCAAGCCGCTTCCATATATTCCTTGGCATATCCCCAGTCTATTTTGGCCTCTATATCCCCCAGCACCAATTCGTCTTGCAAGCCGGCGGCGATCATGGCAGCGGCCTTTGTTATCTTCCTGGTAACATATTCTTCTGTTCTTCTCGGCGATTCATGATTGTAGAAAATAACATTAGATACAAACATACCGTACGCCTCGCGATAATACCTTGCCAACATAAAAGCAAAAACCTTGGAGCAGCCGTAAGGACTTTGGGGATGAAACGGCGTATTTTCATTCTGAGGCGTCTCAGCAGCCTTCCCGAACATATTGGAAGAACAGGGCTGGAAAAATTTTATTTTTGGATCAATTTGCCTAACGATTTCAAGAACCCTGCCAACAGCCGCACCTGTTATATCATATGAATAATCGGGAATGGAAAAACTCCAGCCGACGTGGTCCTGGTCAGCTTCATTGTATAATTCTTGAGGCCGAACCTCATTAATAATCCTGTAAAGGGAGGTCGCGTCAGCCAAATCTCCACGATGGATAAAAAATCTTTTTTCAAATATTTCTTTATCTTTTAAAAGATGATCAATATTTTTGGTATTGCCGATGGCCGAACGTCTCAGCATTCCATGAACCTCATATCCCTTTTCCAAAAGTATTTCTGTTAGATAAGAACCGTCTTGGCCGTTGGTTCCTAAAATAAGAGCTTTTTTGCCGTTAGGTGAAGGAATTTTCATATATTTAAATAAATATTATTATTTTTTTATTTGCCGACGACTCGAAAACGAGGAAGAGGAACGATAAACTTTCCTCCTTTTTTCAACCAATCTTTTTCTCGCTTATAAAAAGTATCGAAGAATGCCCAAGGAAGTACTAAAAAATAATCTGCTTTTTTTCTTGCTTCTTCCTCGCTCACCACGGGTATCAGAGTTCCTACCGTATACTTCCCCCATTTTTCCGGACTTTTGTCTGCGGCCCCCTCAATCAGTTTATTGTTTAAACCATAATACTGAAGTATGGTATTACCCTTTGTTGAAGCTCCGTAAACATAAACTTTCTTTCCTTTCTTTTTCTCCTGCTTGATAAAATCAACACAGAGCTTTTTATTTTTTTCAATTCTTCTGTAAAAATCTTTGTAATCTTTCTTTGTAAAATTCTCTTTGAATTTAATACTTCCTTTTTTGTAGTGCCTGGCAAAAATCCTGTAACTTCCCCCGTTAATATCGTTTTCTTCAATCTTAAAGATTTCCAGTCCGTTTTTCTCGAATAAAAATTTTAAGGAATCATAAGAATAATATTCAAGATGCTCGTGGCATATGTTTCCCAAATCGTTTTTCTCAAGCATGGGCCTTAAACACATGAGCTGCGCAATAAACATTCCTTTTTCATCCAGTGTTTTAGCCGCATCTCTTATAAATTGATTTGGGTCTTCCATGTCGTAAAACATTCCTATAGCGGTGATAATTTTTGCTTTTTTATCCTTAAATTTCTTCTGCCAAACTTCGTAGCTCCAAAAATCATGGATAACGTAAGAAGTGACTTTCTTAAGCTCTGGTATAAGATTATTAGCCGGCTCGCATCCAACCCTTATTAATTTATTTGGATAATATTTAAGCATCGTACCGTCGTTTGCGCCTATATCAAGAACTATGTCTCCCTTTTTTAATTTCACCATTTTTTGAGCTACCTGGGCTATTTCTTTTAGATCATTAATAATTACGGGGTTGAGGCCGGAACAATACCAGTAATGTTGGGAATAAAGCAGCTCTTGGGAAGCGGTGTGTTTTAATTGTAAAAGCTTACAGTTTTCGCAAAAAACCAACGTTAGGGGGGCTCTCACCACCTTATCTTTCTTGTTTTTCACAAAAGTGGAAACATAAAGATTACCCAAAGACAAAATAGGAGTTAATTTTTTAAATCCGCAAAGGCGGCAATTTTTTCTGGTTGTATATTTCATATGTTTTTAAAAAATTATTTAACAAGCTCCATGCAAGCAACGGCTCTTGCGCCTGCACCAAAATCATCATTTGGACCCTTGGAATATTCGACATCCCTGCATGACGTTTCGTCGCTGATATTCCAGCCCTCTTTTGTGTATTTATAATAATTAATTTCATGTTTTTGGGGCTCAAAAATCTCTAAAACCCGGCTGATACGGCTGGAATCAAATTGTTGAAAATGACTGAAATTTTGGTACTTTCCAAACGGAACGGTGATGAAAATCCTTCCTCCCTTTTTTAAAACTCTCTTTAATTCTGAAATTGCTTTTTCAAAGTCAAAAAGTTTCTCCTCTTTGTGTTTTTGGTCTTTTGTATGAATGGTGTTATCCATACCGATGTGCTCAAGAGTTGACATACAGTTAATGTAATCAAAACAATTGTCCTTAAATGGCATTTTCCTGATGTCGCCGAAAACGTAAGATATTTCTTTTTGCCAAAAACAATCAGATTCCGGATTTAAATTAATAATAACAATCTTTTTATCTTTTAAACCTGCAAACTCTATGACCTGTTTGTAGTTTAAAGTAGAGCCCGCATCAAGAAGATAACCGGTAGGCGCCTCAGCTATTCTCGATAGGACCCAGGGATATTCAACGACCCTTTCGTCCAAAGCGTATCCGTATCTCCTAGGAAGCGATTCTGCATTTTTAAATCTTTTTAGTGTTTCGGGATTATTTATCGCTTCTTTTATATATTCAAACTTGAAGGTAAAGTACCCCCTGCTAAATGGTCTTCTACCTCCAATTTTGTAATAAACAATCTTTAATCGGTCCGGTATTAGTTTGTAAATAAATTTCATCATGTAATTTTAATCATTAAAATAGCCGAGGGATTTTAATCGTTTTTTTACTTCTTCATTAAGAGCAATTTTTTCTTGCTCTTTTTCAAATGGTTTAGCCTTTTCATCACATTTCTTTATGATTTCATAATATTTTTCTAAAAAATATTTTGTATCCTTCTTTCTTTTTTTTGCTAAATTTCTTTGCTCTTTCGGATCGGAAGATAAATCATAAAATTGGATAGAGGGAATTTGAAGTTTTTCTAAAATGTTTCTAGCAATCTTTTTTAGATTTTTACCGAAGTAAAACCTTGTATCAACTTTAATTAGTTTTTTATCACCTATTCTAACTGATGCCGAATGAATACTAAAGGGATCTATCTGAGATTCAGTAAATATTATTCTTTCCTGGTTATCGGGAAAACTCAAAGGATTTAAACTTTGACCCTCTATTTCAATTTCGTTTGCTTTAATGCCACCAACATCTAAAATAGTCGGATAAATATCGGCTAATTGAGCTGGAGTTGAGTATCTTTTACCGGCAAATTTATTTTGAGGATATTTTACAATTAAGGGGACTTTAATTACTTCTTCGTAGACAACGCCAGAATGGCCAAAAGTTGGTTTTTTTAGAATCCACCTGTGTTCTCCAAAAGATTCTCCGTGATCAGCTGTAACAATAATTAAACTATTTTTATAAAGTCCCTCCTTCTTAAGTTTTAATATTAACTGGCCCAAATGATAATCATTATATCGAATCATATCGCAATAAAGTGATTTTACCTTTTCGACATTTCTCTCGTTAACCTCTCTTCCGCGGATAAAGTCCGTGAGAGAATTACCAAAAAATGATTTGCTGTCGCGGATAAAAAAGGGAGAGTGGGTATCTATCGACCAGGCCATAATGAACTTTTTTTTAGCTTCCTTGTTTTTTTCCAAAATGGAAAAAATTTTTTGATTAATATCTTCAGAAAAGGGTAATATCATTTTATCAACTTTTATTTTTTCCAAGAATTGATTCTCTGCTTCTGCATCTTTAGGTCTTTTCTGTTGAAGTTCTTTATCTAACTGCAAGTCCGAAAACTGATCAAAACCAGAAAATCCAAAATTTGGAGAAAAGAAAATATTAGCGCTGATAGCATAACATTGAAAACCATGTCTCTTGAGAACTTTTGGTAAAGTGTTCTGATAGTCTGGCATTATGTCCGTTTCGTGCATCATCCGAAGAGAACGAGGAAACTGAGAAGCAATAATAGGAACTGCTGCCGCTTTAGTCCAAGTAGTAGCTGAAAAAGCATTTTCATAAATAACCCCATCCCGGGCCAATAAATCAAGTTGGGGAGAGGTCTTTTTATTAAAGCCATAACATCCTAAAAAATCTGGTCTTAAAGCATCAAATATATATAGAATAATATTCATAATTGGAAGCAATGAAGTATAGCTTGAAATATATCTTTATGCTCTTTAATTGAATAATCAATATTTTTGGTAATTAAAATTGCCTCTTCATGATGGTCTCCTTTTAATGGCTTTCCTTTATCATTTTTATCTGGTAAAGTCTGAATTCTGGCTTCCCCTCTTGAACAAAAGCCGTGATCAGAAACAATGATTATTTTCTCTCCGTATTTTGCTAATCTTCCAAGAATTTTATCAATTTTTTTATACCAATCTAAAATAAGATCTTCCCCCCAATGAAAATGCTGGACTTTATCTAGGGCGCCAAAAACAACTATAAAAATTTCTGGATTTTCTTTTAAAATCTCTTCGGCTCTTTGGACTAATTTTTGCGTATCTTCCTCTAATTCATTTAAATCAGAAGAGGCACCATAACCAATGGGTTTATAGTTACAGTTAAAATTATATGGTGGCATCACAAAAGGAATTTGCAATGCCTTAATATCATAATTTTTATTCAAAACATCCCAAATAAAATCAACTTTTACATCTTCCCTTGTCTGAAGCTTTCCATCAAGTACAAATTTTTGGTGACCATGTTCTTTAGTGGTTTTGCCAGAAAATATTGTGCACCAAATAGCGGTTGAAAGAATAGGGTCATCTTTAACTAAGAGATTTTTTGATTCTCCCTCTTTTATCATTTTTTCAAAATTTGGTAGATGAGCCAAGTTGGGTTTAATTATTCTCCAGCTTGCCCCGTCTATTCCGATTATTAATAATTTAGTCATAAGACGTTTCCTACTCCAATAATTTTTCCTTTATCTTTCAAAACTATTTTCCCAAAAATAGTGTTACCGGTCGGATCAAAGACAGTGGGTTTTTCAAGTAAAACTTTATAGGAACTTTTTTTACCTTGTCTAACAAGACCTACTTCTTGAAGAAATCCAGCGGTTTTAGCCGTACCGCACTCTAAAATCAGTTTCTTTTGAGAGGGTTTTTCCAGCCAAAAGATTTCCCCCACCAAAACCTGATCCACCTTTAAAGGAGATTGATAAGCCACCACGGCTGTTCCTCGTGACAAACTAACCGACTCGAGGTTTTTTCCAACAACTCTAATCCCGACATTTTGACCCGCCCTAGCTTCCTTAAAATCAGCTTCTGAGTCTTTAATTGCCTCAACCACACCTTGTTTATTTTGAGGCAAAACGATAACCCCTTGTCCCACCTTTAATACTCCGCTTTCCACTTTGCCAATTAAAAGTCCGTCATAATTGTCTTGACAATTAAAGAGTAAGGGGGAACTTTCCAGGGATTTGGATTCTTTAACTTCTTTCTCTAAAAATTCCATTACCGTTGGACCTTGATACCAATTCATGTTTTCAGATTTTTTAAAAACATTATCTCCTTTCCAAGCTGAAACAGGGAAAAAATGAATTTTTTCCGATAAATATCCTATATCATTCAAAGCTGCTTTCAATTTTTCTTTAATTTTGTCAAAAGCTTCTTTTTTATATCCAACTTTGTCCATTTTATTAATCACCACCCCCAACTGTTCGATGCCTAAAAGATGGGCTACCTCTAAGTGCTGACGAGTTTGTTCCCTAATTCCTTCTTTAATATCAACCAATAAAAGCGCCACTTCGGCCCCCGCAGCTCCGGTTAACATGTTGGCGATTAATTCCCCGTGACCCGGCACATCAATTAATTGGTAATTTCTTTCTTTTCCTTTTAAGAATGCTCGGGTGGTATCCATGGTCATTTCTCTGTCTCTTTCTTCTTTAAAACTGTCGAGTAAGTGGGCTAATTCAAATTTTCGACCGTCTGACTTGTCTACTTCTTTAACTTCTTTTACTCTGCTTTCTTTAATTGATTTGGTGTCCAAAAGCAATCTGCCGATAAAAGTAGATTTGCCGTGATCCTTGTGGCCAATTAAAACAATAGGAATTTCTTGCATATTTTATTTGAACTTTCTAAATTTCTTAAAAACATATATTCACCGAAACTTAAACTCCTAAAACTTTCGCTAAAACCCATAAGGATAAAAGCCTGCCAGATAATATACCAACTTGTTTATTTTATTAATCCCCATTTATTCTTCAACCTATTTTCAATATTACCAAAAATTAACTGATCAAATATTACTCCTATTAAAATTATGATTGTCATAACTGCCATCACCTGAGCCATATCATTGAGTTCTCGACCAAACATCAATAATTGCCCTAAACCAGCTGTAATAAATAACATCTCTCCAGACATTAACGAACGCCAAGCAAAAGACCAACCTTGTTTTATCCCAGTAATAAAAGATGGAAAAATTGCTGGTAAAATTACATACCTATATAAATCAAACCCTTTTGCTCCCAATATTCTGCCAGCATTAATAAAAGACAAAGGAATGTTTGTTACCGCTCCATATACAGATATAGTAATACTTAAAATAGTCCCCATAACTATAACAAAAATAATTGCTTTCTCATTTAAGCCAAACCACAGTAATGCTAAGGGTAGCCAGCAGATACTTGGTAAGGTTTGTAGGCCTAAAATTAAAGGATTAATTGTTTCTCGTAATAATTTTATCTTTGCGAGTAAAAATCCCAGAATGCTACCAATTAATATTGATATACTAAAACCAATAAAAATACGTTTCATGCTTATCAAAATTCCCCAAATAAAAGTCTTATTTAAAAATCCCCGAACTAAGGTTTCGATTACTGTCTTGGGGGAAGGAAACAGCCAGGCGGGCCAAAAATGAATACGATAAATAAGCCACCACAAAAAAAACAAAAAGGATAAGAAAGATAAGAAAATTAATGTTTTAATTATTTTATCGAATATTTGGTTCATATTGTTCCATTTCTTTAATCACTTTTTCAATTTCTTCTTTTAATTCATTTTTGATTTGGTTGCTGATTTTAATTACCTCAAAATCTCCCAAGTCTCTCGGCCGGGGTAAATTAATCTTAAATTCTTTCTTGATTTTTCCCGGTCGAGCGGTAAAAACCAATACCCTATCCCCAAGATAAACCGCTTCACTTACGTTATGAGTAACGAAAATGATCGTTTTTTTAGTCATTTGCCAAATATCTTGTAAATCCTCGTAAAAAATTTCTCTGGTTTGGGCGTCTAAAGAGGCAAATGGTTCGTCCATCAAAAGAATATCTGGGCCCAAGATTAAAGCCCTAGCCAAAGCCACACGTTGTTTCATTCCGCCAGATAGCTCATGAGGATAAGCTTCTTTAAAAGCTTTGAGATGGGTCAGTCTTAAATAGCCATCAATTCCTTCTTCAATTTTTTTCTTGTCTTCCTTTTTGATTTTTAGACCGAAAGCAATGTTATCTTTCACTTTTAACCAGGGAAATAAGGTTGGCTCCTGAAATATAAAACCAACCTTGCCTTCCAAAAGAATATCACCAGAGGTTGGCTCGGTAAAACCAGCAATTAAATTAAGCAATGTCGATTTGCCGCAACCCGATGGCCCCACCAAACAAATAAACTCACCTGGTCTAGCTTCCAGATTGATATCGGTTAAAGCCCCTACAAAATCATTATCTTTTTTGAATTGTTTACTAATATTTTGTATTTGCAATTTCATTTAATATATTTAGATCATAAAGGTTAATTAAATCTGGTTCTTTATTTCCTAAAAATCCCTGATCAAAAGCCCAGCCAGCGAAAGTAAAAACAGAGCTTTTTAGTGGATCGATTTCAAAACTTAACATCTGCCAAGCTTCTGATAAAAGTTCCTGGGGTAATTTCTTCGTTGTTAGTCTTTCTATTTCGGAATTAACAATACTTTGCGCCTCTTGAAGATTAGCGCTAATCCAGTCAGTTGTTTGAATGTGAGCTTGGAGCCATTTTTTAACCAAATCTGGGTGCTCTTTCAAAAATTTAGTGCTAACAATAATATTTGTTGTACAGAATTTTTTATCAGGCCATAATTCTCTTTCATCAATTAACCTCTTTCCCCCTGCTTCTTTTATTAATCTTGAAGCCCAGGGCTCGGGTGCCCAAGCACCGTCAAGTTGTTTCAAGCTAAACATTGTTAACTGGTCTGCATTGGCAATGGGCACTATTTGAGTTTTATCAATCAAATTATTCTCTTTTAAATAATGCCTTAAAGAGATGTCTTGAGTATTTCCCTGTTGAGGAGAAGCGATTTTTTTACCTTCTAAAGCTTTAACTCCTTCTTTTTGATAGGCTGCAAATACGTCTGGTTGGACTACCAATGACGCCCCGCCAGAAGCACCACCGCTAATAATTCTTAGAGCCTCCCCATTTGATTTGACATAACCATTAATTGCCGGACTGGGGCCAATATAGCCAATATCAATTTCCCCGGCAAAAAGTGCCTCAATTTCCGAGGGACCGGCGTTGAAAGTTTTTACTTGAATTTCGACATTGTCACCCAGAGATTTCTGGAAGTAACCTTTGGCCATACCAATCAATGCCTGAGCGTGAGTGATGTTTGCGAAATAGCCCACCTTAATTATTTGTTTTTCCGTAACCGACTGGACTACCCCGGCCGTTTGATTTTCTTTTATTTGATTGTTTTGAACTACTTTAAAAACGGCTGCGGCAACTAAAATAACGAAAAAAGAAAAAAGAAAAAATTTGCGCATATAATATTATTTTTAAGATTGTTTATTTTTAAGTGCGTGCTCAATAAGTTTAATCACATATACCCCAATTCGCGTAGACGTTGCATTACGTATTCTTTTTCTTTATCTAAACAGCGACCCGACCTCTCGGCAATTTGGGTTGTTTTTAACTCTTCAATTATCTCGTCTATATTTTTAGCATTTGATTTTATAGGCTTGGTTACCTCTTTGTAGCCTAAACTTCTGTATCTTCTGCCATTTTTGGCAAAATACAAAGGATTAATTGGAAAATCTTTCTCTTTGGTATACATCCAGACATCTAATTCTGTCCAGTGTAAAAGCGGATGAATCCTGACATGAGAGGCATCTTTGAATTCAGAAATGTAGTTGAAAATTTCGGGGGGCTGTTTCTCAAAATGCCAGCGAAAATCTTTATCACGAGGAGAAAAATACCTTTCTTTAGCTCTAATTCCATGTTCATCTCTTCTAATAGAGACAATTAAAGCATCAAATTCATGTTCATCTAATAATTTCTTTAAGGTTTCGGCTTTGTTCATTCCTTCGGTGGTGCCAGAAATTTTATCTGCCTCGTGTTTAACTTTTCCACTGATAAGATTTATTCCCCATTCTTTAACTATTCTATCCCTAAATGCATAAGTTTCTGGAAAATCATGGCCACTATCTAAATTAATAGCCGGAAAAGGTACTTTTCCAAAAAATGCTCTTTTGCATAGATAAAGCATGCAGGTAGAATCTTTTCCCATTGACCAGAGCATGGCTGGATTTTTAAATTTAGCCTTAACTTCTCTGAGAATATAAATGCTTTTTTCTTCTAATTGTTTAAGGTGTTGATCCATATTTTTATAAGTTTGATTTTAGATTATTGAATTGACGGAATAAATATTTTATTAATTCAACACTATTTGAAAATTCTTTTTTAGTCAATTTTCCCGCTCGACCTTTTTGATGATAATCTTTTTTATATTTATTATCCCTAATCATTTCTAAGGCGCCGATAAGTTTTTCTTCATTGTCTATGTATTCTATCCCTTCAAAACCTTTATAAGAATCTCCTAAAAATTCATGCTTTAAATCTATTGAAAGTATTATTTTCTCTGGACATTGAAGGGAAGCGGTAAAAAGAACGTTGCTGGCGGGCGGAATACCCACAATAACGTCACTCATTTCAATATATTTGTCTGCTGGTTCTAAAGGATTAACAACCTTAATTTGTTTAGAAATCGATTCAAAGGTTTGGGTTGTTTTTTGGAATAAATCCGGGAGATTAGCCAATGAAGGATGGGGTTTTATAAAAATTTTCCAATTTTTAAGAGTTTCAGCAATTAAACCAACGATTTTTATTCTGCTTTGCAGTATCTCTTCTTTGGAAATCAGATGAAAATCAGCTCTTTTAAAACCCGTTTCTTCCGTGGAAAGCATCAAAGTTAAAACTTTTTTATCTTTTTTTGTGTTAACAGACGGACTATTAACAGGGTTTGTTTTCAAAAAATTCTTCATTATATTTCTTGCCAAAGGATGGGATAAAATATATAGTTTCTCGGGCGATGTTCCTTCTTTAATGCAAATATCATATTCTCTTTTTGAAAAAACAATGTAATAATCACCGTCTCTCATCCCTGGAGTGCCTTTTAAATGTATAAAACTTGATTTTCCGAAAAACGGCAATTCACCGACCGTTAACGGTAAAAACCAGTAATAAAGAATATATCCTAATGATTTCTTAAGTTTTACAAGAAATAATTTGATTTTAAGTGGTAAAAAAGAAGGCATTTTGACATACGCATTATTCATATTGGAAAACAATGCTAAATTTTTTAATTCTTTCGCTCTCATTCCTGCCTGCGTGACTATATTAACAGCTCCTACCCTTCGGGCGCATCTCATTAAATATAACTCGGCCGGATTCATATCGTTAGGCGCCATTACAATATCTGGCTTATAGCGAAGAACTGTGTTTTTAATTGTTTTGTACATTCTTCTGTTTTTGTCAACGATTTTCCCGTAAAATGGCGAATCAATCCTGATAATTTCTATTATATTAGGAAATAAATTTTTATCTTTAATAATATCCATTGTTTCCGAATCCAGCTCTTCAGAGAGAACTACCGTAGGATAAACCTGGGCAATTTCATAAAGATGCCCTATAAGAGTAGTACGAAAAAGCCGAGAAATACTCGTATAAAAAAGCACCTTATAATTTTTTTCTTTTTTATTGTTTTTTTTCATAATGTCTTGCTCCCCTAAAATTAGTTTTCCCTTTGAAATATAATTCATAAAAATCATTTATTAGCCTGTTTGCTTCTTCTATATCTTTTGTAGTGTGCATATAATGATCCGTTATTAGGTCTTTATTGGCGGCAAAAAGCAACTCATAGCATTTATTCAATGGTATATCGGTAAAATTTACCGTAATTAAATCTGAATTTTTAAATTTGTTGAAAAAATCTTCCGGGCCGGATAAAAAACCTTTTTTAATGGCTTCGTAATATAAATCGCAGCCGGGATACGGCGTTACGGGCCTGATTGTTCTTAACTGATCGTAGGTATTATATTTTTTAATCAATTCTACGTTCCTTCTTAAAGATTCTTCGCTGTCTCCTTTATTTCCCCATATAAAATTTAAACCTATTCCAACTCCTACTTTTTTGGCTATTTCCAATGCCCGCATGTTTTGTTCAACTGTAGTGTTTTTGTTCATAAGATTTAAAACATTCTGATCTGACGATTCAAAGCCAAAATTAAGAAATCTACAACCGCTTTCCTTTAGCAATACTGCCGACTCTTCATCAAAAATATCTACTCGAGCATTACAGCTAAATTTTATCTTGAGGTTACTTTTTTTAACCGCCTGATAAAATTCAAAAATTCTCTTTTTGGGATAATTAAACAACTCATCATACATTTGAAAATAAGTCACTCCGTATTTTTTGTTTAAAATATTTATTTCCTCAATTATATTATCCATACTTCTAAACCTTATTCCTCCCTCCATCCTGTAGCAAAAATTACACCTATTAATACACCCTCTGCTTGTCAGTATTCCCAATACTTTATCATTTTTTTCGGCATTAAAAATTTGCAGACAATCAGTGTATATTTCCATCGGGAATAAAGACCATTCCGGAAATGGAATTAAATCCAAATTAACAATCGGTTTTCTTCTTTCATTAATTACAACCCTATCGCCGTCTTTATATGCAATCCCTTTTATTTTAGAGAGGTCACCATTCTCAAGTTTACATTTTAATAATTCAATTATTGTTTCTTCGGCCTCTCCTATTGTTATTACGTCGGCATTGGTTTTTTTAATTACATATTCCGGAATAGGAGCAGGACCATGCCCTCCCAAAATCAACCAAGCATCTTTTTTGTGTTTATTAATTGTCTCGCATAATCCCAAGACGGTTTCTTTAAATCTGGCTGCTAAAAAACCAAAGCCGATTAGGTCATAATTTTCCTTCTCTAAAAAACGTTGGACTAATTCTTTGTTGGAATAATGAAAAACTTCTTGGCAACAAACCCTTACATCAACCCCTTCTTTTTTTAATACCGCAGCTAGATACCCTATTCCTAAGGGAAAATCATTGTCTTCCTGATACACGTCGTGAATAATGAATAATACTTTTCCTTTTTTGTTCATTTTAAATCTTGAAATTGTTTTTGAATTGGTACTTTCCAAATCTTTTCGTTAGTCATAATCTCATAAAATTTTTGGCTGCTATTTCCGTTGCCAAAGTAGCCAACGGGCCTTACTCTTACGTTCTCGATATTATTGATCGCCATAAGAATGTCCTTCTTATTGTTGTCCACATTTATAATATCTTCATTTTTAACGCGACCATTTTGTCTGCTGCCAATATTTATAGTGGGCACACCATATATTTCAGCCTCTCTTACGCCAGCACTAGAATTTCCGATTATAAATTTAGAATTTTTTAAGAAGGTTAAGAAAAATTCAAATCTTATTGAGGGAAAAATCTTAAAATTCTTGTTCTTTTTGAACCTTGTATATTCATTTAATATTATATCTGAACCCTTATCATTGTTTGGATAAACTACTATGTAGTTTTTATTGGATTCTATCAGTGCCGAGACTGTCTCTTTTATGTTTTTTTCTAGGGTTTTAAGTTCTGTAGTTACCGGATGATAAATAAATGTTGCATACTCATTAAATTCATTGGGGTAAATTTTATATCTCTTTTTTACCGCCTCAAGCGGTGAAAGATTTTTTAACATCATGATGTCTATGTCCGGAGAACCTATTACAAAAATACTGTCTTCTATTTCACCCATTTGAATCAACCTTTTTTTCGCTTCTTCGTTTGAGACAAAATGGATGTGTGATAATTTTGTAATTGAATGCCTTAACGACTCATCAACCGTGCCAGAAAGCTCACCGCCCTCGATGTGAGAAACTAAAATATTATTAAGAGAACCTACGATCGCACCAGCCAGGGATTCAATTCTGTCGCCATGAATAATAATCATGTCTGGATTAATCTCTTTTACAAAATTACTAAACCCCACCACGGTATTAGCTAAAATAGTATCCATGTCAGTAGTGGTTGTTTGGTTCATATATATATAAATATTTTTGTATCCTTGTTTTTTAACTTCATTACATGTGAAGCCATATTTTGATAAAGTATGCATTCCGGTTATAAAAATATAATATTCAAACAGATTAGAATTCTTAACCTTTTCTATTAAGGATTTCATTTTACCAAAATCGGCTCTGGTCCCAGTCATAAAAACAATTTTTTTTCTATTTTTATTTTTTTTCATAATCAATCATTTCCCATTTTAATTGGGTGTTCTTTTTAATATTTTTTTTGGCCTTTTTATTAAGTATCTTGTAATAATCTTTGGCTTTTATTTCTCCGGTTCCCGGTCTTTTGACCCAAATATTGTCTTTCGTAAAAGAACTTCCTTTCTTTATCTCTTTTATTGTCACAACGCAGGCATAAGCAAAATCTATAGTGGGTTTTTCATCTTTTAAAATAGCTTTTCTGCCCCCCAAAGCGTTATGTATTGCTTTGCTTCCTATTATTAAGTCCTTTAACTCGGTTGGGGTTATTGAAATAGGCACGTCGGGACCGGGCCAATTTCTATCTGAAGTAAAGTGCTTTTCTAAAATTGATGCTCCGAGAGGAATTGCGGCAAAACAAGTATAATTACCCAAGGAATGATCGCTAAGCCCTAAAACAGCATTTGGAAAACGTTTTTTAAAATCAGCCAATGCGCCCAATCTAACTTTATCGTAAGGAGTGGGATAAAGAGAAGTACAATGCATTAAGGCGTAATCTATTTTTGCCTTTTCTAAAATGTCTACGCTTTTTGAAATGCTTTTTAAATCATTCATTCCAGTACTTAAAATAACCGGTTTTCCGAATGAAGCAATGTATTCAACTAACGGATAATTATTGCATTCCCCCGAACCAATCTTATAAGCAATCACTCCCATTCTTTCTAGCCTATCTGCTGCCGCCCTGGAAAAAGGCGTGCTTAAATATATCATTCCTAATTTTTCAACATATTCTTTTAATTTTATATCCTCTTCTTCTGTCAAGGCGCACCTTTTCATTATTTTCCAAATAGACTCTTTCGCATTGGCAGGAACAACATCGTTCTTTATCATTTCATCGTTAATTACGTGACACTGAAACTTTACGCATTCTGCTCCCTGTTTATGGGCGCTTTCCACCATTTTCTTAGCTTTCTGAAAGTCTCCTTCGTGATTTATGCCAATTTCAACCACAACAAACGGCGGGTATTTCTCCCCTATTAATCTGTTGCCAATTTTTATTGTCGGTTTTTTATTGTTTTTCATTGTAGAGTATAAAAAGTTTCGGAACACATTTTACATACGGGAGAAAAAGCAAAATTATTCTTTAATAATTCTTTTCTTATTTTTTTCATTTTTTGACCGTGCCAAACTTCATAGACGGAAGAGTTTATAATGTTTCCCAATACCAATCCATTTCCATAAAAAGAACAGCAGGGCAAAATGTCTCCGTTCGGCCTTATTACCACTTGTTCCCAGGGATTATTACAAATAAAAGTATTGTCTATTTTTGCTCCTGGCGGCAATAAATTTTCGGTATGCCCTTTTAAAACCTGGAGATTTTGGAATTCAACCATATCCACTCTTTTTTGCCAAAAATCCCGGAATTTTTCCATATCTTTATAGGTAAATTTAGTTAAAACGCAAGTTGCCCTGGTAATCGGTAGTTTTAAATTCCTTCTCTTTTTCTCTTCTAAAAAATATTCTATATTTTTCAAAACTATATCAAACTTCCCTCCTTTTCTGATTTTTTCATAATCTTCTTTGTTCCAGGAATCTAAACTAAAGCTTAATTTTGTTATTCCTGAGCCCAATAATTGACGCGTTCTTTCCAGGGTTAATAAATTAGCATTGGTGGTTATGATGATATCTAAAAATCCTGCATCCTTGGCCATTCTTACCCTTTCAACAAGGTCTTTTAGTAGAAGGGGTTCATCATTGTTATGGAAAGCTATTGAAGGACAATTATATTTTTTAGCCTCATTTAAAATCTTCTTATAAAGCTTTATATCTAAAGGTTTGGTAATTCCTTTGGTATAATTTTCTCGAAGAACATCTATTCCGTTAGGACAAGTTGGACAACGTAAATTACATCTTCCAACGTGTTCAATTTGAACATATAAAGGAAAGTCAGTCACTATTTTTCTTTTACTGGCTTTTACCCATTTTTTCCGATATTCAACATATTTCTCTCCTAATTCTTTAGAGAGAATTTCTTCTCCAAAATTTTTTCTTTCTCCGTAAATTCTCTTTGGTTTCTCAACTAAATTATTTTTTTTTGTTTTTTTGTTATTCATTTTATTTTTTACAAAATAATTCTTTTGTTGCGTCATCTTCAACCAATGTTTTAATTTTATTTACAGGCTCTAATTTTTCTTTTATTAACCATATTTTAAAGCCTAATCTATCTAAGATATTTAGACAATCAATTGGATCTCCACCCATTTCTTTTATTCTTTTCGGAGAATATTCTATAAATAATTTTATATTTGGGTTGTTTTTAAGTAATTCTGTCATACCTTGAATTGCCGCCCCTTCGCTTCCGACTACGTTTATCTTGATAATATTTATTTTTCCATTATAGTGTTTAAAGTAATCATCTAACTTTACCTTTTCAACTTCGCAGACAATATTGCTTTTTTCTCCGTATGTCCTGTAATATCTACTTCCCTGCCACGAATAGATTTTTGTCTTGCCGGTTTCACTGCTAACTGCTTTCTTTTCCAAAATTATGTTATCATATCCATTTATTTTCTTGTTTTTTTCAAGCAATTTGAAGTTTGATTCTTCGGGTTCAAAAGCATAAACTTTTCCTGTTTTGCCAACAAGTTTGGCAAAAAGCGTTGTAAAGTATCCAATGTGAGCGCCCAAATCAACAATTACATCTCCCTCTTTAACTATTTTCTTTAACATTTCTCTTTTTTCCACATCATACCCCGTTATCAAAAATTGTATTTCATCAAGTGGCAAATATATTTTGCTACCGTCTATATTAAACGGATTAAAAACAAAAATAAATGATCTACATAAATACTTAATGGGTGGCAAGCCCCCAATTCCTTGTTTTAAAAATGGTTTAATAATTTTTTTTAGCATTTTTAATAATTTTCTTTAAACACTTTTAACTCTGTAAAAAAAATCTTTGAGGTACATAAATTCGCTCATTTTCCTTAAGGTTACATTTTTACTTTCGTGCTCATATTGTTTAAATAATATCTGAAGGGATTTTTTTTGCTCTTCGGGTAAATAAAAATAAAGGTTTATTCCTTGGGAATAATTGAACTGTTCCAGCTCTTTCTGATATTTTGAATCTCTCCATTCTAAAATATTGTAGATAAAGAGGTTTTTTTTCTCTTGAGAAATGTCTTCCCAATCTTTATTAAAATCAATAATATTTAAAGATAAAAATTTGATTATTTGACTAATTATTTCTTTTTTAGAATTACAAGCTGGAGATAAATTAATGGCAGTATTGTATAAATAGGATTCAAGCTCCTCTTTGGCCTCCAATAAAACCTTAAATATATATTTTCCGTTAAGCTTGCCGTAGTTCCCTTTTCTTAGGAGTTCAAAATTTTCAGGTTTGATGTAATATTCTCTAAGGGCTTCCGGCGAATCAAACCACTCTTCTTTAGCTTCTTTTTCAAATGCTTGAAAAATGTTTTTTATTTTTTCTGGGGTGTCTTCTTTTTCAATATTATCAATTAATTTAACCATGTAATCCAAGGGATTTATTCCTAAAAATTGTAAATATTTCAGTAAATCATAATAAAATCTGTAATTCCATAAAAATTGAATGAGCCAATGGACTGGCCTGAAATACAATATCTCTTCTTCAGACATTGTCGGAAGTTCCCGGATGCCCTCTTCAAATTCAAAAGATTTTATTCCGTCATAATCCCCGAAAGCAACATCAATTAACCGAAATTTTGTCTTGCATTGGAATTCTCCGTTTTCTCTTGTTAAAGACATTTCTGATCCTTCTAAAAGCAAACAATTATAGCAGATTATATAAGAGACGTTCCAATCGAATATTTTTCTAAGAGAATTAAGATGACTCTCTTTTGTTTCACCGGGTAACGCTAAAATAATTTCAGTTCCCGAAGTTCCTCCCTCTTGATTAACTTTATTTATAATTTCTTTAAAAAACGATGTTTGAATGTTTTCCCTTTTTATATTTTTTAAAACTACTTCATCCAAGGACTGCTGAGAAATAATTAAATTAATATTTTTTAATATTTTAGCAATTTCAAATATCTTCGGTTGGTTTTTTGCCCAGTTCATATTCACCCTTCTTGGATATCCCGTCTCTTTCATCAGTTCTGCAATGTAACGGGCAATTTCTACGTCTCTTTCTAAAATTCCGAAGTTGGAATCGGCAAAAATCAGAATGTTTGTATTTTTAACTCTTTCGGCAATATATTTAAGCTCTTTTTTAACGCGCTCGAGGCTATAAAATTCAATTTGGTTGTATGAAGACATTCCCTGGCAACAATAAGTACATTGATAGGGACATCCTCGGTTTGTTTCAACAATAGGAATAAGGTTTTCTTTAAAAAAACTGTCCAATAAACCAGTAAGATAAGGGGAGGGTATTTCATCAATTTTTTTCAGCCTTGGAATAAGCTTACCAGAAAAAATATTGCCATTTTCGTCAGAAAAAACTACACCATCAATTGCTTCTTTTTTTAAGCCAGGTATTTCTTTTCCTTTTTCAAAAATCCGGGTCAAAAGATTTGCAAAAGCAACTTCACCTTGATAAATAACGTAAAAATCTACTCCTTTATGATTATTAAAGAATTTTTGATAGCCTTTTTGAGAATAATTGATATTTGGACCCCCGAAAACAACAATTGTTTGCGGAGCTAAAGATTTCACCCAAGCAGATAATCTATTATTTAAATCGGCGTTCCAGGTATAGTTAGCAAAACCCACTAAATCAGGCTTTTCCTCTTTAAATCTTTTAATAAAGTCGCTGGGGTATTTAAAAAGTTCTATGTCAACCTTTTCCGAAAAACATTTTTTAGCCCAAGCGGCAATAAACCCTATATTCAAAGGAAACATATAGGTCCCTGCCCCCACATAATTATGGACTAAATCACATAAATAGATTTTAATCTTATTTTTCTCCATATTTATCATACTTTTTCTGCAATTTCACGGACAGCTTTAATTATTTTATTAATTTGTTCCTCGTCCATCTTTACCATAATGGGTAAAGCTATTGCTCTTCTTAAAAGCTCTTCTGATTTGGGCCAGATAGAAACATCCTGAAATATATGGTTCCAAGTGCCAGCAAAATGCCAGTTAATAGCATCGGGAAGATTTTTTGTCCCTAATCCTTGTTCGGATAGTAATTTGGCAAATTTACTGGCTTTTTCTCTGTTTTCAAGAAAGAAAATCAGGGTATCACCAGTATCTCCCTCTTTGTCAGGAATCTCTCTAAATTCTATTCCGGGAACATCTTTAATTCCTTCTTTTATTCTTTTTTTGTTTTCTTTTTGACATTCGAGAATAAAATCCAATTTTTTAAATTGGGCTAGCCCCAGAGCTCCTTGCAGCTCCATCATTCTGTAGGTTGTTCCCCAAATTCTGCGCGTATCTTCTCCCCGTGGAAAGTTTGGGTTTTGTTCATGGCCGTGGTCCGAAAATTCCCTTGCCTTGCGATAAATTTCTTCATTGTTCGTTACAATCATTCCTCCTTCACCGGTAGTTAAAGCTTTGGCATAATCAAAACTGAAAATTCCGACATCGCCAATAGTACCTAAATATTTTCCTTTATATGTGCCACCCAGCAGCTGAGCCGAATCTTCCAAAACTTTAAGATTGTTTTTTTTAGCAATCGCCATAATCTCATCCATTTTTGCTGGCACGCCTGCCATATGAACGGGAATAATAACTTTGGTTTTTGACGTAATTTTCCTTTCTAAATCTTCTGGATCCATATTTAAAGATTTGTCTACTTCGGTAAGAACTGGTGTGGCTCCCACCAATAAAATAGCCTCTACTGTAGCAACAAAGGTATGACTTTGAGTAATAACCTCATCTCCCGGTTTTACATTAAGCCCTATGAGCGCACAGTGTAATGCTGCCGTACCTGACGATACAGCATGGCTAAATTTTACATTAAATTTTTTAGCGAACTCTTTTTCAAATTCGCTAACCTTAAACATTCCTTTTCTTTTTTGGTCAAATCCGTGCTTTAAAAGCACCCCTCCGTTGTCTAATACTTCATTGATGGCATCTTTTTCCTCTTTGCCAAATAGTTCAAAGCCTGGCATATAATTATTTATTAATTAAATTTGTTAATAATTTTTTACCATCCTCGACTGAAAATGGTGTTGGATTTTGCAAAAATGCTTTTTCATAATTAACAAGATCTTTTGTCAGAACACCAACATTATCTTTATTAACACCAAAAGTCTTTAATCCTGAGGGAACTCCTGTTTTTTTACATAAAGCAAAAAGTTTTTTTGAAAACATTTTATTTTTTTCTTTCTTGCTTAAACATTTGTCAACACCCTGAATTAAGTCATACAATTTGCTGTAATCATATCCTTTACCGATATTGTATTCAACAATATGGGGTAAAATTACTGCTCCCGCAATTCCATGGGGGACTTTAAAGCGGACTCCGAGAATATAAGATAATGGACCAGGAGGACCCCCTCCTGAACCCAATAGGACTAAACCACCAAAATAAGCACCTAATTGCAGGTTTGCCCGAACTTCAATATTTTTTGGTTGATCTAAAATTTTCGACAAATTATTAAACGTTAATTTAAAACCATCTTTAGCAAAAATTTTAGTAAAAGGAGTGCTTCCAAGAGAAGCATAGCCTTCAATAACATGAACTAAAGTATCCATTCCTGAAGCAATTGCGACTTTTTTAGGACAGGTCAATGTTAAAATCGGATCTAAAATCGCCAAGGCTGGAAAATTATTTCTTGTATTAATTCCCAATTTTCTTTTTTCGTTAAGGTCTATAAAAACAGCGTTGAATGTCACCTCGCTGCCAGTTCCAGCTGTAGTGGGCAGAGCAATTATTGGAAGCGAAGGATTAATATCTACTGGAAAGCCCCTATATTTTACAGCTTTCCCGGGATTATTCATCAGGGTGGCTAATCCTTTGGCAAAATCTATAACGCTTCCTCCGCCAATACCGACAAAACAATCAACAATGGGTTTTGAATTATTGTCTAAAAAGAGTAATTTTATCCTGTCTAATGAATCATAATCAGGCTCTCCCTTTAAATCATATTTCCATATTTTTACTTTATCGAATTTTTCTTTTTGTATATTTTTTAATATTTCCTTGGTGTTTTTAAGATCAAAAATCCCGGAATCAATAATAATTCCTATTCTTTTAAAAGACATTTCTTTTAAGTATTTCCCAAGATTAAGAGCTTCGCCCACACCAAACTTGGTTTTTGTTTTTAAGATAAATTCGAAATTTTTTGTAGATGAAGTTTTTTTCATAAAATTAAAACTTTTTAATGTTTTTCTTTAAAACTTGCTCATTAAGCCAAAACTCAAATTCATCATCTATTTCAAAGTTTTGCTCCCTGCTGATTTCTACTTTTTCCTTTTTTTTACCCCAAGCTTTATTTATGTCTTTGCTTTTTTTAATAAGGCTACTTTTCATCACATAAATATTACCATCATCATGGAAAAATCCTTTTAAGGTTTGCCTGCGAGAAGGATATGTCCCCCATTCATATAATTTACAGGTAAATCCAGTCGCTAATGAATCCGCCTTAGAACTTAAAAATCTTTTTATACAATAATCTATCAGTCCTTTCTCTCTTACCGGAGAGGTACATTGTAAAACGACAACTATATCGGCATCTATTTTTTTTAAAACGTCTTTTAAAACTGATAAAGCTGTGGCTTTGTCTGTCGCCAGCTCTTTTGGCCGATCAAGAACTTCTGCTCCATATTTTCTGGCAATTCTAGCAATTTCTCTGTCTTCGGTAGAAACTACATATCTATCCAAAAGCTTAGACTTCTTGGCAGACTCAATTGTCCAAGCTATTAAAGGTTTTCCATGAATCTTTTTTATATTCTTTCTGGGTATACCTTTAGAACCGCCTCGGGCCGGAATTATTCCAATAATTTTATATTTTTTCATAAACAGATTTTGTTATTCTTTTTAAAAAAAGGAGGGAAATAATATACACCAAAGCTCCGATTGCGATAGAAAGAAAAATATTAAGATTATAAATCGTTTGTTGGGTTATGACAAAATACATCAAGACGCTGGATAATCCCGCTAATATAAAAATGGACAGAAATTTCAAATAAGGGATTCTAATCGGAGTAAATTTTGCTATAAGCCCAATACTCATTAAAAGAAAAACGATGTAAGTAATAACAGTGGCTACTGCCGCGCCATATAACTTATATTTAGGAATCAAAAATAAGTTCAATAAAACATTGGTCAAGGCGCCGAAAAAAGTAATCCAGAAAGTAATTTTTTGCTGATGCGAAGCAATCATGACATCGGAAAATGGCCGGCAGAGAAAAACGAGTCCCGCCATAACGATTAAAATTTGAAGGGCCAGAATTGAGGGAGAAAAACTGGAAGAGTAAAAATAATAAATAATTTTAGGAGCTAAAGCTATTCCGCCAACTACCAAGGGCAAGGCGAATAAAATCATTAATTCAAATTGATAATCCCAAATTTTTTGGAGTTTTTCTTTCGACTCTTTGAAGAATTTGCTTAAAACTGGGTAGAAACTTCCTGAAATTAAACCCATTGGAATTAAAGCAACGTAAATAATTCTATATGCGGCATTATACCAACCCGTTTCCGTAATCATTTTCCAATAACCCAACATTATTGAATCAATATAACTATAAAGAGCGCCGAATAAGCTGGCTAAAACCAGGGGCCAGGACATCGTCAGAAATTTACGCCAAACCGAACCGCTCCAAGAGACTCTTAAATTAAATACTTTTATATTAAAAAGAATCAGGACGAAAATTAAAGTAACCAAACTGGCAATCAAATAAACATAACTTAAATTCTCAACTGATGGGAAGCGAAATAAGACAAAAATTCCTAGGATGGTTACTAGTAGGGACTGCGTGACTGTCGACCAAGTCTGATATTCCATTTTTTGTCGTGCTTGAAAAAAAGAATAAAAAAATCCGATCATGCTGTTAAACGAACTATAAAGGGCTAGAATTAGAATCGCTCTTCTAATGTCTGGTTCTGCAGTTACAAAAAAACTACTGAATAAAATCAGAATAAAAGCTACGATGCTCAATAAAATCTCTAAAGAAATAAGGGAATGAAATTCTTCTTCTTTTTCTCCTTCTTTGGCAAATTCACGAGTGACAATAGTGGAGATGCCAAAATCCTGAAAAACGCCGAATAAAGATATGAAGGCGAGCGCGAAACTGAATTTTCCATATTCGGTAGCACCCAATATTCGGGCAATATATATAAACAAAACAAAGCCTAATAATTTATTGATACTCATTCCTATTGCTAACCAAAAAGTATTTTTAAAGATCGTCTGTTTTACCGTCTTGTTGCCGAAAAAAAGCGATTTAATTTCATTAAAATTCATATTAATCAACCGACCACCACTTATTAGGGAATTTCTCTTTTATGATTTTTTCTCCCTCTCCCGGCGGCTCCAATCCCAACTTCCGGAAATCAGCATCAACCATTATTCTTACCAATTCTTTAAATTTAATTTTCGGTTCCCAACCCATTATATTCTTTGCTTTTGTTGGGTCGCCGATTAAAACCTCTACTTCGGCCGGCCGGAAATAACGGGGATCAATTTCTACATATTGCTGCCAGTTGTAAAATCCGGCGTATTTAAACGCTTCCTCTAAGAATTCTTTCACCGAATGAGTTTCTCCTGTGGCAATGACAAAATCGTCAGCTTTAGGCTGTTGAAGAATCAAGTGCATTACTTCCATATATTCTTGGGCCAATCCCCAATCTCGCTTAGCGTCCAAATTGCCCAAATAAATCTTTTTATCCAGACCGGCCTTAATCCTGGCTATGGACCTGGTAATTTTTCTGGTAACAAAGGTTTCTCCTCGGCGAGGACTTTCGTGGTTATAGAAAATACCGTTGGCGGCATAAATTCCATAGGCCTCCCTATAAAGCTTGGTTATGTGATAAGAAAAAACCTTGGAACAAGCGTAGGGGCTTTTAGGGTAAAAAGGAGTATTTTCGTTTTGGGGAGGGTTAAGCCCTCCGAACATCTCGCTTGAAGCCGCCATATAAAATTTTATCGGCAGGCCGGAATTTTTGATTGCCTCCAAGACCCGCAGGGTTCCCAAAGCATCAGTATTAGCGGTATATTCCGGCATATCAAAACTTACCCTAACATGGGACATTGCTCCCAAATGGTAAATTTCATCCGGCTTAATTTTGTTAATTAATTTTTCAATATTTCCCGAATCGGTAAGGTCGCCGTAATATAAGAATAAATTTTTTCCGTTAACGTGAGGGTCTTGGTAGAGGTGGTCAATTCTTTGGGTGGTGAAAAAACTGTCCCACCTTACCATGCCATGCACTTCGTACCCTTTGCTTAATAGGAGTTCTGTTAAATAGGAACCGTCTTGACCGACAATTCCAGTAATAAGAGCTTTTTTCTTTTTTTCTTCAGTCATATTTTTTTGTTTTCTTTTAAAATTAATTTTGTAATTTTACTGTTTAATAAATAACAATTTGGAATTATGCAGTGGCCGCCGATTTTACCCGGCATATATTTCAAATATGGCCTTACCACTTCCGGCTTCCCCAGTTTTTGATAACCCTCATTGTAAGTTTTATTGGCTTCGGTATAAATCGCCTTGAAATCCAGTCCTTCTTTGTCGCACCACTTTTTAATTTCTTTATTTAAAAGTATCATCAAGGCGTACTGGGCGGTGTCCCAAAGCTTCAATGCTTCGGTGGTTGTTGATGGCATAAATAGTTCTGTTTTTATTCCCAAGCTTTCCAGGTGTTTTTTAGCTATTTCCCCGGCCTTTCTGTTGTCAGCGCCAATGTATTTTACAAAGGTTTTAATTCCTCTATATAGATGAGGGTGAATCCCTCTGATCGGACTGTGAACAACCATCCTGCCGATCTTTTTAGTCGTACCAACTGCTATTGTTGAATGAATAATGGTTAATTTCGGTTTTATCTCGCTGATTACCCTCTTGCTAATTTTGATAAAATCTTTGCTCCAGGGTAGACAAATATGTAAAACCTCCACCCCTTTTAGATCTTCTTTTCTTTTTAAATCCTTGATTCTTAATTTTGACTTTGGATAAAATTTAGCTATAGCCTGACCAACTTCTCCGTAACCCAGAATGCCAACTGACGATTTGGAATTTTCTCTTTTTTTCATAAACTTACCATTTTTCAATAACTTTCTTTGTGTTATCTCTAACCTTTTTGTAAACCTTGTAAACTCCCGATTCTAGTTTGGGGGAAACTAAAATTAGAATTTCGCTGCCCCAAATTCTGTATTGGCCCCCAACTTTATGAGCCTTAAGTATTCCTTGTTTTAAAAATCGTTTGATGGTGCTATTACTGATTTTTAAAAAATTTTGCGCTTCTTCTGTCGTATAAATTTCGTTGGGTTTGATTTCTGACATATGTTTATTTTATATATTTAATATACCAATTAAATGAGAGCCAACGGACCAGTTGGTTCTCAAGTCTTAATTCCTTATTTCCATATTAGACCCTTCAAGAAAGAGTGTCAATAGGTGTCAATAAGGTTCATTTAAGGTGAACTAAGCGGGTTATCCACAGGAACTAAACAACCCCGCACCAAATTAAGTACGGGGTTTCAATAAATAGTCTTCTAAATTATGGCATTAACATTTGATTGATCTTTGCCCGGGTGGAAAATCCGACAAAACCCGTTCCCCTTTCCAGGCCGGCTGGCAATAAAATATCATTTTTATATTTTTCCTGGAAACGAATAACCGCCAGATAGGTAAGATTACCAAAATTACCAGTAATCAAGCCTTCGGGGTAAATTTCCGAACCCTGTTTTTTTAAAAACTGCTGGAGGCAACTTACCTCCTGATTATTTTTTATTCCGTAATAAAGATTATTATTAATTGATGAACAGTCCGTCTTTATTCCCAAAAGGGCAGCCAGCTGGGCCTGCAAATTGGCAATGGTTAATTTTAAAGAAGCGATTCTATCTTCAAGCTCTTTTATTATTGCTTCTTCCCCTTCGTTGACCGGCTGTTCACTGCTGACCGACCAAAAGAATTGATAAGAAGGTTCTTGGTCGGTAAAATTGCTGGTTTTATTCTGGAAAGAGGGAATAATTGTTAAAGACTTAATTTTACCGTCTTTAATGTCTATTGTTCCCTTTTGGGACTGGTCAAGCTGGAGAAAATTGACGGAAAATTTTCCGGAAGAGTTTTCAACGATGTAGGGGACCTTAAAATTATTTTTGGAACTGCCTGAAAAATCCAATTTTAAGGATTCCCGGCCGCCGATAATCTTTTGCCAGTTGCCGGACCAATCCTTGGTCGAATAGCCTATGCTTAAAGTGCTCTCACCGCTGGTCGGTAAATAATAAATAAAAGGGGTCACTTTAAAGTTTTTCAGGTTTTCATTTAAATAACAATATTTGGGACTCAATGCGCAATTGTTAAGGAAAATGGCAACGGTCCAGTCGGTAAAAACCTGCGAGAAAGTTTCATTAAATCCGTTTTTTTTGAACGCTTCTTCAAGCGAAGGAATGCCGATTTTTTCCGAACGCAAAGAATCAATTAAAATTCCTTTTCCGTAATGATCCACCAGGTACTGGATAAAAAGATTCAGAACTCCGTAATCAGACGGATTGCCCTGCCATTCAGTTAAAGAATCCTGCGGGTTTTCTAAGAAATTCCTGACTCTTTTCTGAAGATTGCTGCCTTCGTATTGGCTGTCATAACCCAATAGAGTTGGAACGTATTCCGCCCGGCCCTCATTCAGCCAGGTTTCTTCCGAAACGCCTCTTAATTTATCTTTCTGGTTAAAGGTGATTAAATGCATGAATTCATGGGCTAAAAGGCCTCTTCTAACCGAGCTTACCATGCTCTGTGCGCTTAAATAAAACATTTCTCTCTGATTAGAGTCTTTTACCTGGGCTGTCGGATATTCGTCTCCAGGGCTGAAATAACCGGCTGCCTGATTAGTCATAGGATGGACTAAAACAGTTATTCTGTAATCCCCGTCTATGCCCGGCCTCCATTCCGAACCAAAGTTTGAAGTCAGGGTCGGATAAATATTGGTTTCAAATTCTTTAGCCAGTTCATCAATGCCAACATTGATTTCTCTTCTTTTTTCTATATCCAGAGATTCCCACCATGACTTTTCCAAATAAAAATAAAGTTGGCTGCTTACCCTCTGGAGAACAGCGGTAATTTTTTCCCTCCCGTTTGAATCATATGAAGAATTAACAAAAAATTCTTTTTCGCTCAAAAGTTCATCGGCCCTTGCCAATAACGGCAATGCAAGGAATAAAAATACAATCAAAATAATTTTTGTTTTGTTCTTCCCAAACATATATTTTTATATTTTAACATAATAAAAAAAATCAACAAAACAAAATGCCCCCGATAAATCGGAGGCATTTTGCCTGCGCACAAGGAAAAGCAGGAAACTAAACTACGAGACTATATTCCAGAACCCAAACTGATGGTGACTGAAATTGGGGTAGCTCCACCCATCCAAGTAATTGGAGAAGTGGCAACTACTGCCTGATCATACCATCTGAAACCTCCAGCCGTAATAACACCTGCGGTGCTTACCGATCCAAGAGAAATACTCATGGAAAGGGTTCGAGAAATTCCCGACTGACCGATGTCTATTAAGGTTGTGGTGTCAGAAATCAGATCAAAGGTCTGCGGAGTAGAACCGACTGCAATTTCTGCGGACGGAACTAGTTCCACCGTGCTGTTGATGGAATCAAAATAGTCTGCAGCTTTTGTCTGATTGCCTGTCGTCTTCAGATATATAGGCTGACCATTACCTGAACTGGAGGCATTGCCGCCAAATGTCACTGTAATGGAATCGTTATATGCCTTTACAGCATCTACTAGAATTCTGGTAAGATGACTCGAGTAGAAATTACCACCACTGGCATCTTGATCCGGGAAAGCCACACCGACATATGTTGGTGCGCTGGTTGATGCAACAAGGTTTAATTCTACCCTATTCCATTTGCCAATCGTTAAGGTACCTGTAGTCGTAGAAGCAATCCTTTGAATATAGGCGTTTCCTGTATTAGTAGCCGCGGTAAAGACTGTTCTGGCAGTTCCACTACCGTGAGGATACAACCACAAAGAAAGCTTAGAGTAACTGTTCAAATCTCCTGTATATATGAGCACATAAGTTGTGGTAGCAACTGATGTAGAAGCAACATAGGCAATAGAGAGACCTCCGTCTAATGCTGTGTTAGAGGCATAGAAACAGGTATCACTTGCGTAAGAACCCACTTGCCCAGCTAAATTACCATTTTGATTTGTGCTCGCGTTCGCTATTGCGTCATCGTTTACATCTGTTAATCCCGCTCTAAATAAACCATCAACTAAAGCAGTGCCTGTCAATGTCAGGCTGGCTATCTTGTCAGTAGCTGATCTGGTTCTGCTCGTACAAGCACCATTGCAAGCCAGAGAACTGGTCAAGCTGGTTCTGTAGGTATAAACCGGATTAGCCGTACTTGTGCTCCTAGCCGTAGTGCTGGCATAACCGCCGGCACCTCTGGCAATAATATCATTGGTAGAATTGCCATTAATCGGATAAGGAACAGAAAGGGCAAATTGCAGATACTGGCCAGATGTAGCTCCAGCACCATAACTAGTGATGTCACCCTTTAAGGTTATGGTCTTGCTGCTGCCTTTTGGAATAACGCAAGTTCCTGCTGAGGATGAGAATGCGGCATAGTAAGTACCGCCGTAAAGGGCGGCAGAATAAATCAAACTACCCTGCGAACTTCCGAACTGAGCGTCACCACAGTAAAGAGTCATGGTACCAACATTAGAACTGCTGGTAGCAACGGCTCTGTTAGTAACTACTATCTGAGAAACAGTTAAATCCTCAACGCTGTTAGCAGTTAATTTCCAGATACCCAAAGTCTTTGCTGTATCTCCCATGGCCACCATGCTTGCTTCAGGAGAAGAAGAATCTAATGCTCCTGTAAGTATTCCCGCGGCGTTTAAAGTTATACCTTGACCAGCTGCCACTCCATGAGGACCAGTGACGTTAGCTGCATTGGTTGTTATTTTTCCTGTACCATCAACAGCTGATATTTGAGAGGCATTTGTGTTGGTCCAAGTAAGATTGCTACTCAAAACATCTGCTTTCAAATCAAGTCTTACTGTCTGGCCTGCGACTAAAGAGAAACTGGAAGGATAGAATGAATACTTTGTCTGGGCAAGGTCAGCACTACCAGGAACAACAGTTGATCCAAGCTGAGTGCTTCCGTAATACATCTTTAGGTTGGTAAAAGCCTTTCCTAAAGAGTTTTGAGCAGTGCTTGTAGAAACACTGGTGCTGGCATCCGTAACTTCAATTCTTGATATGTCAATACCTTCAGCTGAACCAGCAGTTAAATTCCATGAACCAATAGTAATACCTTGAACGTTATAAACCGTTGAGATATCACCGACTGAATAGTTTTTAGCCACAGACAAAGCTGCAGCTGAAACTGTCAGTTCGTTACCAGCGTTCTCAGCACTCGGGAAGCCAAACGCACCCAAAGAAGTCATTCTTTGAGCATTAGAAGCTCCTGTTTCCAGATAAGCTGTTATCTTGGATCCGCTGCCAAGATCGGTTGACGATGAGCTTTGAGAAATATCAGCCACTACGGAAATAACCTTGGTCTGACCAACTGGAATTGTAATGTTGGGGTAAATTGTTTCATTACCACCGGCTGTGAGATTTACGAGTGCTCCTACCTGATATCCGTCATAGAATATTTTGGCATTGTTGATCTTACTCCAAACACTAGCACTTGTGCTGGCTATTTTAAAAATCAACGTGGATAATTTAATGTCCTCACCAACTGCTTTCACGTCGAATTTAGCCAAAGTAACATTGGTAGAACTCCGAGCAACATTGCCGGACGGAGAATCAATGGACTTGGAAATGGTAAGATTACCACTGGTAACAGACGCTGCTGTAGAAATAAGAACGCTGTAAGTACCAATTGTACCAGTGTCAGGATTTACGCTAACACCATAATTTGAGTCTACGGCCACAATATCGCTGCTTCTCTGAAGCGAGAATTGGATGGATCTTGTTGAACCGCCAATTACATCAACTCTTAAAGCAAGCGTCTTGGTTAATCCTGCGGCAATCTCAAGAGGAGCGCTGGATAAATCAAAGGTTACTGTTCCATCAGAAGCCATAGTGGCTTGAGTTGTACCCAGTTGGGTTGCTCCGGTATACAGGGCCAAATTGGCAATATCTGCTTTCTGGATTGAACCCAATTGAAGGAACTTGATGGAGTAAAGTTTGATTTTCTGGCTGCCAGCAGTCAAATTAATTCTGGCTGCTTCCCATCCGGTTGCACCCGGATCAACTGTAGCTGAATTGGTGGTAGTAGCTACTTGCAAACGACCGAAGTCCGTAACAACAGCTGTGGTCATCAGATTTCCGTTAATCGGGAAAGTTCCGTTGACCGCTGAAGCGTCAGTGACTATGCTGGCCGCTGATACTACTCCCAAACCAATGGTCTTGCCGGCTGAAGCGTCGTTGTAAAGATCACCTTTCACTGTAAGGGTTTTAAATCCCGAAACAGTGAATAAACCGGCCGGGTTGACAAAGGTCATTACTCCTAAAGAAAGGGAAGTCATTTCAGCTACTTTAGTGTTTCCATCAAAAAGGTAAGCATTGGTAATATCAGAATCGCTGCATACTCCCAATCTCTGTAACTTTAAGGTGGTCACTTTAGCTGAAGTTCCTGCCGGAGTAGAAAAGTTTAATTTCAAGAAAGGAATTAAGGCTTGAGAACCAGCTACGTTGGTACCACCATCTGAAATAATGGTGCCAGAAACAGCATTATCAGCTGCTACTGTAACTGTTAATCCCGAAGCTGTGGGAAGGGTTGGTGTAACCGTACCTGTTCCACCTGTTCCGCCTGTTGCTCCGATCAAAGTGTTTAACTTAGCCACTGTCTTGGCACCGACTAAGCCGGTTCCAGCAGTTAAGCCAATTGGGGTTAAAACTTCCGAAGCGTACTTTTGCTGGAAAACGACAACCGCTGCTTTGGTTTTTGCGCCAAAGTAAGTGGTTTCATATCCGGGAGAACCAGAGCCAGAAACAGATACTTGGGTGTCAGCGCTTTGATTTAAAATGGTTTGCATACATTTGACATCAGTGCCTGACATTCCTAGTTTTAGCGTTCTGGTAAAGGAAATTCCCGCACAAGCACCGGTTCCGGTACCCGTTGTTCCAGTTTGAACTGTACCCAATTGAGCCTGCAAGGTCTGTATTTGCGCCAATAAGGCAGCAATTTGAGCCTGCAATTCTTCAACTGTCGCAGCTGAGGCTGGAGCAGCAATCGTAAAAGCAAAAGCTATCGTAACTATACTAACTATGAATTTTTTCGTTATATTTTGCATTTGTTTATTTTTGTTATTTTATCGACTTAATTTCTATTACTTCCTCGCGTCGACCGAGAATTTCGCGGCTAAAGCTTTGAAGCCACGAAAATCGCGATTTTCCAAATTTAAAAATTAGTAAATTATTTAGTAATTCCATTATCGTTTATTGGTTGAGCAGATAAAACTCTAATGTTTCAGAGTATTTTCCCTGCTCAAATAATTCTTTCATTTTGGCGACAACTTCCTTTTTGCCGTCGGTTAAAGCCCGGCCTTCCAAGTCTTTTATCAAATCATCAACCACTTTCCCTAAAGCATTGTTCCATTCAATTGTTTCTTTTTCTCCGATTACCACTCCCAAAGATTCCACTTTTTGCCTGCTTTCGCTGAGCTTCTTGGTAGCGTCAACAATTCTCTTTATAACGGTTGAATCTGAAGTGGTGGCGTCAATCCTGGCTAAATCTCTGGCTGCTTCGGAAATATTGGCTTGAAATTCGCTAATGGTCGGGGCCAAATTCTTGGCTGGCGCTTTGGCCAAATCGTTCAAGCGGTCATTGGCTAATTTTAACTGATAAGCCGGCTTTTCCTGGTCCGGAAGTAAAACTGTCTGGACCTTATGAACAACCCTTCTTGCGGTATATAACAAATCGCCTGGTAGGGAACGTTCCACAATACCGTAGCTTCCCAGCATGACCATAATGAATAAAACGCTAACCAGAGCAAATCTTAATCTGAAATTAGTGAAACCGTAATTCCAAAAAGGAACGAAACTCTTTTTTTCGTCCTCGCCCAAAATCTGGCTTTTAGTAAAAGAAACCCAGTTCTGGCTGGGCTTAATTTGTCGCAAATCCTTTATTGTTTTCAGGAGTTGTTTTTCGGTCAACATGATAAGATTATGACGTAAAAAGAGCCTTTTTATTACACCTATTTTAAGCTGTTTTATTAATCTCATCTTTTAAAGCTTTTAAGGCCCGGTGAAGGGTTACTCTGGTGGCATCTTCTGTTTTATCCATCACCTTGGCTATTTCAGGAATTGGCAGATCCTCCAAATAGCGCAAAACAACCACATTCTGGTAATCATCATTTAATTTGGCCAAAGCTGCCTTAACCTGCTCTAAATCTGAATCTAAGGCAATCTTTTCTTCAAATCCTGCTCTAGGATCAGCAATTGAAGCATATTCAGCTGAAATTACCCTTGTCCTACTCTTTTCCCGATAATGATCAATAACCAGGTTTCTGGCAATTCTGTATAAAAAAGCCTGGGGGTTATCAATTTTTTGGGTTTTATACGCTTCCCAGCCCTTTAAAAAGGTTTCCGAACATAAATCCTGGGCAATATCTTCGGAACTTACTTTTAAAAAGATAAATCTATATATTTTTTCTATATATTTATCGTAGATTTTACCAAATTCTTTTTTTTGATTTGCCATGAATTTATGAGGCAGAGGGTAGGACAACCTGTCCTACCTGTATATATATGTATGTCCTACCTAGGCATTAAGCGTTTTTACCTGATAAAAAGTGTTATTTTTCTCACCTATCCTTTCAACCAGGCCTTGTTCTAACATTTGTTCAAAATCCCTTCTGAGGGTTCTTTTGGTTACCTCCGGGAAAAGTTGTTTTATTTCCCAAACCTGAGCCCTACCTTTCTCTCTTAAAAAAGCTAATATCATTTCCTGTCTTTCATTCCTTTCAATAGATTGAGCTCCAAACGTCCTGGCAGCCATGATTTCTTCGTTATTAATAGTCCGGGGCATTGCCTCGGAAGAATTAGGATCAGAGAAGATTTGGGGGTTTTTGCTGTTAATCAGTCTCAATTCTTCTCTTAGACTATCATAATCCTTTTTAATTGCCAATATATCAAAGGGACTTACCCAATTCTGGGTTTTTGCCACCTCAAAGAAGCTATTTAGGGTTTCTAAGTCTTTTTCGTTGGGCATAACTAAAATATCATCAGCCAGCTCCCTCATCTTATACCTTAAGGGCTCCTTTTTGGGAAAAAGGATGGTTAACCTATAAAGATTACTGGTCAGTTGAATTAAAAAGTCTTGGTTCATTGAGAACATTTAAGCAGTATATCAGAATTAAAAAAAGAGGTCAAAAAGAAAAAACCCTTTAAGGTTTCGGGAAAATGATATTGAACTGCATGTAAAAAAATATGCTTGATATTGATACATCAAGCATTTGTTCAGAAAGCGATTCAATGAGCCGGCGGGTTGATATACCCCTTTTTTGTGCGGGTATTGTAGTGTCCGCGAGCACCTCTCACCGTTGTGAAGATAAAAGAGTTTCTGCTTCCATCTTCATGTTTCAAACAGTTAATAATGAACTGTTGATCTCTTCCATTTGCCATTCTTACATTGACTGACTTACGCTCAAAGAAAGCCTCTTTCAGACCTTCCTTGTTGGGTCCGTGAATAATTTCAATCTGCTTCATGACTAATCATCCTGTTATGTGAGTATATTATACAATACATTAATACACCTTGTCAAATACAATAGGACCAATGTCAGAATTAAAAAAATAGGTCAAAAGTTAATTAAAAAGAGTGTTCTATATTGAACACCCCTACTCGTTAACTAAACGAGCCTATCAGGCACAGACTGATCAGGAGAATACGGAAGATTTGAAATTACCCACAGCTCTGCCTCTTTATTAAGCGAGATAAAGGCGTGGGAAATCCCTGGCGGGATTATACAGCCGTCACCAGCCATCATCCAATAATCTTCCCGGATCTTCCCTCCTTCCTTACGCTTAAGAACGAAAAGATATTTTTCTGGCGGACCGATGACCACGAACAATTCCCATCTATCCTTTATGTGGTAGTGATTTCCCTCCAAGACCATTTCTTCCTCGACTCCTTTTTCAGAAGGCCTTATTCTTTTAAAGTGCCTTGGCTCGAACGGGATTTTCATGCTCTCCGGCAAAACAAAACCTGTAATTGTTCGCCTCTCATCAACATTTCCGGTCATTTCTACCCAAAAGAACTTTGTCTTCATTGCAAGATACCTCCTCTATAGAGATTTTTAGCATAATTAATTAAAAAATCAATTCTCAAAAATAAACCCTATAAATCAATGTATGTCCAAGTACTACTAGCTGTATCCAAAAGAGAAATTTTATTTGATTGGTTGTTTTGTCCAAAATTACCAGAAAAAGTTGAATTGGTATTTTCACCAAAAATTGTTCCGGTTTGATAGAAAAAATTCTCAAAGTAATTATTTTCAATCTTCGATTCTCCCCCTTTAATCAAAATTGCAACATTACCATTAGAAAAATTAGAATTTTTAATGAGGGATGTACCGCTGTCGATCTGAATAGAAATAGCTGGGTTTTCTAAAAAAGAACAATTAAAAATTGTTGAGGAAGAATTTTCTAATAAGAGAGCAATATTATTATCTTTGAATTCTGTATTTTGAAAATTAACATTACTATCTAAAACATGAATTGCCCCGCTGGAATAACCTTTTAAAATAAGAGTGTTTTTAAATAGTGAATTTTTGCTCTGGGGTGTAAAATAAATCTGCCCTTTGTAGCAGCCCTCATTAGAGCAACCAAAAATAATAATCTTGTCATTCTCTAATCCTTCGGATTTTAATGTACCGTTGATTTCTAAAATATTACCAACATTAACTATTGTTCCTGAATCAAACTCTAAAAGAGTATTCTCTAAAGTTTTTGTTAGGTAGAGATAATACGGAAAATTTTCGTTTTTATAAAGCTTCCAATCTTGCGTTATTTCACCAAAGACAAAAATACCATTAAAAGAGTTAGTTGAGGTCCCTGCATTATCTTTAATAAGAGGAAAGGAGTTAATAATCACTAATGGACCCTGTGAATATCTTGATCCTTCAATATAATTTCCAATAATTTTTGCCTTACTACCATTTTCAATAAGTATTCCAGGGGCCATGGAAAAGGATTGGTCAAACTTTGAATTTTTAATTTCTGGCGACCCACCATAAATAGTCATTCCTGTTCCATTAATATTTTTAACAATAAGATTATCTATCGTGCTAGAAGAATTGATAATTTCTAAACCCTTTTGGGCAATGTCTTGCAAAGTAATGTTTTTTAATTCTACAAAAGAAGAGTCAATTATTAATGCCGTGTACTCGGGTTCGCCACGAGCATTACTAATTTCGCAGTATTCTAAAATAGAGTTAATGCTTGATGATGCAAAAAAAATTTTGTTCCACCAAATATCGCTATTGTCGGGTGGCAATAAAGAGGTAAAAACAATATTTTTATCTTCTTGTCCTCTCGCTGAGAGAGTACCTTCTATATTTAATCCTTTTCCTTCATAAAATTTTAGAGTTGTTCCTTCTTTGATTATTAAAGTTTTATCTTTGGGCACATTTAATGTTTCACTAACTAAATAAGGACTACCGTTTGAGGTTATAATAATTTCAGAAAAGTCTTCGAAGGGTAAAGCACTAATCTTTGTTTCTATCTTCGAAACACTGTTTTGATTTTTGGGGGTTCCATAAACTAAATTTCCTACTGCATCTTTCCCGTTTTTACTAATTAGATTATTATTCGCCCAATTGTTAAAAAGATTACCAGTAATAGTAGAATTAATTCTTTCCATTGAAATATAATTAGGAGAACCACTGCCAGCAAACCATCCAGAAGAACAGTCAATCATATCAATCAGATAACCATTATTGTTTCTTAGCTCTATTTTTGCGCCATCATTTTTAAGGACGCCTGTATAAATTTGATCTGCAGGAGTATCAGAAATATTTTTATCGTCGACTCTTTCTAAAAGAAAAAATCCGTGACCAGAAATAATTGTATTACCAGTGGAAGTTGAAAGGGTAAAAGAATGAGAACTTGTTCCGTAACTCCACTTAAGACTCCAGTTAACTAAATTAATTTCATTTTGAGTGTTATTATAAAGCTCAATCCACTCATCATTGGAATTGGCTTTCGTTCCCATCCATCCAACTTCGTTAATAACTACAACTAAAAGGGGTTCTTCTAATTCTGACGTTGAGTTTGACGCGGGAAGTTTATTCTGAGTTTTTGGAGTTGGAATTTGAATTTCAAAATCGGTCTGATTATTATCAGTATCAATATAATTTTGAGTGGCAGTTGACCATTTTCTTCCTAGACTTTGGTTAACTGTTGGATTTTGGTTAAATGGTAATCCTTCAACAAAGGGATTTACACTTGTGCCCCAAGCAAGAGAATCAACTATGTTTTTATTTTTATCTAATAAGGCAAGGCTATTATTACTAGATAGTGTCTGATTGCTAGCGACATTACCTAAAATTTGACCGGAAGAGGCGTAATCAAAATTTAACCAGAGAAAATAATCTTTAGTAGAAATAAAGCTATTTTCTGGAAATACGCGGATAGAATATTCATTTCCAGTTGAACTTTTCTTTTTTAATTGAAAACCAGAAACATCTAAGTCGATTGTCCCGTAGTTAAAAAGTTCAATAAAATCGTAATTAGAGGAACTAGAATTATTAATCTGAATTTCACTAATTAAAACTTCGGGTAATAATTTTAACAGAGATGGAGTCGAAAAGTCACCAATAACACTGTTATTTGCATAATAATAGCCAGTGATATTTTTTTCTTTTGATGTTTTTTGTGTAAAATCTTTTTCCAATTCGTCTATCTCTTTAAGTTTTTCTGTTTCTTGAATTTTATTATTTTTCGGTTCAACTTTAACCAACTCAATGGCTTCTTGTTTAATTAAGTCGACTTCTTCCACAATATCGTCTAGCTTGTCCTGAATTTCTTTAAAAGGCATTTCTGGTTTTATCTTTAATTCATTTGGTTCTAGTTTATAAAATTGAGGGTCAATCTTACTTATTTTGTCTGATTTGGTTTCAAAATTGATAATTTCTTTAGGATTATCGACTATGGTGGCTAGTGAAAGGGGATTGATATTAGAAACGGTTAATTTTATTGTTGTCCAAAAATTATTAATAATTTTAGAGGCATTAGAAAAATTTTCTGTTATTTTAAATGATTTTCCCGTAACTCTAGTTATAATAATTTCTACTTCTTTAATTGTGCTTTCTATGGGTTTTAATAAGTGCTTTTCCCAAAAAGTAAGAGGTCTTATTCCAATATCTGGAACCGTTGTTGGAAAATCAATTTTAATAGACGGTGCTTTAGTCCAGTTATAATTGTTCAATTTTGTTTTTTCTACCGTACCATCAATATCTACAAGAAAGGGAGGAAGATTTCCTTGAATATCGGGGACAGATAAGGAATATCCAACCCTAAATTTTTGAGAGTCAGGAGCTTCAATGGAATTTGGCGAATAAAACCTTATTTTAACTGCTGCATTCTTAGCATCCAAAGGATGGTAAACCATAATATATTGGAAAATAACTTCTTTTTCGTATCCTTTATAAGATGAATATCTAAATTTTATAGCTCCTGGCGTTATTTTAATTTCTTTTTGCAAAAGAGCATTAATACCATATTTTACAGCACTATTAACGCTTTGTTTTTCTAGTTCATCTAAAACAACGGAAATATCCTCAACAAAAAATATACGAGCTATTTTTGCACTATAATTTATCAGGTTTTTAATAACTTCTAAAGGGGCCTCGACTAAGAGGTGATTTAGCACTTCTATTCTTACAACTCTTAGAAGAATAACCGCTACAGCAATTTCTTCATCAGTAGCATAGGTAGAACTCCATAAATCTGTTATTTTATCTGTAAATAGCTGTCTTAGTGTATCTATTAAATTTTGGGCATCGTTCTGGTTAAGCTCGAGGTACTTTCCCATTTCTTCTAAATTAGTATTTTCAATATTATTTGCTAAAGAATATTTTGGGAAAATTAAAAAAGCTAATAAAGAAATTAAAGGTAAAAAATATAAAAATCGCTTTTTAAAAAGCAATTTCCCCATAAAATATTGATAAATATTAATCAATATTAAATTTTTTCTAATTTTAAATTTGAATTTTAAAGTATTTAGTATTTTATTTCAATAGCTCTTTTGATTTTCTGATACTTACCCACCGATCCTATGCAGTAATTACTGGCATCGCAACTAGTCTGTTGTGCAATACCATTATAACAGCTGGTGGAAATGTTGCTACAGCTTACTATGGCCTCAAATGAAGCATTGTTAGAAAAATCCTCGGTATAAGAAGACGCGTGGGGGCTTTCCGGAGGAATTTTAAATAAACTATAAAGCTGTCTTTCTGCTCCGCTGTCTGCAGCGTAGAAAGAGACGAGCGAATGACCTATCTCCCCCATTATTTTTGTCTGTTGGACTGAAATGCTGTTAATCCCCAAAGCAACGGTAAAAATCACGCCGGTAACAAGAATTATGAATAGTATTGATATGCCTTTTTGTTTTTTCATATTTGAACGTCTAAATTTCTCTGAGAAATCGTGGTCTCAATTTTTATCTGGGGCTGGACTTCTATTCTTTTGCTTTTTATTCCTTTTACTTCCAAATAGAGGGTCACTTTGGGCTGCTCGTCATCAGACTGGTCCCAGCTATCGGTCGGCCCTATCCTGAAAGTAACCACATCCAAATCGTCTGAGGTTAAAGGCAGGGTATTGCCGCCCTTAACTTCCATTAGGCGGCGGGGAGTTGAACTGTTGTCCCAAAAGAATTCCTGACAGGCACTGTGGTAATTAAGGAATTTTATGCCTGCACCGCTTCTGGTAACCTCGTAATTCATTTTTGGTGTTATACAAGTGCCGCTTACGTCTTTTTTGGCCATCCTAAGAGCCCGGCTCACATATTCCATGGAATAAGAAATGTTGTCTAAAAGCTGCTGGGAAAATAAAACCTTCTGCTGGGCCTTGAGGGAACTGACAAAGAAGCCGATTGGAGCGGAAAGTATTATCGTAAATAAGGTAATCCCCACCATTATTTCTATTAGAGTATAACCCCTGTTTTTCATATGATTTAAAATAATATTAATAGCCGTACCAATTGAACAAGTGTTCCGTAACTTTAACGTTATGAGTCCTAGTCTTCTCAGTCCATTCTACCTTTGACTCAACATATATATCATCATTGCTAGCGCCCGGGCTGATAGTAATTTTCCTTTTAAATTTTGTCTTAGCATGATTAGAAAGAGGAACATCAGGATAAAGGTAAAAACCATTTGCCGTATCAATGTAAAGATCTCTGCCCGGGGCCACATAGCTGACCAGGGCTGCATCATTATAATCAACCTCCCATATACCCTCTGCCAAACCGTCTTTCCAGGTAACCGGGTTGGTTCTTTGCTTAAGCCAGTTATTATCCCTAAAATTTCTGGCTATTTCTATTCCCTCTTGGGCCAAATAATAGGCTGTCAGTTTGGAATTGGCGATAGAAACGGCGTTTACGGTTTGCTGGATCAAAACAAAGCTCCCACCAACTGTTAAAGTAAAGATTGATATGGCTAAAATTACCTCTATTAAGGTGAAACTCCTGTTTTTTATCATTGAATTTCAATAAGGCCGTTTAAATTAATGGAAACAGTTTCTGTTCTGGCTTTAAAAACCAGGGTCATAAAAGCTGTTGTGGCAGAAGGATAAATTGTAATTGCGGGGTCGGGCGGAAAAAAAGTAATGGCCAAAGAATTATCCGGAGCATATTTAGGAATAAGCGCACTTATCTTGATCCCCGCCTCCACAGAAATTTCTTTAAATTTTTCCGGATAGGGTTTGGAAATCTCTGCCTCGGCACAACTGTGCGTTGATGGATGGCCAGTAGCATCATACTGGCCGTCGCCGTCGCAGTCAGCAAATAAAATATATGAACTGGAAGCTTCTTTAAAATATATTCCCCAACCTCCGGCCGGAAACAGGGCTGACCCGAAAATAGCAGGATCGGTGGTCTGGGAAGACATGGACATTTCTTCAGCATTTCTCAAATCCTGAGACAATTTATATACTGTTCTGTCCAAAGCAAACTTGGCGTTGATTTCGCGGAAATTAGGAAAAGCAAAAGTTGATAAAATTAAAACTATGCTTATTACAACAGCAAGTTCAATTAAGGTAAAGCTTCTCATTTTTATTAATTATATCACAAAAAAAGCCAAGACAACTATTTAACAAAAACTGCCCGGAGAATATCCCGGGCAATTTATCCTTCAGATAATTATCTGGACGGCGGCGGAGTTTCTTGCCAGCTGGGAGCCGGAAAAGTAACCGAAATGCTCTTCGTTAAAGGACAGGGACCATAAGTATAAGTATCACCGTCAGTAACCTTAAGCGTTGCCTGATAACCAGTGAGGTTGGGATTGGTGTAAGAATGGGTTGGGTTTTTCAGAGAAGAAGTGGCTGTGCCGTCATTGAAATCCCAAACCCAAGTTCGGCCAGCTGGATTGCTATCATAAAAACTGGTCTGGTCTGTAAAGCTAACCACTTCCCCAGCTGAAGGCCTGGTCGGCGTCCATTTAAAGGCGGGCAAGGGATAAGCATGAGGAATAGTGGTAAAATTAGAGCCGCTGGTTAATTCTGATTGGTTATCATCATTATCCCAGACCGTCAATTTCCAGGAATAGGTTTTATTATAAGCAAGTTTAGTAGAAAGATAGGCTTGGGAAGTACTTGTACAACGGGCACTGGGAAAAGAAAAATTAACACTGTCATCGCAGCTTCTGTCTATTAAATTAGCCCCTTGATAAATCTCCACCCTGTAAGCAGCCTGGGTATTGCCCGGCCCTCCGTTAAAGTCCCATTTCAGACGAACCGGAGCATAAGTTGTAACAAAACAATAATCTGCCGGATTATGAGCGTCACTTCTCAGGTTGCTGGCTACCGGAGTCATTCCTAAAAGTTTTACTTTATAGCCCAGGCAGTCTGTAGAAGCCTGATTGCTGCAATTAAAACTTATCCAGCCCACAACATCGCTGCCCCAAGCCCAGCCCCGGAATTGCTTTGTGATTGAATCCATAGTAACCGCGTATTTGGGCCCTGACTCGGCCGGATCCTTGCTGAACCTTATCCAGCCGTCCCAGCCGCCGCTGAGATTGCCTGCACCGCTGCCCGTACACTTTGTTCCGTCCCAGAGATTATCCTTGCAGGCGCTTATTACCCGGGCCCAGCCAAAAACCTGTTTGTAATTTGCTATCAAGGTAGTGGAATCATCTTTTCCCCCGCAATTTGCATCAAGAAAACCATTGCTATTGGCATCACAAATACTGGCATTCAAATTATCGGTCTTGGCAATAAAAGCCTCTCCTCCATTATATGGAGGACCAGGAGGTATTCCTGTATCAATACGTTTAAAAGCAATAAGGCCGATATTTTCCGACCAGACATAATCAGAAATGTCTCCAGCGGGATTAATTTTCATTCCGTAAGGAAAAGCCGTTCCCGAAGTAGGACAGCCAGTTGGGGCGGGTCCGCCCCCTTCATTTGCACCCTCATATACTCCATCATCATCAACATCACAATTTTTTGAATTAAAACTAATCCAGCCAATATTTTCTGACCAGGCCCAGCCAGAAACATTACCAGAAGAAGCGGCTTTTAAATATTTAAAAGCAATAAAACTGACAACAAATACTAACGATAAAATTATTGAAATTATTAATTTTGTTTTATTTTTATTCATATTGTTTAATTATAAAAATTATAAACTATTGTTACACTGCATTAGGTTTATATTATTATATCATTATACTTTTCTTCTTTAATTATATTAAAGACATTCCCTCGTGTCAAAGAAAATCCGTCTGGGGGAGGTGGAAAGAAATTAAAACTGTTTAATTTTTACTTATTATTTGCAACCGATTTGAATGATGTTGGCATAGCAGTCCCCAACGTGGTAGCAACCGCCGTGTCCATAATAGTCAAAGGTATTGTAAGGGCAACTCTCTTGCGCCACATTGCTCCACGTTGAATGAAATGCTCGAATCAAATACACCCCACCTTAGTGCGGACGGCGAGCGGGCAAGAATAATAACATGATTCCATGCCATATGCACCCGGGCATCGGGAAGTGCTCCTGCCAGGGCAAGCATTAATTGGTAGCATATTTGTTCCCAGAGGTATCGTGTTGGTCCATCCCGGGCAGTTTATGTAATAGGATTCGTATATGGGGCATTGACTTTCCCACGAACACCAAAACTGAACAAAGTAAAAGGCCGGACGCTCTAATGTGGCGTTCGAGGCCCAGGTGTGGCCGTAGGTGACTAGATCTAGGTTCCAGTAGCCGGGCCATGTGCCGCACGTGGCGGACGTTTCGGTCCAATTGTTGTACAAGGTCCAGAGACTCGGGCAGGCCGCTGCCTCGAACCGACATATCTTTTCCCCCGAACCGACCGTCACAACTCTTCCGTTAGCGTTAGTACACCCTAGAGACGAGTGAGCACCTCCGTATAACAGGGGCGAACCGTCAGAAGCCATTGCCGTCCCACATATAACTTGGGTCCAACTGGCTGCCCCACCAGAAGTTTTCCAGTCACCACTGACGCCCTTAGCGATGATCGTCTGTCCTGTCGGACACGGAGGATTGGTCCCCACGATAACATTTGTCTGAAAAACAGAACTCAAGCATTTTCCTTCCCCATTACATACGTCGCCGGTGGCAAGAATATTTCCACCCACTTCCAACTTCTGCGACGGAGAATTTGTGCCGATGCCAACGCTACCAGAGGCGTAAAAATTGCCGTTAACGTCCAGGGTGGCTTGGGGATTCATTGTCCCTATACCAACTTTGTTTGGGCCAGTATATAATATTGATTTAATACATTCGGTACCACTTAAAACATAATTAGCCGGACAAATTAACGGTGAACCTGTGGCGGGAATGTGTTCTCCGTATACCTGAAGACCCGGTAAGGCGTTGCCGGTTATATTAAGCACCAAATTGCCCAGTTTATACTGGCCATAACCACTGACATTCAAAGGCGTGTCCACGTTTCCCCCTGGCGGAGAAACGCTGGGTTCTGTCCAGGCGGATACTAGGTAGCTTAAAAAGCAAGCAAATACCAGTACGCCAAGACAAAGAGCTATACCATAAAGAGTGGAGTAATTAATGATTAGTTGTTTTTCTTTGTTTTTTTTATGAAAAGTAACATGGTGCATGTTGTTTAATTATATAATAAACTTCTATAAAATAATACTGACCTCATTTAATAAAGATTAGAACAAAAGAACAGTAATTTATTTTACTTGCAACAGAACCCCAGAGTAAATGTCGGGAAATTACAAACGGGAAGGCTGCCTCCAATCGGCTCTAAACCTTTGTAAATCACGCCGTTAATGATGATAAATGGTACATTCCAGCTTGTATAACTACCTGTACACGTTGGTATTAATAAATCAGGCTGACAGCGCCCGGCACTACCATCTGACCAGGTAAATTGTATAGCTACTAAACTGCCGGCAAGTCCCAAGTATGTTGCGGCCGTTCCTGTAGATCCATACAATGAACTAACATCCCAGCAAGCTGTTGCCTTGTTCCACTTAGCTACTTGCGTATATCCAGTATCGCAAGATAGGTTCTGATTCTTAGAATACAACACATAGCACACAGTATAAGTACTACCTCCACCAGCCGCATCCACATATTCTTTATTCACCGCATCTTTTGCATCAACAGGAGTTGCCACCTTGGTTATCCTGTTATTATTAACGCTCACCATCCCATTGACGTCCAGCTTGAATGCTGGAGTGGTTGTTCCTATGCCCACATTACCGTAGGTGACAACTAAACCAGTGGTAGCATTGCCGGTATTAAGGATCAATCCTCCTGCTTTTGACTGTCCATCAACTCCCACATTAAGAGGTGCTGGAACATTGCCGCTTGGTGGATTTTCAGGTGGTTCAGTCCATGCTAATACCAGATAGTTCAAGAAAAAGATCATCGCTAATACACCTAAACAAAGAACAAAGGTTTTGGAGAAATTTGATTGTGACATATTATTTTATAAAAATTATAAACTATTGAGGGCAGGAATAAGATACTTGAACATATCCTCCTATGTCTTTCGCTTGGCCGCTTCCATCGCTAAAGGTCACATCCGTATGGGTAGTATTAAGTATTGTGCTAAGAACAGAACAACGGCCAGAAGCACCTAGTCTCATGGTGTTAACCGTAGCGCTTTTTATACAGCTTCTATTAGCCACGTCATAGGTCGGATGGTCATTCGGACAATATGCACAAAGATTGTCAGTATCATCTTCGGCAGCAAATACGGTTCCGGCATCCGCTGCTGGACAACGCGGCTCTTTGTAGCAAAGAATGTCTTCCCAGTCCACTAAATAACCTTTTGTATTACAATCAGCACAATAGCCGCCGGCGGCTTGATTGTATCCAGATGGGCAACAAACGCCATCTTGGCAATGATCTTGTACGCGGGAGCAATAAAACGGAGTGTAGTAACAAGCGTAATCACCCCACATATTCGTACCACAATTAGTAGCCCCTCCACATCCTGCTCCCCCCGAAGCAGCTGTTATACCTGCTGAAGCAATAACGCCTGTTGTTTCATTTATTCTTGCTTTTGTGCTTCGAGGAACCGGATCAGCTCCGATTATCATTTGTGTAGGAGGAGTTGTTACACTGCATACCGTAAATTTAACACTGCATCCTATTTTTGGTACCGCAATAGACACCGTTGAAATTGGATAGGAATAGTTCTCATAAAGCTGCATTGTATTCTGGAGAGGTGTACCCCCACTTGCCGCATCCACATACTCCTTATTCACTGCATCTAAAGAATCAACAGGAGCTGCCACCTTGGTTATCCTGTTGTTGTTTACTGCTATTGCATTCCTGTTAACCGTAAGAACAGTTCTAACACATTCTCCGTTGTTTATTGCTCCATTTGAATTCCAATCATACCATTGATAGTCGGACGAACAACTTCCGCCAGATGGGTTTGTTTGGTCTCCCAAAACAATCAAACCAGTGGTGGCATTGCCGGTATTAAGTATCAGTCCCCCTGCTTTTTGCTGGCCTTCAACTCCCACATTAAGAGGTGCCGGGACATTACCGCCTGGTGGGTTTTCAGAAGGTTCGGTCCAAGCCAAAACCAGATAATTTAAGAGAAATATCATTACCAATACACCTAAACAAAGGATAAAGGTTTTGGATTGTTTTAAATATGACATATATTTTTAAAAAATTAATATTTAAAAAACTATTTAATCTCAACTTTACCTATTATATCATTCCTGCTTACCAGGCCAAAAGCCGTACTATCGACCGAACCTCCAATAAGATTTCCCAAGACCAGATAAGCATTAGCAGGTATTACGTTGTTATAGCTTTTTACGTATAAATAAAGCATCTGGCTTTTTTTTCCGTTTATTAGGTATTCCTTGTTTTCCGAATTCTTTAATTTCTTGCCGTTAACCAGAATATTCCAGCCATTGCTTGTTTGATCTAAAGAAAACTTATCACCAGGTAATGCTTTAATAATTTTTAATATGGGGTTATCATTTCCGGCATAATTAACCAAAACTAGATCCCCTTTCTTGGGTTGATTGCATTGGTAATAACTAAAAAAAACATTAACTGTTTGGCCTGGCTCAACAATACCTTTAAGGGAATCGCCTCTTACGGTTCTCTCCTCAACAGACGTTATGCAGTTTAAATTTTCTTGAGGTTTGGATTTGGATAAAAAAGACAAAAAAACCATAATCCAGGCGGACACAAGAAATATTGTTAAAAGTATATAAAAGAGCTTTTTATTTTTCATTCCTACCTTCCTTCTTAATCATTAAATTAATATATTGTAGGCGATTATTGCGAACAGGAATAAGCAAACCCCACGTAATATGCCGTGGTCAAAGGATTCGAGGATGCATCGGCAAAAGTAACATCAGTAAAAGCATAGCTTAAAACCGTACTTAGCGTAGAACAATTGGCACCTATCTTTATAGTGCTGACGCTTGCGGATTTTATGCAATTTTTAGAGACCATATCATATTGCGGATGGTCGGATGGGCAATAAACACAGAGGTTTTCACTATCATTATATCCGGTTAACACCTGCCCGGAACTTGCGGCAGAACAACGGGGCGTATTATAACAATAAGTATGGCCTTCTTTCGTATCTATATAAGGATATTGTGAAGTACAAGGAAAGCAATACTTATTTCCTTTTGTTGATTCAGCAAGCGTCGTACCATTAGGACAGCAATAATAATATCCGTCTCCAGATGGGTAAGTTTGCCAGACCCTAGCATACCAACCGCTTGGACAGGTAGCATCATTACAGGAACCAGTACAAGACAGGCTATACGTCACTGAGGCCGCAGGGCCTAAATTTATCTCTGATTTAGTTGTTCTTGGCACTGGATCAGCGCCTATTATTAATTGAGATGGCGGAGTGCTGCCACAAACCGTAATTTTTACTTGGCAATTAGCTGCGGGCAAAGAAATAGGAATAGTTGAAATCACATGTGTGTCGCTTGAATAAATTGTACTTTGTCCTTGAAGCGGCATATTTACTCCCGCACTCCCAAGCGCATCCACATATTCTTTATTCACCGCATCCATAGAATCCACGGGTGTCGCTACGCCAGTTATTCTGTTGTTATTTACTCCTACCATGCCGTTAACATCAAGCTTGTAGCTGGGGTTGGTTTTTCCTATGGCCACATTGCCGTAGGCAACGATCAAACCAGTAGTGGCATTGCCGGTATTAAGAACTAGTCCTCCTGATTTTGATTGCCCTGTATTTCCCACATTAAGAGGAGCAGAAACATTTCCTGCTGGCGGGCTCTGGTCCGGTTCAGTCCAAGCCAAGACCAGATAGTTTAAGAGAAAGATCATTACTAATACTCCTAAACAAAGAACAAAGGTTTTAGGAAGGCTTGATTGGCGCACAGTTATTAAAAGTTAGTTTATTATTCAAATTTACTGATTTAGTTAACTATTTTCTATAAAATAGGGGGCCTTAAAGAAATATTCTGTCCTGAAAAATAAAAAAACAAATTAGTAGCAGCCGACTTCAACAATTGTAGCATATAAAGTCACATACCAACTTGTAGACATGCAACACGAAAGCGGATTCATCCCACAAAGATAATACCATGCCCAGTTACAGCTTTCTGCTGCAGCATCACTAAAGTCATGTTCTCCTGTCTGGCAGTTACAATAAGCTTCACATCCGCCACAGCCGTTATTAGTTTTATTTTTAGTTGTTTTAGTATAATTTCTGAACAACTGCCAACCAGTAGGGCAAGAAGAGCCATTCATACGACATAAGGTTCCACCAAAAGTAGTAGTGGCGACACGTCCGTTAATATCGGTACGATCAGTACAGTTTTTTCTCGTATGACCAATTGGTACTAAAATTAGTGAGCCAGATAGTGACCCTAAACAAACTCCTGCGCCGTTACAAACATCACCACTCGCAAAAATATTACCCTTTACTCCCAGCTTTTCCGTGGACGTAGCCATTCCAATCCCTACGTTGTTCCTGTCAGCCGCAAGAATAGTCTTAATGCATTCTCCGTTATCTATTGCTTTGTTTGAATTCAAATCATACCATTGATAATCAGAAGAACAGCTTCCACCAGATGGATTGGCTTGACCTCCTAAAACAATCAAACCGGTGGTGGCATTGCCGGTATTAAGTATCAGTCCTCCTGCTTTTTGCTGACCTTCAGTTCCCACATTAAGAGGTGCTGGAACATTGTCTGCTGGAGGATTTTGTTTTGGTTCAGTCCAAGCCAAAACAAAGTAATTCAAAACAAAAACCATCACCAAGACTCCTAAACAAAGAACAAAGGTCTTGGGAATGCTTGATTGTTGCATAGTTATTAAAAGTTAATTTATTATTTTAAAATTAACTTTATTTGCTAGGGGCACTTAAAGATTTCATAATATCGTCGGGGATGGACGGATTTTTCTTTTGTTTAGGAGCAGTAAGTTGATCCATCACCTCTTTGGGAATATTAACATCCGTACCAGCGGGAGCAGTAAGATCCTCTCTAAGAATTTGCTCCAATGTTCTACCCTCAGGCCCATATTTCCCCTCTTCTATGGCTTTTTTCTTGGAAAGCAAATAAATAAAAAATAAAACCAGTAGAATTAATATAATTATTCCTGCAATAATTAATGATTTTTTCTTATCAATATTCATATTAATATTCATATTAATTTTAGTTATTTATATATTATATCAAAAGAAAATTTAAGTACCAATCAACTATCCTTTCTCCCCAGAATAAAGCTATAAAAGTCCCTAAAACCAGAAAGGGCCCGAAAGGAATTTCTGATTTTAAGCCCTTTTTTCCCCTCAATATCAGTCCTATGCCTATTATAGCACCAGTAAAGAAAGAAATCATCAAGGCAACCAAGATATTGGGCCAGGAAAGAACCAGGCCCATCAAAAAAGCCAGGCTTATATCCCCCACCCCCATCCATTTTCTTCTGGAAATTAAAACTATCGCTGAAAAAAACAAAGAGGCGGAAAAAGCGGAAATCAAGGGAACTGTTAAAGATTCAAAATTACCAAGTCTCACCGCCTCCAAAAGACGATAAAGAAAAGATATTGCAATAGCCGGATAAATTACCAAATCAGGAATAAGAAGGTGCTTAAAATCATAGACAAAAATGACGATCAAAAAAGAAGATATGATTAAATAATATAAAAAGGTTAAAAGCTGAAAAGAAGAAACTGAAAATTCGTTAAAAACCGGAAAAAGAAAATTAAAAACCAGAACAAAAATTAAACCGGTAAATAATTCCACCAGAGGATACTGCCAGGAAATGGATTCCTGGCAATAACGGCATTTTCTTTTTAAAGCAATAAAGCTTAAAACGGGAATTAAATCTTCAAAGCTTAAAATATGTTTGCAATGAGGACAATAGGAGCGTCCCTTTAAAAAGCTTTCCTCTTTTTCCAAACGATAGATTACACAATTTAAAAAAGAACCGACCATCAGTCCTAAAACAAAAACAATTAAAGAAAAAAATAAATACATTAGTTAATTATACCTCCAGGGATAAAAAACAAAACTGCTAAGAATTATTCTTGGCAGTTTTGATAATTTCCTCTGTATTAAGATTGATTCTGATGGGCTGGCTTTAGGGACAGAGACAACCATTGGACGGGGCAGCAGCGGAGCACCATTCATGGGCTCCTTTTTCCGAAGCAATGAAATAGAGAGTGTTTGCACAAGTACCCTTATTTTCTAGTGTGGCGAAAACGCAGAAATATGTCGAAGTACAGGTGCGATTATCCAGCCAATTATAGACCTTGCCTGACTGCGGATCTGTGGTACTGGATGTTAAATAAGTCCCGATTGCCGGTACGAAGGAGACGGTCTCTCGGCCATAGTAATATTCGTAGTCACCGTAGAACATTTCCTGGGCGGTCACCACCTGCCTCATGTCAGAGGTTCTCCTGGCATCTCTGGCTTTGCTGCGTGCTCCGCCTAAAGAAACCAAAACAACAGAAGACAAAATTCCAATAATAGCGATAACAACTAATAACTCAATTAAGGTAAAACCCTTTTTCTTCATATATATAAATTAGTTATTAAATATATAATCGACCTTTCAATTTTTTAATTCAATAAATATTCTGGATATATTATACCATGTTCCCGTCAAGACAGGGCTGTGGATAACTTAAATGGACATCATGTTGTACATCGGCATCAGAATGGCCAGTATCAGTCCGCCCACCACCGCGCCCAGAAAGACAATCAGGGCCGGCTCCAAGATATTAATAATATTAGTTATATTATTATCTATCTCTCTCTGATAAAAAGCAACCAGGTCCATCAAGGTCTTCTCCAGAGTACCGGTTTTTTCACCAACCAAAACCATTTGAATAAAAATCGGCTCAAATAATTCAGGCGACTGGGACAAGACCGAAGAAATCGGTTCTCCCCCGCCTACCTTATCCCTGGTTTTTAAAATAACTTCTTTGTATGAATTGTTATCAACAATGTCAGCCACCACTTCCAAGGCCTGGGAAATGGGCAGGCCGCCGACAATCAAGGTGGAAAGATTTTCGGCAAAACGAGTCAGACAGGATAATTTTATAAAAGGGCCTATCAGGGGCAGCTTAAGAATGTATTTGTCAAAAAACTTTCTTCCTTTTTCACTCAAATAATACCGGTAGCCCAAAAATACCGAAAGAACCAGAATTAAAATAGGTATAAAGCCCCACTTTCTCATAAAAGCCGAGCCCTGTATCACGGCCTTGGTTACGGGCGGCAAAGGGCCTTCGCTGGTCAGCAAAATTTCCGCCATCTGGGGAATGACGAAATAATTCATTATCAATAAAACTATGAAAACCACCGCCAGAATCAGACTGGGATAAATCATCGCGCCCTTGGTTTTTGAGCTTAAATAATATTCCCTTTCCAAGTGGCCGGCCAAATAATCCAGGGTTTCGGAGAGCTTGCCCGAGACCTCTCCGGTTTTAGCCATGGCAATAAAAAAAGAGGAAAAAACATCGGGAAAGCGGGAAAGAGCAACGGAAAAAGAAGTTCCTGCTTCCACCTCTTCGGAGATTTCCAGAATTTTTTCTCTTAATTCAGCGTTGCTCGTCTGGAGAGAGAGGGTCTTTAAGGATTCCACCAGGGGAATTTTGGACCTGAACATGATGGCCAGCTGCCGGGAAAACACCACCAGATCCTTGGAAGAAATCTTTCCAAAAATCTTTATTCTTTTAGCGTAAAAAGGAGAAACTGATTTTTCCAAAAAGGTTACGTACAATCCGTGCTTCTGTAAAAGAACAATGGCCGCTTCCTTGGAAGAGGCTTCAACCTTACCGACGCGGATTTCTCCTTCTTGGGTGCGGCCTTGATAATCAAACTTCATATAATATATTAGCGGACCAGCATTTTAAGCTCAACCGGATTGAGAGAATAGTTAAGAGCGTTCTCAAAAGATATTTCCTTCCTCTTGACTAAATCAGCCAAAGACCTGTTTAAAGAAAGCATTCCAACATCAGCCGAGGTCTCTATTACCAGAGGAAGTTCATGAATTTTGTTTTCCCTGATTAAATTAGCCACAGCTGGATTAGAAATCATTATCTCGCAGGCCGGTATCAGGCCGCCCTTTATCCTTGGAATGAGGCGCTGGGAAATCACTCCCAATAAAGAACCGGAGAGCTGGGCCCTGATCTGGTCCTGCTGTTCGGCCGGGAAGGAATCAACAATACGATGGACGCTCTGGCTGGCCGAGTTGGTATGCAGGGTGGCAAAAACCAAATGACCGGTTTCTGAGGCTGTGATGGCTGTGGCAATGGTCCTGGGATCCCTCATCTCACCCACCATGATGACATTTGGGTCCTGCCGGAAAGTAGAACGAAGAGCCCGGGCAAAACTCATGGTATCCTGAAAAATTTCCCTCTGGTCAATGATGGAACGGTCATCCTCAAAAATGTATTCAATGGGATCTTCAATGGTAATAACATGCTCTGCCCTGGTATGATTTATTTCGTCAATCATGGCAGCCAGAGTGGTTGATTTCCCGTGGCCGGAGGGACCGGCAACCAGAACAAAACCCTGGGAAGCCTTGGTAAACTCATGCAAAATCGGGGGAAGGTTTAATTCGTCAATGGTTTTAATTTCTTTTGATATCAAACGGAGGGCAATGGAAATTTTTCCTTCCTGAAAAAAGCTGTTTACCCTGAAACGGCCCTCTTCTCCGAAAGAATAGGAAAAATCAATTTCTTTTTCTTTCAAAAACCTCTGATATTGGTCAGCGGTCATTAACCCTTCAGCCAGGCTTTGGGCGTCTTTGGCAGTTAATTTTTTCCTTTTCAAAAGAGGGACCAAGCGGCTGCTCACCCTCAAGATCGGAGGGTGATCAACTGAAATATGAAGGTCCGAAGCTTTCTCTTTAATGACTGTCTCTAGCAATTCTTTTAATTGTTCTTGATTGTTATTCATATATATATTAATTAATCGCCCAAAACCTCCTTGATTTCTTTTATCACTTCAGAAGGAGCATAATGGGCTTTGATTAAATATTTTTCTGCTCCCAGGTTCATTCCCTTGGCCACTTCTTCTTTTTGGCTAAGGTTGGAAATGATAATCACTTTTAAGTTTTTAAATTCTGACTTAACCTGCTTTAGAACGTCCCAGCCGTCAACTTTAGGAAGGACAATATCTAAAAGCATTAAATCAAAATCTTTTTCTTTTATCTTTCTCAGCGCTTCTTCGCCCTCATCGGCCACCTCAACAAAATAACCGCTTTCCTTTAGCTTGGTACTGTAAATGTCAACCAAAAATGGGTCGTCTTCCACCAGTAATATTTTCTTTTCTTTCTTGTTGTTCATTTTCTAAAGATTTATTGTTTGTTTTTCTTCTGCCACCCTTAATACCTCTTCAATTGTGGTTATGCCTTTCAGCACCTTAATTATACCATCTTGCTTCATGGTAATCATTCCCTGGTTTTTTGCCTCAGTTAAAATCTGGGACTCTGAAGGCTCCTTTAAGATTATGCTGGCCAAGGAATCAGTCATTAATAAAATTTCAAAGAGAGCAATCCGGCCGGAAAAACCTGTTTTTTCGCATTTTTCACATCCTTGGAGGTTATAAATCGCTAAGTGTTTGGAAATTTTAAGGGTTTTTTTAATATCCAAAGGAAGATTTTCAACCTCTCTCATTATTAAATCTCTTATCGGCGGGGTGGGTTCAATTTTTTTCTTGCAGTTGTCGCATAATCTCCTGACCAATCTCTGGGCCATGACCAGTTGAAGGGTTGGTGAAATTAAATATGGCTTTATGCCCATGTCAATCAAACGGGGAATTACTCCAATAGCATTATTGGTATGAAGAGTGGAAAGAACAATGTGACCGGTTAGGGCGGCGTGGATTGCCAAAGAAGCTGTCTCTTCATCTCTGATCTCACCAACCATAATAATATTGGGGTCCTGCCTTAAAATATGGCGCAACCCATTGGCAAAATCATATCCTATATCAGGATTAACCTGGGACTGATTGATTCCTTCAATGAAATATTCCGCCGGATCCTCAAGGGTTACAATATTAACTCCTTCTTTGTTTAGAAGCTGCAAAATTGCATACAGGGTAGTGGTTTTCCCTGAGCCGGTAGGCCCGGTAGACAGAATCAGTCCGTAGGGCTTGGCAATTCCTTTTTTTACCATTTCAAGGTTTCTCCCCTCAAAGCCCAATTCCTCAAAGGTTCCCAAGCCAACCGAAGGATCCAAAACCCTGATGGCTACCTTTTCTCCTAAGGTAGTGGGTAAAGTAGAAACCCTGAAGTCAATTGATTTTCCCTCAATCTTAATGGAAAACCTGCCATCCTGAGGAATTCTTGTTTCATCAATCTTTAAATTAGAAAGGATTTTTATTCTGGCAATTACGGCTGGCTGAATTTTTAAGGGTAAAAATATTGAGGAGTGCAAGATTCCCAACAGCCTAAATCTTACTCTTAATTTGGTGAGGGTTGGCTCTATATGGACATCTGAGGCCAGCCCTTCGACTGCGTTTCTTAAAATTACTGCCACAATCTTGGTAATAGGCGCCTCTTCAGCCATCCTTTCAAATTCAGATGTCATGGGAATCTCTTTTCTGGCTGTTTCCCCCTTTAATTCAGCTTCCAGTTCTTCCAGGGCCATGCCTACCTCTTTTTTTTGGTCCCGGTATTTCTTTAGAAGATTTTTGAAGTTGGTCGGAGTGATGAGAAAAACCTTATAGGTTAAATTCTGCTGGCGGGAAAGGAATTTCAATGCCTCCTGGGCTTTCAAATCTTCGGGAAAAACCATTCCTATCTCTAAGGCCTTGTCGGTTTTGCTGATGGGAATCATTTGGTAATATTTGACCGTTTCCTCGGGAATCACCTCCAAAACCTCCAGAGCTATTTTTTCCGGATTCACCTCTTTAAAAGGAATTTTTAAAATCTCGCTCTTTAATTGGTACAAAACCGCCTCCGGGACAAGACCGCTTGCCAAAATCACCTCTTCTTCTCTTTTACCCGCTTGCTTAAACTCTAAATTCAAAGAGGCAGCCTTGCCCTTTTCTAATAATCCTTTTTCTACTAATTGGTCAATTAAAGACATAATTAATACGGCAGAAATGGATTTTCTCTTCCTTTTTTCCCTACTGCTTCAATTTTCCCCTTAACAGTGGTGGTGCTTTCTTTTAACGGTTCAATTTCAGGAAAGGCCTGGAGTTCTTTTAACAGGGGATTTTTAAGAACGTTGAAGTTAATTTTTATTTCCTCTTGGGAAGAAATATTATTTTCTCCGGCCTTAAATTCTCCGGGCGCCTTTTCTTGTTTTAAAACCCCCTGCCAGATGATAAGGGCGGTTATCAATATTGCGCCAATCAAAACAAAAACTAATGTCTTCTGTTTTTTTCTTTGTTGAGTAAAAACAATGGCCATTTTAATATGAGCGAACCTTTATTGATAAGCTAAAATTAAATACTTCTTCTTTTTCCTCCGCTTGTCCTGTTTCCCCGGCTTCTTCTGCTGTCGGCTTTTTTTCTGAACTAGCAAAAGAAATGCTTTCTGTTTCAAACAATCTAGCTGATTTCTCCAGGGTAGAAAGAAAGTTTTTAAAAGAAGCATAGGGGCCGGAAACCTCCAATCCCAAAGAAATTTCCTTAATCTTGGGGTTATTCTCAGAAGCAGAAACGGTAAAAGATCCCGCGTCCTTAAGAACTAATCCTGACTGGGCAGTGACTTTTTGAAGATAATTAAAAAGAGAAGGCAGGAAAGAGTCGCTGGGTAAAGCAGAATCAATCTTAGAAAGCTCCACTGAATATTTTTTCAATTCAGCATCAACCTCCGTAAGCTTTGAGTAATATTCCTGGCTGTATTTTATCTCGCTTCTTTTTGCTCCAATATTTTTTCTTATCTCGTTAAATTGCTGAAATTTGGGCAAAAACATTTTATTGCCGAAAATCAGGGCTCCGACAAAACAAATGGCAGTAATAATCAGTATGTAATTAATATTCTTAAATCTGTTCATTTAAAAATTAGGGGGTCAAAAGAAATTGATAAATTAAAAGTAATTTTTCCTTCTTTCTTCATGGAGATGTTTGCCAAATCAACGCTTTTTATCATTTTTTCATCTTTTAAGATAAGCATCTGCTGGCCCAGGCTTAAGAAATCCTGCGCTTCGCCCGCAAGCGAAACCGTCCCTTCTTTAGTATTTAAAGAAAAATTGTTAAACCAAACCTTGGGATGGCACTGATTTTCCATGAATGCAAAGATATTTGAGGCCTTGCGGTGATTATCTATTAAAACCGAGAAGTCGTTAATCTTTCTTTGATGGGTCAAAATTTCATTTTTCAGGCTGGCCTTTTCCGAAACTTCTTTGGTTAAAGTAGATTCTAAACCCTCCAGGGTTTTCTGTGATGATTTTAAAGATTGATTAATAATGAAAGAGGCTATAAAAACGAAAATCAAAAGACCCACGGCAAAATAGAATAAGACATCTAGCCAGGGCGGTACTTTAGGAGTTTCTTTTGGTATTATTTCCATGATTAATAATTAATATTCTAATTCTCTTAATGCCAGTCCTACTGCTATGGCGTAGGAAGGCCCCATTTCTTTAAGCTTTTTTTCCAGAATGGGAGGATAAAAAATATTAAGAAAGGGGTTGGCAATTTCTACTTCTTTATCAAATTTTTCAGAAAAATATTCCCTCAGATCGGGCATAAAAGCCGAGCCCCCCGCTATTATAATTTTTTTAATTTCTTTTTTCTCTGTTTGATAAAAATTATTAAATATTTTTTCAATTTCCCTTAAGATTAAATCAATCAAGGGAAGTAAAATTTGTTTGGTATCCTGGCCTACCTGCCTTTCCTGAGGGCTTAAGGATCTGATACCATATTTCTTTTTTAAGCTTTCCGCCTTAACATAATCAATATTTAATCCTTTGGAAATTACTTCTGTAAGCTCGTTGCCCGACATGTCAAAACTGTAGGATGTTTTCAGGCTTTTTTTGTCAACAATATTGCAGGTTGTACTCTGGGCACCGATATCTATTATGGCAACAGGATCTCTCTCGTCTTCCTTGATTAATGCTCTTCTAAGGGCGAAAACTTCGGCTTCCAAGGCCACTAGTTCCAGCCCGGAAAGCCTGGCAATCTCCTTATATTGATTAATTACCTCGTTGGGAACAGCCACCATAAGAATTTTTAAGTTTGGACTTTTCTCTTTTGATAAATTGTCATCAATCACCTGCCAGTCCAAAGTCACTTCTCCTAAGGGAACAGGAATAAGTTGCCTGGCCTGATATTTGACCGCTTCGGGCAGCTCTTCCTTACTCATTGCCGGAAGCTCAAAATTCGTAAAAAAAGTAGAAAAATCCGGAATGGAAAAAACCACTTGAAAAGTTTTTATCTTGGCCTCCTCCCTCACGGCCATTATGGCTCTGGCAATATCTCCGCTGGAAAGCAAAAGAGTGCTTTTATCAAAAGTCCTGAATGGCTTCTCGTAAAGTACCGTGGCTTCAATCTCTCCATAATTATCTAGCTTTTTTCGGTTGCCAAACTTGGAAATTTCCACTATCTTAACAAAAGAAGTCCCTATATCTATCCCTAAGTATTTTTTAGGAATTAATAATTGAAAAGGATTCCAAACCATATCTCTTCCATTATACTATATTATATGTAACCTAACAAAATTATGAATCTGAAAAGCTCAATTCTAGACATTATCTTCCCTTCTTTTTGTTTGGGCTGCCAGAAAGAAGGAAATTACCTCTGTGAGGACTGCAAGGCTACCTTGGAAATCTCTACCAGCCACAAAAAATATCCAGGGAAAAATATAGATGATATATATTTCGCTCTCCCCTGTCAAAATTCTTTAATTAAGACTTTAATTAAAAAATTTAAAAATGAACCTTTTGTAAAAGAACTGGGAAAAGCTCTATCTTCCTTAATAATAGACCACTTTAATTTGCTTGACAACAAGCCTGATTTTTCAGATTTTGTATTAATTCCCGTCCCCCTGGAAAAAAAGAAATTAAAATGGCGTGGATTCAACCAGGCCGAAAAAATTGCTAAAGAATTGGCTAATTCTTTAAAAGTTCCCTTGATTTCCGATGTTTTAATCAGAGAAAATGGCGTTTTTCTTTGTTTAAAACAAGAAAAGATAAGAGAAAAAAAGATTCTCTTGATTGATGATTTCTTTGTTACCGGATCAACAATGGAAGAATGTTCCAAGGTTTTAAAAGAAGCTGGCGCAGAAAAAATCACCGGCGCAGTTGTGGCCAGAGGATAAAAATTAAAGAATGAAAAATAAAAATTGAAGTAACTTCGATTTTTTAATTGGCGGAGGAGGTGGGACTCGAACCCACAAGGGCTTTGTAGCCCTCCGCTTTTCAAGAGCGGTGGAATAGCCAATTATCCGACTCCTCCATTTTTTGATAATCTTTCAGCCAACTTTTTTCAAAATAATGTTTCTCGTAATGACAATTTGGACATATCAATTCTAAATTCTCGGGATTATTATTTAACTTATCTTTATTTTTATGATGAACTTGCAGTATTTCATATTTATTATAACCACATTTCTCACAAATGTTCCCTCTTTCTTTTAATAAACGTATTTTCAATGACTGATAAGATTTTACCTTATCTCTCGGTCTATTAAGCTTGTACTTGATACCAGCCCTATGTTTATTAGCACAACTCCTGCTACATGTTTTTTTATTCGCCCCGGAAAGAATCATTTTACCACAAACCACACATGGCTTTTCTTTTCTGCATGAAATTCCATAACAAGCCATACTGCAAAAAACTCTTCCTCTGTTTCTTTGAATTTCAAACCTTCTTTTATAAACTGGCTTTTTGCAAATAAGGCATTCTGTATTTGGTTTTCTTTTATATTTCTCAACCATTTAGCCAATATACGGAGTTAACCTCTTTGAATTAAATAAAGTATATAGGTAAAGTATAGTAAAATAAACAATATCCCCTGCCACCTGTCCAACTTGTGGCGAGTACCGACAAACATGGCCAGAAAAAGAAGAAAAGTGGCGGCTATGCCCGCCAATACATCCATATTGGCTTGGGTATTAAAGGGTAGGGGCAAGATAATACCGGTAACTCCCAAAACGAAGAAAACGTTAAAAATATTGGAGCCGACAATATTTCCAATTGCTATATCGTCGTAGTGATGAGCTGCTGCCACCACCGAAGTTGCCAATTCGGGCAAAGAAGTGCCGGCCGCCACTATCGTCAAACCAATTAAGGATTGGGAAATGCCCAGTGTTTTAGCCAGGATTATTGCTTGTTCCACTAGTAATTTACCACCAAAAAACAAAAAAACAAGGCCGGCTAATGTCAGGGCGCCGGAAAGGGGAAAAGAATAGGTTTTAATTTCTTCTGTTTTTCCGACTGGCCCGCTCTTCGACAATTCAAAAACATAATAGAGAAAAATGATGAAAAAACTAATAAAGGCAAAACTGTCGGTCCTGTCTAAAGCATTAAATGATGCTTTGTTGAAAAAAACATCATTGGTTAAAAGAAAAAGAAGAACCATGGCCAGTAAAGCCAAAGGGATTTCTTTTCTGACAGTGCTGCTTTTGACTTTTAAGGGAACTATGGCTGCAGATATTCCTAAAATTAAAAGAATGTTGAAAATGTTGCTTCCGATTATATTCCCAATGGCAATATCAGCCGTGCCTTTCAAGGCAGAAAAAATATTAACAGTCAGCTCCGGCATTGAGGTACCGAAAGCCACCACCGTCAGACCGATAACCAGAGACGGAACCCCCATTATTTTAGACAAAGAAGCGGAACCGCGAACCAGCATTTCTGCTCCAAAAACAAGGATTACCAAGCCAACAATTAAAAGAAAAATGGTTAAAAACATACTGGCGGAGGAGGTGGGACTCGAACCCACAAACCGCTTTTTACACGGTTACAGTTTAGCAAACTGCTCCCTTACCAATTCGGGGCACTCCTCCAATTCTTTCATATTTTATCTTTTAATACACTTAAAGTCAACTTGAATTTAGATAATTTTTATGATAATTTTAAGAATATGCGCCCGTAGTTTAGCGGATAAAGCGCGAGGTTGCGGTCCTCGAGATCGCAGGTTCGAATCCTGCCGGGCGCACTGTTTATGGATCTCTTAACTCCTGTTGAAAAAATCCCCCGCATCGGCCCCCAGTACCAAAAAAAACTGAAAAGGCTGGGAATCAGCACCGTCGGCCAGCTGCTCTTCCACTTTCCTCATCGTTATGAGGATTTTTCAAATATGAAAAAAATCTCCGAAATTAAAATCGGAGAAAACGTCTCCATCCAGGGAAAAATCCTGGATATTAAAAATATCAGAACATTTAAAAAAAGAATGTTTCTAACCCAGGCTCTTCTGGGAGATGAAACCGGTTCTATCCAGGCAGTCTGGTTTAACCGCCCCTATCTTACCAATGCTCTGAAAAAAAATGATCTGGTTTTTCTTTCCGGAAAAGCAACTCCCAAAGCAAATAAATATTATTTATCCAATCCTGCTTACGAAAAAATCTCTGATAAAAGCGATCCTATTCATACGGCCAGACTGGTTCCGGTTTATCCGGAAACCGAAGGACTTTCTTCCAGATGGCTGAGATATATTCTGCAACCTCTACTATTGCAACTTAAAGACAAAATTGAAGACCCCATACCAAAAGAAGTTAAAGAGAAACACCAGCTATTTCCCTTAAACCAAGCTATCTGGCAGATTCATTTTCCTGATTCTTTATCTTTGGCCCAAAAATCCCGGGAAAGATTTTCTTTTGAAGAGCTTTTTTTAATCGAACTCAGAGCTTTAAGAGAAAGAATGAAGCTTAAAAAAGAAAAAGCAATTTCTGTTCCCATAAATCTGGAATTAATCCAGAAATTCGTAAAATCCCTGCCCTTTCAATTAACTCCGGCCCAAAAAAAATCAGCCTGGCAGATTTTAAAAGATTTGGAAAAGAACAGGCCGATGAACAGACTGCTTGAGGGAGACGTAGGTTCGGGAAAAACAATCGTAGCCATGATGGCAATATTAAATGTAATTAAAAATAAACATCAAACAGCCCTGATGGCTCCGACTGAAATCCTGGCCAAGCAGCATTACAAAACTTTTAATGATTTTCTTAAAAATTTCAAAATATCAATCGGCCTTTTAACCGGAAAAGACTATAAGTTGAATAATAAAAAAATATTAAGGAAAAAACTTTTAGAAAAGATAGAAAAAGGAAAAATAGATCTTTTAATAGGAACCCATGCCCTGGTCCAGGATTCCAAATCATTAAAAAACAAATGGACTCCTAAAGTAAGGTTTTCCGACCTGGCTCTGGTAATAGTTGATGAACAGCATAGGTTCGGTATAGAACAAAGGGCCCGTCTTTCCAAAGGGACAAATTCCAATAAAAAGCTTATTCCCCACCTTCTTTCCATGACCGCCACCCCTATCCCCCGAACCCTGGCTTTGACCATTTACGGAGACCTGGATGTTTCTCTGATTGACGAACTGCCCAAAGGAAGAAAAAAAATAATAACCAGGATTATCCCGCCGGAAAAAAGAAAAGAAGCATATGAGTTTATAAAGAAAGAGGTTAAAAAAGGAAAGCAGGTTTTCGTTATCTGCCCCAGGATAGAACCCTCAAAAACAAACATTGAAAGCGAAGAAAAATTAAACCTCTATGAAGTCAAGGCGGTAAAACAGGAATACGAAAAGCTTTCCAGCGAAATTTTCCCCGATTTGAAAGTATCTATGCTTCACGGAAAGATGAAAGCCGAAGAAAAGGAAAAAACAATGAAAAACTTTAAAAAAGGGATTATTGATATTTTAGTTTCCACCTCGGTTGTTGAAGTAGGAATAGATATTCCCAATGCCAGTGTAATGATGATTGAAGGCTCAGAAAAATTCGGTTTGTCCCAGCTTCACCAGTTCCGAGGCCGGGTAGGCAGAAACCAAGAACAGGCCTACTGTCTTTTATTCACCGATATACCAGGAGGAATATATTTCAGAAGATTAAAAGCGCTTCTTTCCACCGACAACGGCTTTGAACTGGCGGAAAAAGATTTGGCAATTAGGGGGCCCGGTGAAATATTTGGAATAAGACAGTGGGGAATCCCTGATCTGGCTATGGCTTCTTTAAAGGATATTTCTTTGGTTGAAAAAACCAGGCAGGCGGCAAAGGAAATCCTGGAAAAAGACCCGGAATTAAAAAAACATCCTTTGTTAAAAGAAAAACTAACCGAGTTCGGTTCCCAAATCCATTTGGAATAGTTATTATTCTGACGCAAAAAATTACTGGTTAATTTAAAAGAGAGACATTGCGTCTCTTTTTTAATTTTAAATAAAATCTAAATTGTGAATTGATTTAATAGCAACCGACTTGAGAATATAACGCTGTGCAAGTACCGCCAAAACTAAGACCGCATATTTGATTACACAGTCCATGTGAAGCTGCAAAGGTACAAGTTTCTCTGGGCTTATCGCTAAAAGAGTGAAATCCGGTGGTGCATCTGCCCTCTGGAGCCCATGTATACCCACCATATATAGGCGCCCCACATACGCCATTACCAAGGTCACAGTCACAGTCACAATGATAACATGAAATAGGAATAGAGGTGGAATAGGACTTATACTGTAACCACCCATCCGGGCAATTATTGCCCTCAAATCGACAGACAGGATTTGATAAACCGATATCAACAAGTACCCCTTTATGAACGCCATCAACAGATGTTTTATTGGTACAAGCAGCCCTATTGTGGTCAGTACCACCAGCTATAGGCTGAGAACCAATCCAAGCATTAAGCTGGCTTAAACAAGAACCGAAACCATTACATACGTCGCCGGTGGCAAGAATATTTCCACCCACCTCCAGTTTCTGTGACGGAGAATTTGTTCCTATGCCGACATTGCCAATTGTATCCGTTGTAGATGCATATGGAGTGGCTGGCGGCGTAAAGTCAGCGGTCCAGCGGGCGATGCCCTTGCTGATTCTGAGTTCGTCGATATAGCCGGAACGATATTGTGCGTCCATCTCGTGTGTCATTATTTTCAGGGCGGCCGAGGGGCTAGTCATAGCATTTGTGCTTGTTTGTGGGGTTCCGCTGATGCCATCCGCATATACTCTTATGGTAGTTCCATAGCGTACAACAGCAAAATGATGCCAATTGCCAATATCGACAATTGGGGACGAGATAGTTAAATTTAGGCTACTATCATAAATAGAAACCGAATCCATCCCCGAACTGTAACGCGTGTATATTACCCACCTGTTGTAAAGTGCGGGCGCCTTTCCTATAAGCACCCCTCCTTTCTGCCACCAGTCAATTGTGAAATCTTTGGTTTCAAAATTCCAGTCATCGCTGTCATTTAAACTGAGATAATCCCCGTTCCCATCAAAGTAAGCGCTCTTGCCGCCGAATTTGTATTGAACTGAGCTTTGAGTAGTATTACCGTAAGCAGCAATAGTTTTATTATAGGAAGAACTATCAATAAAAGAATTACTATCACCGTTAGCCTGAATTAAAAGTTTTGTGTATGAATCAGGGGAGATATCTGGAGCTTTTTTACTATAATAAATATCATCTCCCGAAGTAATCCAGGGATTGGAAGAACTCAAACACTTACCCCCACCAGCATCAGTACAGATATCACCAGAGGCATGAACCTGACCATTAACATCTAATGTATATACTGGGGTTGTAATATCTATTCCTACCTTACCGTAAGCAACAATCAGGCCTGTGGTGGCATTGCCGGTATTAAGTATCAACCCTCCTGCTTTTGACTGGCCAAGGATTCCCACATTCAAAGGAGTATCCACATTTCCTCCTGGCGGAGCAGTTGCTGGTTCAGTCCAGGCGGAAACAAGGTAACTGATTGTAAAAGCAAATACCAGTACGCCCAGACAAAGGGCTATACCATAAAGAATAGAGTAATTAATAATTAATTGTTTTTCCTTTTTTGTGTGAGACATAGAATGGTATATATTGATTAATTATACCAAATAAAAATTACAAGGGGTAGTTTTCCCCAGGTCTCAATTGCTTTCCCCTGTTTTTTCCGTTACCCAGAATCCCAGATACTTACCCAGCATTAAGCGCATCTGGGCA
>Ga0315277_10000046_pt1 | contig 174882 bp, 152 predicted proteins | sample YL17G05_15_MG_FD_203695 | JGI IMG/M metagenome (GOLD analysis project Ga0315277, IMG submission 203695) | Sediment microbial communities from Yellowstone Lake, YNP, Wyoming, USA - YL17G05_15 | ecosystem: Environmental > Aquatic > Freshwater > Lake > Sediment | place: USA: Wyoming | collected...
CTGCTGAACTTGCTCATGCCGCACAGACGGCGAATAGATGTTTCGGGAAAAGCCCGCTTCGAGCCCGGTACGGGGGAGCCTACGGGTTGGCGCCCCTTGACAGCAGCGCTTTCATAGATGTTGGGCGCGGGGGGCCGGGTTTGATCGGAATGGAGACAAGGCACCCGACGCCTATGGCAGATTGGTGCCGACGGGCGTTCGGTCTGTTGCATGTGGCGTACCGACAAGCTTGCCCCTGGCCTCCTCGAAGGTCATCCCGATCAGCTCGCGCAAAGGCGTACGGGCACGTTCGGATTGGATCGCTGCCCGCAGATCAGGGCTTCCGACTTGCCCGAGGAGATCCAAGTACGCCTCTAAACGGTCCACCAATTCCTTGGTGATGACAACCTGGTCGCCCTCGCCGTCGACTAGGGCGCGCAGGAGTGGATCGAATTGGAGGATGAGGACCTTACCTTCTTCCATAACCTCGGGGTAAGTCGAACCCAGTACGCACAGCTCTGGACTGTACTTCCAAAAGATGTCGATGTATCGGCGCCCTGCTTCCGTGGGGAGCAAGACCTCGTCGTGGACTCGCCAGTAGGTATCGATGACACCCCTGTAATCCAGAGCCCGGGCAGTAATGAAGATAGACCCGGCAAGAACGATCGCCAGTACGGCTGCAAGACCAAGAGTGGCGGGTCTGGTGAGGCCTTTTTTGACTGGGTGCATGGGATCTTGCCCCTTCGAATTCTAGCTTCCGCTGGCCAGGCCATCCGTAGCCTGAGGAATCGCCCAAGAGCCCTTTGTACAGAGGATCCCTACCAAGGTGCGCGGCTGCAGAGCCAAACGGCCTCGAACTGCCTGCCCCTGACGCGCATAGTCCCAATGTTCCTCGGCAGGCTGGAGGGGGCCGCACGCCGTAGAGGGCGCGAGAACCATTGTAGGAGAAACCATATGGCTGGCAAGTGAGTGTCACCCCTGCAGCGCGAGCTGCGTTGGCAGCTACAAGTGGTTAGCCGCCGGGGAGGGGCATCGGGCCAAACGTGTCGTCAATGCGCGGGCTGGCATCTGGAAGAGTCTAGAGACTCCGACGCTGAGCGCAGCGAGGCGGGTCGGCTGCCCGCGCTTGTTGGGCGGCGCCCAGCTACTTCACCTTCTTAGCCATGTGCTTGACCGATTGTCTGATCAATGCCTTCAACGTTGGCAAGTGAACATCCTCAAGGCGGTTGATGTACAAACAGGCCTTGCTGGCCTTATGCTTACCTAGTTTCCCGAGTAGTTCGCCGGAGCCCTCGAAACTGCGCATGATGTAAAGCGTCAGGTTCTGTTTGCGCGGCGAAAAGCCGATGATGGGCATATCCCCCTCGTGGCCACTGGCATACCTGTAATGGTAGGATCCGAAGCCCACTATGCTGCTGCCCCACATTTGGGGCTTGGCCTTGGTCACCTCTTGCATGAGAGCCAGTATCGCGAAGGCATCGCGGCGTTTGCGCTCATCGGGGATGCCATTGAGAAAGCCCTTGACGCTTTGGTTGTTGCGCTTGGTCTTTAGCTCGGCCATGGGTCGCTCCTTCTCAACGAACGCCGTGATGGGACCGTAACATGAGCCGAGAGGCTATCACAACCTGGCTCCAGGGTAAACGGCCATTCCCAGCCGCTCATGGCGCGGGCACCGAGCAGATGGGCCGCCGCTGTCGGCGGACTGCCATTTGTGTTCGGTCCATCTATCCCTAAGGGAGAGGTAAGGCGGACGGCAACCTCGCAGCGTCTATGCCAGCAGTAGGGAGGCGACCACTGAAAGGGCTGCATTCAGGGCGATTGCCGAGTAATAGAAGAGTCCTATGCTCCGCGGCTTCACCTCGCCATCCTGCTCGCCGACAACGAAGTCAAGCCAGCTTCGCTTCCACTCATGCGTTTTCCAGCGGTAGAGAAGATGAACAAGCAAGCTCAGGAGGAGAAAGGCTGCCAGGAATACTGCGGTTCGCTTGAGTCCGAAGAAGTACCAGTAGCCAAGCAGGAAACCCAAGAGGATGAAGACCTTGAGCAACTTGTACCATGCTGGCTGCAGGGTGTGCGACCCGACAAAACGCAGGTCCTTCTTGATCCCTTGTATCAGTCTGGTCATGGTCGGGTTTGGTTCTCCTCTCCCACAGATGCAGCGGCCGAGTCGCGCCGAGTTTGGAGCGGCGATGCCCGCGGGACTCGTTGACCGAGGGCTGAAGTCGCACTTCCTTGGCAGACACACGAGCGGAGGTCGTTCGGCAGGCCAACAGCCTCCCGGGCTCGCGGCCTGCCTGCCCCCTGACTAAGTAATCCAGAGCAGGCTGGAGCGGTAGGCCTGGGCGGGCGGCAAGTTCTTAGGCGCCACCGGGGCGGATCAGATTCATCGTGAAAGATCGCCGCCCGGAGTAAGCTTCCTCAACCTTGAAGCCCGCTTCCTCGGCCATGCGTCGGACCGCTCTCCGGCTCTGGTAGTGCGGGTCGGGAAGGACCTCTGTGATGGAAAGCAGGCCACCTGGCTTCAGGGCAGCATAGATCTCCCTCAGCGCGGCTACCCGATCGGGTATCTCTCCCAGCACGGTGACCATGATCGCTCGATCAAACTGCGCCGTGCCGAGCACTCCTTCTCCCAAGCCCCCATGCACTGTGCTAACGTTTGTTACTCCATGCTCGACAAGGCGCTCAGCAAGGCGCGCGAGCATCCCGGGCTGTATATCCAAGGCGACCACTTGCCCCTGTGGGCCGACGTGCTTCGCCAGCGGAATCGTCACTCGGCCAGGGCCGCACCCCGCATCAAGCACTCGCATTCCCCTGGCGACTCTTGCCCTCTCAATGATGACGGTGCTGCCAGCCACCCTCTCCATGGCGCGATTCTCTAAGAGCCAGATCAGCGAAGTAGGACACGGCAAGGAGAGCCGACGAGCGAGCACGCGCCAGCCGACAACGGTGACGACCAGGATGCCAAACGCACTGAGGCAGAGGATGGAGATGAGGGTCATGGCTCTCCGTATCATCTGAGGGTCGAAGGACCGCCGCGAGGAAGGCTGCCCGCCGTCGCGGGCAGGAAACCTATGATGATGTCAGGTAGATTGCTAAGCAGGTCACATTGTTGGGTTGGGGGGCGGCGCAGCGGGTGCGGCCTTGGATCCGACGAACTGGTACCACAAGTAGCCGCCCAATGTGCCCAGCCCTGCCATGATGACAATGTCAACCAGGCCGCCGCACAGCCCCCAGCCGAACGCGATTATGCGGGTGGTGTTCACATCTGCGGGCAGGTCAAAAGTCCTCCCTACAAACTGCGCTATCTGCGGAGCAAACAACGCATTGACCACACCCGCCAGAGCCTGGCCAAGGAACGCGCCCACGCCGGCGATTGCGCCGCCAATCACCCCACATTTGGCCCCGCCTCCGCCAGTAACAGGCTTGTCAAACACACCGGCCAGGTAACCGGCGACAACCCCCGCTATTGGCGAAATGCATAATAGACCGCAGAGCGGCGATATACCCGCGGACGTGGCAAACGCCAACACAAAGGCGACGATTCCAATGATCGTGCCAGCTTTCCACATAGTATTACCTCCAGAAGAACAGGTTCTTACTAGTGCTTGGCCTTAGCATTCAGCCTTCTACGCTTGGCTTAGGACTTGCTGACCAGGCAGAGCGCCAGATCACACGTTTGAACGTAGAATCCAACGCTAAGCTGTGGAGGAATTTCTCGCGCGGGGTCACAACCAATCGCATGATCTCGGCCTCGTTGCGGCAAATCATCGCGGCCACAGTCTGCATGCGTGTGTGCATGCTGGCGTCCGACTTGGCATCAGACGGACGTAACTCGCCAGCCGCACTCATCAGGCACACTCCGAGGCTTGCCTACGGGAAGCGCTGGCACACATCATCCTGGCGGTGTGTCTGCCCCCACTGCCAATGCTATTCCAGAGGCATGACACATAGCTCACTTCCTACTTGCCATCGGCAAATCAGGAATGCCGCAATAGGCATTCCTGGCTATCTCGATTCGGCAGGTAGGCCGTACGGTTTTGTGGCGCTGAGGTTCCCCTTTGCACTGTGGACGGCGGGGGCAGTCACTGCCCCTGACCACATCGATCGAGGCTTTCCCCCTTGCCAGGTATTGTATTCAGCAAGCTGCCCCACGCAAGCCGCGTGTCTGGATGTTCCGCGCGCATTGCGCCCATCCGCATTGCTGAGCGCGCCGCGCTATCCATCCACGCTGATCCGTTGTAGTATCGAATAGCCGTTGCCCCAGCCATCCCGCTCGTCACGCAAGATCCGCGGGTGGCTCATCGCTGCCTCGGCCACGAGGCGGCTTCCCCTGCGGAGGGAGCCATGATCTGCGCCAAGTGCCACCTCGAGCGGCCGACCGGCCGCGAGTACCGCTTCTTCTACGGCACCAAAGGCTCATCCACGACGTACAGAGACTTCGACAAGATGCAGAAGGTGACCTCCACGCCCTACAAGATCGCCGGCCAAGGCGCGGCGTGGATCTGCGATGTGTGCGTCCGCCGGCGCAAAGCGCTCTACATGACAGGCATGCTCCTGGTCGCAACACTGTTCGTCGTCGGCGCCGTCGGCTCTGCGCAGGAGCACAACACGGCCAACATCTTCGCGTGCAGCGGAATTGCCTTCTTCGCCGTGGCCGCGGCCGTCTTCCAGGTTCTCACTGGCCGCGAGGAGTTTGGTGAGAAAGTGGCGATCAGCGTGCAAAGGAAAGATCTCGCTGCCCAGGGTCACAACGCGTTTCTGACGCCGCGGCAAATGGAGAAGATGCGGCGCGACGCCCCGTAGTCCGGCGCGGTCCGCGAGCCACATCTGCCAACGCGCTCACAGTCGCCCGCGCGCGGCAACCCGTGCGCAGGCCGAGCGCACGCGGGCATGCATAAGGCGTGCTATGCCTTCTTCTAGATGGGCCGGCGAGGCGCCGGAGATTGCCTCGCGCGGGCAGCAAGACGTTGAGTTCGGTTAGAGGTGGAAGACCGGTTGAGGTACAAACGCGGCAGGGGCGCCTGTGGGCGCCCCTGCCTTTGTCCGTGCCAGCTTACGGCTGCGGGTTCACGCCCGGCAGCGGGAGGATGAAGGGGTTTGTGGTCGGCACGAGCATGGTGGTGATGGTCGGCGAGAGGCGGATGACGTACTGATAGGTGATAAGGTCCGGGTTGCCGGCCAGCGCCGCAGCGATGAGCTCTAGCGCCTGGGCCTCGGCCCGGGCGTTGATCAGCCGCGCCTCGGCTTCGCCCTTGGCGGCGATCACCACCGCGTCGGCCGAACCTTGCGCCGTCTGACGCGCCTGCTCGGCCTCCTGGTGCCTTTGCTCAACCACGAAGGCCGCCTGCTTGGCGAGCTGCTCGGCGATCTGCTTCTGTTCCACCGAGGCGGCGTACTCCTGCGAGAAGGTGATGTTGCGCAGGATGAACGTGTCCATCAGGATGCCGTTTTCGGCCAGTTTGGTACGCAAGGTTTCGGAAATGCGCGAGCTCATTTCCTCGCGCTTGGCCGAGACGATCGCATCCACCCCGTACTGCGAGACCACGTCGCGGATGATGCCGCGCGATTGAGGCCGGACCAATTCCTCGGCGTAGCGCCCTTGCCAGGCGATGTGCACGCTGATCACGCGCGCCGGGTCCACGGAATAGATGACCGAGGCATCGACGAAGATCTCCTGGCCATCGGCCGTGCGCGCTGCAACTGAATCGTCCCCGACGCGCTGGCCTTCGGTGGTCGCGATCGACATGGTGTAGGTCTGTTTGGAGATCGGGTAGCGGATGACGTACTCGGCAAAGGGCAGGATCCAGTGCAGCCCGGGCTCGAGCGCGGCCTGGCGCACGCCGCCCGCCTGGATTGCGGATATGACTACACCCCGCTCCTCGGGCTGGAGGAATACCAGCCCCGCGCTGACCGAGGTGGCCAACACTGCGATGAGCACGGCGGCCAGAATGATGATGCCGCCGTTGCGCAGCGCCTGGCCGCGCGCCGCGCGGGTGAGGGTCAGCACAAGCGCCGCGCCGGCGCCAAGCCAAGCGAGAACAGCAATGCCGGATAACAAACTGCCGATGTTCATGGTGTCTCCTCCTTAAGGCAATGGGCGAGTTCCCCCGCCGCGAGTGTCACTCGGTATACGGCGACCGGCCGTGCGGGTCGCGCCGCTCAGCGCGGCGCAACGGCCGCGGCGGCCGCCGGGACTACCGGATGATAGTGAATGTTCACGCGCATCACGAATTCGATGCGTTCGTACAGGCGATGCTCGACTTGCGAGGCGATGCGGTCGCCCTCGGCCACGCTCAGTGACCCGTCCACTCCGATCGTCAGGTTGAGCACGAGGTACGGCCCGAAGCGGTGAGTGGTGAGATCCTCCATCTGGCGCACGTCGGGCACCTCGGCCAGTGCGGCGCGCACCTCTTGCAACAGCGTCCCGCTGGGCGCCACATCCATGAGCTCGCCCGATGAGCCGCTCACGATTTGCACCCCCGTGCGGAAGATGACCAGCGAGACCAACGCTCCGGCCAACGGGTCGACCCACGGCAGGCCGGCGCGCCCGAGGAAGATGCCGACCGCCGCGGCCGAGGCGGCCAGGATGTCGTTGCGATGGTCGTAGGCCAGCGCTTCGACGGCCGGGTTGGCAACCTGCCGCCCAATGCGCTGGGTGAAAATGGTCAGACCGATCTTGAGCAGCACGGTGAACAGCGCGATGTAGAGCGCAATAGTGGCTGCCCCCGTGTACGTTGCCACGCCGGTCCATTGATCGAACACGCGGTTGACCGCATCCCAGAAGATGGCGATGCCGGTCACCATGACGAAGGCGCCCACCAGGAGGGCGGCGATGCTCTCGAGCTGGCGGTGCCCGAAAGGGTGCTCAGGATCGGCCGGCTTGTGCGAGAGGTTCATGAAGACGCTGACCACGATGTAGTAGGCCACGTCGGAGGTCGAATTGACCCCGTCGGCCAAGAGCGCCGGGCTGTGGCCCAGGATTCCGACCGTGGTCTTCAGCGCGGCCAGCAGGATATTCGCGCCCAACCCGATATTGACCGCGCTGCGGGTTCGCTTCTCGCGTGCAGTGCTATCCATCCTTACCTCGTGCTGCAACAGTTGTCGCGCCGGAGACTCCCGGCGCGCGAAGTGTAACGCGTGCCGCGGGCCAGCGGCTCAACCCGCGCCCTGGCGCTTTGTGCCGGCGAGACCGACGGCCGCCAGGACCGAACTGAGCGCGACGAGGTTCTTGTCGTGGTTGGCTCGATCCTGGGTGTGTGTCGAATAACTGTCGGCCACGGTGTCCTCGAACAGGGATGCCTCACGCCTCCAGACGGGCGAGCCGGAATGCGGAGCGCCCGCCACCGGCATCGCCATGAGCACAGGCTGCGGCGTCGGGGGCAGCGGGGAGGGCGTCTCGCTGGGGGTTGGGGTGGGCGTGGGTGTTTCGGTATCGGTGGGGATGGGCGTCTCGGTGGCTGTCGGGCTGGGTGTCCAGGTGGGCGTCGGCGTCTCGGTGGCGGTGGGCGTGGCGGTAGGCAGCGGGGTGGGCGTCGGCTTATGCAGCGTAATGTGCCGACGCACCTCGGCCTTTCCGTTGTCGTGAGTCGAGTACACGGTGAGGCGCAGGGTGAGTGTGCCGTCCGGCGCGTCCAGCGTGTTCCACTCGGCCAGGCGCTCGGTGGAGGTCACCGGCGATGAGGATTCGCTAATGCGCGTCCAATCCTCGGGGTCCGATCCCTGCCCGTACTCCAGCCGCCAGTGATCGAAGTCGCGCGTGGCGGTCGCTTTACCTTCGATGCGCAAAGAGCCGGCGCTGATCACCTGGCCCTCATCCGGCGAACTGAGGGCGAGAATCGGCCGTGGGCTGTCGGCCCGGCATTCCTCATCGGGGTAGAAGACCAACTCGTCTTCTTTGAAGCCGGCATCCTCCGCCCAGCGCCGACCCTTGTCGTCTTCGCGCAGCCACTTGCGCGCCCACGGGTCACTCACCGCCATGGTCAGCTTCTTTTCGAGGAAGTCGGAACAGGCCGCCGACCCGCGCAGGCCGGTATAGGTGTCGATCCACACTTCGCGCCACAGGTCCTGTTCCTTCGGCAGCGGCGGCTGGTCGGCGGCGAAATACTCGAAGCGCACGTCTTTGCAGTGCTCGCTCGGTACGGCGCCGGAGGTGGCGCACACTTCGCGCTGCACCACGCCCGCCGGCGGGACGAAACCGGAGGGCTGCCCGCCTTTGAGTTGCTGCATCGCGGCGTTCATAAACTCGGCCCAAATGGGCGCCGCGCCGGTCAGGCCGGTGGTGCCCTGCATCGCCGTATTGTCGGGGTTGCCCACCCACACGCCCACCGAAAGGTCGGGTGTGTAGCCCAGGGTCCAGTTGTCGCGGAAGTCGTTGGTCGTCCCGGTCTTGGCCGCCACCTGGAAGGGCAGGTTGAGCACCGAGCTCGCGCCGAACATCGGCGTGCGCGCCGCGTTGTCGGAAAGGATGGACGAGATAAGAAAGGCGTGTTCGGGTCGCACCACTTGCTCGCCGGCCGGGGCCTGGTATTCGTACACCAGGTGGCCGTCGTAGGTGAGGATGCGCGTGATGGCCACCGGAGGCACGCGCCGCCCGCCGTTGGCGAAAACGGCGAAGGCGGCCGTCATGTCGAGCGGGCTCACCTCGCCTCCGCCCAGGGTGAGGGCCAGGCCGAAGTCATCCCGGTTGAGCGACGTGACCCCCAGCCGCTTGGCGAATGCGATCAGCCCCTCTTCCAGCGGCGTGGCCGGGTCGTCATAGATGCGCACAAAATCGAGCGTCTTCACCGCCGGCACGTTGAACGAGTTGGCTAGCGCCGAGCGCACCGACTGCGGCCCGTGGAAGCGGTCATCATAGTTGACCGGCTTGTAGGGCGGGCGCGGGTCGCCCGGGTTGCCCGAGGGTGGGAACTCGGACGGCACGTCCCAGATGATGGTGGCCGGCGTCCAGCCCTTCTCAAACGCGGCCACGTAGGTCAGCGGCTTGATCGACGACCCGGGCTGGCGGGGACGAATGGCCATATTCACTTGGCCCGCCGGCCCCTGGTAGAAGTCCGGCGAGCCGACCATGGCCAGGATTTCGCCCGTGGCTGGGCGAATGGCGACCAGCGCACCGCCCGTGATCGAACGGTCGGCCAAGGCCTGCACCTGATTGCGCACGATCTCCTGCGCGGCGACCTGCAGGCGTGGATCGAGCGTGGTGTACACCTGGAAGCCGGCGCGGTAGATGACCTGCGGATCGTACTCCGCCTCCAGCAATTGGCGGACGTAACCCACCCAGTGCGGGAATTCCATCGGCACCGAGGGCGCGACGAATTCGAAGTTCTCCGTCTCGAGCGCGGCGGCGGTCGCATCCTCCGGCGTGATGCATAGCGGGGTGCTGGCCCCGCTGATCACGAAGCAGCCCATCTCCTGGCTGGCCTGCACCATCAGCACTAGAACCTGGCGTTGGCGTTCGAGCGTGGCCTCGCGATTGGCGTAGATGTCGTACACCGAAGGGGCCTGCGGCAGCCCGGCCAGGAACGAAGCCTGGGCCAGCGTCAACGACTGGGCCGAGGTGTGGAAATACGTTTGGGCCGCCGCTTCAATACCGTAGGAGAGGTTGCCGTAGTAGATCTCGTTGATATACAGCTCAAGGACGACGTCTTTCGAGTAGCGCCGGGTGAGTTCCACCGCCAGCAGGGCCTCGCGCACTTTGCGCATGTAACTGCGCTCCGTGCGTTCGTCGGAGGTAAAGAGCAGCAGGCGGGCGAGCTGCTGAGTGATGGTTGAGGCGCCGGAGGCGATGCCCCCCGCCTGGTAATTCTGTAGGAAAGCGCGCACGATGGCCCTCGGGTCGAACCCGGGGTGCGAGTAGTAGCTCTTGTCTTCGGTCGCCACGGTGGCAGCGATCAGATAAGGCGACATGCGGTTGAGCGGGACGTAGGTGCGCCGGCCCGCGTTCGGATCGAGAATCTCATACAGCGGATTGCCATCCCGGTCGTAGATGCGTGTGGTCTCGAATTGCGAGGCGCGCTCGGTCAGGTTCTCCACCGAGGGCAAGGTGGCGGCAATCTCGTAGTACTTGTACAGGCCGTAGGCGGCTGCCGCGAAGAGCAGCACAGTGCCGAAGAAGCCTGCGGCCAGGAGCCCGCGCACCAGGCAGCCGCCGCATCCGCGTCCGCGCGCGCGTGGCGGGCGAGGCGGGCGCAGCTTCTTCATCTTAATCGGGCGAATCGCGGCTGGCCGCAGCACAGCGGCCTTGGCCTCGGGAGTCGGCTCGATCAGTTCGGTCGGCGCGGAGGGAGAGGGTTGAGTGCTATCGGGCTCTTCGAGCTCGGGCCCGGCCGGCGCCTCAGCCTGCTCCGCCTCGGAATGGGGAACGTCCTGGGTGGTGCCGGAGGCAACCTCCGAGGTTGGGGCTTGCGCGGCCAGTCGCCGAAAGCGCTCGGCAGGGGATTCGCTCATGCGCTCACGTGGCCGGGCGGCTCTGAATGAGGACGGTCCAGCGCCCGCTCATCACAACATCATCTTTCTGATTGAAGACGCTGACCTGGATCTCCACCGCCCCGCCGCCAAGCCGCGCCAAGGGTTTGGTGGCGATCACCTCGAGCACGGCGTGGATCGTGTCGCCCAAGAAGACCGGCCGGCTGAATTTCCATTCGCCGATCTCGCGAAAGGCAATCACCGTTCCGGCCATGAAGCCCGTTTGGACCGCCAGGCCGGAGACCACCGCCATGCTGAGCATGCCGTGTGCCACGCGCTGCCCAAATGGCGTGCGGCGGGCGTACTCGGCGTCTGTGTGGATCTGATTGAAGTCACCCGAGAGCCCGGCAAATGCGGCGACGTCGGCTTCGCCGATGGTGCGCGCGGCCGTCGTGATCTTGTGCCCCACGGTGAATTCTTCGAAGTACAGCCCGCGGCGGGGTGTCGTGTCCATCATCGGAGGATCCCTTCGGCCCGCATGCGCCGTCTCTCACGCCGGGCAATTGCGAACGATTGTAGCACAGCGTCTCGCCGCTTCTGCCCCTGGGCGTCGCCATCCCGCGTGCCGTGAGCATGCGCCGGCTCGCTCACGGATGGTACAATCCCAATGCACCTCTCGCGCCGCGATCCTTTGGGAGGGCGGCGGGATGCGACCGGGTGATCTGATCGCAAACGATGACGGCGATCCTGACGCTCCGACCGGGCTGGGCGGCCGAGGCCTCCTCCTCGCTGCTGCCTCTCCTTCTGGCGCTGGCCCTTCTGCTCGGTGGGGCCAAGCTCGCCGGAGCATTGGCTGTGCGCCTGGGCCAACCTGCGGTGCTGGGCGAACTCCTGGCCGGTCTGGCCTTCGGCCCGAGCCTGCTCGACCTGCTTCACCAGCCCTTCCTCTTCGACCCCACTGGAATGACGGCCGCCACCCTGCAGCGATTGGGCGAGCTGGGCGTCATCTTCTTGATGTTTGGCGCGGGTTTGGAAACAGACCTGGCGGGCCTGCGTGCCAGCGGGCGCCCGGCACTATGGGCAGGCGTGCTGGGTGTGCTGACCCCGATCGCCTTCTCCGCACTGGCGCTCGCCCCGCTCATGGGCGAATGGAATACACCGCTGCTTCTGGGAATCGTCCTGGGTGCGACGAGCGTTTCAATCTCCGTGCAGACTCTGGTCGAGCTTCGCAAGCTGCGCACTCCCGAGGGCCTAGCGCTGTTGGGTGCCGCCGTGGTCGACGATGTCCTGGTCATCCTAGCCCTGGCGCTGTTCGCCGCGCTGTGGCAGGGATCCGGCGGCCTGGGGCTGGCCCTCTTGCGCATGGTGCTCACGCTGGCGGCTTCCATCATGCTAGGCTACTTCGTCCTGCCGTGGATCGCCGATCGTGCCAGCCGGCTGCCGATCAGCAAGAGCCTGCTCTCGATGGTGGTCGTGGTCGCGCTCTTCTTTGCCTGGAGCGCCGAGTATGTGGGCGGCGTCGCGGCGATTACCGGCGCCTTCATCGCCGGCGTGGGGGTTGGCCGCTCACACTGGCGCGACGAGATAGCGCGCGACCTGGAGGGGCTCAACTACGCGTTCTTCGTGCCGTTGTTCCTGGTGAGCGTGGGTCTGAGCGCCAACGTGCGCAACGTGTCCCCGGCCCATTGGGGGCTGGCCGCACTGCTGGTGGCCATCGCGGTCGTGTCGAAGGTCGTCGGCTCGGGGCTGGGGGCGCGGCTGGGCGGGTTCACCTCCCGCCAGAGTGTGCGCGTCGGGCTGGGCATGATCTCGCGCGGTGAAGTCGGGCTGATCGTTGCCGGCGCCGGGCAGAGCATGGGCTTGCTCGACCCCGATACCTTCACCCTGATCGCGCTCGTTGTCCTCGCCACCACGCTGGTCACGCCTCCCCTCCTGCGTTGGGCGATGAGCGAAAGGACGGATCATGGCCAAGCTGATCCTGCTGGTGCTGGATAACCCGGATCAGACCCTGGCAGTTCTCGAAACCTGGGCCCGGGCGGGCATCTCCGGGGCGACGATTCTGGAGAGCAGCGGACTGGGACGGCAGTTGGTCGGCCGCGACGATCTTCCGCTCTTCCCCTCGCTGCGCGCTGTGCTGCGCTCGCAGGAACGCATGCATCGTACTTTATTCAGCGTGGTGCCCGATGCGTTCGATGTGGCCGGTTTGGTCCGCGTCACTGAGGAGGTGACCGGGCCAATCGCCGATCCACACACAGGCATCTTCATCGTGCTGCCGGTTTTGGAAGTCTTCGGATTGCGCGAAGGCGGGACCTTGTTCGCCGAGTGAGGCAACCATGACCAAGATACCGTACCAAGAGCTGCTGCTGGCCTTCGTCCAGCCGGTCGATCGCGGTCCGACGCTAGATGCGCTGGAAGCGGGCGGCTTTGCGCCGTCGACGATGCAAGGCGGGGGCGGTTTCCTGGGGCGCGAGGTGGCGGTGATTGTGCTCGGCCTGGGCGCCGGCGACGAGCCGCGCGCCATCGAGATTCTGCGCCAATCCTGCTGCACCCGCACCGAATACATTGCCGTGCCGTACGAGGGGACGCACCTGCCGCTGGGCGCGCCCGTGCCGGTGGAAGTGCAGGGAGGCACGCTGCTCCTTCTGGATGTCGAACGCTGTGAGGTGTACCCATGAAACTGCTGCTGGCGATTGTGCGCGACTCCGATACCCAGGCAATGCTGCCGGACCTGCTCTCACACGAGTTTCGCGTGACCCGCATTGCCTCCACCGGCGGTTGGCTGCGTCAGGGCAACACCACCTTTCTCATTGGGGTCGACGACGATCAGGTGGAGCAAGCCATGGCGGTCATTGCCAAGAACAGCACGCCGCCACCCAACCCGGAGGCCGGGCACACCACCGTCTTCGTGCTCGGCAATGTACGCTACCAGCAGCTTTAGGAGCTAGCGGAAAAACTATCTCCCGCCTCTTTGAAAACCTCTCCCCTTCCCCGGCTTGACGCCCTCGCGTTGACACCCCAACTCGCCGGGGGGGTTGGGGGCCCGCCCTCGGAACGAGGGTGGGGGTTTGAAGGCGATGGTCCATTTTCAACGGCCTGTAGGGGTGGCCGATTCCGCCCGCCCGCAGGGTCTTCCTCGGTCGCAGACCAAGGCAGCATTCCAGTCGGTGTTCGGCAGTCCAAGGCCGGTTATGCTGCTGCCACGGACCGGCCGGGAGCTGGTGCACGACTTGGCACAGCGTTCGCTGGCGCTCCTTCATTAGTTGTCGTCCGAAGATATGGAATATCGTCGTGTGGGTAGCGGCCCGGCGCAATGCAACCCGGAGAGCGGGATGGCCAGCCCGTGCCTACTCGTCGTACAGCACGGTGGCTTCGCCGTAGAAGCGCACCGACTGGCTGACCGTCTTCTGGTGCAGCCATTCCTGCAATCTGAGGTTCTTCTCGTCGAGGCTGAACGCGGCCGATAGTTCCTCGAGCGGATAGTTCACCCGCAGTGCGCGCGGCGAAATCAGGTGGCGCGTGATACCCGCCGGCAAACGGCCCTGCCCACGCGCCAAGTTCATCACCTGGATTGGGCGGAAGTTGGGAAAAACCACCAGGGCGGCCGCGGTGGAAGAGAAATCTTCCAGGCCGCGCAGCTCGTCCTGCTGGGTGCGGAAGATCTTGCCGTGCGGCATGTAGACGTTGACTACCTCGCATAACGTTTCCGCCCACGCGTCGAGCTTGCCCGTTTCACCGAGCGCCGCCATGACCCCGCCTTCGGGCACGACGAGATAGCACACCAGCTGCTGTTCGGCCAGGTCGCGGCGGGCGTCCTCGCGCGACATCTCACGCAGGCTCACCCCGGGCAGCCCCTGCAGGCGCGTGAGCAGCGCCTGCGTCGAAAGGCTCACCACCAGGTGGTTCCAGACGCTGAGCTGCACGCCGTCGCCCTCGTAGTCCACGACCTGCGCCAGCAGGTGGGGGTACTCCATCAGGGTGAAGGCGCTCACCCGGTTGGCGCCGTCGAGCACCACGTAGTGGTTGTGGCCGTTGTCGAGCGGAGCGATGACCGGCGGATTCTTCAGGATGCCGTCGCGCCGTAAGGTCGTGACCAGTGGATGAGTGCGCCCGGGGTCGTGGTTCTCGTGCAAACGCAGCGAGTCGGTGGCGACGATGCGCAGGGTGGGTAGGCGTGTCATGCGCTTTTGGCTCGCAGGCGCCCATTTCACCTCGCAGGTCCCATAGGGCGGGGTGTGCGCCGACGAAAGTCCCTCTCGCTTTGAGTTGTTGTTGACGGCCGGCGCGCCGGGCTTGTGCGGCCGGCATGTGCGCCGCGCGTGCCAGCCGGAGGCCGGATGAAATCGAGCCGAAGTGTACCGCGAAAGAATTCGAATGCCCAGGGAACGTCCCGCGCCTCGCCGTTTTGACCAGGTCCAAGGGGTTTGGTAGAATGAAGTTGGCGTTGTACCCTTCGCCGAGGTGCGCATGCGTGCCATATCTGAGGGCGTTCGCAGGAACGCCCCGTCCATTCAGAAAGGGCTTGACGATGAAAGTGCTGCTGCTCAAGGACGTGTACAAGTTGGGACGGGCGGGCGAAGTCAAGAAAGTGGCCGACGGTTACGGCCGTAACTTCCTCTTGCCCCAGAATCTGGCTCTGCTGGCCACCGCCGGCGCGATCAAGCAAGCCGAGCGCATCCGCACCTCGGCCCTGGCCGCGCGCGCGCGCCTCAACACCGAAATGGGCGCGGTGGCCGAGCGCCTGACCGGCGTAACGCTGACCTTCGTTGCCCGCGCCGGCGAGACGGGCAAGCTGTTCGGTTCGGTGACCACCGGCGACATTGCCGGGGCCATTGAGCGCGAGACTGGCGTGCGCGTCGATCGGCGCAACATCGCCCATCAACCGCTGCGCGAGATCGGAACGCACAAAGTGCCTCTGCGCCTCACGGTGGATCTGATCCCAGAGATTACTGTGATCGTCAGCCGCGAAGGCGAGCAGGAAGGCGTGCCAGCACCCGCGCCGGCGTCGGCCTCCCCCGAACCTTCACCGCAAGGCGAAACAGACTAGCCCGCTCATCGGACCTGCCGCGCGGCGAACGGTCGCCCGCCTCTGTGCGCTTCCCTGGCGCTCGAGTGCTCGCAACCTAAAACGCGCGGCCGGTTCGATCGCGCATTCCCCCCATCGCCCATGTCCGAATCGCTCGGGACCCTGCTGCGCCAGAAGCGTGAGGCATTGGGCCTCACCCTCGAAGAAGTCGAGCGGCGCACCTATATCCGCCAGAAATTCCTGGCCGGCATCGAGGCCGACGATCACAGCCTGATCCCCTCGGTCGCCCAGGCGCGCGGATTCATCCGCAGCTACGCCGCCTTCCTTGGGCTGGATGCGGATGAAACAATTGCCCGCGTCGGCGGCACGCGGCCGCGGCCGCCTCAACCTCCGCCGTCATCGGCGCGCGTGGCACCCGAGGCCCGGCGCCCCATCGCCTCAAGAACCACTCTCTGGCGGCGCTTCATGCGGCTGGATGTCCTTCTCAGCACCGGGCTGAGCCTCATCGTGATCGGCCTGCTGGTTTGGGGGGCGGTGCAGTTGGCGCACTTCCTGGCCAACGAGAGTCCTGGCGCGGCGGCCACCGGAGCGTTCGTCGCGAGCTTCGCCCGGCCCACCTCGAGTGAGACGGCTGCCACCCCGGTGGCAGGTGAGGCCGGCGGCAAGTTGACCAGTGAACCGCTGCCCGTGGCCGCCGGCGAATTGGTGACCGCCGCCCCGACACCTCTGGGCGGCGTTTACACCAGCGTGAGGCTGCGCCTGGAAGCCGTGCACCGCAGCTACGTCAGAGTGATCGTTGACGGCAAACAGCAGTTTGCCGGACGCCTGCCGCCGGGCCAGCGCCTCGAGTTCGAGGGCACCCAGTCGGTCGCAGTCATTGCCGGTGATGGAGCGGCCATTCGCGTGATCTACAATGATGTTGATCAGGGCACGCAGGGCGGGGTGGGCGAGGCCGTCATCCGCGTGTGGACTCTGGCCGGAATGAAGACGCCCACACCCAGCGTCACTCCCACTGCCACCGCCACCGTTCCCCCCAGCGCCACCCCGCGCCTTACCGCCACCTCCACACCCGCGCCCAGCGCCACCCCGCCCGCGGGAGGCTAGATGGGTGCGCCCATGCGCTACCACGTTGTGACCCTCGGCTGCGCCAAGAACAGCGTCGACTCCGATTCCATGGCGGAGTTGCTCGAACAGGCTGGCTACCGGCACGCCGACCGCCCGTCGCGGGCGGATGTGGTCGTGGTCAACACGTGCGGTTTCATCGGGCCGGCGCGCGAGGAGTCCCTGCGCACCTTGCGCGACCTGGCGCGCACCAAACGCCGCGGCCAAAAGCTGATCGCCGCCGGCTGCCTCACCCAGCGCTACGCCGAGCAGGTGGCGCGCGACGTGCCGGGGCTGGATGGCATTCTCGGCACGCGCCGCTGGATGGACATCCTTGAGGTGGTACAGGGTCTGCGACCCTCCGCTCACCCGGCGCCGCTGTATCACTTGCCGCCCGAGGCCCAAACTGTCGGACGCGATGAGCGCGGTGTGTTGCGTGCCTCCATTCAGGTCGGCAGCGCCTATCTTAAGATCGCGGATGGATGCCGGCGGCCGTGCGCCTTCTGCGCGATCCCGCTCATCAAGGGCACGGCCGTCAGCCGGCCGATGGAAACGATCGTGGCCGAGGCGCGAACGTTGCGCGATCGCGGCGTGCGCGAGATCATCCTCATTGCCCAGGATACAACCGATTACGGGCACGACCTCGGGCTGCGCGACGGTCTGGCCCAGTTGCTCGAGGCCATTGTGGCAGCCGTGCCCGACGTGCCCTGGCTGCGTGTTATGTACGCGTACCCGGGTGCCATCACCGACCGCCTGATCGAGGTCATGGCTGGCCACCCGCACATTCTGCCGTATCTCGACCTGCCCTTGCAGCATGCCCACCCGGCCGTCTTGCGGCGCATGCGCCGCCCGGCCAACATGGAATGGGTGCATGCCACGGTTAACTCGATGCGCGCCGTGCTGCCGGATCTGGCCCTGCGCAGCACGTTCATCGTCGGCTATCCCGGCGAGAGCGAAGCCGAATTCGAGACGCTGCTCGATTTCCTGAGGGTCATGCGCTTTGACCGCGTCGGCTGCTTCACCTACTCGTTCGAGGCCGAGACGGAAAGTGGGCGCTTGACGGACGATGTGCCGAGCGAAGTCAAAGAAGAACGGCGTGGGCGCGTGATGGAATTGCAGCAGGGCATCTCATTGCAGCGCAACCAGGCTTGGGCGGGCCGGCGGTTGCCGGTGCTGATCGAGGGTTGGGGCGATAACCTGGCGGTCGGGCGGTCGTACCGCGACGCGCCGGAGGTCGACGGCATGGTGTTGGTCGAGGGTGCGCAGCCGCCTCTGGGCGAGATCGTGCCCGTGGACATCACCGGCGCATTGGTCTATGACTTAGTCGGCCGCCTGGCGCCGTCAGTCGCCGGTGGGTGAGGCTCCGAACGCAAAAGAAACCGGCCTCGCGCCAATGCGCGAGGCCGGTTTAACTCATAAAGCCAAGTTGCCGAACGGCTAGGGGGCTGTGTCCTCGGCGCTCGCAGTGGGTTCGGCAGGTTTGGCCGCCTCCACTTTGGGCAGGTCCACTTCGCGCCAGGTGCCGGGAATGACCTTGTTGAGATCCCGCAAGTGCTCGGCGACCACCTCGGAAGGGCACAATTCGATAAACAGCCACAACCCGCCCAGCACAACCGCCGTATCGTCGATTGGCCCGGGCAGGATGTCGGGAATGAAGACGTATACCACGGTGGCCACCGGCAGAAGTTTGAGAAGCGGATTCACCCGGCGGTCACGCATCAGGCGCCACACGAGTTTGACTTGCAGCGCCGTTTGGCGGAAGAAGCCTCGCGATGGGCCAGGCAAACGCGGAGACTCGCTATCAGACATACTCTCCCTTTCCACTGTGTGAGTCGGTCTGTGTCGGATTATAGCCTGTGTTGGCCGGCAAGCCACGCGAGGCATGATCCAATCCATATACGATTGGCAATCGCTGCCGTTGCACTCGCAGCGCTCCCCCGGCTCCACGCGGTAGCCAGGCAGCGCCGGCCGACGCCTGTGCGCGTGCAGCGGGGAGGCGGGCAGTCAAACCGCGGTATCTGGTACTTGAGTGTGCGGCCGTTTCCAACCGATTCATGCCACTAATCCAGATTTGTGACGCCGTGAACAACCGTTTCATACAAACTCACTTGACAAACCTACCATTTCGACCGCAATTATGATATATTGTCTCCCAAGGCAAGTAAACGCCCGAGCCTGAACGGAGTGCAGGTTCCCAGCGGTTGCGAGCACCCGCTTCGGGGTCGAGGCGAGGGCAGCTTTCGCTCCCACCAACCAGTTCACGAATTCATTCAAGGAGAGGCACATGCTCACGCGTAAGTCAGTTTCCTCAGTCATGGTGTTCGTGGTCTTAGCCGCAACCCTCGCCGCCTGCGGCCCCAAGGGCCCCACCGTGGTCGACGTCACGCTGACCGAATACAAGGTGGAGATGAGCAAGACCAGCATCCCGGCCGGAACGATCAAGTTCAACATCACCAATGACGGTTCGATCGTGCACGAGCTTGTTCTCGAACCGGGCGGGGCCGTGGATGATCCGCTGGAGAGCAACAACACGCCGTCCGAAGCGGAGGATATCCAGCCGGGGCAGACGGTCACCTTGGAGTGGACGATCGACACCCCGGGGCAGTATCAGTTGAGCTGCCATCTGCCAGGGCACTTCGAAAACGGGATGACGACGAGCTTCGAGGTCACAGCCAAGTAGCTGGCTCTCACACCATACCATGCACAAGGGGCATCCCGCGGGATGCCCCTTTGGATTCCAACGTGCGCACGCACGATGTTCAGGCTCAGCCCACCCTTGCCATCGCCTCGCGCATATGCATCAGCTGGTGGCCGTAGATCGCAACCAGCATCACTTCGAGCGACACCGGGCCCAGCGCCGGGTGCCGCCCGACGAGATCAAGTTGCTCCTCGCTCAGCGCGCGTGTGAACTCGATCGTCGCGGACCGCGCCTCGGCCAGGCTGGCCAGCACCTCCTGCGGCGCCATCCCCGCCAGACGCTGTTGTTCCTGCGCGTTGAAGCCGTCGTAGTCAAATCCCTCCGCCACGCCCGGCCCGCCCGCGGCTACATCTCGCGCCATCAGCAGCAAATGGACCTCCGCCGAATAGAAGTGCGCGGCCAGGTCACGCGCCGTCCACGGCGGCGGCCCGTCGTACACCGGCGCGCGCCACCCCTCGGCACTTAGCGAGCCGAACTTCTCCTGCGTCTTGAGCAATCCCTTTTCGAGGCGGGCGGTTATTTCGCTGACACGTGGGCCGGGCATGGGCTGCCTCCGCAATGTGGCGTGTCACAAGTCTAGCCCGGCCGCGGACGAAAGTCGAATCGCCTCCCCTCCCTGACGGGCTGGCCCGTTCGCCCCTTGTCCTATAATGAGAAAGTCCGGGCCGGCATGCGCCCAGCATGGCCTGGGGCGCCCGCCGACCCGCGCCGGCGGCGGGGAGGAGGTGCCTCGTGCGCATTGCCATCATCAGCGACAGCCACGATAACGTGTGGAAGCTCGACAGCGCCATGCCGCAGCTGGCCCAGGCGGATGTCATCCTCCACTGCGGCGACGTGTGTTCACCGTTCACCCTCCTGCGCCTGGCGCAGGGCGTGCAGGGCAAACCCATTCACCTAGTGTGGGGCAACAACGACGGCGATAAGCCGCTCTTGCTCGCGCGCGCGGCTCAGGCTGGCAATGTCACCATCCACGGCGACCTGGCCGAGCTCACCCTGGATGGGCTCAAGGTGGCGGTCAACCACTATCCGAATATCGCGCGGGCGCTTGCCGAAAGCGGGCGGTACGACCTGGTGTGCTACGGTCACGACCACACCGCACATGAGGAGCGAGTGGGGCGTACGCTGCTGCTCAACCCGGGCGAGGTGATGGGCTTGCACGGCCGCAGCACCCTGGCCCTCTTCGTCACGCGCAGCCAGAAGGTGGCCTGGGTGGATCTGGCCTGAGGCCTTAAACGACGAACGGCGCCGCACATGCGACGCCGCTCTGGGTGGCGCCCCTGCGGCGAATTGAACACCGGTCTCTGCCTCCGGAGGGCAACGCTCTATCCGCTGAGCTACAGGGGCGACGCGTGCGATTTTACCATGCACGCGGCTTTCATTCCGCGCGGTAGACGTGCAGCCGGACCCCGATGTATAATCCCATTCGCGCAGCGGTGAGGCCCCTACGGCCGGCCCGCGGCGACGCGAGTTCCTCGAGGTTTTCCTCGTCGCACGATGCGCCTCCAGATCGCTGGTGCATCGGGCCGGATGGCCTTTGGAATGAATTGGCGGGGCCGGGCCCCGCACCCCTAAGGAGAACGGGCATGTCTGGTCATTCAAAGTGGGCCACCATCAAGCGCAAGAAAGGTGCCGCGGATGCCAAGCGGGGCCAACTCTTCACGCGCCTGGCGCGCGAGATCGCCATGGCCGCGCGCGAGGGCGGCGATGTCGACGCCAATTTTAAACTGCGCCTGGCGATCGATAAGGCCCGCGCCAACAACATGCCCAAAGACAACATCGAGCGTGCGGTGCACCGCGGCACGGGTGAAGACCGTGAAGGCGGCGCGCTCGAGCAAATGACTTACGAAGTCTATGCGCCACACGGCATCGCCTTGCTGATCGATGTGGTGACGGATAACAAGAACCGCGCCGTGGCAGAGATTCGGCGCATTCTCACCCGCGCCGGGGGCAGCCTGGGCGAAGCCGGCTCGGTGGCCTGGCAATTCACGCGCAAGGCCTACTTCGAGGTGGCGGCCGAAGGCAAGGACTCCGATGCAATCTTCGAAATGGCCGTGGAAGCCGGAGCGGACGACGTCTCACTCGGCAGCGACATGATCGAAATCACTGCGCCGCTGGAGGCCTTCAAGTCCATCAGCGAACGCCTGCGCTCTGCCAAGATTGCCCCGGATGAGGCCACTCTGCGCATGGAGCCCCAACAACAGATCCCGCTGGGCGTCGATGACACCGTATCCGTGATGAAAGTCATCGAGGCTCTGGAAGAACTCGACGACGTGCATACCGTCTACTCGAATCTGCAGGTCAGTGACGAAGCGGTGGCCGCCATGGAGGCGGCCGCCTAGGCGGCCCTGCGCGCAGCGCGCTCCCTTCACACGATGCCAGTAGCCAGGCCGGCACGCGCCTTGGGGATCGACCCGGGAACGGCGACGACCGGCTTTGGGGTGGTCGAAACGACCGAGGCCGGCCCGCGCGCCATTGCCTACGGTGTTGTCCGCACACCCGCCGGGTGGGCCCTGGCGCGGCGAATGCAAAGCCTGCACGAACAACTGCGTGCCCTCATCGCTCTCCACGACCCGACCACCGCGGCCGTGGAGAAGCTTTTCTTCCAGAAGAACGTGCGGACGGCCATGGCGGTTGGCCAGGCGCGCGGCGTGGTTCTGCTGGCGCTCTCGGAATGCGGGTTGGCGGTCGGAGAGTACTCCCCGCTCGAGGTCAAACAGGCAGTCACTGGCTACGGTGCGGCCGGCAAACGGCAGGTCCAACTGATGGTCCGCACCATCCTGGCGCTCGACGACATCCCGCGCCCAGATGATGCCGCCGATGCTCTGGCTGTTGCCATCTGCCACCTGCAGTGCTCGCGCCTCAACGAACTGATGGAGGCCTCGTGATCGCATCCCTGCGTGGTCGAGTCGAACAGGTCGCGGAAAACGCCGTGGTGGTCGAGGTGGGCGGGGTAGGGCTGATGGTGGCTGTACCGGCGCCGCTGGCCGCCCGCCTGCAGCCGGGGCAGCCGGTGGCCCTGTTCACGCGTCTCATCGTGCGCGAAGATGCACTGGCGTTGTTTGGGTTCGAATCGCCCGATCAGCGGAGCTTCTTCGAACTGCTGCTCACCGTGAGCGGGGTGGGGCCCAAAGTGGCGCTCTCGCTGCTCTCGCACTTCTCACTCGAAACGCTGCACTTGGCCGTTGGCGCGAACCAGCCCGAACGTTTGGCGGGCATTCCCGGCGTGGGGCGTAAGACCGCCGAGAAGATTGTCTTCCATCTTAAGGACAAGGTGGCCGCCCGCGGGGAGGCCGGCCCGAGTGGGTGGGGCGAAAGCGATACTGATATCCTCGCGGCGCTCACCGCGCTCGGCTATACGTTGGTCGAGGCCCAGAGCGCGTTGCAGTCGCTGCCCCGCGATGCGCCGGCGGATCTTGAATCGCGCCTGCGCCTGGCACTGCAGTATTTCTCCCGTCGTTGATTGGATGTGCAGGCGCACTGGGCCCGCCCGCACGTGCCCGCCGTTCCCTCCTCGGCCCGCGCTCACTCAAACGTGGATGGCATGGATCGGCCGCAACTCCTCGGCGCGCCTTCGATGCACGGGCCAATTGCATAGATCAGTTGTGAAGACCTGGACAAAAGAAATCCTCTCAGTTATCATTCGGGCGGCGGGCACGCAACCCGATGCGCCGACCGCGCAGACGGCTCCTACGGCAAGTTCCTATTTCGTCTGCGTGCCTCGGGCGCGGGCGGGCACATGTCCCGCCCGGTTCGCGCAGATGGCCCAAGCACGGTTCGCCCCGCGGCTCACCACGGTGTGGAGGACGTAGCATGTCGGATCTGGCAAAGCGCATCGCGCAGGATTTGCAGGCGCAGATTGCTTCGTTTGAGGGCCCGCTCGTCGCCGAGGCCGTGGGCACCGTCCTCGAAGCCGGCGACGGCATCGCCCGTGTGCGCGGCCTGGCCGAGATCCGCTCGCAGGAACTGGTGCGCTTCGCCAACGGCTCCACCGGTATCGCCTTCAGCCTCGAGAAGGACTCGGTGGGTGTCATCGTTGTGGGCGAGTTCAGCGGTATCGGGGAGGGTATGGAGGTGCGTGGCACCGGGCGCATCGCCTCCGTGGCGGTGGGCGACGGCCTCGTCGGCCGGGTGATCAACGCGCTGGGCGAGCCAATCGACGGCAAGGGCCCGATCCTTTCTACCGACTTCCGCCCGATTGAGCGCATTGCCCATGGCGTGGTCGAGCGCCAGGACGTGGACAGCCCGGTCCAGACCGGGATCAAGGCCGTCGACTCAATGATCCCGATCGGGCGAGGCCAGCGCGAGTTGATCATCGGCGACCGGCAGACGGGCAAGACCGCCATCGCCGTCGACGCCATCATCAACCAGCGCGGCAAGGACTTGCTATGCATCTACGTCGCCATTGGCCAGAAGAAGTCCTCCGTGGCGCGCACGGTGGCCATCCTCGAACGTCACGGGGCGATGGACCACACGGTGGTGGTGGTCGCCGCCGCGGATGAGTCGGCCGCGCTGCAATACATCGCACCTTACGTCGGCTGCGCCATCGGCGAAGAATTCATGGAAGACGGGCGCGACGCGCTCATCGTCTACGACGATCTCTCCAAGCATGCCTGGGCCTACCGACAGGTGTCGCTGCTCTTGCGCCGGCCGCCGGGACGCGAAGCTTACCCCGGCGATGTGTTCTATCTGCACTCGCGTCTGCTGGAGCGCTCCGCGCGATTGGCCGACCGCTTCGTGATCGTTCCCTCTTCGTTCAAAGGCGAAGCCGCGGCCATCCATGCCGTGGATGGCGCGGTCTACGGCGGGCCGCGCGCGCGGCACGAGGCCAACGAGGCCATGAAGGCCATGCCCAATGGCGCCGCGCATCGCGCGGCCAAGGTGAAGGGCTCGGGCGGGTCGCTCACCGCGCTGCCCATCATCGAAACTTTGCTGGGCGACGTCTCGGCCTACGTCCCAACCAATGTAATTTCCATCACCGACGGGCAGATCTACCTCGAATCGAACCTGTTCTATACCGGCATCCGCCCGGCGGTTAACGTCGGCATTTCGGTCTCGCGCGTGGGCGGTTCGGCGCAGACGCGCGCGATGAAGCAGGTGGCCGGCATGCTGCGCCTGGACATGGCGCAGTTCCGCGATCTGGCGGCCTTCGCCCAATTCGGCTCGGACCTCGACAAGACCACCCAGCAGCAACTTAACCGCGGCCAGCACTTGCAGGAAATCCTCAAGCAGGCGCAGTACGTGCCGATGTCGCTCGGCCATCAGGTGGCCGTGATCTTCGCCGGTACCCGCGGTTTTGCCGACCAGGTGCCACTGGACCAGATGGCGACATGGGAAGACGGTTTGCACCGCTTCCTGGATGTCGCCTATGCCGACTTGACCGAGGTGATCGAGCGTGAAAGGGAAATCAGCCCGGCTACCGAGGCCCGCTTGAAGGAAGCATTGCAGGCCTACAACATCTCGTGGAAGCGGTAGGCTGGGCTACGCACAGCGGATGAGCTGAGATGCCCTCCCTTCGTGAGATGCGGCTGCGAATTCGCAGCGTCGGAAATATCGCCCAGGTCACGCGCGCACTGGAAGCGGTCAGCGCCAGCAAGGTGCGCCGCGCCCAGCAAGCCGCGCTGGCGACGCGCGCCTACGCAACCAAGGCGTGGAGCGTGCTGGAGAACTTGGCGGATCAGCCGGGCAGCGGTAGTCTGCATCGCCTGCTCGATCGCCGGCCGGAGGTGCGCCAGGTGCTGGTGGTTATGGTCAGCGGCGACCGCGGGTTGGCCGGTGCCTACAACGTCAACGTCGTGCGCGAAGTTCTGGCACGCTTCCGTTCGAGCCCCGTGCCGGTGCGCTACTTAATGGTGGGCCGCAAAGGGCGCGACATGATGCTGCGCCGCGGGGCGCAATTGGCGGCCGAGTTCAGCGGCCTGCCGGGGCTGCCCACCTTCGCCGATGTATCGGCCATCGGCCGGCTGGCGCTTGAGGATTTCGAGAAGGGCCAGGCCGACGAAGTCTACTTGGCCTACACACGCTTCATCTCTCTCGTCCGCCAAGAGGTCGTCGTGCGGCGCCTGCTGCCGTTGGCCGTGGAAGAAATGGGTGCGCACATGCAGACGATGGGCGCGCGCCCCAGCGGGCCGCGGCCGGTCTATATATTCGAACCGGGGCGGGCACAGCTGCTGGACGAAATCGTGCCGCGTTTCGCGGCCCTGCAGGTGTTCCAGGCCATCTTAGAGTCCCTGGCCAGCGAACACGCAGCGCGCATGGTGACGATGCGCAATGCGACCGAGAATGCGCACGAACTGACGGCAACACTGCAGCTCGACTACAACAAAGCGCGCCAGCAGAGTATCACCGGCGACCTGCTCGACATCGCCGGCGGCGCCGAGGCTCTGGCCGCCCGCCGCTAGGGCGCTGGCCGAGCCGAACCGTGCCGGCGCGCCCCGCCGTGGAGGACATGCGAATGGTGAATGCCAGCGGACGAATCGTTCAGGTGCAGGGAGGCGTAGTCGACGTGCAATTCCCTCCCGGGGAGTTGCCCGCGATCTACGATGCCCTCGAGGTTCCGCGCCAGGGCGCGGCGCCGCTCGTGCTCGAAGTGCAACGTCACCTGGGCGAGAACTTGGTGCGCACCGTGGCCATGGATTCCACCGACGGGCTGCAGCGCGGCGCGCCGGTCGCGGCCACCGGGTCGCCCATTCGTGTGCCCGTCGGGCCGGCCACGCTCGGACGGGTGTTCAACGTGCTCGGCCGGCCGGTGGACGGCAAGGGCGAGGTCGAGGCGCAGGCGACTTACCCCATTCACCGAAGCGCACCGCCCTTCTCCGAGCAATCCACGACGGCCCAGGTCTTCGAGACCGGGCTTAAGGTGATCGACCTCATCGCCCCCTTTACCCGCGGCGGCAAGACGGGCATCTTCGGCGGCGCGGGCGTGGGCAAGACGGTCATCATCATGGAACTCATCCGCTCCATTGCCACGGTGCACAAGGGCAACTCCGTGTTTGCCGGGGTCGGGGAGCGCACGCGCGAGGGGACTCAGCTCTACCGCGAGATGCTCGAGTCGGGCGTGATGAAAGACACGGTCATGGTCTTCGGCCAGATGAATGAGCCGGCTGGCGTGCGCCTGCGCGTCGGTCTGACCGGGCTGACTATGGCCGAGTACTTCCGCGATGAGGGGCGCGATGTGCTGCTCTTCATCGACAACATCTTCCGCTTCTCTATGTCGGGCTCGGAGGTTTCCGCGCTTCTGGGGCGCTTGCCCTCGGCGGTGGGCTATCAGCCCACCCTTGCCACAGAAATGGGTGAGCTGCAGGAACGCATCACCTCCACCAAGCGAGGCTCGATTACCTCGATGCAGGCAGTGTATGTGCCGGCCGACGATTACTCGGACCCGGCCCCGGTGGCCACCTTCACTCACCTGGATGCGACCGTGGCCCTCGAACGTTCGATCTCGGAGAAGGGCATCTTTCCGGCGGTGGACCCCTTAGCCTCCACCTCGCGCATCCTCGACCCCGGCATCGTCGGCCAGGAGCACTACCGCACCGCGCGCGAAGTGCAGCGCGTGCTGCAGCGCTACAAGGATTTGCAGGACCTGATCGCCATCCTGGGCGTGGATGAACTGAGCGAGCAGGATAAGCTGATCGTCTCGCGCGCGCGCAAGATCGAGCGCTTCTTCTCGCAGCCGATGTTCGTGGCCGAGCAGTTCACCGGGGTCAAGGGGGAATACGTGCCGCTGCGCGAGACCGTGCGCGGCTTCCGCGAGATACTGGATGGACAGCACGACGAACTGCCGGAGGCTGCCTTCCACATGGTGGGCCCGATCGAGGGCGCCGTGGATAAGGCCCGGCGCTTGCACGCCGCCTGAGGGCGGGCAGGATGACCGATGCTGTGTGAGATCGTCACCCAAGACCGTGGACTGTTCAGCGGCGAAGTCGATATGGTCCTGGCTCCGGGCAGTGAGGGCGAGCTGGGCATACTGCCGCATCACGCACCGCTGCTCACCACCCTGAGGTTGGGCGTGCTGCGCGTGCGGCAGGGCGGCCAGGAGCGGGCCTTTACCATCGCCGGCGGCGTGATGGAAGTGCGCCCGGACCGGGTCACGGTGCTGGCCGATTCGGGCGAGAACATCGACGAGATCGACGTGGCCCGCGCCGAGGCAGCCCGCGAACGGGCGCAACACGTGCTCGCCGAAGGACCGGCGGTCTCGAATTCGGAGATGCGTGAAGCCGAGGCCGCACTCCTGCGATCGAAGCTGCGCCTCGACGCCGTCCGCCGCTACCGGCGCGCCCGCCGTCCGGGCGCGGGCGAGGGCGACGGCCACGAGCCGTATTCCGGCTGACCCTCGACCATCAACCGAGCTTCACTGAGAATCGACAATGGCGCTACTCTACCGCGAATTGGGTATCGATCTGGGCACGGTCAACACGCTCATCGCCGAAGGCGGCGAGATTGTGTTGAGCGAACCGACCATGGCCGCGATCGATGTCGACGAGCAGAAAATCATAGCCCTCGGCCAGGAAGCCAAGGACATGTTCGGCCGCGTGCCGGAGGGCATTCAGGTGATGTACCCTCTGCGCGAGGGGGTCATTGCCGACTACGAGGTGACCGAGCGCATCCTGGCCTACTTCATCCAGAAGGTGTGCGGGCCGGTACGCTTGTTCAAGCCGCGGGCCATGGTCACCGTGCCTTACGGCGTGACCAGCGTGGAGGGGCGCGCGGCGCACGAAGCCACCTTCCGCGCAGGCAGCCGCGAGGTCTCTTTGGTGCAGCGTTCGTTGGCCGCGGCGGTCGGCGCGGGGTTGCCCATCGGCACCCCCTCCGGCAACATGGTGGTCTACCTGGGGGGCGGCGCCAGCGAGAGCGCGGTGATTTCGGTCAACGGCATCGTGGTGGCCAACACGGTACGCGTCGGCGGGCAGCGGCTGGATGAAGCCATTGCCACCTACGTGCGCCACAAGTATGGGCTGGTCATCGGCGAGACCACGGCCGAAGAGCTCAAGCTCAAGGTGGGCTCGGCCGTCCCGCTCGAAACTGAGTTCAGCCAGGAGGTCCAGGGCCGCGACCAGGTGAGCGGGTTGCCGCGCAAGGCGCGGGTTACCACGGCCGATATCGCTGAAGCCCTGGCCGACCCGATGGCCCAAATCGTGTCCGGTGTGCGCGCGACGCTCGAGCGCACGCCTCCCGAACTCACCTCGGATATCATCGATCGCGGGATGATGTTGTGCGGAGGCGGATCACTCCTGCGGGGAGTGGACCGCTATTTCACCCAGGTGACCGGCGTCCCCGCCTATTTGGCCGAAGAACCTGTGGCGTGCCTGGCCCTCGGCGCTGAGCGCGTGCTCAAGCAGGTGGAGTTGTTCCGGCGCTTCTTGCCGCCGTCGTGAGCGCGAGCCGCTAGCGCGGCCCCGGGGGTTCGAGGTAATACGTCATGCGCTGCAGGTGGACCGCCGGATCGATGTTTTGCACGTAAACCCCTCGCGGCACAATCAACGTGGTCGGTGCATAGTTGAGGATGGCCTGCACCCCGGCCTCGATCAGGTGCAGTGTGGCGGGTTGCGCCTGGGCCGCCGGGACGGCCAGCATGGCCACGCGGATGCCTTCCCGCCGCACGAGTTCCACAACGCGTGCTGAGTCGCTGATGACAAAACCCGCCAGGGTCTGACCGATCTTGGAGGGGTTGTTATCGAACACCATGCGAATGCGGAACCCGCGGTCGTGAAAGCCCTGGTAGTTGGCCAACGCCCGACCCAAGTCGCCGGCGCCGACCAGCACCACGTCCCACAACTGGCCGAGTTTGAGAATGCGCCGCAATTGCTCGATCAGAAACGAGACGTTGTAGCCCAGCCCCTGCTTGCCGAATTCGCCGAAGTGCGAGAGATCTTTGCGAATCTGGGCCGAGGTCAGCCCGAGGCGGGAAGCCAACTCTTGCGAGGAGGTAACCGATTTGCCTTCGGCGCTCATGGCGCTGAGCGCGCGGAGGTAGACCGGCAACCGGCCCACGACGATGTCGGGAATGGGTTTCGAGGCCATCGATACCTCCGCCGGCGGGAAGGGTTTACAATGAATTCGACTTTATCACAAAGAGTTGTGGAAGGCAACACGAGGTGCAGCGATGTTCCTCGATGAAGTGCACCTCACGGTGAAGGCCGGCAAGGGCGGCGATGGCATGATGCACTTCCATCGCGAGAAGTACGTGACCCGCGGCGGGCCCGATGGAGGCGACGGCGGCCCCGGGGGCGATGTGGTCCTGGCGGTCGATCCCAAGCTCAACACCCTTTCCTACTTCCATCATCAGCGATCCTTCCACGCAGAAGATGGGGCACGCGGCGGCACCAATAACCGCACCGGAAAATCCGGCGCAGACATGGTGCTCGGGGTACCGCGCGGCACGCTGGTGCGCGAAGCCGCCAGCGGCCAGCTGCTGGGCGACCTGACCGAGCCCGGCCAGCAGCTGCGCGTCGCTCGCGGCGGACGGGGCGGGCGGGGCAACCCGCATTTCGCCTCCTCCAGCAATCAGGCCCCCTACGTTGCCGAGAAGGGTGAGCCGGGCGAGGCGCGTGAGCTGGAGCTGGAGCTCAAGCTCATTGCCGACATCGGCCTGGTGGGCGTCCCTAACGCGGGTAAAAGCACCTTTCTCGCGGCGGCGACGGCCGCCCGGCCCAAGATTGCCGCCTACCCGTTCACCACCACCGAACCGAATCTGGGTGTGGCCACTCTCGACGACACGTCGCTGGTCTTGGCCGACATCCCTGGCCTGATCGAAGGGGCCCATCGCGGTGTGGGGCTGGGCTTTGCGTTCCTGCGGCACATTCAGCGCACACGTGTGCTGATCCATCTGCTCGACGGGTCCGGCGAAAGCCCAGTGGCCGACTTCTCCCAAATCAATTCCGAGCTGGCCCTCTTCGATCCACGGTTGAATTCCAAGCCGCAGGTCGTGGCGTTGAACAAGATGGATTTGCCCGAGGTGCAGGCGCGTTGGGAAGGGGTGCGCCGCGATCTGGCGCAGCGGGGTGTGGAGCTGATGCCGCTTTCGGCGGCGACCCACAAGGGCCTGCGCGAGGTGATGGCGCGAGCGGCGCAGCTGCTGCGCGACCTTCCACCGCCCGCCCCGAGCGAGGAGGAGCTGCCCGTCTACCGCGGGCCGCAGGACGCCGAGGAGTTCACCCTGGAACGGGAGGCGGACGGCGGATGGCGTGTGCACGGGAGGCGCATTGAACGTGCGGCGGCCATGACCTATTGGGAATTGGACGAGGCGGTCGAACGCTTCCAACGCATCCTGGCGGCCATGGGTATCTACGAGGCAATGAAGCAGGCGGGTGTCAAGCAGGGCGACCTTGTGCGCATCGGGGAGAATGAACTCGAATGGCACGACTAGGCGTGTTCGGCGGCAGTTTCGACCCGCCGCACTTGGGGCATTTGGCATTGGCTGAGGCGGCCCTGCGCGGGCTCGGTCTGAGCCGCGTGTTGTGGGTGCTCACGCCGGCACCGCCGCACAAGCAGGGCTGGAACATCTCACCGCTGGCCGTGCGCGAGCGCATGGTCGCGATCATGGTGGAGCAAAACTCTCAGTTCGTTTTCTCGCGCGTGGAAATGGAACGCCCGGGTCCGCATTTTATGGTGGATACCCTGATGGAGCTCGGGCGGCGTTGGCCAGGCGATGCGCTCATCTTGCTGCTGGGCGGGGATTCGCTGCGCGACCTGCCTTCGTGGGGTCGCCCGCAGCTTCTCATCGAGCAGTGCACGCTGGGAGTGATGCGCCGTCCGGGGGCCGAGCCCAGGTTGGCGGAATTGGAGAAGGCTCTCCCGGGCATTTCCCAGCGCACCGAATTCTTTGATGCGCCGCGCATGGATATCTCGTCGTCAGAGATACGCAGGCGGGTGCATGCCCGGGAATTGTACGATCACCTCGTGCTGCCTCCGGTGGCCGCCATCATCGCCCGGGAGGCACTCTACCTGGCCGATGCCGGCGGCGCCTCGCTCGGATAGCCCAACGCTTCGAGAATCTGTACCGACCCCACGACAAACAACGGGCACCTTGTCTCGAACAGGCCGGCCAATTTGGCCTGCCGGAGCCCGCCCGGCTGCGATAGGTCCACGCTGAGCAGCTCCTTACATCGCGTCGAGCCGAAGCGCTGGACGAATTCGGCGACGAACTCTTGGCCCGCGGCGTAGGCGCGGTCCTTCTGCGAGGTATCGCGCGGGCGGGTCATGCCGTGCCGTAGGCCGACGACCATCAACGCCCCGCTCACCGAGCCGCACGTCTCGCCCATGCGGGCCATACCGCCGCCCAGCGTTCCGGCGGCGCGCAGCGCCAACTCCTGATCTATGCCCATCTCGCGCGAATGTCGCGAACACGGCTTGGGCGCATGAAAAGTCGTCGCGCATGGCCGCACGGGCTGCCTCGGCTCGAGTCATTGAGGGTTTCCTTCTCAGCACCAGGGGGTGTGCGGCGAGCGGCGCCCCCGGCCGGTCCGCGTTCACAGCGGCGGTAGGGCGAGCTTCTCGATCTTGCGGCCGATCTCGCGCCACTGAATGCGGCTCAGGCCGAGCTTCTCGCGCAACCGGTCGGGGTCCATGCCGGACTGGCGGTCGCGAATGGCGCAGGTCCAGCGGCACATGTCGAATGAGAGATGCTTGGCCAACCCGGCTTGCAGGCCGATATCTTCGAGCACATATTCGAGTTGGCGCGGAGACCACGGGAAGAGGCGGTCGGCGAGGTGGTACTGCCCCACGTATTCGCGGTACAGGCCGACCCACTTCGGTTCGAGGGCGATCTTGCGTTCCTTGAAGCGCATACGCGGCTGGGTATAGCGCACGAACAGGAAGGGCGATTCGGGCGTGCTCACATCCACATGGCTCAACTTGAGACCCAGGCATTCGCCCTTCTTGATGCCGGTCTTGAGCAGCATCTCGAGCAGCACGGCCGGACGTGCATCGGGCTTCCCGCCACTGCGGCCAGCATGCATATCGCGCGCCGAACGGCGCGCCGCCTCCACCTCGCCCGGGCTGAGCACTTCCGGCAGCGGGCTGATCACCGTCTTCTGCACAAGCGGTGCCGCAGGATCCTCCGGCCACAACCCCTTTTGATGCATATAGCGAAAGAAGGCCTTGAGTGAGGTGATTCGCCGCGAGTACGTCTTGGGGCTGCACGGGACACCGCGCGCCGAGCGCATCCACTCCAGGAAGGCGATCAGATCGCTCGTGCCAATCTCCCCCAGTGCGCGGCCGGCGCCTACGTAACTCGCCAGCAGGTTGAGGTCGGCGGTGAAAGCCTTGACCGTGTTCTCGGCCAAGCCCTCGTCTCCGAGGTGTCTCTTCCACACATGCAGGGCTGTCATAAGCGAAGAGCGCGGACTTACGGGCCCGCTCTCGGCCGTGGACGAACCCGGTGAGGTGCTGGAGGGATGCATCATGGCCGTGGCGAACTTGCGCTCACTCTCGTACGTGCGGCGGGTGGGGCTGCTAGCCGCTGTGCGGCCCGGTCGAGAGTACGCGGCAGCGGCTCATCCGAGAAAGGCAGGCATTGCGTCTAAGGGTACAGCGCTTCCTGCAGCAGGCTGCGGATCGCATCTGGGATCGGCAATTGGACGTCGGCGCCGCCGGGCGTGATCCAGCCGTAACACTGAGTAGGGCTGACGATTCGATAGCGCCGCACATTGTCGGGCCGCACGCTGGTAGCCATGGTCACGAAGGGAGCCAGATCCTGGAAGGAAAGGTCCATGTCGACGAATTGGCGGAGCTGGTCGAAGAAGCCCGGCATGTTGGCCAGCGCGTTCAGGCTGAGCAGCCGGTTGGCGAAGCCCAGGATCACTTCCTGCTGCCGGCGCTCGCGGTCGAAGTCACTTGTCGAGTATCGCGAGCGAACGTACCACAGCGCCGTGGCGCCGTCCATGTGCACCACCCCCGGGTAGACGGTGACCACGCCAAACCCCTTGCGCTTATCGGTGAGCGTCTGGCCTACGGGCACGTCGATGCCGCCGAGCGAATCGACCAGCCCGGTGAAACCGCTGAAGTTCACCCGCACCCAGTAATCCACCCGCAGGCCAAAGTTGTACATCATCGTGTCTTTGAACAGACCGAAACTCCCGCCCTCGTAGCCCAGCGTGTAGCCGATGGGGAAGGCCACGTTGATGCGCTGCATGGTGTAAGCGGGTATGTAGACATAAAGATCGCGGGGGAACGAGATGAGCGTGGCCGTTCCGCGCGAGCGGTTGAGCGAAAGGATCATGATCGTGTCGGTGCGATACGAGCTTTCGTACGACCGCATGTCGCTGCCCAGCAAGGCAATGTTCAGCACCTCGTCGCCTAACTCGAAGGGTTGGGCGGGGCTGGGGATGGCAGTCGGTGCAGGATAGATCGGCCCGGCGTAGGGCGACCAGGGCGGCACGCCGGCATAGGGGGTGGGCGGCACGAGCGGCTCGCCGACGCCGGGTGTTTCCTGCAGAAAGGGCGCCAATTGAGTTGCCAGCGAAGGCATAAAGGGCGTAGGTGTGCTTGAGGCGGGCAGGAATGGCGTGGGTGAACCCGAGTTGCCGGGGTTACCCCCGAAAAACATGGAGGCTCCGTTGCCCAACAACATGCAGCTCAGGCTGAGGGCACTGGCCATACCGAATGCGGCGGCGATGAGGGGGCGTCGTCCAGCAGACATTCGCCTTCCTTAACCAACTGAAGATGTGCCCTGCGCGCGCAGGGCCATCGTAAGGACGATTATACGCCCGCAGAAGTTCCAGGCGGCGATTCGCGGGGCGAGGAGGGGTCGTGGAAGTCCAGCGCACTCCGCACGGCTCAGGTGTACACCCCGCTTTGAGGTGCGGCCAGAGGCACTTCGATGGAGAAGGTGCTGCCCTGACCGGCCTGGCTTTCGACCCAGATTCGGCCGCCGACCGATTGGGCCAACTGGTGGGCAACTGCCATGCCGATGCCCTTTTCGCCCAGGCCAGCCAGCGGAGCGCCTGTGCCGCGGGCGATCGAATCGAACACCATCGGGTAGTCGTCCGGGGCGATGCCAGCCCCACCGTCGTCGACAGAGACGAGCAGGGCTGAGGGCGGTCCGCCCTCGGGCATGCGCAGATGCGCGCGCACTCCCACCTCGCTCTGGGGCGGCGTGGCCAGCACCGCATTGCGCACCAGGTGATACAGCAATTGGCGCACGCAAGCTCGGTCGGCCTCGGCGTCGAAGGTCGTCTCGGGCAATTCGAGGTGGATGCTCAGCTCGCGTTCGCGAATCAATTCGCTGGAGGCTGTCAGGGCCGCATCGACCTCTTCGGCGACCTCCAGCGGGCCCCAATCGACCGGGGCTTCGGAACGGGCGAACGCGGCCAGGTTTTCGAGATCCTGCGCCAAAGCTTCGGCCTGATAAGCTCTATCACGCAGGTGCTCAAGAGGCTGGCGCTGCATCGAGCCCAGTAACGCCGCGCCCTGACCGGCCACAAGTTCGGAGTCGCTGCGTACCGAAAGGACAGCCTTGAGGAGTTCGCGGGCGAGGGAGAGGACCACCTGTTCGCCGAGGAGCCCGCCGCGGGCCGGGGGCAGCGCACCCGCTGGCTCATCCCAACCCACGCCCTGACGCTCCAGTTCCTTTTCGGCACGGTCAAGGGCCATCCGCAGTCGCTGGACCTCTTCGCTCTGTTCGGCCATGAACTCGTGCAGGACTTCACCCGAAGGGGAAGGGACGGGCTGACCCGCCAGGCTGGCTCGCAGTGAAGCGATCACCTCGTCCCGATTGAGCAGCACTTGAGAGAGGCCTTCTTCCAGGCGAGAGACTTCGGCCTCCATCTCCTTAAGGCTTTCCGGCTGCGTCCGCTGGGTAAGCTGCACCTCCAGCGAGTCGGCACGCCGGCGTTCGGCTTGCAGGTCCTCTTGCGCCTGGCGCAGGCGGAAGCCGAGGTCGGAGTTATCCTCGCGCAAATTGGCCAACTCGGCATCCGACATCAGCGCCCGCGCTCGCGGCGGCTCGCGCGGCTCCTCGGGCAGCAACTGCGCGGGGGCCAGGTCGGTGACGAGCGGCGCGGCGAAGGCGCCCAATGTGCGCTGATCCTCGCTGCTCCATTCGCGGCCGCTGTAGGGTGATAGAACGAGCAAGGCCGTGCTGGCATTTGTGCCGGCGGCCAACGGCATCAGCATCGCCGGGCCGGGTTGGGGCAATCCCACCGCCTCGGCCACACGCTTGTAGTCGGCCGGCAAGTCGGCCGCAGAATAGGTGTGGACACCCTCTTGAGCGAGTTGGGCGATGATGCGTCCACTCTGGTCGCCCGGCAGGTATGCGCCGAGGAGGGGCTGCGAGCGCACGAGATCGTATCCGGCGGTGATAAGTAGACCGGCCCCATCTTCCGCACGCGCAAGGGTCAGCGCTACATCCGCATTGAGTGTGCGCGCGGCCCAAAAAGCAAGGTCCTCCGCCATCGAACGAGCCGCCGTGGGCGGGCCGGCCTCGCCCGGGGTGCCTGAGGGCACAGGTTCGTCGCTGACCGCAGGCATGACCGGCACCGCTGCGGCATGTGCCGGGCGGCTGGCCAGCACCGCGATCCACACAACGAACAGCGGATAAACGATCACCTCCGCCGCTCGCAGCAGCGTGGCGAAATCCTCATCCGGTCGGCGCAGCACGCCTTGCACCACCGCGCCGGCGAGAAGCAGGCCCATGGTCGCCAGGGCCATCCCGCGCAGCGCGGGGCGGCGCACGAACAGGAGGGCCGTGCCGATCACCGCCGTCAGCGCGAGGCTTGCATCCCACAGGGGGGCGAGCAAGGTTGTGTTGAATCGCAGATCCGGGATCTGGAGAGCCGTGGAGTAGAGCAGCACGCTGGAGGCCAGAGCGAGCACAAGCGCCAGCCCGGCCGTTGTGAAAGCGATCAGCGCAGCCAGCCGCCCACTCGATTGGAGCAGCAGCCACACGAGGAGCACGGCCGAGATGAGACTCGTGGCGCGATCGGCATTGCCGAGCGCCGTTCGGGCAAATGCACCGCCGTCCCACGCGGCCCACACCGCGAGCAGCGCGAGCACGACGCGCAGGGCGACCATCACGCCCAGGCCGAGCGCGAGACGCGTCCATGGCTCGCGCCCCAGGTGTGCCCGCCATGTCGCCGCCAAGAGCAGGCCCAGAACCAGCGCGAGGAGGAGAACCAGGTTGGCCGGTGGCAGGCTGAGGGCGTCGAGGATACCGGGGGATGTGCTCAAGGAGCGGCCCTTTCTGTGAGCACGGAGTCAGTGGCCCGACTATCTTATCATGGGCAGGCGCGCGAGCGCCCACAGCCCCTCAAAGGATGCGTTGCGCACGCGTGCATCCGGGTCGGCCAGACTGCGCTTGAGGACTCGCATGCGCTCGGGAAAGGCAGCCTGCCGCCAGGCTTCGGCCGCGGCCAGACGCTCGCGCGGATTGCCCTCGGCCAGAGCGCGCTCGAGCACCCCCATTGCGCCGGCCCCGCTGGGCACGCCGGTTCCGCGGGAGGCGGCGAACGCGACCAGCCAGGGCAAGTCCGCAGCGTCCGCAGGTTTGGCCGGCGGCGGACCTTCGGGAGTGGCTTCCAGCGCTGTGGCGGCTGCGGTTCGTACCACCCATTCCTTATCGTCGCGCGAAACCTTGCGCAGCACGTCCACCACCCACGGCTCGTTGATCTGCGCCAGGCCGCCGATCGAGGTGCGGCGCACCAGGGCGTCCGAGTCGGTGGCCGCCTCGCGCAGAATCGGGTATCCCTCCTCGCGGTCGAAAGACAAGCCGAAGCTCGCCGCGCGGCGAGCGTCCTCCTCGCCGGTGAGCAACGTGCGGCCGAGCGCCTCGGCCGCCTCCTTGCGCCCCATGCGCCCCAGTCCCATGCCAGCCGCCCAGCACACCTCACGATTGGCCGAACCAAGCAGATCATCCAGCCCGGCGATGGCGCCGCCGTCGCGCAGCGCGCCGAGCCCGAGGGCCCCCAGCACTTGTCCCTCGCCGTCATCCGCCGCCTCGAGCATCTGACGGAACAAAACCAGGATGCCCGGGTCGAGCGAGGCGACCAGTGCGCATGCACAACGAGCGCGTAAAGGGCCGGGCCAGCGTTCATTGCGCACCACACCCGCCAGACGCCGCAAGACGTCCGATCTCCATTCGGCCTCGCCCGCATTGCGCAGCCACGCGGCGCATTCCAGCAACGCGTTGGCTTCGCGCACCCAGGGCACGAGGCGCAACGTGGTGTCGGCTCCGCTCGAGGTGGGCAGGCTGTCGGAGGATGTCGTCAGGCGGTCGCGAATGAGAGGCCCAAGATCCAGCACATCGCCGGCGAGCGAGAGCGCCACCTCAGTGAAGGCGGTGCTGGGCAGAGCGAGCAGCGCCTCGGCCGAGCCGACCCGCGCGCTGCGTGCCAGGTGGTGCGCCGCCAGGCGGCCCGCGATGGCCGGATGCGCAAAGGCCAGGCGGCCCGCCACTGTGGCGCGCCAAATGCCGCGGGCGACCAACTCCGCCGACACCGCGCCGATGTCCACCGCCGGGCGGGTCTCGATCCCCGTGGCGGACGACAGGGCGCGTTCGCCATCGGAGCGGCTGAGCACGGCTACCCCGGCGGCGACCATCGTCCCCGCCAATTGCATCAGGCCGGGGACCCAGGCCGGTTCGCACTGGCGGCGCACCAGCGCGTCCAGATCGCTGGCCGACGTCTTGCCCAGCGCATCGCCTGCGCAGGCCGACCATAAGCGCAGCGTGATCTCGAGCGGCGAAGTCAGCGCAGCCGGAACGGACAACCACCCACGCAAGATGTCGGCCGATGGCCAATCGGCGGAGGCAGAAGCACCGGCGATATGTTTCTTCCAGCGCTCGACCCACCGGCCGACGAAGGCTTCGTGTTTGAGGTCGGCCCAGGGCGCGATGGCGGCGCAGGTGAAGCCCATCATCTCCCACAGCGGGAGGCCGCGGAAGCCGTCGGCGACGATGATCCGCAGTCGAGGCGATACGCGCAGCAGTTCGCCCAGCCACTCGCGCACGCGCAGGGCGTGCGCGTCGGAGAGCTCGTCGAAACCATCCAGTAAGAGCCAGGGGGCTTCGCCGTGCAGCCCGCGCTGCACGAAGGCCGGCAGCCCGGGGAGCGTGCGGCGCGAACAGTGGGGGCGCATGGCTTGCACCAGGACATCGACGGTGGGCGTCTTGCCTGGCGCCGGTTCCAGGTCCGCCGCATGTGCCAGCAACAAGGCAGCCGGCAGGTCCTTGCGCTCGATGAATGCGGCCAACTTTCCGGCGCGCGCCCCGAGGACGACTGCGGCCAGGGCCACCGTGCGCCCGCTGCCCGGCCGCCCGCACAAGACCACATGCTGGCGGCCGCGGACGATTACCTCCAGCGGCTCCTGGGGCCAGCCGTAAAGGGCGTCAAGCTGCGGCCAATCCGGCGTGAAGGGCAAGCCCTGCGGCATGTCGCTCTCGGCCTCTTGCAATGGGTCCGACCGAACCGGTGCACGCAGAAACGTCGGCGGAACGACGATTTCGTCGAGCAAGAAGAGCGGGCCTGCCAGGTGGCAGGTCTGGGCCCATCGGATGAGATCGCGCGAATAGGATTGCGCCGTCCCGGTCGCCAAGATCTCGCGCCACGCGGACCATTGCGCGCGCAGCGCGCTGATCGTGCGGAACAGCGCTGCCCGCCGGCTCACGACGAGCGCCGTGAGCAAGGCGCCCAGGGCCGCGCCGGCTGTGAAGGAGGTCGCGTCGAAATGCCAGCGCGTTCCGAAAAGACCCATGGGCTACCCCGTGTAGAGAATGCGGCCGCAATTGCCGCACATAACGATCTCTTCACCGGTGCGGGCGGCATCGATGCGTGCCTGGGAGGGGGCGACGCCGCAGCGGCCGCAGGTCGTTCCATCCAGGCGTGCTACGGCTGTTCCGCGCCGTGTGCGGCGCAAAGTGTCGTAGGTCGCTTGATCCTCCGGTGTGATGAGAGCCACGGCCGCTTCACGCTGGGCCTGCAAGCGTTCGACCGTCGCTGCCAGCCCGGCCCGCTCTTGGTGCAGCTCGCCTTCTTGTTGGCCGCGATCCGCCTCGACGACCTCCAAGTCGGCGCGCGCGGTGGCCTCGCCCCTTTCCGCCTCGTCTTGCGCGACCATTTCCTGCAGTTGGCGATCTTCAAGCACGCCCAGGAAGCGCTTGAGCGATGCCGCTTCATTCTCGAGGTCTTTGAGTTCCTTTGGGCTGTGAACTTCGCCGCTGTACAACCGCCGTTCCGTCTCACGGAATTTGCTCTGCTGCGAGCCGACCTCACCTTCTGCTTTGATCAGCGCGCGGCGGGCATCTTGCAATGCCGCCCGCGCCGTGCTTTCTCGCTGGCGGGCGGCATCCACTTCGGGCGAGACGGCCAGCAGGGCTTCGATCTCGGCCAGACGCGTCCGCGCCCCATCGAGGTCGTGGTCGAGCACCTGTAGGCGGAAAAGATTCGAGACGCGACTCATGAACACGGATTATAGGGAATTCCCCCCCAGCGTCAACTCAGGGAATGCGGCGTGCGCGATAAGAATTGCCCAAGAATTCTGTAGATGTAATTGGGGTGAGAGGCGATGTTAGAATCGAGGGATGCACATCGATCACGGAGTCAGCGAGAAGGGAGTCCGGCGCGACTTCCGTTTGGGAGTGATCAACGGCGCCCTCTTCGGGCTGGCCGAAACGCTGACGGATCCGGCGTTAGTGCTGGTGGCCTTTGTGGTGGCACTGGGAGGTTCGCCGCTGCTGGTCGGGCTGGCGGCGCCGATTCGCAACGCCGGATGGTATTTGCCTCAACTCCTGATTTCGGGTCGGACGCAATCGGCACCGCGCACACTGCCGATCTACGCTCGAGTCGCCGTCTTGCGCCTGGCGGGGTGGGGGGTGATCGCGGTGGCGCCGCTCTTGTTGGGGCGGCTTTCGCCCGGCGCGGTGTTGGCCGTCTTCCTGGTGGCCTTCCTTGTGGCGGAGAGCGCGGCAGGCGTGGCTGGGCTGCCCTTCCTGGAAGTCGTATCCAAAGTCATTCCTCCCGGGCGGCGAGGCGAGTTCTTTGGCTGGAGGTTGACCCTGGCCGGCGCGGCGGGCATAGTTGCCGGGTGGCTGGTGCATGTATTGCTGCGCGAGGGCGGGGCGGTCGGTCTGCCGCTCAACTTTGGCGCCCTTTTCTTCCTGGCCTTCCTGGCATACGTTACGGCGATGACCGTTTTCTTCTCGGTCGGCGAGCCGGCCAAAGCTCACACGGTGCGCGGCATCGCGCTGAGCGAGCAGCTGCGTTCGGCGCGCGGGCTGTGGGCGCAGGATTCCAACCTGCGGCGTTTCCTGTATATGCGGCTGGCACTCATTGTCACCGGCGCGGCGGTCCCCTTTTACACGCTGTACGCCCAACGCGAACTCGGCCTGCCGGTCGAGGAAATCGGCGTATATCTCACCGTCTACACCGGCACGTCGCTCGTGGCCAACCTGGCCATCGGCCGGCTGAGCCGGCGACTGGGCGACCGCCGCATCATGCGCCTGTCGGGCTGGGCCAGCCTGGCCATGTCGCTGGTGGTTATCGCGCTGGGTCTCTTTGCGGCGCGGGCTGGAGCCCGCTGGTTGAATGCGGGCATGATCGTTGTTTACGCGCTGCTCGGCATGCGCGAAGCCGGTATCGGCATTGCCGGGATGAGCATGCTGCTCGAGCTGGCCGGCGAAAAGCGGCGGTCGCTGTATCTCGGTCTGGCCAATTCGGTGATGGGCCTGGGTCTCTTGGCCTCGGCCGCAAGCGGGGTGCTCGTCGAGCTGGCCGGCTCGCTGGCGTTGTTTGTTGTGGCCGCACTAGCCAGCGTCGGCGCACTATGGTTCGTCGAGGGGATTCACGATCCGGCGGTCCAAGACGCAGCCTGATCGATGTTTGGCTCGACCTCATTGACCCAGGCTTGAGCAGGGGGGTACAATCCGCGGAATTCTCGCTGAGAGGGCCGGCGGGCGCGCGACCACAGGCGCCCACTTCTCCACGGTCTCTCCTCTACCGGCGGGAGCAACACGGATGACATGGAAGGAAGGATATGCATGAAGCGCCGCCAACTCTGGACGCGTCTCGCACTGCTGACACCCATTGCTATCAGCCTGGCGTGCAATCTGCCGGAATTCATCGCGCCGATCGGCACCCCTGGCTCGGCGACCGAGACACCCGGGCAGGATGCCACGCTCATCCCTGTCGGCCCAACGTCGGCCGCGGGCACTGAGACCGCGCCCGGCAATACGCCCGAGGCCACGCTCGTGCCAACGGCCGAATCGCCCACCGAGTCGCCTCTGGCGCCGATTGTCTACCCAGTGGGGCCCGACAACTTCTCTGTGGACATCAACCCGCTGACCGGGTTGCGCGTGGCCGACCAGGCACTGCTCGAGCGCCGGCCGCTGGCCATCAAGGTCTCGAATTTCCCGCGCAGTGCCCGGCCCCAGGCAGGGCTCTCGCAGGCCGACCTGATTTTCGAGTACTACACCGAGTCCGGCAATACCCGCTTTATGGCAATGTACTACGGGCAGGAAGCGAGCAAAGTGGGCCCCATCCGCTCGGCGCGCGTAGAGGATACGCGCATCGTCCCGCTCTACAACGCCATCCTGGTCCACGTTCAGGCCTACCAGGATGTGTGGGATCAGATGTACTCCTCCGGGGTGGACTTCATCAACGAATTCCCCGCCTCGTGCCCGGCAATCTGCCGCGACGCGAACGAGAAGATCAAAGAGAACTCCGCCTTCGGTAACACGGTGGAACTGACGAAGTATGCAGGCATCGTCCGCCTTCTGCGCGGGCGCCCCAACCTGAATGGTATGGTGTTCGACTCGGCCACTCCCGCCGGGGGAGGTGATGCGGCCTCGTTGTGGGTGCGTTTCTCGGCGGCCGCCCTGGCGGAGTGGCGCTACGACGCGGTTTCCGATTCCTACTTGCGGTTCTCGGAGAGCGAGTCCGGCGCGATGGTGGCGCTCAACGACCGCGTGACCGGACAACAGCTTTCGGTTGCCAACGCGGTCATCCTGTTCGTGCCTTTCAATCGCTACGTGGGCAAGACCACCACCGCCGAAATGTGGGATCTCATCATGAGCGGTGAGGGGAAGGCCGTCTTCTTCCGAGACGGCCAAGTGTTCGAGGGCACCTGGAAACGGGTCTCGGCCAGCCAACCGCTCCAATTGCTTGGGCCGTCGGGCTCGTTGTTCGCCCTCCAGCCAGGCAGCACATGGATCGGCGTTATCGGCAAGAATTCGGGCGTGACGCGAGATGCCAAGCAATGGCAATTCCGCATGGCATGGCCATGATCGATGGCTTGGAAGGATCCTGAGGCGGACGGTGGCTCAATGACAGCTCATCAGGAGAGAAGTCGCGACGAGCGGCCGCACGGTTCTGCGGCCGCTCGTCGCCCGCACAAGATGCGCTGGCCATTGCGGGCGACAGGCGTTGTGGTGCTGGCTGCCACTCTCGGGTGTCAGGGCCTGACGCTGAGCCTTGCGCCCGCACCTGAAGCGCCGACTTCGACGGTGGCGCCTGGGCTCGTAGCGACGACCTCACCCGTTCCCGGCCCGGATGTCCCTCTTGCGGCATCTCCCACGGGATCTGGCCCAGGGGCAACGGTCGAACCGACCGCCGCCGAAGGCACGCTGCCCCTCGCCACGAGCGCTGCGCCGTCGATCAACCCACTCACCGGCCTGCCGGTGGCGGACGCCAGCCTGATCCAGCGCCGCCCGATCGGCATCAAGGTCTCGAACTATCCCCGCACCGCTAGGCCGCAGGCCGGCCTTTCATTTGCTGACTTGCTTTTTGAGTTCTATCAGGAAGCGGGCGACACACGCTTCCATGCCATCTTTCTGAGCAACGATGTCGAGAAGGTCGGGCCGATTCGTTCCGGGCGCAAAGTGGATTCGAACTTGCAGCAGCTCTACCAGTCGCTGCTGATCTTTAACGCCGCCGATTACCGCGTGTGGGAATACTTCCACGAAACGCCTTCGAAGGAGTACATCATCCCCGAGGGCCCCGCCCCGTGCCCGGCCCTGTGCCGCGATTCGTCGCAAGCGCAGGTCAATAGCCTGTATGCCAACACGGCGGCCTTGCGCAAGGCCGCGGATGCTCTGAAGATCCCGAATATCGCGCCGGATCTGAGCGGCATGACTTTCGATGCCGCGCCGCCAACAGCCGGCGCCCCGGCCACCGATGTGCTGGTGCGCTTCTATACCGACAACGCGCGCGCCGAGTGGCGCTACGACCCGGCCACGCAGAAGTACTCTCGCTGGTCGGAGACCTCCAGCGGGGGCATGGCACCCCTCAAGGATCGCCTGACCGGCCAGCAATTGACCGTGTCGAATTTGGCGGTGGTCTTCGTCCCTTTCTATCGCCCACAGCGAGTCGAGATCTACGACGTGATGTTGTATGGCACCGGGCGGGCGGTGCTCTTTCGCGACGGCGTGGCAACCGAGGGCGGCTGGCTGGTGGCCAACCCGGACACCCCGCTGCAGTTCATTAGTTCATCCGGCCCGTATGCCTTCCACCCCGGCGTGACCTGGATCGCATTGATCGGTGAGAATTCCACCTTCAGCCAGTCGGATGGCAATTGGCGATTCGAGTTCGACTTCCCTTAGAGTGGGATGCCTCACCTTGCCGAATCATTCTCCCTAGGAGGCGGTGCGATGGCCACTTCACGGACGCTTACCGGGCGAGGCCTCGTGCTCCTGGCGCTCGGTGCGGTGCTGATCGGTTGCACGCAGCCACTGGGACTGCTGCCCGGCGGACAGGGTATCGCACTGGATGAAGCGAGCGTAACTTCGGCCGAAGCACCAGCTTCTGAACCGCCAACCTTTACGCCTTCCCTCGCGCCCGAGCTGCCCCAGGCGACCCCCACCGCAACGGAAGTCCCGACAGCCACCGCCACGCCGACTCCTGCACCGCTGGGGCCAACCTTTGCGCGGGCGATCGACCCCTTGACCGGGCTTGCGGTCGATGACCCTGCACTGCTCGAACGGCGGCCGATGGGCATCAAGGTTTCGAATTTCCCGCGCAGCTTGCGCCCGCACACGGGGCTCTCTCTTGCCGACCTGGTATTCGAGTACTACACCGAGGAAGGCATGACCCGCTTCCTGGCGTTCTACCTCGGGCACGACGCCCCGAAGGTCGGCCCGATGCGCTCGGTGCGCCTGGTGGATGGCCAGCTGGTGAAGATGTACAACGGCATTCTGGGTTTCGTCGGCGGCGACCCGTTCGTGCTTGGCCGCGTGATCGGGATGATTGGCTCGTCGCGAGCGTTCAGCCAGTCGCCCTCCACCTGCCCGGCCATCTGCCGGGAGGGCAACGGCAATGTCAACAGCGTTTTCGCGGATACGGCGGAGCTGACCGGCCTGGCCAAATCGCAGGGGGCGCAAGACCTGAACGGCATGGTCTTCTCAAATGAACCGCCGCCCGGGGGCGTGCCCGGGACTCGTCTGCACGTCCAATTCTCATACGGGGCCCGCGCCGAGTGGCGCTGGAATCGCGATCTTGGCGCTTATCAGCGTTGGTCCGAAGATCTGGTGAACGGTCAGATCGTGATGGAGCCGCTGACCGACCGCCTCACTGAAGAGCAGATTCGATCCCCCAACGTGGTCGTGGCCTACGCCTGGTATGCACGCGGATCGGGCAACGAGAAGTACAACATCGAGTTCGTGTATCGCAAGCGGGGTCGAGCCCAGGTGTTCCGCGACGGGAGGATGTACGAAGGTTTCTGGCTGGCCGAGGACTCAACCAGCCCGCTGCAGTTCATCGACAGCGCGGGTAACCCCCTGCCGCTTACGCCGGGGGCGACGTGGATCGAGGTGGTGGGGGAGAATTCGACGCCCACCGAGACAGCGCCGGGCGAGTGGAACGTGCGCTTCCGCTTCCCGTAGAAGCCCACGGAGAAAGGGCGACCGGCCGTCGCCCCCTCTCCGCCACACTCCTCCCCGTCCAAGCCGGCCATTCGGCGGAGAGGGGCAGGGGGTGAGGAGGACAGTTCTCCCGCAACCTTCCGGACAATCGTGAGTCGCAAGGCCGATCACCTGAATCCACCGGGGCAGCCAAAGCTGCCCCGGTTTTCGTCACATCCGATATCAGGGGCGAGGCAGATGCTTTCTCAGGCTCTCCAGAATCCGTGGCGCACAGGGCGCACGTCTTGAACCGTGACGAAGGCGTTGGGATCACTTTGGGCCACCAACCCATGCACGCGATCGATATCTCTGCGCAGCACGCTGGCGTTGAGCACGGCTACCGTGCCGTCCTTCCCGCGGCCGGCCATCTCGGTCACCGCGTAACCGTGGGCACGCAGCGCCTCAGCGATGGCTGCGCCGCGGGTGGACGAAATAATGCGCAGGTGGCCGTGACCGATGGCTAGGCGCTCCTCCAGCAGCATGCCGACCACGACCCCGGTGGCAAACCCCCCGGCGTAGCCCACAATGTTCCATACATTCTTCAGGTTGGAAAGCACTGTGGTGATGGCCACGACGAAGATGGCGGACTGCAGGAAGCCCATCACCCAGGCCAGCCCCTTGCGTCCGCGCACGACCAGCAAGAAGCGCAGCGTGTCGAGGGCCATATCGATGACCCTCAGGGAGAAGATGAATAGAGCGCTCAACCAGGGCGCAAGTGTGCTTAGATCCGGCATGAGGCCTCCTACGAGGGGCTTGACGAGGAAACAGGAAGGGGCTCCGCACCGCCCGCCATCTGCATTGCGGGCAGATACAGCTCGCGCAGGTAATCCTTCAGCATGCGCTGCGTGCTGAAGTGCGGGGCCAGCGTGCGGATGGACTCTTTGATACGCGCCACCCATTCTCCGGGCACGTTGTCGGCCGAGCGCTTGTAGTAGAGCGGGACGATCTCATTCTCGAGAAGGTCGTACAACGCCGCAGCCTCAGCCGCCGGCGGCGCCTCGGGCGCGGTCAGGCCGTCCTCGCCAATGGCCCATCCGTTGCGTCCGTTGTAGCCCTCGCGCCACCAGCCATCCAGCACCGAGAGGTTCAGGCCGCCGTTGAGTGCCGCCTTTTGCCCGGAGGTGCCCGAGGCCTCCTGCCGCGGAAGGGGTGTGTTCAGCCAGACATCGACGCCTTGTACCAGGTAGCGTGCCAGGTTCAAGTCGTAGTCCTCGAGGAAGACCAGCCGGCCGCCGCATTCTGCGCGCTTGGCCAGCCGATACACCTCCTGCAGCAGGCGCTTGGCCGGCTCATCGGCCGGGTGCGCCTTGCCGGCGAAGATTATTTGAACCGGCGTGTTGGGGCGGTTCAGCAAACGCAGCAAACGGTCGAAGTCCGATAGGATCAGGTTGGCGCGCTTGTAGGTGGCAAAACGCCGGGCAAAGCCGATGGTGAGCGCATAAGGGTCGAGCAGCGCACCGGCCGCCAGGGCTTGCACCGGATGCACGCGATCGCTGAGCCACAAACGCCGCGTGCGCTCACGGATGTAGGCAACCAGCTTGCGCTTGAGATGCTTGCGCACCGCCCACAGTTCAGAGTCCGGGATGCGGCGCACCGCTTCCCACACGAGCGGGTCGTCGACGCGCTCGCGCCAGCCCTCCGGCAGGTGACGGTCGAAAAGTGCGCCCATCTGGCGCGCGAGCCAAGTGGCGCTGTGGATTCCATTGGTGATGTGCGTGATGGGCACCTGGCTCTCGTCGCGGTCGGGCCACAGCGCGTGCCACATGCGGCGCGCAACGTGGCCGTGGAGTTCCGAGACGGCATTCGCTCGGCTCGAGAGACGCAGCGCGAGGACCGGCATTGAGAAGCTCTCGCCCCAGGCCTGCCGGTTGCGTCCCTGGTCGAGGAAGGAGTCACGCTCCAGCCCAAGCTCGCCCCAGTAGCTTGAGAAAAACTTCTCCACTACCCATAGCGGGAATTCATCGTTGCCCGCCGGCACCGGCGTATGCGTGGTGAACAGGGTCGTCTCGCGCACGCGCTGGCTGGCCTCGGCGAAGGTGCGCCCGGCGGCCACATACTCGCGCGCGCGCTCGAGCAGCGCGAACGCCGAATGACCTTCGTTCAGGTGCCAGGCGGTGGGGTTGTAGCCCAGCGCGCGCAGGGCGCGCACGCCGCCGATGCCGAGCACGATTTCTTGCGAGAGACGCTGCTCCAATTCACTGGTATACAGGCGCGAGGTCAATTCGCGATCGGCCTCGGTGTTCCCCTCGACATTACTATCGAGCAGATAGAGCGAGATGCGGCCCAGGCGCACCTGCCACAAACGGGCCGCAACGTCGCGCCCCGGCAGGTGAACAGAAACGGTCAGGGGGCTGGCATCCCGCCCGGTCACCGGCCACACGGGCAGGTTGTTGAAATCGATCAGCTCGTACAACGCTTCTTGCCAGCCGTCTTCGCTGATGCGCTGGCGGAAGTAACCGCGCGTGTAGAGGAAGCCCAGCCCGACCATCGGCAGACCCAGGTCGCTGGCCTGCTTGAGATGATCGCCCGACAGAACTCCGAGGCCGCCGGCGTAAATAGGCAACGACTCGTGCAGGCCGTACTCGCTGGAGAAGTACGCAATCGGGCGGTGCACCAGGTCCGCATGCTCGCCGGCGAACCAGGTCTGCCCCGCCGCCAGATAAGAGTCAAAGGTGGCTACTACCTGGTCGTACGGCTCGAGGAAGGAACGCTCGTTGGCTACTGCGTTGAGCAGAGGGCGCTTGACGTTACGCAAGAAGTTGACCGGGTTGTGTCCGGCCACCTCCCACAAAGATTCGTCGATGCGCCGGAACAGCCGCTGGGCGGATGGATTCCACGTCCACCACAAGTTGTAGGCCAGCTCGCCAAGCCGATCAATGCGCCGGGGCAGGGTCCCCAAGCCGGCCGGCACGGCGTGTCCATCGCGGGCATCGGGCTGCATCCGTTTCTCCTGATTCCAGGCTAATCGGCCAACTATAACATACCCATCTGTCGCCCTCGCGAACCGGATGCGGCGTGCGGACGCGGGTAAGGCGCGCGCAGTCAATGACCGCATGTGAAAGTGGGTGCGTAAGGCGTGAAGAGTCAGCAGGAAGAGGAGGCGACGGAGCTAGAACTCTGCGCCCAGGACGCGCGACCCGGTGGGCGCGAGGCTGCCGCCGGCGGGTTCGACGGTGACGCCGATGCCGCGATAGGCGGACATGGGTGACTCGGCTCGGAAGATAATCGACGTGTACGGCGCGGCGCGCGATACCGTAAACAAGCCGCCGCTGGTGCGCGTGCCGTCCGGGGCGATCATCCAGACCTGGTAGGCCTGCGCGGCTTCGAGCGCCGGTAGCCCCCAGGCGATGAGCACGCCCAGGTGTTGATCCGCATCGATGACAACGGTGCCGCCCGCGTTCTCGCCGACCACGGGCAGGCTGCGGGCGCCAGGGTAGGCTACCAGTGCGAGCGCGGTCTGATTGATTTGCAGCTGCTCGCCCAGGTTGTTCATCTGTCGCTGAAGGCCGATCACCTGTGTGAACAGCCCCGTGCTCACGCCAAGCGCGAGCACCAAACCGGCCAGGGCGCCCGCCATGGAGAAGGAGATCCGGCGGGGCGAGGCGGCCAGGCGGCGTTCCTCGGCCAGTTCGGCCAACAGCTTGGCGCGCACCCGTGGGGGCGGTACGCGCTCGGCCACGGCGTGCAGCAATCCTTCGCCGACCGCCTGATAGGACTGCGCTTCGTGCTGGCAGGATGGGCAGACGGCCAGATGCGCCTCGAGCGCGGCGGCCTGATCGGCCGTCAGCGCGCCCAGCGCATGCGCTCCCATCGATTCACGTGCGGCTTGATGCGAAAAGGCTTTCACGCAGTTGACTCATGGGCGGAGTAGCGCCCGCCACCACGAGATACGCCGGGAGGCGGGCATTTGGATTTGATGGCGGGCGAGGCTCCGTTCGGGTCTGGTTGTCACGCCGTTAGCACATTCCGGCTGTGCCGCCACGGCCGCATCCACAGGGCGCTGGCCATCCGGCGCCGCAACCGCGCTCCTTGCGGGAAGGTTTGCGGCCTTTGCCCGCACACCGACGGGGGCGCGGCGGCCGCGGTCTTAGACAGGTCTTGACTCTTGTCGGTGCTTTTGAGCTGCAAAGGCAGCGAGGCTGTAACCCTTGGGGCGCTTCGCTAGTCGGAGGCCATCCATTCCTTTCGCAGCTGGGCCATGCCGAGGCGAATGCGGGTCTTGACCGTGCCGATCGGCCAGCCCAGAACCTTGGAAATGTCGCTGTGGCTCAGGCCGCGGAAGAAGGCAAGCTCGATCGGTTGGCGCTGGGTTTCGGGGAGCGCGCCTACGACCAGGTGTAACGCGCGCCAGCGCGCTTCGTCACCCTGGCTGGATTGGTCCGGTAGGACGGCCCATGTCTCATCGGGGTCGGTCTCATCGTTCAGAGGCGGCCGGCGCTGCTCGGCACGCAGGCGGTCGATAGCGGTGCGCCGGGCGATGGTCAGCAGCCAGGTGGAGACCGCTCCACGGGCGGGAAGGTAGCGGTCCGCGTGCGCCCAGAGCTTGAGGAAGACGTCTTGCGTCACTTCCTCAGCCGCCATCGCCTCGCCCAGTACGCGCGTGGCCAGCCCGAGCACCTTCCCGGCGTAGCGGTCGTACAGGTGCAGCAAGGCGCGCTGGTCCCGGGCGACGAGGCCCGCGATCAATTGCTGATCGGTTGCTTCCGACAAGATATGCCCCCGATTGAATTGCCTGCCATTATATCCAGCGTCTGACTCGGCGGGCGAATCGTGTGGCGCGCCCGTTTTCGGGCGCGCCACGCATTTCATCCTTGGGGGGACTGGTCCCATCCGGCCGGGCCCGGGGCGAACTCGAGCCCGGCCTGGCCGCGATCAATGTGCACAACATCGCCTTTATGAGACTGGCCCTGCAACAGGCGCATCGCGAGCGGTTTGGCGGCCACTTCGCGGGTGAGTTCGTCCACGAGCGCCATGGGTGCAACGCCCACCTGCGAGAGGATTTGCGGGACGAGGCCCTCGGGTTGGCCCACCAGGACCAGCAGCATGTGCTCGGGCTCGATGGCCGGATGATGATGTTCGATGGCTTCCTGCTGTGCGTCGCGCAGCGCTTGTTGGATGCGTTGGGCAAACCGTTTGAAGATTATGAGTTCTCCCCGACCGACGGGAGGCCATACCTCGAGAAGGGGGACTGGAGGCGGCCCGGATCGCCGGCCAGTGGTTCAGGGGTAACCCGACTCCAGACAGAGCAGATTAGGTTCGCATCAGTGCCGTATTTGAGAAGTGTCGGCTCACGTGTCGTCGACGAGCACCATCACACGGTACGTCTCAGCAAAGGCCAGGCCGCGCTCCTTGCCGTCTTCGGCCGCCCACTGGCGCATGCGCCGGTCGATGTCGGACTCGCCCACCTGGCTCTTGTGCTCCTTGAGGGCCGCGATCTTCAGGTCGATCGACTCGGCGATATCGATCCAGGTATCCGGCTTCTCGACCCCGTGCAGGAACAGCTTGCGAACGTTGTGCGGCTCGAACCCCTCCTCGAGCAGTTCGGGGAAGATCAGGCGTGTGCCGGCGGAGGGGAAGACCGCATCGCACGCGGCCTGGGCGGCTGCGCGGTGGTCGGGATGATTGACGTAGCTGTTGCCGTAAAAGTGGGCGGTGGGGTCGCCGCACAGCACGACCTCCGGTTGCACTTCACGGATGACGCGGGTCAACGCGCGCCGCAGGCCAAGATTGGCCACCAGTTCGCCGTCCGGATAGTGCAGGAAGATCGTTCGCTTCACGCCCAGCACTCGGCATGCGGCCAGTTGCTCGGCTTCGCGCAGCCGGGCCAGGGCCGGCCGCGAGTCCGCGCGCAGGTGGGGGTCATTGCTTCCGGCGTCGCCGCTGGTGATCACCACCGAAACGATTTCGCTCCCGGCGCGCGCCCACTTGCCCAGCGTGCCGGCGATGGTGAATTCCTGGTCGTCCGGGTGGGCATGGATAGCCATGGCCCGGCGCGGGGCCGGCGGTTCACGCGCCGGATCCACCTTGCGCACGGCCATCTCGGGGATGGAGGCGTCGCTGATGTGGGCTACGTCATTGCTCATGGAGTCCCTCGCGGAGAGGCGATGCTGGCCATTCTACTCCACGCGTCGCCTGCCGCGCAAAAAACCAGCGGGCGGAGGGGTCTGGCGAGGCCGGCCGGCACGCAGTGGCCTTCGCCCAGTTCGATGGCGGTGCGGGGGGCAGGCTGGGCGGTTTCCCCGCAGCGAGCCGCACGGCTAGGCGGCGATGCGATAGCGGATAAGTGCCCGGATGGCTTTGAGACCATCGGACCAGCGGATTTTTTTCCCTTGCCCGGTGGTGCGGGGTGCGTAACGAATGGGGACTTCGAAGATGGGGATGCCGCGACGCAGGAACTTGGCCGTGATCTCGGGCTCTATTTCAAACCCGTTGCTCTCCAGCGTCACGCCCTTCAGCGCCTCTCGCCGGAAGGCCTTATAAGCCGTTTCCATGTCGGTGAGATGCGAACCAAACAGCAAGTTGGTGAGAAGGCTCAGAAATCCATTGGCGAGTCGAGTTGTCGTTGGGATGTGGGAGACGCGTCGCAGGAATCGGGAGCCATACACAACGCTGTACTTCCCACCGGCGATCGGCCCGACGACCAGGGGAAGATCAGCCGGATCAAGCTCGAGGTCGGCATCTTGAACCACCAGGATATCGCCGGTCGCGCGAGTCAATCCCATTCGAATCGCCGCGCCCTTTCCGGCATTGCTGGGCGCCGTTACTATGCAAACCAACTCGGGATGACGATGGGCATGGGCCTCGGCGATGGCATGCGTGTGATCCGTCGAACCGTCGTCGGCGACGACGATTTCCTTCTCAAGCACTCCAAGATCGGCTGCGATGACGCGATCGATTACCTCCCCGATCGTTCCTTCTTCGTTGAACACAGGGATGATGATGGAGGCCTTCACGGAGTGGACCTGGCTAGCCAAAGGGAAAACGAGTGCTCAGACGGCACTGAGCGGAGGTGGCCGACGCGCCACGTATGATGGAGCGTGAATGCGCCCACCCATGCGGGCATCTCGAAGTGCCGAGTCTCTTGTGGCGCGCATGTAGCTGGGGCCGCTGCACGTCCACCGCCCATCACGACAGGAGACCCGCAGGCAGGCTACGCTCAGCATTGACCGCGAGGCGGGCTATTCTTCGCTTTCCTCGCCGGTCAGTTCCTTCTGGCGCGCGGCGATGACCGTCTGCGCCACGTGCGACGGCACGTGCTCGTAGTGTGAGAACTCCATCGAGAAGAAGCCGTGCCCGCCGGTGATCGAGCGCAGATCGGTCGCGTAGCGCTGGATCTCGGCCAACGGCACGGCGGCGGTGATGATACTCTTGCCGCGCTCGCTCTCCACGCCCTGCACCCGTGCGCGGCGTGTATTCAGGTCGCCCATCACGTCGCCCATGTTGGCCTCGGGCACCACCACGCGCACGTTCATGATCGGCTCGAGCAGCACCGGTCCGGCGCCCTGCACCGCCAACTTGAAGGCCTCGCGCCCGGCCACCTCAAAGGCAATCGGCTTGGAATCGACCGGGTGCTCCTTGCCGTCGGTGATGGCGACCTTCACCGCCCCTACCGGGAAGCCGGCAATGACCCCACGCTGCATCACGCTGCGCACGCCCTTCTCGATGGCAGGCATGTACGAGTTCGAGACTGCGCCGCCGAAGACCTCGTTTACGAATTCGAAATCACCCTCGGCCAGCGGCTCGATGCGCAAGTGCACCTCGCCGAATTGCCCGGCACCGCCGGTTTGCTTCTTGTGACGGTACTGCGCCGAATTCGATTTCGTAATGGTTTCGCGGTACGGCACGCGCGGCACCTCCACCGACAAGCCCACCTGGAACTTAGCCTCGGCGCGGCGGATAGCCACGTCGATGTGCTGATCGCCCATCCCCTGCAGGATGGTCTGCGTGGTCGATAGCTCGTTGTGCCACGAGAGAGTCATATCCTCGTCGCACAGGCGGGTCAGCGTCGGCGAGATCTTGGCTGCGTCGGCTTGAGTTTTCGGGCTGACGGCCACCGAATACAACGCCTGCGGGAAGCTGGGCAGAGGGAAGCTGAGAGAATGCGCCTTATCGCACAGCGTGTCGCCGGTGGCGGTCGTGGATAGCTTGGCCACCGAGGCGATATCGCCGGCATGCACCGCCGCGATGGCGATCTGTTCCTTGCCGCGCGGGATGTGCAACGTGCCGACGCGCTCCTCGACGTTCTTCTTCGAATTCCACACGCGGCTGTCGGAGCGGATCACGCCCGAATAGACACGGAAGTAGCTCATGCGCCCCACGAAGGGGTCGGCCGTCGTCTTCCATACAAACGCGGCCAGCGGGCCGCTATCGGCGGCGGGCAGAAGCTCCTCACCCGATTTGCCTTGCGCCGCGCGAGGCGCACCTTCGGCGGGCGATGGAAAGAGCTGCAGCACGGCACGCAGGATCGGCTCGAGCCCGTTGCCGGCGGTCGAGGCCGCGACGAAGACCGGGATATGCGTGCCAGCCAGCACCACCTTGCGGAAGCCGCGCGCGACTTCTTCGGCCGACAGCTCCTGGCCGCCCAGATACTTCTCGAGCAGAGCATCCTCGCCCTCGGCCGCTGCTTCCACCAGCGCTACCCGCGCCTCCTCCGCCCCCGTCTTGAGTTCAGCGGGAATCTCGGCTGTCTCCTTCCCGGCGCCGGGGCGGGCCTTCATCGCCAAGAGGTCGATCACGCCCTTGAAGCTTTGCCTCTCGCCCCACGGGAGTTGCAGCGGCACGAGCTTGGCCGTGGTCAGCCCCTGCGCCGAAGCCAAGGCCTGCTGGAAGTTGGCGTTGTCGCGATCCATCTTCGCGATCAGAACGAAGCGCGGTAGCTTGTACTCGTCACAGTATTGCCAGGTCAGTTCGGTGCCCACTTCCACACCGGCCACAGAGTCGACCACCACGATGGCGGCGTCCGCCACGTGCAACGCCGATTTGACCTCGCCCACGAAATCCGGAAACCCCGGCGTGTCGAGGAAATTGATCTTGTTCTCTTGAAACTCGATGGGGATGACCGAGGTGTAGAGGGAGATGCGACGGCGGATTTCTTCTTCGTCGAAGTCGGACACCGTGTTTCCGTCTTCGATGCGTCCCATGCGGGTGGTGAGCCCGGCCACGTGCAACAGCGCCTCCACCAGGGAGGTCTTACCGGAACCGCCATGGCCGACCAATGCCACGTTGCGGATCCTATCGGCAGCATATTCCTTCATGAAGTGATCTTGCCTCCGGCCTAGGGGGGTGTCGAGCGACTGCGCGCCTTGCGGCGCGCAGGAAAGGGCCGAGCTGAATTGTAAGAGATGCTCCGCCGGTTGTCAAAAGCGCGTGGAGCAGGTCAGCGCCGACTTGGCCCGTTGATCTGCGCAGCCGTCATCGCCGCGCCCTCGCCGCGCGCAGTCGCCTGGCCGCGGCGGTCCCGGCCAATGCGGCGAGGAGAAAGAGAAGAGGTTCAAACGGGACGCGGAAGCGCGCGTTCCCGGCCACCCCCGGAGCCACAACGAGTGACAGGACCACCGGCACGATCACCAAAACGGCAAACCAGTTCTTTGCGCGGAGGCACAAGACGAACCCGATCCCGCTGAGCACGAAGAGCGTTGTGTAGAACAGAGTGAGAAAGACCGTCAGAACCAGAAGTGGGCCGTGCGTGGTCTGGCCCCAGGCAGGGGAAAGATCCTCGCCGGACGCGGGTCGGGTCGGCAGGCTTCCAGGCCAGAGAAACAAGGAGACGTAGCTGACGCCGGGCCGAAGGGTATTTAGACTGTCGACAACCACCGAGGTGAGGGCCTGCAACGGATGGGTACGAAGGATTTCCACACCCACCATTTGCTCATCGTGCGCAGACTGCGCCGCGTTGAGAGGCGCCCCGTGTTGGTCGACGTATTCACGGTAGATGGCGTTCGCACGTTCCTGGCCGGCAGCCAAGGACGATCCCTCGGCGCGCGCGAGCGTCGAGGCGGCGACATAATTGAGCAAATTGTGCGAGCCCACGCTGGTCAAAACGGGCATGCCAAACAGGCTTTGATTCCGCAGAAGCCATGGGGCGACAACCAGGCCGGCTACGCCAAAGAGCAGTGCCATCCGCGCAACAGCCCGGGCAGGCCTCGACCGGCACAGCTCCACCAACGGCAATCCCCACATCGCGACGAGGCCGATTGGCCGGGTCAACACCCCCAGGCCAGCCAGGAGTCCTGCCGCAGTCAATTTCAAGAGGGCGGGCCGCGAAGTAAACAACACCAAGGTGCCCAGGAGCACGGCGGTAAACAGAGTCTCGGGAGTCAGGACACCGACGAACATATAAGATACGGCTGCGAAGGCGTAGGCCCACCCGGCGGCCAGGCCCACCGCTCGCGAGGCGAAGAGCTGCCAGCCCAGTCTGACGAGCAACCATGCAGACAGCCCGCGGAGAACGGCTTGAACGATCACAACCGCGATTTCGCTGCGTGCGGTGAGAGCGAATATTATCGCAACAAACGCAGGATACCCCGGCGTGAGGAGTATATCGGGTTCAAATGGAGGGGCGACGCTGCGCGAAAAGACATGATGATCGAGTAGATTCACGGCCAGACTCAGGTACTTCGCCGCGTCTCCCAGATAGTAGAAGCGACCCGTGTCGAAGGCGATGAGTGCAACGAGTGGCAACTGCACCAAGGCGGTCAGGAGGCCAGCTCCGGCTTCCCACCACCGCTGGGTCTTCGTGATCGGAAAAGCATCTTCTCGCGGCTGTGCGGCAATCAATGGTGCGTCTTTCCCTGGTGGATGTCCTTCACCTCGAGGAGTCCGATCGTCCTCTCTGGCCTGGGCCTATATACCCGCGTGCCGGGCAGCCGAGGCGGCAAAGTCCCGGGTCGGGTGCCACACCCGGGCGAACTTCGGGCGATGCGACGTTGCCCGCCGTTGGTTCGGGAGTCCTCTCGGCTTCGTCCGAGCGTTTGAGGAATCATCCGTCACAGGCGGAGGGTCGTGATCAGCATGGTGAGAATCACCAGCAACCCGATCACGGCTACGACGATGTTTTGCACGCGCCGGCGGCGTGCCTCGCGCGTCTCCTTGCCTCTGGTCATACGCCTCTCCGTTGCCTGGGCTCAGGTTCCGCGTCACCGCCTTCGTGCGCGGACGCCACATGTTTGGATTATAGACGTTCCTTGATGGTCACGGCCAGCTTCTCGGTGATGCCTGGCACCCCGGCCAATTCGACCAGCGAGGCGGCGCGAATCCCGCCTAGATCCCCGAAGGCTGCCAGCAGCGCCTTGCGCTTGGCCGGGCCAACTCCGGGGATGGCATCCAGTTGTGAAGCCAGCCCGATCCGCGTGCGCACCTCGCGATGATGGCTGACCGCGAAGCGATGCGCCTCATCGCGAATGCGCTGCACCAGGTACAGCCCCTGGGAATTGCGCGGCAGGAGGAGCGACTCGGGCTGCCCCGGGCGGAAGATTTCCTCGTGCTGCTTGGCGAGGGCTGCCAGTGCCACCCGCTGACCCAGGCCGTGCTCTTCGAGCACTGCGGCCGCTTCGGCCAACTGGCCTTTGCCGCCGTCCACGAGCAGGAGGTCCGGCAGCATCGAGAACGATGCATCGGGCTTGCGCCCAACCGGCAGCGCCTCGCCGGTCATATCCCGCCAGCGTGCGAAGCGTCGCGCGAGCACCTCGCGCATGCTGGCAAAATCGTCCTGGCCCTCCACGCTGCGGATGAGGAACCGCCGGTAATGCGCCTTGCGCGGTGCGCCCTGCTCGAACACCACCATGCTGGCGGTGATGGCCGTCCCCTGCAGGTTGGAGATGTCGTAGCACTCGATGCGCGCGGGCGGCACGGCCAGGCCGAGCGCTTTCTGTAGTTCGGCGAGCGCCTCCACCTGGCGGCTGCGGTCCGCCGCCCACTGTGCGCGCAGGGCGGTCAAGGTCTCGCTGGCGTTCTCGGCCGCCATGTCCAGGAGTTCACGCCCGACTCCGGAATGAGGCACCACCAGTTCGGTCTTTTCCCCGCCGCGCCGGCTGCGCAGCCACTCCTCGATGATGCGCGCCTCGTCCACCTCGGTAGGCAGCAACACCTGCGGCGGGATGTGCGCGCTCTCGTCGTAGAACTGGGTCAGGAACTGGCGCATAACCTCCGCTTCGTCGGTTTGCTGCGTCCCTTCCAGCACGAAGTACTCGCGGCCGATCAGCCGCCCATTACGGATGAGGAACACCTGCACACACGCGTCGCCGTTCGCGCGCGCCAGCGCGATCACATCCGAGTCCATTCGCTCGTTGGAGATGATCTTCTGCTTTTCGACGACGAGGTCGATCGCCTGCAGTTGGTCGCGCAGCGCGCCCGCCTTCTCATAGCGCTCGGCCGCCGAAGCGCTGGCCATGTCCTGCTTGAGGCGTGTGACCACCGCTTCGGTCTCGCCCTGCAAGAAGCGGCACAAGTCGTCGATCGTCGCGCGATAGTCCGCCTGGGCAACCGCGCCGATGCACGGCGCGTTGCACAGGTGCAAGTCGTACCACAAACACGCGCGCCGGTCCTGGCCGGTGATCACGCGGTCGCAGGTGAGGTAAGGGAAGATCTTGCGCAGCACATCCAGCGTCTGATGCACCGCCCACACGCTCGTGTACGGTCCGAAGTAGCGACTGCCGTCCTGCACCATCTGCCGCGTCACGCTTACCTTAGGGTAGGGGTCGGCCCAGTGCACCTTGATGTATGGGTAGCGTTTGTCGTCCTTGAGACGCACGTTGTACTTGGGCCGGTAGCGCTTGATCAGATTCATCTCGAGGATCAGCGCCTCGAGTTCCGACCCGACCACGATCCATTCGATATCCGCGATCGTGCGCACAAGGTGCGCGGTCTTGGGTGTGGCCTCGGCGGCGGCGTGGAAGTACGAGCGCACTCGGCTGCGCAGGTTCACCGCCTTGCCGACGTAGACCACTTTGGCGGCCGCATCCTTCATCAGGTAGCAACCGGGCTTCTGAGGCAGTGTATCGAGGACGCTGGTGAGGTGAGGCGTGAGGTCCATGCGGTGTTACTCGGCGCGATTGTATCACGCGCTTGCGGCCCATCACTCAAGGAAGAATGCCGGCTGGGTCAGCCGCAGGGCCGCGCATTCGTACATATGCCTTCAACCTTGCACAGCGCGGGCGACCTCGCGTGCGCGCGCGAAGGATCCCGCGAGCTCGGGGACCGAGCGTGAAGGGCGATACGACCGGGGAAGCCTTCAGGCGGATGATTGCGAGGGGAAGCACTGCGGGCAGGGGCACAAGCCGCGCAAAAAAGCCCAGTTGAAGATGCCGGCGTGGTGCCCGTCGCCCCAGGTGAGCGTGAGCGCGTAGTTGCCGACCAGGCCCACCTCGTTGAGCGTGTTGCGCGGGCCGGGTGGGTCGGGCCGGAAGAACTCGCGCGGGTCGGGCGGGCGGCCCATGTTCTCATCGCCGCCGGCGCACTCGGCGCAGGGGCACGACGCGCGTAACCCGCGCCAGCCGTATTCGCTCAGGTGACCATCCTGCCAGCCCACGACGAGCATGCGCCGCGTGCGGTCGAGAGTGATTTCCTTTGGGCGTGGGGCCGTCATGCACTTCTCATCGCGCGGCGAATTCGTCCAGCCGCAGGCTGATCACCTGGCTGGCGGAATCCGGACCCATGCTGATGCCGTAAATGACCTGCGAGGCCTGGACGGTATTGCGGTTGTGGGTGATGACCACAAACTGCGTGTTGCGGCTGAGCTCGGTGAGCATCTCGCGGAAGCGGCCGACGTTGGATTCGTCGAGCATCGCATCCACCTCGTCGAGCACGCAAAAGGGCGTGGGCGCCACGCGCAACAGAGCAAAGACCAGAGCCACTGCGGTCAGGCTGCGCTCGCCGCCGGAGAGCAGCGCCAGCGGCTGCGCCCGCCGCCCGGGCAGGCGGGCCTGAATCTCGATACCGGTCTCGTTCAGGTTGTCCGGGTCGGTCAGCTGCAATTTGGCCGAGCCGCCGCCAAAGAGCTGGCTGAAGGTCTTGGGGAACTCGATGGCCACCGCATCGAACGTTTTGAGGAAGGAATCCTGCATCATCTGATCGAGCTCGCCGATCACCTGGCGCAGTTGAGTCTCCGCCTGCGAGAGGTCGGCCACCTGTTCGGTGAGGAATTCGTAGCGCTCTTTCACCTCGTGATATTCCTGGGGCGCCTCAGGGTTGACCGAGCCCATGCGCCGCATCTGTGCCCGGCGCCGCGTCACGAGCTCCTCGACCTCGGCCGGCAACTCCTCCACCCGCGGCAGCTTTTGCACTAGTTCCGATATGGGCAAGGGAGTTGGGCCGGTGACCTCGCTGGCGTATTCGAATTCAACCAATCCGAAGTCGTCCTCGATGCGCCGGCGCAGGCCTTCCAGTTCTTCCTGACGGCGTGCCAGATCCACCTGAGCCTGGGTGTAGGTATGCTCACTCGAATGCAGGTGCGCGCGTGCCTCCGCCTCGGTCTGCTCCAGCCGGTTGAGGTCGGCCTCGTTCGCGTCGAGCTGCGTTTCGGCTGGAGCGATCAACGCCTGGGTGTCTTCGATCGTCTTGGAAAGCTGGCCGTCGCGTTCGCGCAAGCCGGCCAGGCTGAGTTCGAGCGATTGCCGTTCCTCGTCTACGGCGCGCAATCGGGTGCGCCGCTCCTCGCGCGCCTGCCGCGCGCGGGAAAGCATGCTCTGGCTGTCGGCCACGCGCGATTGGGCCTCGCGCCCGGAGTGTTCGAGCAGCGCCAGGCGCGTCGACCACTGGGCGGGGTCATCGCCGATCTCCACCCGCAGCGTATCTTCCAGGCGCATCGCGCCTGAAGTCAGGATGCTCTTCTCGTGGTCCAGCTGGCCGCGCATAGTAGCGAGGGCGCGTTCGGCTTCGGCGTGCGCGGCGCGCACGCGCTCGAGTTCGTCGTTTGCTTCACTGTTGCGGCGCGCCTTCCATTCCCGCTCCGCCTCGAGTTGGGCCAGGGTGGCACGCGCGGCCTCGGCCGCCTGGCGGGCGGCCGCCTCAGCCTGCTCCAAATGGGCGAGCGTCCCGCGATGCGCTGTGTCGCGGGCGGTCAATTCGGCCAGCTGCGCTTCGGCCGCCGCAACTTCCGCCTGGGCCTGCTCGCGCTGCTCGTGCGCGGTGTGCGTGCGCGCCTCGATCTCGCGCCGCTCACGCGCGCGCGCCAACGAGGAGGGCGGCTCGCCGCGTCCGGCCACCACCGCACCCGCCGGGTGAAACACCTCGCCCGCCAGCGTAACCGCGCGCGCGTGGGGTGGTAGGGAGCGCGCCACACGGCGCGCCGCGCCGCGTGAGCGAACCAGGATGGTCTGGCCGAGCAACACGTCAATCGCCGCGCGGTAAGCCGGTGGCCCGCTCACAAAGCGGGCGGCCAGGCCGATGACGTCCTCACCAGCCGGCACGGCCAGCGGTGCGAGCGGAGTCAGATCGCCCAGCGGCACGAGGGCCGCACGGCCGCTGTCCCTTTGGCCCAGCACCTCTAACAGCGTGTCCACCGCGGCGGCATCGTCGACCAGCATCGCATCGAACAGGTCACCGAGGGCGGCCGTCACGGCGGCCTCGTATTCGGCCGGGATCTCGAGCACGGCACCCAGTGCCTGCAGCCGCCCCTGCACCAAGCCGCGCTGACCAGCAGCCATCACGGTGCGCACGCCGCTCGAATAGCCTAAGCCTTCGCGTTCGTCGTGCGCGAGCCCCGCGGCTCGCGCCGCAAGCTGCTCTTCGGCCGAAACGCGCGCCGCGGTCTTCTCACGCGCGGCGGCCAGCGCCACGCGCTGGGCGTCGAGTTCGCTTACCAGTGCCTGCAAGACACCCCGCGCCTCGGTCAGCCGCTCGCTCGCCTGCCGGTGCGCAGCCTGCACAGCCTCGCGCTGCGCCGCGGCGTTCTCGATATTCTTCTCCACCTGGCGATGTTCAATCAGAGCGGCCTCGGCCGTGGCAGCCACGCGCTGCAGGCGGCCGTTCATCTCGTCCAGTGCGGCGGACTGGCGCGCGCTGTCGGCCTCCAGGTCGAGCAGGTGCTGGCGCTGCGATTCGGCCTTGGCGGCACGCTCACGGCGCTCGTTCTCGCGCGCGGCGCGTGTGGCCTCTGCGGCGCTTAGTTGCTGTTGCATGTCGGCGGCCTCAGCCTGGAAGCGCACCATGTCTTCCTGCCCGAGTCGTGCGCGCTCTTCGAGGGCCGCCACGTCTGCCTCGGCTGCGAGGAGCAGCGCCTGCGTTTCTTCGCGCGAGCGCGTGAGAGAGCGCACGTGCTCCTCGCTCGCGGCCAGGCTCCGGCCGTGTGTTTCGCGCTCCTGGTGCAATTGGGCCGCCTGGCGGTGCCACGCGTTGAGCTGCGCGCGCAGCACGCCGAGCTTGGCGCGCAGGTCGATCAGGCTCGTATCGCTGACTTCTTGCTGCGAACGCAGATCGTCGAGTGTCTTCGCAGCCGCCTGAGCCTGCACATGGGCCTGGGCCATCTCTGCCTGGCTTCGGTGCCAGTGGAATCCGTACCATAGACGCAGCACGTCCTTGAGTTCCTGGCGGATGGTGTCGAATTCCGACGCGCGCTTGGCTTGCCGTTCGAGCGAGCGGACGCGTGGTTGCAGCTCGGCCAGGATATCCTGCACGCGTTCCAGGTTGTGTTGGGTCGCTTCCAGGCGTCGCAATGCGTCCTCGCGGCGCGCGCGATACAGACCGATGCCCGCGGCCTCCTCGAACAGACGGCGCCGCTCCTCAGGCTTGAGGGCGAGGGCCACATCCACCAGCCCTTGGCCGATGACGGTGTAGGTGCGCTCCGCCAGGCCCGTCTGCGCCAGGAGCTCCTCGATATCTTTCAGGCGCACGTGCTGGTCGTTGAGCAGGTACTCGTTGCCGCCATCGCGGTAAGCGTGGCGCGCAATGGCCACTTCGGTGTAATCGATCGGCAGCCCGCCATCGCCGTTGTCGAAGGTGATCGTCGCGGAGGCCATGCCGGCGCGCGGCCGTTGCTCGGAGCCGGCGAAGATCATGTCCTCGGTCTTCTTGCCGCGCAGCAGGCCGTACGATTGCTCACCCAGCACCCAGCGGATGGCATCTGCGATGTTGGATTTTCCGCTGCCGTTGGGGCCGACGATGGTGGTGATGCCTTCGGCGAACTCGAAGTGCGTCTTCGAGGCGAAGGTCTTGTAACCGTGGAGTTCGAGAGACTTCAGTCGGGGCATAGGATGTGCGCCGCGGGGCACGCAACGCCCCGCCGGCGTGGCGGGGTGTACTCTTCATTATAGCACGGCCCCCACCGGTGGGGGTAGCCGGCGATCAATGGGTCGGGAGTGGGGGCGCAGACGGACTTGCCGCTGAGACGTGCGCGGCTACAATCGGCGGGTGAACCGGTCGAATGACGCACTTGTCATGGAGGCCCGTATGTCGGCACCCTGGCTCTACCTGCTCTCCATGGGAGCACTCGGGGTGACATCCTTTGCGCTCTTTCGCGTTCGCACGCGGCGTGAGTATATGGAGAAGGGCAAGCTGTCACCCCTGTCGAGCGTCCTCGAACTCATCGTGTGGCTGGCGTACGCAGCCATACCCTACCTCTACAACCCGCCGTGCTGGCCTTACGTCTGGAGTTGCCGGCCGTGGGTGCCTGCGGCCGTGGCGGGCATCGGCTACGGGCTCACGGCGTTCGGCGCGCTCATCGGCTTCGGCTCGATGGCCTGGCTCGGGTTGCGGCGTTCGTTTGGCCGAAAGGTGGGTGACCTGCTGGCATCGGGGCCATATTCGCTCTCGCGCAACCCGCAGATCGTGGGCGGAACGTTGATGATCGCGGGTGTCGCTTGGCTGTGGCCGTCGTGGTATGCGCTGGGTTGGGCTGTGTTGTGGCCGGTGATGTTTCATCCCATGGTGTTGACCGAGGAAGAACATCTGCAGCGCATGTTCGGAGAGGGCTACCGCCGCTACAGCGAAAAGGTCGCGAGGTACATCGGGCGAGGCATAGCCTCGACTCGGTGAATTGCAGGAGGGAGATCCGACCGTATGCCGGCTTCATCGCAACCGGCTGACGAGTTCGCCTTCGCACGGGCGCTTGATCCGATGGTCGCCCATTTGAATGCTGCCATCGCCTCCCGTGCGCTGCGGGTGGCGCGTGCTGTGCGCGACCCCGGCGCGCGAGCCCGGGCGTTGGCAGTTCTCTCTCGCGCCGTGCCTGAAAACGAGCGGACGGCCCTTCTGGAGGAGGCACTGGCCGCCGCACGCAGCATTAGCGACCCATGGCGCAGGGTGCGTGCGTTTGTGCCGGCGGCGTTGCGCATGCCAGAGCCGGCGCGCGAGGCGCTGGCCCGCGAGGCATTCGATGCGGCAATGAGCATCCACGGCGATTGGCTGCGCGGACGCGCGCTCTCGATGCTGCGACGCATCGCCACGGCCGAGCTGCGTAGACGGGCGCTTGAGGCAGCGCGTGCGCTGAAGGCTCCGAATGAGCGCGCCTCCGCGCTGTCCGCCTTCGCCGGGGATTTACCCCCCGACGAGGTGGAGCGGCTGTTGGCACAGGTGGAGTCGATTCCCGATGAGTGGCTGCGCCAATCGTTGCTGGCCTCCCTCGCGGAGCACCTGCCTCGGCCGGCGCTCGAGCGCGCGGTAGACCTGGGGCGCCGGCTGCACGGCACCCCACGTGCCCTGGCGCTGTCCGCGCTGGGGCACGCGCTGCCCGATTGGGAATCGGCGCTGCGGGAGGAGGCATTGGCCGAAGCGCGCAGCCTGGCCCAGCCGTCCGAACGAGCGGAAACGCTGACCGGGTTATTGGCGGGCATGCCGGAGGAATTGCGTGTGCAGCCCGCCGGCGAGGCGCTTGCCGCGGCGCGAGCCGTCAGCGACCCGGCGGTTCGGGCCGCGCTGCTGGCCGAGCTGATCGAGTTCCTCCCCGAGGGAAGAGTGAGCGAGGTTCTGGGCGAGGCCGGGCTTGCGGCTCGCGAGATCGGGGACCCGATTCTGCGTGCCGAGCGATTGAGCGGGCTGATCCCGTATCTGAAGGAAGCCGAACGGCTCGCCGGCATTGGCGAGGTGCTGACGCTGTTTGAGGGATAGCGCCTGCGGCAATCGGGGAGCATCGCCAGCCACAGAGCTGCTCCTGCGGTGGAAGCAGATTCACGATTGGCTCGTCGCCTCTCTTCCATGCAATGACAGCAAGATCGTGTTGGGGCACGCCATGGCGTGCCCCAATAGATGCACGTGTCATTCGAGCCCTGCTGTTCGAGGCGAAGCAATCCGGGAGCCTCATCAGACACAGAGCTGCTCCCTCAGGGCAAGCAACTCCAAAATGGTTTCGTCGCCTTGCTCCTCGCAATGACAGAGGCATGGCGCTTGGCCGCCGCCAGCACGTGCATGCCGATCTCTGGTACGCTTACCCCATGTCGGTCTTTGGACCTGCACTTCTCATTTGTGCACTCGCGCTCAGTTGGCCGGTCTTTGAAGTGGCCGCGGCGCGGTTGACCCGGGCGAGCCTTGCCGGGCGGGCCGATTGGGCAGCTCGTGTGAGCCCGTGGTTGCGCAACCTCGGGCTGCCGTACCTGGCGCTCATGCTGGGCGCCGTCGCCGCGCGAGATATGGGCCTGCGCGGGCACAGCCTGCTCGAATGGGCATTCGGCTTGCTGCTTGCGGGTGGCGCGGCGGCTCTCGGTTGGAGGCTTCGCCAGTCCCAGGCCTGGCCGGAGTCCACACAGGCTGCGCTCGACGAGGTACGCTGGGCGCTCTATCGTGCGCTTGCCTGGGGTTGGAGTGGGTCGCTCGTTGTCGGCCTGCTGGTGGGGTTTGGGGTATCCCTGGTTGAGCGCGCGCTCATGCGCGCTAGCGAGACTGGTAGGCTGCGTCTGGTTGGAGACGATGGGCCATGGCTTGTGCGCTCGCTGACCTCAGCCGCCATGTTTGGGGTGGCGCACAACCTGTGGCTCAACGTCATGGCTCGCCTGGTCGCGCCCTTAGGCTTTGCACTGTGGCGCGTGAGGTACGGTCAGCCGGCTGACGCGCCTCGCGCGCCGCGCGACTAGTTGCCTCGTGGCCGGCGGATCATCCCGCCGGCAGGACGGGTACGCATGCCCTACGCACAAGATATCTACTACGCTCAATCGCCCCGGGCACCCGGCAACGAGGGCACGCCCCCGCTGGTTCTCATTCACGGGGCGGGCGGCTCGCACCTGCACTGGCCGCGCGAACTGCGCCGTTTGAGCATGACCGATGTGTACACCCTCGATCTGCCGGGGCACGGCAAATCGGAGGGCGTAGGGCGCCAGAGCATCCCGGCGTATGCCGAACGCCTGCTAGAGTGGATGAAGGATGCATGGGTGCAGCGGCCGGTGCTTGTGGGGCACTCGATGGGCGGGGCCATCGCCCTGCAGGCAGCGCTCGACGCGCCCTCGGCGCTCTCGGGCCTGGTGCTGATCGGCAGCGGTGCGCGCCTGAAGGTCGCCGAAGCCTTCCTGCAAAGCACGATGAGCGAGGAAACGATGGCCCAGGCGATCCGGGTCATCGTGGAGTGGTCGTACTCCGCCGGCGCGGCGCGCTCCCTGCGTGAGCTGTCGGCGCGCAGCTTGCGGGAGATGCGCGCGACGGTCTTGCACAACGACTTCATCGCATGTGATGGGTTCGATGTGATGGCCCGGCTGGGGGAGCTGCTTCTGCCGGTGCTCATCGTGTGCGGAAGCGAAGACAGGCTTACACCAGAGAAGTACTCACGCTACCTGGCAGGTCATCTCCCCGATGCCCGCCTGGTGATCCTCCCCGGTGCGGGACACATGGCCATGCTCGAGCAGCCGCGGGCCTCGGCAGATGCGGTGCGCGCTTTCCTGCAGGAACGTTTTAGGGTGCCGCCAAACCCGTGAGGCAGGCTACCGCTCGGCGGCCCCCAGCACCTCGAGCGCCGCGAGCAGGTAGGGCCAAATGACCTGGACCGCGCGGGCACGATGGCTCAGGCGATTCTTTTCCTCGGGCGCAAGCTCAGCCAAGGTTAACCCTCGTTCTCGCACCCGGAAGAGCGGGTCGAAGCCGAAACCATTGACTCCGCGCTCCTCGAGAAGTATCTCACCCTCGCAAATGCCTTCGGCGTACTGTATGGAGCCGCCCGGTTGAGAAAGCGCCACCCAACAGCGAAAGCGCGCCGAGCGAGGGGAGGCCGTCTTGCTCAGCCTCTCACGCAAGTATGCGCGCCGGCGGGCATCGTCCGCACCCTCGCCGGCGCAGCGCGATGAGCGAATGCCCGGTTCGCCGCCCAGCGCATCCACTTCCAGCCCAGAGTCGTCCGAAAGGGTGAGCAGGCCGGATGCCTCCGAGTAGGCCACCGCTTTGGCCCGCGCGTTGTCGCGATAGGTTGGCGCGTCCTCTGGAACAGTGAGACGCAGGCCCAGGTCGTCAGGGAAGACCAGGCGTGCAGGCAGAGAAGCGAGCAATGCGCGGTATTCCTGCATCTTGCCGGGATTGGTCGAGGCCACCAAGAGGCGTGTCTGAGGTCGCTTGGTCATGAGGGGTTGATCTCACCCATCCTGCCTGCCTTCATGATACCCCGGGCGACGAATGGAGCCAGCCGTTGCGTCGGAGGAACGAGCTCGAGCCACGGCGCGGAGTGCCCGGCTGAGATCCTCTGGCCGACCGAACGGGTTTGCCGCGCCAGCCGATTGGAGTTCGCATGCGGCGAGGTTATACTTCCGCCATCTTGTGACGGGTGAAACGAAGATGCGTCGCTGGCAATTCTGGGTCGGGGTGCTCATCAGCGCGGGGTTTCTGTACCTCGCATTGCGTGGCTTGCGCCTGGACGACATGTGGCAGGTCGTGCGAGCGGCCAACTACTGGTGGCTGATCCCCGGCGTGGCGGTCTATTTCCTCGCCGTGTGGGCGCGCACCTGGCGCTGGCACTACCTCCTGCGCCCGCTCCAGAAGGTGCCGCTGCGACGCCTGTTTCCGATCGTCGCCATCGGCTACATGGGCAACAACATTTATCCGGCGCGTGCCGGCGAGGTGCTGCGCGCGTACATCTTGCGCCGCAAAGAAGGCATCCCCTTCACCGCGTCCTTTGCGACGATCCTGGTCGAGCGTGTATTCGATGGCGTCGTGATGTTGCTGTTTGTCTTTGTCAACCTGCCCGAGCTGGCGCAGCTCACATCAGCCTCCGGCTTCGTCGGCAGCATTCAGCAATTGGCGTTAGTTGGGGCGGCGGCCTTTGTGGGCGTGCTGCTGGTCTTCCTGCTGGCGGCGATGTTCCCGCGCCGCACGATGACCGTCGTGGCGTGGATCATCGCGCGAATCGTGCCGCAGGCATGGCGCTCGCGCGTAGAACCGATCGCGGCCCGCTTCCTGGATGGATTGACCTCGCTGCGCTCGCCGCGCGATGCGCTGATGGTGTTCGTCACATCAGTGGTAGTGTGGTTGCTCGAGACGGGCAAGTACTGGTTTGTCATGCACGCCTTCCCGTTCGAGGTCAGCTTTTTCGCCCTCATGCTGATGAACGGCATCGTCACCCTGGCCACGACCATTCCTTCGGCGCCGGGCTACGTGGGCACCTTCGACGCGCCGGGGATTGCGTTGCTTTCGGCGTACGGGGTGCCGCTGGCGCTGGCCGCGGGCTATACCCTGGTGCTGCACGCCGCGCTGTGGCTGCCGATCACGCTGGTCGGCGCCTGGTACATGACGCGCGAGAGCCTCTCGTGGGCCTCGGTGCAGGCGGAGGTCGGGCGCGAGGCGAAGGGCCCAGGTTCATCGGCCTCCGTTCCTCAGTAGTCGCGGCTCCTTGCCGTACGGTTAACCGCATCGAATCGACGATCGAATCAGTTCGGGCATGGCATGCCGTGCCCGAACAGAGAAAAGAACCGGAGCACGGCATCGCCGTGCTCCATCGTTAGATTCCCTGGGGACGTGGAGCGTGCGGCCCGCGGCGTTCGGCCACGACCTCAAGCGTGTTGCGCGCCGGTCAATGTGAGGACGGCGGGCTGGAGCGAGCGAGGCGCGAAACCCTGGCCCCGCTTCAACAGCAGATCGAGCTCCCCTGGAACGGCGAGCAGGCCAGCGCGCGCGAGGCGCACTGATGCGGCCCGTCTTCTATTTGAGTTCGTCGTCGATGATGGAGGCGAAGGCTTCCAGAGGTTGGGCGCCCACCAGCGGGCGGCCATTGATGAAGAAAGTGGGCGTTCCGCGAACGCCGAGTTCGTAGGCATCTTGCAGGTCGTTATCCACTTCGTCGTTGGTTGCACCGCGCGCAACGCATGTGGCGAAGCGCTCGAGGTCGAGCCCCAGCTGCTGGGCGAAAGCGGTGCGCGCCTCGGCGCCCAGTCCAACCTCACTGGTGAAGAGCAGGTTGTGGTATTCCCAGTACTTGCCTTGCTCGCCGGCACATGTGGCGGCGATGGCCGCCGGGCGCGCTTCGGGATGGATCTCGTCGAGCGGGAAGTCGCGATACACGAAGCGCACTTTGGCGCCGTAGGTGGCGATAAGTTCACCGAAGACCTGCGCGTGCCACACTCTGCAGTACGGGCACTGGTAATCGCTGAACTCGATAATCGTTACCGGCGCATCCTTGGCACCCAGCATCGGGTCGTCGTCGACGCTGACCTGGACCCGCGAGGGACCATCGCCGGCGGCGGCCTGGTTCGCGGCGGGCGGGGAGGCAATGCCGCGCACGACGTAGCCCGCGCTGAAGGCGATGACTGCGAGCAATAGGCCGCCCACGATCAGGCGCAGGCCGCGGGTCGCTGGGGCTGAGGGTGGGGTCACTTCAGAAGTCATGGCCGCGATTGTATCATGTCGCCCAAGTTCGTTAAGGTTTGAGAATGCAGATGGTATAATCCGCACAATGGCCGCATCACCAGGTTGGTTGGATGCGCTGCAGCGCACGCGTCGAGCCGCATTCGGGCGGCTCGCGGCACTTCTGGGTGCAGGCGAGATCACCCCGGCCGTTTGGGAGGAAGTGGAGGCGCTGCTCATCCAGGCGGACCTGGGCCCGACTCTGGCCTCCAAGATCCGCCGCGAACTCCAATCCGAGAGCGGACAATTTGGTCTCGCGCGCAAAGAAGAGCTGCAGCGAGCTTTGCGAGCCCAGCTTATCGGCCTACTTTCGTCAGCGGAGGAGTTCGTCCCCTCCCAGCGCCCGTCGATCATCCTCGTGGTTGGGGTCAACGGCTCAGGCAAGACGACCACCATCGCCAAATTGGCCCAGCGCTTCCGCACGCACGGCCATTCGGTGTTGCTGGCGGCTGCCGATACGTATCGAGCGGCGGCCACGGAACAGCTCGGGGAATGGGCGGCGCGCACGGGCGTGGAGGTGGTGCACGGAAAGGCGCTGGGCGACCCGGGCGCCGTGGCGCACGATGCCGCCCAAGCCGCGCTGGCGCGGGCGATCGACATTCTCCTGGTCGATACAGCCGGACGCCTGCATACGCGCTTCAACCTGATGGAGGAACTCAAGAAGGTGCACCGCGTTCTGGGCAAGGTAGTGGCAGGTGCACCCCATGAGACCTGGCTGGTGCTCGATGCGACAGGTGGTCAGAATGCTCTGTTTCAGGCGCGTGCCTTCAAAGAGGCGGTCAAGGTGACGGGCGTCATTCTGGCTAAACTGGATGGCTCGGCCAAGGGCGGGATGGTCTTCGCGATCCAGGAGGACCTCGGTCTGCCGGTTCGTTACGTCGGGCTGGGAGAAAGTAGCACCGACCTGGCCCTCTTCGATCGAGAGCGTTTTGTGGACGGACTGCTGGCGGTCGAAGGCGCGCCGCTCGGTCCGCTCGCGGGATAAGAGAGGATGCAATGGACGACCTTGCCGGACGCTTGAGTGTGACGCGCAGCAGACTCCAGAACCTTCTGGTGAGTCTTTGACCTGCCCAAAAAAGAGAAAACCATGGCTGCGCTCGAAGTGCGCGCGGCCGACCCAAACCTGTGGCAGGACTCGAAGCAAGCCCGCGCGGTGATGCAGGACTTGGCGCGAGTGCGCGCCACGGTGCAGGCCTGGCGCGGACTTGAGCGCCGCGTGGCCGAAGCCGACGAGCTGGCCGGGCTGGGCGATGAGGGCCTGCAGGCCGAACTCGAGCGCGAGGTCCTGGCCATCGAAGCGGAAATCGACCGGCGCGAGCTGGAGGCCATGCTGGCGGGCCCTTCCGATGCGAGCAACGCCATGCTGGCGATCCACGCCGGGGCGGGCGGGACCGATGCGCAGGATTGGACAGCGATGCTGCAGCGCATGTACTTGCGCTGGGCCGAAAACCACGGCTGTGAAGTGGAAGTGCTCGACCTGACCGAAGGTGAAGAAGCCGGCATCAAGAGCACTACCCTGGCCATCAACGGCGAAAACGTGTACGGCTACTTGCGCGCCGAAAAGGGCGTGCACCGCCTGGTCCGTCTTTCGCCGTACGACTCAGCCAACCGCCGCCATACCTCCTTTGCGCTGGTGGAGGTTTACCCGCAGGTAGAGGATCCCGGGGAGGTTGAGATTGCGCCGGGCGACATCCGCATCGAGACCTACCGCGCCTCGAGCGCTGGCGGGCAGAACGTGCAGAAGAACGAGACAGCCATCCGTATCACGCACCTGCCGACGGGTATCGTCGTCACCTGCCAGAACGAGCGCTCGCAGACCCAGAATCGCGAGAACGCGATGCGCGTGCTACGCGCGAAACTCGTAGACGCGCAGCGCGAGGCGCAAGAGCGGCAACTGGCCGAGATCAAGGGCGCGCACATCAAAGCCGAATGGGGCAACCAGATCCGCTCCTATGTGCTGCACCCGTATCAAATGGTGAAGGATCACCGCACCGAATACGAAACCGGCAATACGGCGGCGGTGCTCAACGGCGAGATCGACCCCTTCATCGAGGCTTACTTGCGCTTCACCCTTGGCGAGAAGCTGTAGGCGGCCCGCGAACCACGAATACATGGAGAAGCGGGGGCGCGCCATTGTGCCTCGTTCGCGCTGACCCGCCCTCCGCACACAAGCCTGCGCGTCACACGCTGTTCGTGTTTGGCTCGTTTCAATGTGCTCGTCATTTCCATGCGATCCTGATGGGAATCCACGTAACAGCACGGGGCGGCCTCGATCGAGGCCGCCCCGTGCTGTTTCATTCCGAAACGCAGCTACCGCGGGCTCGGCGCGGACGGGCTACTTGGCAGCCGATTGCACGGCCGGCCGGGCTTGGCGCCAGTTGACCACTCCAATGCCTGCGACGATGAGAGCGGACCCCACGATGAGGCGCCAATCCGCGTGCTCGCCAAGGAACAAGATGCCCAAAACGAGGCCCACCACCGGGAAGACATAGGTCACCATGGTCGAACGCGTGGGGCCCCACTGGCGAATGAGATGGAAATACAGAAGGTACGCGATGCACGAGCCGAGCAGCCCAAGCCAGACGAGGGCCACCCAGGTGATCGGCAGCACGGGAAAGCGCACGGGCGATTCGAAGACGGGCAACGCCAGCCACATGAAGAGATCGGCGGCTATAAGCGGCAACAAGGCATTTGCGATTGGCGCCAGGTTGCGCACTTGAGTCCGCGCAAACACCGAGGCACCGGCGTAAGAGAGGGAGGCAAGAATGACTGCGCCCTGGCCGAGCAGGCTGGCGTGAATCGTACCTGGCTGCAAGTCTTTGCTCAGTAGGACCACCACGCCGGCAAAGCCGACGGCCAGCCCAAGCACGCGCGGCAGCGTGATGCGGTCATCGTGCAGGGCAACGTGGGCGATGAGAATGGTGAACAACGGCACCGTGCCATTGAGAATCGATGCCAACGAAGAAGGGATGCGCGTCTCGCCCCATGAAATCAAAACGAACGGAACGGCCGTGTTGATCAGGCCGAGTACTGCCATGGCCAGATAGGTGCGCGGCGCCCGGGGAAGTGCGGGCCTCGCCACCGCGGCCACCAGCGCCAGGCCGAGCACACCGATAAGCACGCGCAACGCGACCAGCATGAACGGGCCGATCTCCTGGACGGCGATGCGGATCCACAAGAACGACGAACCCCAGATCAATCCGAGCAGCCAGAAGGCAGCCCAATCCTTCCAACGATTCACGAAAACCTCTCTTCGATCGTCACCGATCGTGCGGTGGGAGCGCGTGGATGTGGGATGGAATGAGGATGGGCACGGAGGGACCCGGTTATGCGCCCTCGAGGCGCAATAGCCAGCGTTTGACCGCGACGCCGCGCGCGGCGGAGTAGCCGCCGAGCGCGCCGCGCGCGCCGAGCACGCGGTGGCACGGGATGACCAACGGCAGCGGGTTGGCGCCCAGCGCCTGCCCGACCGCGCGCGCAGCCTGCGGCCGGCGCAGTTTGCGGGCTATTTCGCCGTAGCTCGCCGTCTGGCCATAGGGGATACGCGCCGCCGCGCGCAACACGGCGCGCTGGAAATCGGTGAGCCCGCGAGTATCCAGCCGCAGGCGGAAGGTGCGGCGGCGGCCGTGCAGGTAGTCGCCCACCTGGCGGGCAGCCGCGCCGGCCGCCCCGCGGCGCTTCTCGGGCAGCGTGCCCAGGCGGCGGGCCACGCCCAGTGCGAAGCGCACGGGTGAACCGCCCAGACCGATGGCCACCAACCCGCGCGGGCCGGCAGCCAAATGCACCTCGCCGATCGGCGTGCGCACGGTCTCGTAGGCGATCTTTTCTGTGCTCCTCATCTCAGCCTCCCTTGGCGTTGAGGCATTAGACCATGCGGGCGAGTCACTGTCAATTGGCCGCAGGTGATATTCGGCGCAAGCCGCGGCGCGGCGCGAGAGACTGCGCGCATCGAGGATTCCAGAAAACGCCCATGCTATAATCGCGATGAAGCCCGTCCACATCGGAGCCCCCCTTGTTGCAAGCCCTATCGGTAGAGCAAACTATCGGCTTGGCCTCCGGCCTGCTCCTTGCAGGCGCGGCCGTCGCGCTGTTGGCGGGGCTGGCAAAGCTGCGCGGCGCGCGCAACCGGCCCTTCTATCTTCTGCGACGCGAAGCCTCGCAGGCCGGCTGGCGCATGATCTTCCTGGCCGGCGGGTTCGCGCTGCTGGCGTTCGTCGTGCGGCTGTTCGGAGCTCCGACCGTCTTCCGTTACGTGCCGCCGACGCCGACGCGCACCGGCACGCCCACCATCACCCTCACTCCGTCGATCACCCTCACCCCCTCGCGCACGGTCAGCCCCACCATCACTGGCACACCCGAACCGACCAACACACTGCCCCCCACGCCGACTCCGCGGCTGCCCTCGTCGCTACTCTCCTCATTCACCGGAATTGTCACCCCGCTGCCCGAAGCGGTCATCAGCCCGGTGACTGCAGCACGCTCGTTCACCCGCGATTACCGGCCGCTGACCAACACCGACGTGTTCTTCAACCCGATTCGGCGCATGTACGGCTTCTTCTCATATGACAGCATGTCGGACGGCGTGCAGTGGACGGCCATCTGGTATCGCGACAACGTGGTGGTCTACTACGAAACCGCCCCGTGGGACATCGGGCGGGGGGGATACGGCTTCACCGTGTGGGATGTGACTCCGGACTTCTTCTTGCCCGGGGCGTATGAGATTCAGATATTCATTGGGACGGAGTTTAAGTCCGGTGGACGATTCACGATTGTCGGCGCGCCGCCGACCGCCACCATCACGCGCACACCGACGAGCACGCCCACGCCCTCGTTGACCCCCAGCCGCACGCCCACTCGGCCGTCGACGCGCACGCCCACACCGACCAACACACGCGCGCCCACCGCGACTGAGGCCACGACCACGCCGCGGCCCACCGCCACCAAGCGCCCAACGCTCACGCCTAGCCCCTCCTCCACGCGCTGGCCATCACCCACGCCCGACCGGCGCTAACGCTCGATCAGGGCGGCATCTTCGATTCTCTTGAGGCCCTTGTCCCTGCGTGATTGAGGCGGGGACCCATGACGATCGAACGCCAGCTCGTGGTTGGAATCCACAAGCGACATCAAACCATTCAAGACCGCGGGGCACGCCATGGCGTGCCCCAACACGATCTGGGAATGAATTCTCGCCGTCACCGCGTTGGCAGCGTGCCATCAGCGATCAGCGTGATCCGCGCCGGTCATCCTGCGGAGGGCGGGAATGCTGCGGCGCGCTTGCCACGCGCCTCCCCGCTTCTCTCAGAATCAGGATCTATGGATTGGGGGCGGGCGGATGGCTGAGCGCCACGGCCAAGCGCGCCGCATGCATGGCGTTGTTGCGCAACAGGGCGAGATTCGCGCTGAGGGTCTTGCCGCCGCTCTTGCGTGCGACGCGCGAAAGAAGGAAGGGCGTCACCTGATTGCCACGGATGCCTTCCTTCTGTGATTCATCGAGCGCTTCGCGAATGAGCTGTTCCATCTCGTCGTGGGCCAGTGCTGCATCGGCGGGGCACGGCACGGTGAGCAGCACGCTGCCACTGCGCGGGAGTTGCCAATGATGGCGTGCGAAGGCGGCGGCCTGCTCCACATTGTCGACGCGCAGGCTCACGCGCAATCCCGAGTCGCGCGAATAGAAAGCGGGGAAGTTCTCGGTCTGATAGCCGAGCACCGGGACGCCGAGGGTTTCGAGCACTTCCAACGTCGCGGGCAGGTCGAGGATGGATTTGGCGCCGGCGCACACGACCACCACCTGCGCCTGGGCCAGCTCGGGCAGATCGGTCGAGACGTCGTGCGGTTCGCGATGCACGCCGCCGATGCCGCCGGTGGAGAACACGTGTATGCCGGCCGCCTCGGCCGCGACCAGTGTAGCTGCGACCGTGGTACCCCCCGATTGCCCAAGCAGACGAGCGGAGGCGATTTCCCGCCGGCTGACCTTGAGCGCCGTGCGGCTGGCGGCCAGGCGTTCGATCTCCTCGGCGCTCAACCCGACGCGTAAGTACCCGTCGAGCATGGCCACAGTTGCGGGCACGGCGCCTTCGGCGCGAACGATGGCCTCGCAGCGCATGGCGATTTCGAGATTGTGCGGCGCGGGCAGGCCGTGGGTCACCACCGCGGTCTCGAGGGCGACCACCGGCTGGCCCTCGTGGATGGCGCGCGCCACTTCGAGCGAGACCTGCAAGAAGGGAATGGTCATGGCCGCCAGCGCTTTCTAGATCAGCAGCTGATCGTACAGCTTCTCAAGTGAGAGGTCGGGGGCCACGGTCGAGGGCGAGCGCAAGGTTAGCGAGGCGGCCGAGATGCCCACCCGTACCGCGTCATGAATCGGGATGTTATTGAGCAGGCCGAAGATCACGGCTGCAGTGAGCGCATCGCCGGCGCCGGTCGGGTCGAGGATTTGCGTGCGCAGCGCCGGCAAGTGTCCGTGATCGGTGGCGGTGGCGTAGGCCACGCCAAATTCGGCCAGGGCGATGAGCGCGACATCCACGCCACGGTGCACCAGCTCGCGGGCCGCCATCACCGACTGGGCCGGGTCGCCGCTGGGCAGATCCCGACCAAGCAGCACCTCGGCTTCGCCGACATTGGGTGTGATGAGGAACAAATCCTCCAGGTGCGGTGCCAGGCGGCGGGCCAACGACCGTGAAACCGGGTCGGCGCTGATGGGCACGCCCGCCTGCCGAGCCAGACGCACGGCAGCGGTGATGGTCTCCGGAGCCAGGTTGGCATCCAGGAAGACCATTGCGGCGCCGGCGAAGAGGTGCGCGTTGGTCTGAAGCACGTCGGGGGTGATGGCTTCCAGCGCGCGCATGTCGTCGAGGGCCAAATGGAGCTGGCCGGTCGAGTCGACGATGGCTAGATAGGCGCCGCTGGGGCGGTCATCCAGCACAAGCAGGGCCGAGGTATTGACGCCCGCCTCCACCAACTGCTTGCGCAAGTGCTGGCCAAAGAAATCGCCGCCGATCGCGCTGATGAGGGCGGTGGGCTGGCCTAGACGGGCCAGGTTCTCTGCGACGTTGCGCGCGACGCCGCCGCATGCCAGGCGAATGCGCGCCGGGTTTGAGGTGTGCACTTCAAGCGGCCCGCCGACGTGGCCGACCATGTCGACCCCCGCGGCGCCGATCGCCAGCACGCGCGGCGGTTGCTCGTCTTCCCTGGGCACGGCCATGCATTCCCTCGTGGACCTGGCGGGGAGAGTGCGCTGTGGCGTGAAGTTTACTACAGCCTGAACTGTGGCCTGGGTTGGGTCCGCGAAGTGCACACCCCGCCCGCGCGAACGGGCGATGCGATTCGGGTCTAGAATTAGCAGGCCACCTTCGCCGCGGCATTCCGCATGCCCGAGTCCCAGAGTGATGTTGATCCGCGGTGCGTTGCAGCCCACATCTTGCCTGAGGCGGGAGGACTATGCGCTCCATTTTCTACCCTAGCAGCATTGTCGTCATTGGCGTCTCCGAGAAACCCGACAACCTGGCCCGCAACATCGTGGGCAACCTGCACGCCTTCGGCTATGCCGGGGCGATCTACGCCGTGGGCCGCGAGCCCGGTCAAGTGCACGGCGTTCCCATCGTGTCGTCGCTTGACGAGGTGCCCGACCACATCGAGCTGGCGGTGATCCTCACCCCGGCTCAGCTTGTGCCCGGCATGATGGAAACGTGTGCGCGCAAAGGGACCCGCCGCGTGGTGATCGAATCCGGCGGATTTAGCGAATTCTCGGCCGCCGGACGCGAACTGGAGCAGAGGCTGGTGGAGATCGCTGCGAAGTACGACATGCGTTTCGTCGGCCCCAACTGCATCAGCGTGGTCAACCTCGAATCGGGGGTGTGCCTGCCCTTCGCGCAACTTGAGTCGGCCGATTTGCGTCTGGGGCCGGCCTCGGTCATCTCGCAGAGCGGCGGGGTTTCGGTGACCTACCTCACGCGCCTCTCGGCGGGCGGCGTGGGCGTCAACAAAGGCGTGAGTATCGGCAACAAGACCAACTTGGACGAGGGTGACTATCTGGAGTTCTTGCTCGCCGATGAAGGCACGCGCATGGTCTTCATGTATCTCGAATCGATCAGCGACGGGCGGCGTCTGGTGGAACTCGCGCGCTCAAGCCCGAAGCCGGTGGTGGTCCAGAAGGCCAACCGTGGCCCGGCGGCGCGCGCGGTGGCGCTCTCGCACACGGCGGCGTTGGCCGATGACGATCGGGTAGTGGATGCGGCGCTGCGCCAGGCGGGAATCCTGCGTGCCGAAAGCTTCCGCGAGGCGGTGGCAATCGGTCAGGCGCTGGCGCTGCCGCCCGTCACCGGGCGCGACCTGGTCATCATCAGCCGTTCCGGCGGCCACGCGGTGATTGCGGCGGATCTGGCCGAACGCCTCGGGTTCCATCTGATGGCGCTGCCTCAGGATTTCGTCGACACGGTGCGCGCGATGTTCCGCGCAGACGTCATCGCGCTGACCAACCCGCTCGACCTGGGTGTGATTTTCGATTTCAACTTGTATGCCGACATCGTGGCGCGTTGCCTAGAAGTGCTCGCCCCACACGCGGTGCTCTTGATCAACACCTACGGCGAGACCGAAGCGGAAAGTGCGCATCGTTTGGCGGGGCGCGTGAAGGAAATCATGCACAGCACCGGGCGGCCGGTGGCGATCTGCGCCTACTCGCGCGCCGATGATCGTGAACGAATTCAGAACGAATTCGGGATACCGGTGTACAACGACCTGGAGGAGGCGTTGATCGGGCTGGCCGCCTCGCGCACGCGGCAGGCCTGGCTGACTCGCCACGCCGCCCAGCCTCGGGTGGCGCGGCCCAGCGTGCCAGCCTCCGCCGCGGTTGTGTCGCGCGAGGGGCTGGTGCTCCCGCCCGATGCGCTCGCGTTGTGTCTAAGTTATGGGATCGTGCCAGCCGCCTTCGAGCTGACGGGTACGTCCGGCGAGGCGGCACGGGCGGCGGCGCGCCTCGGGTTCCCGGTGGCGCTCAAGGCAATCTCGTCTGCGCTGATACACAAAACCGATCGCGGCGGCGTGAGCCTCAACCTGGGCAGTGAGGCAGAAGTTGCCGCCGCGGCGAAGATGATGGGCGACCGCCTGCGGCCCAACGCCGCACAGGACGAAACACTTGAGTTTATGGTGCAACGCATGGCGGCCCCCGGGATCGAGCTGATCCTGGGCGGCATGCACGATCACCTGTTTGGGCCGGTAGTCATGCTGGGCATCGGGGGTGTGTACGCGGAGATCTTCAAAGATGTCACATTCCGGTTGGCGCCACTGACGCGGCTCGAGGCCGAGGACATGCTGGAGGAACTCCGCGGGGCAGTTCTCCTGCAGGGTGTGCGCGGAGGGGCAGCGGCGGACCGCGAAGCGCTCGTGCGCGCCATACTCGATTTCTCGCGCCTGGTGGCGGAGCACCCGGAGCTGAGCGAGGTCGAAATCAATCCACTCATCATTTCCCCCAGCGGGGCGTGTGCCGTGGATGCGCGTGCAGTCGCTGCGGCGAAAGAGCCACGGGCCGGTTAGCGGACGGGAGCCAGGCTGTGAGCGTTGCCTTGCCCGAATTGATCCAGGCCATCCTGCGCGATTACGCGCTGCCGGTTTTCGGACACCACGGGGTGGCACATTGGGCGCGCGTGCTGGAGAACGGGCTGGCGCTCACGCCGCGCACCGGCGCCAACGAAGATGTGGTGCGCCTCTTCGCGGTGTTGCACGACTCGCGGCGCGTGAATGAGGCGGTGGATCACCTGCACGGCCGCCGCGGCGCGGATTTTGCTGCCTCGCTGCGCGGCGCTTGGTTTGACCTGCCCGATGCGGACTTCGAATTGCTCTACCAGGCCTGCGCACTGCACACCGACGGCCTCACCACCGCCGATGTCACCGTGCAAACGTGCTGGGACGCCGACCGGCTCGACCTGGCGCGTGTCTTCATTAAGCCGCGGCCCGAGTTTCTCTGCACTGAAGCGGCGCGCGACCCGCAGCTCATGAGTTGGGCGGTGCCGCGTGGCGCACAGCGCGTCGTGCCGGCCCTGGTCGCCGATGTCTGGCACATCCCTGTGCCCACGCCCGGCAAAGGCTGATCGCGCCGTTCCCCGTTCGGCATTCCCATGGCCTCCTATCTGGTGGTAGAGTCACGCCGGGTTCCGCGCGCGGGGCGTTCATCCGGGCCTGCCCGCGTGTGAGCAGGGAGGCGGCATGCGTAAGATGGCGGTTCTCACGGGTGTGCTGGCGGCCGGGGTTCTACTGGCCGGTTGCACATTGAATCTCCCGGCGGTGAACATCGCTCCGTCGACCGTGCCGGCGTCGTCCGCGACGACGGCGAGCGCAACAGCATCCGCTACGCCAAGCTTCACCGCCACACTGCCTCAGCCCACCGTGACGGCGACAACCACGCCTGCGCCCGTCGGACCGCCCATCGAAAAGCTGCAAGCCGGGCTTGAGATCACGGTCCGCACCATCCGCATGGCGGATGCCACAAGCGGGTGGGCCATTGGGGGGCCGGCCGCGGCGAGCGACCATATCCTGCGAACGGGCGATGGCGGCGCCACTTGGCGCGACGTGTCACCGCCTGCGGCCGAACAACCCGGGACGCACATGACCGCGGTGGGTGCCTTCCGCAGTGGGTCGACGGCCTGGGTGGCGTACTCACTTGAGAGTCCGGGAGAGACGCCGCAGGTGGCGCTGATCTGGCGCACGCAGGACAGCGGGGCGACGTGGACCGCGAGTGCGCCGCTGGATATCGACCCGCTGATGGGGATTTACCAGCCTTCACATTTGCTCTTCGTGGACGCAGACCACGGCTGGCTGCTAGTGCACGCCGGTGCGGGCATGAACCACGACTACATTGCCATCTACCGCTCGACGGATGGCGGTCGCGAGTGGTCCAAGATCGTTGATCCCTTCGTGACCGACAATGTGCAGAGTTGCTACAAGACCGGCCTGCTCTTCACCTCGCCGCTCGAAGGGTGGATGACGGGCGATTGCGGGGGTGTCGCGCCGGGGGTGCTGTTCTTCCATTCCCCGGATGGCGGCGAGAACTGGGACCTGGTGCGCCTGCCGCCCCCGCCCGAGACACCCGACCTCTTCGATCGCTCGGATGTGGCCTGCGGCGCGAACTCGCTATCCTTCCCCGACCCGCAGCACGGGCGCATGGTCGTGACCTGCCGCATGTACAACGAGACCCCCACTCGGGATGTCTACTACCTGTACATGAGCGACAACGGCGGACGCTTGTGGCTGCCGATGAGTTTCCCCGGCGAACAGGCGGTATTCCTCACGCCGGACCTCGGCTGGGCGGTGGGCGCTGTTGTGCGGCGCACGACCGATGGCGGCCTCACCTGGAGCGAGCTGGGCAAAGTGAAGTGGCAGGGCCAGTTCAGTTTTGTGAGCGACACCTTGGGCTGGGCGGTGGCGCGCGCGGATGAAGAACTCGCTTTCGTAGTGAGCAAGAATGGCGGGCGCGATTGGGCAATTCTGAAACCCAAGACCGCGGCGCCCTGAGGCGAAGCTGCGCGAGGCTGCCGGGGGCGTGAAGAGGGTATAGCACGCATTACTTCCTGCCGCGTACGCACGGCACTTGCGCCAATCCTGCGCACGCACGACGCTGACCGGGATACTGCGTGAGGACGCAGGCCGTGCACATCTGGATGGTTCATTAAGATATGGGGCTGCCCTTTGAAGGGCAGCCCCAGACTGTTTCATCCCCGCGAGGCAGCTGCGCGGCTAAGGACTGTTGCGCAGCACGAGCGGCAGGAAGACACGGAATACAACCTCGCTGAAGGACGACCAGAACCCGCCACCGACCTCGTACGAGCCGCTGCTCATATGGCCGGCATCCGGCTGGCCGACGGTCCCGGCCAGCGAGTAATCCCCACCGGTACTCGCGCCGCCGCCGCCGTCGATCGTGGACCAAATCAGGTCGTACGCCGGACCTTCTTTGCGCAATGAGGCGGGCGGTGCGCAGGTCCCCCTGAGGCCGACCGGAGTGAGTGAAGCGACGTGCGCTTAAGAGTGTCGCCGCGGGTTCAACCGGCGTCAAGCGAGGCGCGCGGATCGCGCCGGGCGGCGCGGCGCCGAGCCAACTCCTCGTTCAGCGCGCGATGCACTTCGCGCGTGATAGGGAAGGCTGCCGCCGCGGCGATGGCCGCCACGAGCAGCGCCGCCGGGACCCACGTGGTGAGCGTGCGGATGCCGAGCAGTGCCGCCGGGGCCTGGGCCGCGGCATTGGGCTGGTAGCCGGTGAGTTCGAGCACCCACCCGACCGAGGCCAGCGCCAGCGAGGTGCCAAGCTTCTGAATGAATCCGGACAGCCCCCCGAAAACCCCCTCCTGACGCTCGCCGCTTTCGTACTCCACCGACTCGAGCGCATCCGCACCCATCGCGGCCGGCAAAACGTGCGCCGCGGATATGCCCAGGCCAGCCAACACGGCGACGATGAAAACGGGCACGACCGCCGCCGCCGGCACCCACCACAGCGCCACGTGCAGCACCGCCCACACCGAAGTGGCGATGACGAAGGCCCACTTCTTCTCGTAATGCCCGGCCAGCCAATTGACAACCGGCAGGAAGACTGTCGCGCTGGCAAGGATCGTCGCCAAGAAGATGGGCGTGTTGGCTTCGCTCACCTTGGCCCAGTAGATGAGGAAGTAGGCGAACACGGCCTCGACCATCGCGATGGCCAGCCACGCCAGCCCGTTGAGGAGCAGCGACAACCAGAAGGCGCGGTTGCGCAGCAGCACGCGCACCGAACGGACAATGTCGGTCGTGCGCGCCGATTGAAAGTCCGCGCGCTCGCGCACGAGCGCCACCAACACGAAGTAGGGCACCATGCTGACCAAGCCGATGCCGACGCCCGCCCACTGGAAAGCAGCCTGCATCGAGCCGGCGGCCTCGAACACGAACGGCAAGGCCACCGCCGCCAAGAGGCCGGTGACAATCGACACGCCGGCCCGATAGGTGACAATCGACGTGCGCTCGTCCGTGTCGAGCGAGAGCTCGGGTGTGAGTGCGTAATACGGGCCGGAGACAAGGGTGTATGCCAGGTCGAAGAGCAGGTAGATCACCAGGTAGTAGGCGGCGCGCCCAGTGGACGTGGCCAGGGGCGGGACGAACCACAGCAAAGCGTAGAACACGGCCATGGGCACCGCGCCGGCCAGCATGTACGGGCGGCGCCGCCCCAACCGGCTGCGCGTGCGATCGGAAAGCACGCCGACCAGTGGATCGTTGACTGCATCCCAGATGCGCGCGATGAGAAGTATCGTCCCAGCGACGCCTGGGCGAACCCCGGCGACGTCGGTGAGGAAGAAGAGGAAATAGAAGGGCAGGACTGTGCCCACCGCTACCGAGGGTGCAAACTCACCCAGGGCGAACACCAACTTGTGATACCACCTCAGTTTGCGATCGCTCGCGGAAAGCTGCATCAGGCGGCTCCTTGTGCAGGGATGGTCACCATGCAAGGCTTAACACGGGCGGAGCACTGGAAGAAACGAGTCTAGCCTGAGCCTAGTCCTCGAGGCTATTGTGCCCCGGGGAAGTAGGGGGGTCGGGCCGTGGTGGCGAGTGAGCATGATCTAGCCATCCGCGGAGCACGTGCCACGAGGCACGAGCGCCGACAAGCACGCTAGGGCCACCAGAATAGCGCCCGACCGATTGTCGCGACGGCATCCGCCGGCGCCAGGCATGCAAACCATTGTCCAGACTTGCATGGACCTGCAACGCGTGCGCGTGAACGGGGCAATCGTAAGTCTCTTCCCGTGGATTCATCCAGAAAGGGGAGGAATTTCGTATAATACAGATGGACATTGACGCCAAATGTCTCTCGAGAAGACACTGAGGACCCAGAATGCGCATTGTCGTCTGCATCAAACAGGTACCCACGGCCGACCGCCTGCAATTCGACAGCCGAGATCTGCGCCTTGTGCGCGCGGGCGTGCCGAACGAAATCAACCCATTCGATCGTCGCGCATTGGCGCAGGCCATTGCCTTGCGCGAGCAGCACGGCGGCGAAGTCATCGTGCTCACGATGGGCCCTGAACAGGCGCGCGAGGCGCTTTACGAAGCCCTGGCTTCCGGCGCCGATCGCGCGGTTCACTTGCAGGGAAAAGAGTTTGCCGGATCGGACACACTGGCCACCGCTCGCGCGTTGGCGGAGGCCTGCCGCCACATCGGGTTCGACCTGATCTTGTGCGGCAAGTACACCACCGACGGAGAGACGGCCCAGGTGCCGGGGATGGTCGCGGAAATCCTGGACCTGCCCCAGGTTTCGGGGGTCACGCGACTTGAGACCAACGCCAAGCTCGACCGGGTGACCGTGACGAGCGAAGTGGATGACGGACTGGATATCGTCGAGGCCAGGCTGCCGGCGGTGCTCACCGCCAGCGAGCGGTTGATCAAACCCATCAAGGTGTCGCCCGAGATGCTGGCCGCCGCGCACAGCCGGCCGGTGGAGATGTGGGGAGCGCGGCAGCTCGAGCTCGACCCGGTACTGCTAGGGGATGCGGGCTCACCGACGTGGGTCAGCGCGGTGCGCGAAGTCGTCAGCCGCCGCAAGCGAGTGATCCGCTCGGCGCACGAGGGCGCGGAGGGGGTGGTGGATGCGACGGTGCGCGATCTCCTGGCCGAGGGGTTGTTTGGCCGATGGCGAGCCACGGCCAGTGAGGCGCCGCCGATGGCGCATGTGGCCCGCTCGGCCGAGCGCGCGGTGTGGGTCGTGGCCGAGGTCCACCAAGGCACGCTGCGGCCGGTCACGTTTGAGATGCTGGCCGAAGCGCGGCGCGTCGCTGCCCGCCTGGGTGGGCCAGTGGCCTGCGTGCTCATAGGGCACGAGGTAGCCCCGCTGGCTTCGCTTGTTGCACGCCACGGTGCCGAGGTTGTCTACGTCGCGGATGCCGAGCCACTGGGTGAGTTCTCGCTCGAGCAACATACGCACGTCTTGGCCGCCGCCATTCGTGCGCGCCGACCGTACCTGGTGTTGTTGGCTTCGACCTCAAGCGGCCGCGACCTCGCTCCGCGCGTTGCGGCACGGCTGGAGATCGGCCTGACCGGCGATTGCATTGGCCTGGAGGTCGACGATCAATCGCGGATCGTGCAGCTTAAGCCGGCCTTTGCCGGCAGCCTGATCGCACCCATCCTTTCTCGAACATTGCCGGTCATGTCCACGCTTCGCCCGGGCGCCGTGGAAGCCTGGCCGCCGGATGGCTCGCACATGGTCGAGATCATCCACCTGGAGGTCGACCATTTGCCGGCCAAGCGTACGCGTGTGCGCGATCACCAGCCGAGCGAGTACACGGTCCTCGACCTGGAACGCAGCCAGGTCATTGTCGGGGTGGGGATGGGTATTGGTGGGCCGCAGAATCTCCCGCCGTTGGATGAATTGGCGCGCGTGCTGGGCGCCGGTCTGGGCGCCACGCGCAAAGTGGTGGACGAAGGCTGGCTGCCTCGCCAGACCCAGATCGGGTTAACCGGTCATGCCTATGGACCAAAGCTGTACGTTGCGGTGGGCATCAGTGGCAAGCCGTACCATCTGTTCGGGTTGCGGCGCGCCGGGTTGATCCTCGCGGTGAACTCCGACCCGCAGGCGCCGATCTTCGCGGATTGCGACTACGGGATCGTTGGCGACTGGAACGAAGTGGTCCCCCTTCTGACAGCGCGCCTTGTGCGTGCCCGGCGTGAAGCGGGCGTGGCGTGATGTGGCCCGGCCGCGGCCAGTGCCGACGGGAGGCTACCCCCATCAGGAGAGGGCACAAGCATGCCTTACGCTTGCCCGCGTGGGAGTGGCATGCGCGGTGTGGCCGCGTTGGGAAGAGCGCAAGAGGGTGAACGCGAGTGGACGCGCAGCCGGCCGAGCGAGGGCGGTGATCGAAACGATCCTCGCGGCCGCACATCGATCCGCCAACCACCACACGAGGAGAGAACGAGTGACGAATAGACGCCAGAGCGCGATGATCGGTAGCCTGCTGATCGCGGCAGGTATGCTGGCCGGGTGCGCCTCACCGGGTGCAGGGGCTGCAGCGCCCACACCGATCCCCACCTTCGCGGCAGCGATCGCCGAGGACAATTCGGCCACGGACCCGGGCACGATGCCGACCGCACATGTGATGATCGAGGCCGCGAGCGAAGCCACGCTACGCTTTGTCCTCGAATCCGGGCTGGCTGAGGGGCGCATGGTGTTCATCGGCCGCAGCCCGGGCATCGAGGGCTCGATCAACCCCACGCTCCAGGCGCGCCCGGGCGAGGTGGTCGAGATCACCTTGATCAGCGGCGAAGGCGCCGAACATGATGTGGCCATTCAAGAACTGGGTGTGGCTTCGGCTAGGGTGCAAGGTAAAGGCGCCTCGATAACGGTAGCCTTCCGCGCCGAAAAGTCCGGCGCCTTCGCGTACTACTGCACCGTCCCCGGCCATCGTGCGGCCGGGATGGAGGGCCCGTTCGTTGTGGGCGAGGGCGGCGGGACGGCGGGGGACGAGTCCCAGGCCGTCAGCATCGTGCGCGACCCGGCCGATCTGCCGGCGCCGATCGGCGGTCGAGGCGCACAATCGCTGCGCCTCGACCTGGAAACTGTCGAGTTGGTCGGGCGCCTGGCCGATGGGGCTACCTATTCGTTCTGGACTTTCAACGGCAAAGTGCCCGGCCCCTTCGTGCGCGTGCGCCAGGGCGATACGGTAGAGGTCCATCTCAAGAATGCCTCCACCAGCAGTATGATCCACTCGGTCGACTTCCACGCGGTGACCGGGCCGGGCGGCGGAGCGGTGGCCACGCAGACTCAACCGGGTGGAGAGACGAGCTTCACCTTCAAGGCGCTCAACGCGGGGCTGTACGTCTACCATTGCGCCACGCCGATGGTGGCGCATCACATTGCCAACGGCATGTATGGGCTCATCCTGGTCGAACCGCCGGGCGGCCTGCCCGCCGTGGACCGAGAGTACTACGTGATGCAAGGCGACTTCTATACTGCGGAGCCCTTCGGCAGCAAAGGCCTCTTGACCTTTTCGACTGAGAAGCTGCTGGATGAGGCGCCCGAGTACTTGCTGCTCAACGGTGCGGTGGGCGGGCTCACGACCGAACACCCGCTGAAGGCGAGCGTGGGCGAGACCGTTCGCATCTTTTTCGGCGTGGGCGGGCCGAACAAAGTGTCGTCGTTCCACGTGATCGGCGAAATCTTCGATCGCGTCTACGACCAGGCCTCGCTTACCGCCAAGCCGCTCACCGACGTTCAGACTACGCTCGTGCCACCCGGCGGCGCGACTATGGTGGAATTCAAGGTGCAGATGCCGGGCAGGTTCCTTCTGGTGGATCATGCCCTCTCGCGACTGGAGCGAGGACTGCTCGGCTTCCTGCTGGTTGACGGGCCGGAGGCGCCCGATATCTTCCAAGGAATGGCAAGCCCGGGAAGTGGGCACTGAGAGCGTGCGGTTGGCCGCGAGGACTCTCGGCTTGCCTGCCCTCAGAGTGACGGGGGAGCAGCCCTGGTTGGGGAACGCCATGGCGTGCCCCGCAATCCATCGCCTGGCGAGGTCCCGCGGAAAACTCACCTCTCGCGTTGACAGGGAGGGCCTCTCTCTGACCGCGGGATTGAGGGTATGATCCGCTTGGCTTTGCGCAATGACAATGGAGGAGAGGTTGATGTCGCTCGAGCGTGATCCCCACGGAAACGAGACACGGTTCCTCCATCAGATCGGGGGCCTCTCGGGTGCGCGTGTGCTTGAGGTGGGCTGTGGGGAAGGACGGCTAACCTGGCGCTATACGTACGGCACCCGGTCCACCGTGGCCATCGATCCGAACCTTGAGCGCTTGAGCGTGGCGCGCAACGCGTGCCCTCCGGAATGGCGTGAGCGGTTGCACTTCGTTCGGGCCGACGCCGAAAATCTGCCGATGCGTCATGCGAAGTTCGACCGGGCCATTCTGGCATGGTCACTGTGATGAATCCGCCACGAGGGCATGGTGCATGCCCTGGGATGCATTTGGGAGGCACTGGTGCCGGGGGGCATGCTGGTGGATGTGCGTCCGATTGCAGCGCGCTGGCCGCTCGAGGTCCTAACGCCGGTGAGGGTGCAGCGTGCGGGAAGGGTTGACGACTCGCCGAGCCGAGCGGACGACCGTGCGGCCGATCGAGCGCTGCGCACGATGGAGCGCCGCGGGCTGTTCCACCGCATCGACCAGGCCACGTTCCCCTTTGCCTATTTGTGGGATTCTGTGGAGGAGATGAAAGATTACATCGCCGCCAACTGGGAGGGGAGTATCGTCCTTCCAGAGAGGCTGCTCGCCCGCGCTCGAAAGCTGGAGCGCGAGGCTCGCGGCGAGAGGCGTGTGCGCATTACGCTGCGCATGATCATGCGCACATACGCAAAGCTGGACGAACCACGGGGCGCCTGAGAGCGAGGCGTATTGGGCTTGGCACGTGTGTCGCCGCGCGGGCGCATGTTGCGCCCGCGAAGTTTGTTGCACCTCGGACGCTGCGATAGCCCTAATTGCGGTCTCCGAAGATGTAACCGAAGAGACCGCCAACGTGCCGACGCCTAGTTAGTCTCCCGCACAATGACACACCCATAGGTCGGCGTCTCGGCCGGTGCAGGCGTACCACCAGCCAGGACGGCGAGGACCGCATCCGCGAGAAAGTGGCGGGTGGGCTCGCGTTGCCTCATCGTGCTGTCGTCCACGGCGCCGCGGTAGCGCAGTCGACTTTCCCCGTCGACGACGAATGCCTGAGGTGTGATTGTGCAGCCCAAGACATCGGCCATGCGCGCCCCGGAATCCACAAGTATCGGGCTTATGCCTCGCGCCTCCGCCTCGCTCGTCAGCAATTCGAGTGATTCGTCGGCATTGCTGGCGACGAAGAGCACACTCACCTCGGCAGACCAGGTTCGCCGCAGTGCAGCCAGGCGCGCCTCGGCCAGCTTCACCACCGGGCAATTCGCGGACCAGAACAAAATGACCCGCACGCGGCCATCGGCCGCGCCCAACATGTGCGGCACCCCATGGATATCATCGAGCCGCGTGGCGGGAAGTCTCTCTCCTAAGGCAACCATCGAGGTAAGTAGCCCCCCACTGCAAGCTGGCGCGGATTCTCGCCGGCGGCTGTGGTCACCCACACCTCCGGCGGCAGCGAGACGTGCGTCTGGTCGAAGCGCATGAAGAGCAGGAGTGAGCCGTCTGGGCTCCAGCGGATCGAGGAGGCGTTGAAGGCTGGGGCGTAGGTGAGCTGCCGCGCTTGGGTCCCGTCGAGATTCATCACCCACAATTGGCGTCCGGGCGACCAGTGTTCAGCGTCGAGATACTTGCGCCCAAATGCCAGGTGGTCGCCTTCCGGAGAAATGGCCACGTTGGCATCCTCAACCAATGGCGAACTTGAAAGATCGGTGCTCTCATTCGTAGCCAGGGTGACATAGATCAGGTGGCTGTAGAACTGTTCGATTGTGTCGCTGTGCGTGCCAAGGTCGGGCGTGGCCGAGGTGGAGGGTACGATCACGAGGGTGGGCGTCGCTGCCAGATGCTCGTCGACGATGCGGATCTCCGGGAAGATCAGGTGCGCCCCGTCCGGCGTCCACACCCCGACTTCGCCCGAGGCATTCGGTACGTAGGTCTTACCGCCGCGCAAATCGTCGACGACAGTGGTCTCCTGGTCGCCATCATAGTAGGCCAGCCAGCCTTGCGGACCCCATTCCGGGGCGCGGGTGGAATGCGCGGCGTCGCCCACAGGACGTGCGCTCCCATCCTCTAGGTCGAGGATCCAAACCCGCGGGCGCTGTGCGCTGATGATGCCGCCCACACTCGGCGCGAGCACCGCTCGGTCGTAGGCCAGTTGGCGACTGTCGGCGGCAATGGCCGGGTTGCGGCATTGATCCCCCTCACAATTGAGCAGCTTGTGAGGTGCTGATCCATCCAACGCGAGGTACCACAGGTCCGATTGTGTATCCGAGGCCCCGACGCTGTACACGAGGAAGGTGCCGCTTGGACTGACGTCGTACTCGAGAATCGGCAATGGGCTCTCGACGAGGGCGCGGCCCGCTTCACCCTCAAGCGGTTGGACGACTATTTCATAGGTCTCGGCTGTGTGCTGGAGATACAGCACACGCAGACCTGCGGTTGAGAAATGCCACTGGTACGACCGCAGGAGGGGCAAGCCATTCTGCGAGCGCGCGCCAAGGGCGAGCGAGATGCGCACGTCGCTGCCCGTGGGCCACGGGGCGGCGGGCACAAGTTGAAGTGTGGTTCCTTCCCAGCGCGCGGAGGTGCTCACCTCCGGCGAAAGGCGCAGGTTGGCTTCCACGCTGTCTTCGTCCATAGGGACCGAGAAGCGAATCGTGAAGGGGGCAAAGGCGCCCGCCGCCTCGTCGGCCGCCGGGCGAACGGCCACAATGCGCGGCGCGAGCAGCAGCGAGATCGCGGCGAAGCCGACGGCAAACCCGATCAGGCCGAGCACGAGCGGCGGCAGGCCGCGCTCACGATGGAAGCGAATCCCTCGTCGGAAAACCATGCTTACCTCGACGCATCATTATAACCACGCACATGCGTCGTTCCGAGGGCGCGCAGCGCCCGAGGAATCTCAACCTGCGATAGGAGGGAAGCTGCAGATGCAATATGAGAGTCGCATGTTGTGACCGAGATTGACGTGTTGTGGCGGGCCGACGTGCGGTCCGGCCCTTCTCGCAAGGACGGTGATGCCTCCCTGTCGTTCCGAGGTGCTGTGGTCCCCGAGGAATCTAGGCTGACGATGGGCGGAAGATCGGGGTGCCGCACCCCTTCCACCCAGCACGAATGTCTGATAATATAGCTCCTCTCTGCGCAGCGACCCCGGCCGCACCAGTCCGGGGTCCTTGCTGTGTCCCACACGCCGGCCAGGAGGGTTCCGCACCGGCGCCGGCGGCGAATGTGAAAAGAACATGCTTAGCGAACGAACCGACCTCCGCAATGTAGCGATTATCGCCCACGTTGACCACGGCAAAACCACCCTGGTGGACGGCATGCTGCGCCAGGCGCGCGTCTTCCGCTCCAACCAACAGGTGGTTGAACGCGTCATGGATTCCAATGACCTTGAACGCGAGCGCGGCATCACTATTCTTGCCAAGAATACCGCCATCCATTTGTGGGATCCGCTGCAGCAATTCCAGGTCAAGATCAACATCGTGGACACGCCCGGCCACGCCGATTTTGGCGGCGAGGTGGAGCGGGTGATGAACATGGTGGATGGCGTGCTGCTGCTCATCGACGCGGCCGAGGGCCCGATGCCGCAGACGCGCTTCGTTCTCAAGAAGGCGCTCGAACGCGGGCACCGCGCGATCGTGGTCATCAACAAGGTGGATCGCAAAGGCGCCGACCCGCGAGACGCGCTCAACCGTACCTTCGATCTCTTCGTCGAACTGGGCGCGACCGATGCCCAGGCCGACTTTACTACGGTCTACACCAATGCCGTCACCGGCCAGGCCGGCACGACGCCGAAGCTTGGGCCGGACTTGGCGCCCCTGTTCGAGGCCATCCTGCGCACCATCCCGCCCCCTCGGGTGGACCGCGAGGCGCCGCTGCAGATGCTCGTGACCACGCTCGACTACGATAACTATCGCGGCGTCACCGCCGTGGGACGGGTGTTCGCCGGGAGCATCACCGCCGGGCAAGCGATCGTCCGTCTCACGGTCGCCGGCGAAGTGCTGCCCGATCGCGCACGCTACTTGTATGTGCACCAGGGCCTCGAACGGGTGGAGGTGGAGGCGGCCGAGGCCGGCGAGATCATCGCCATCGCCGGGTTGGAGGCGATCGCTATCGGCGAGACCATCGCCTCGCCCGACTCGCCGCAGGCACTGCCCACTATCACGGTAGAGGCTCCGACGGTCCAGATGACCTTCGCCGTCAACTCCTCCCCGTTCGCTGGGCGCGAAGGGCGCTGGAGCACCTCGCGCAAGCTGCGCGAAAGGCTGTTCGAGGAATTGCGCCACAATGTGGCCTTGCGAGTGGAAGAAACCGCCAGCGCCGATACCTTTCTCGTTTCGGGCCGCGGCGAGCTGCATTTGGGCATTCTCATCGAAACCATGCGCCGCGAAGGCTATGAGTTTGAGGTCTCGCGCCCGGAAGTCATTTTCCGGACGAGCGACGCCGGGGAGGTGCTCGAGCCCTTCGAAGAGGTGCATATCGAAACCAGTCCCGAGACTGCGGGCGCGGTGGTGGAACTCCTGGGCGCGCGGCGCGGACAAATGCTCGACATGGTCGATACCCAAAAGAACAGCGTTCGGCTGACCTATCTTGTGCCGACGCGCGGGTTGTTGGGATTTCGCTACCAGTTCCTCAATGCGACGCGCGGGGCAGGGGTGATGAACACCCTTTTCCATGGTTATGTCCCCAAGGTCGGGCCGGTCCCCACCCGCTCGAGCGGTTCGCTCGTGGCCTGGGAGGCTGGCGTGGCAACGGCCTTCGGGCTCAAGAACGCCGAAGAACGTGGGACGCTTTTCATCATCCCGGGCGTCGAGGTGTACGAAGGAATGGTGGTGGGAGAACAGGCCCGGCCTGGCGATCTGGCCGTCAACGTGAGCAAGAAGAAGCACCTGACCAATATGCGATCATCCAACAAAGACATCGAGGTGCGGCTTGCCTCGCCACGCCAGATGAGCCTGGATGAGGCCGTCGAATTCCTGGCCGAAGACGAACGTCTGGAAGTCACGCCGCTCGGCTATCGCCTGCGCAAAAAGTTGCTCGACACGCAGGAACGCGGGAAAAACGCGAAGCGAGCCAAAGAAGAAGCGCTGGAAGCCTGAGTCGCGAGTCGGCCACAGGCCGCTTGCCGCGCCTTTGCCCGATCGGCCCCTGCCGGCTCGATGAGCCTCGAAGCCTGTGCGCCCTCGGCTTGAGTCGTCGGCGAGGCGCGACCCTTGGCTTGCACTGTTGCCAACATGCGGCAGCGCCACATCTCGCCACTGGCAGCCCCGAAGCCCACTTTCCGTGCAGCCCAGCGCCACCTACCCCCACGGCTGGGGCGTTGTCTGCGATGCTCTAGGATGCGAGTCCGGTGGCACTACGGGCCACACGGGTCACTGAGGGCGCGAGGGAAAGGCTTCTGGCGCCGCGGAGCGTTGGCTCTCACACCCGCTGTTGTGCAAACCGTGTGTCGAACGACCACCTCTCTCGCCATCGTTGGTGAATCGTTCAGTAATTCACCCGGGCCGTATGCTATAATCGCAATCTGTTCCCCTCTCATCGATAATTCATGACCGGGTGGTGTCGCGGCGATGTCCTTTGTCCATCTGCACGTGCATTCTGAGTATTCACTGCTTGATGGGCAAGGCAAGGTTAAGCGCCTGGTGGCACGGGCCAAGGAACTTGGCATGCCCGCGCTGGCACTCACCGACCACGGCACGCTGTTCGGCGTGGTGGAGTTCTTCAACGCCGCCACCGCCGCGGGTGTCCGTCCGGTCATCGGGGTGGAGGCATACCTTGCCACCCGCGGGATGACCGAGAGGGACTCACGCATCGACCGCGATCCCTTCCATTTGCTGCTCCTGGCCGAAAACGATACCGGCTACCGCAATCTCCTCCAGATTGCCACCGCGGCACAACTCGAGGGCTTCTACTACAAACCCCGCATCGACCACGACTTCCTGGCGTCGCATTCTGAGGGCCTGGTCTGCACCTCCGGCTGCCTGGCGGCCGAGGTGCCGCGCGCACTGAATGAAGGCCGGGATAGCGAAGCCTCACGCCTGCTGGATTGGTATTTCGAAGTCTTCGGGCGCGATCGGTTCTTCCTCGAGCTGCAGCACCACGAGATCCCCGAGCTGCACGCGGTCAACCGGCGGCTGGTGGAACTGGCCCCGCGCTACCAGGCGAAACTGGTGGCCACCAATGATGTGCATTACGTGATGCCCGAAGACAGCGCCGCCCACGACATCCTGCTCTGCATCCAAACGGGCGCTTTGGTCACCGAGCCCAACCGCATGCGCATGTCCGACGGCAGCTACTATATGCGCAGCGAGGAGGAAATGCTGCGCCTCTTCGCGGAGGTCCCCCAGGCAGTCCATCAGACGCAGCTCATTGCCGAGCGCTGCCAGGTAGACCTGTCGTTCAAGGGCTATCACCTGCCATCCTTCCCCGTGCCCGCGGATCTCACGCCGGCCAGTTATCTGCGTGCTTTGTGCGAGCAGGGTCTGCGCGGGCGCTTCGGCGAACGATCTGCCGAGCCTGCCTTTGGCGAGCGGCTGGCCTACGAACTCGACATCATCCACACCATGGGCTTCGAAACCTATTTCCTCATCGTGTGGGATTTATGCCGCTTCGCTCGGGAGCAGGGCATTTGGTACAACGCGCGCGGTTCGGCGGCCGGCTCGCTGGTGGCCTACGCGCTGAGTATTACTCTGGTCGATCCGCTGGAGCACGGGTTGATTTTCGAACGCTTCCTCAACCCGGGGCGCGTCTCGATGCCCGATATCGACCTCGACTTCCAGGACGATCAGCGGGCGCGAGTGCTGCAATACGCGGCCGATCGCTACGGGCACGACAAGGTCGCACAGATCATCACCTTCGGCACGATGGCCGCGCGCGCCGCCGTGCGCGACGTCGGGCGCGTGCTCGACATCCCACTGTCGGAGGTCGACAAGGTCGCGAAGCTGATCCCGGCCATCCCGGGCAAGCCGGTCTCGCTGGGTGAGGCTTTGGAGGACGTGGCGGCGCTGAAGGAGCTGTACCAGAAGACCGATTACGTCCGCAACCTGGTGGATACGGCGGCCAAGCTGGAGGGCGTCGTGCGCAACGCCGGCACGCATGCCGCCGGTGTGGTGATTGCCGACCGCCCGCTCGTGGAGTACCTGCCGCTTCATCGCCCGACCCATGGCAGCTTGGAAGAGGGCCCGATCACCGTGGTGACCCAGTTCGATATGCAAGTCCTCGAACAACTGGGGCTGCTCAAAGTGGATTTCCTCGGCCTGGCCACCCTCACACTGATGCAGCGCGCCTGTGCGCTGATCAGCGAACGCCAGGGCATTGACCTCAATCTCGACTGCATCCCCACCGATGATCCGGCGATCTACGAACTCCTCGGACGCGGGGAGGTGGCGGGCGTGTTCCAGGTTGAAGGGTCGGGCATTCGCCGCTACCTGATGGAGATGAGGCCGACCGGGCTCGACAACGTCATTGCCATGATCGCCCTCTACCGCCCGGGCCCGATTGATTTCATTCCAACCTACATCCGCCGCATGCACGGCGAGGAGAAGATCGAATACCGGCACCCGGCGCTTGAACCGATCCTGCGCGAAACCTACGGCATCCCGATTTACCAAGAGCAATTGATGCGCGCAGCGATAGAGATGGCCGGCTACAAACCGAGCGAAGCCGACGACCTGCGCAAGGCCGTGGCCAAGAAGAAGGCCGAGTCCCTGCAAGCCCACCGCCAGCGGTTTGTGGCAGGCTGTGAGCAGCGTAGCATTCCGCGCGCAACCGCCCAGGCCATCTATGACGACTGGGAGGGTTTCGCGCGCTATGGGTTCAACAAGGCCCATGCCGCCGACTACGGCGTGATCTGCGTCCAGACGGCCTATCTTAAAGCTCACTTCCCCGTAGAATTCATGACCGCGCTGTTGTGCGTAAACCGCGGCGACAGCGAGAAGGTGGCCCTTTACATTGCCGATTGCCGGCGTATGGGCATCGACGTGCTGCCTCCGGACATCAATCACGGCCAATGGGATTTCTCAATTGAAGAGCGCCCCGACAGCCCGACGGCTATTCGCTTTGGGTTGGGGGGGGTCAAGAACGTCGGCGAAGGCCCAGTGCTCGCGATCATCGAAGCGCGCGGATCCGAGCAGGCGTTTACGGGTGTGGACGACTTCGCGCGGCGGGTCGACTTGCGGCGGGTTGGGCGACGCGCGTTGGAATCGCTCATCCGCGTCGGCGCACTGGATGCATTGGGTGATCGCCTCTCTCTCCTGGACGCGCTCGACCAATTGCTCTCGGTCTCCGCCCAGCACTTCCGCGCCGCCGACAGCGGCCAGTTGAGTCTGTTTGCCGGCGGACCCAGCGGTCCGATCGAGGTCTTGCAGCTCCAGCCGTCGCGCAACCCGGTGCCGCAACGAACGGTGCTCGAGTGGGAACGTGAGCTGTTGGGGCTCTATATCAGCGATCATCCGCTCTCGCCTTACCTGGTGCAGTTGCAGCAGGCGGTTACGCATTTCTCGGCGGAATGGAGCGAGGAACTGAATGGACAGCCGGTGCGGGTGGCCGGCCTGGTCACCCATATCCGCGGACACCAGACACGAACGGGCAAGCCGATGGCCTTTGTGACACTGGAGGATCTGCAAGGGGTGATCGAAATCACGGTCTTCCCGAACTTATGGAACAAGGTCAAAGGCTGGCTGAAAACGAATGCCATCGCGCTGGTCGAGGGCAAAGCGGAGTACGTCGGAACCACGCCGCGCGTGTTGGCCGACGCGATCTCCGCCGAACTCACGCCCAGCGGATCGGTCAAACTAATGCGTCCGGCGGGTCGTGCAACACTGCCATCGCCACCGGCCGTGCCCGCCGCTGCACCCAGCGCGACGCTTGAGCCAGAGGTGGCGGCGATGGACCCAACGGGCGAACCGGATCCCGACTGGGACAACGTCCCGCCGCCTGAACCGTTGGTTGAGGCCTTGCCCGGCACAGTCACGGAGGGCATCGCCTCACCCTCTGCCTCGCGGACTCCGGTCGCCCACGCCTCTGGCACCGTGCTTGCCGTGGCAAACGTTGAAGCCGCGATGCTGGCGGGCGCGCCGCTGCTGGCCCCGACGCCTGCGCTTCGCCCGGGCCCTGCGCCCGCGCCCGCCGCGCCGCGTATGATCACCATCACTCTGCGCGAGACGGGCGACCGCCCGCGTGACGTTCGCCGCCTGCGCCATGTGCATGGTTTGTTGGCCAGCTACCCGGGTCAGGATCACTTCGCGCTGAATGTTTACGAGGGCAGCCGGGCCTGGCGCGTCGAATTTCCAAACGAAACCACCGGGTTTGGCGCCGAACTTGAATTGCGCCTGCGCGAGTTGCTGGGGCCGGATTCGATCGAGATCTCTCCCTGGCGAGTCCAGTAGCTCGGTTGCCGAGAATCCAGGATGCGCCCACTCCCCGCAAGGGGAGTTCTTCGTGCGCCTGCGATAGGCTGCCTCTGCCAGGTATAATCACGACGCATTCGGGCGTGCCTCGCAACTGCCATCGTCCATTCATTCGAGGAGGACTCTCATGCGCATTGGCATTCTTACCGGTGGAGGCGATGTCCCGGGGTTGAATGTCGCCATCAAGGCCGTGGTGCTGGCGGCCGAGGAGATGGGCTGGGACGTTTTGGGTGTCCGCCGTGGGTGGGGTGGTCTGCTCTATTACAACCCGGCGGCTGACTCGCACACCAACACGGGGCTGGTGCTGCCCCTCACACGCGAAACGGTCCGCACGGTCGATCGCGACGGGGGAACCTTCCTGCACACCTCGCGCACCAACCCGCAGAAGGTCAAACCCAAGGACCTGCCCGAATTCCTTAGGAGCGACTATCCGCTCAAGGAGGGCAAGACCACCGTGGACTGCACCGACCACACGCTGCGCGTGCTTTCCCATCTCAAGGTGGATGCATTGATCCCGATCGGCGGCGACGATACGCTTTCGTTTGCCGCCCGGCTGCACAAGGAGGGGGTCAAGGTCGTGGCCATCCCCAAGACGATGGATAACGACGTCTACGGCACCGACTACTGCATCGGGTTCAGCACCGCTGTCTCGCGCAGCGTTGAATTCATCCATGCTTTGCGCACGCCGAGCGGAAGCCACGAGCGGGTGCTGATGGTGGAGCTCTTCGGGCGCAACAGCGGCGAGACGGCCCTCATCGCCGCCTATCTGGCGGATGCCGACCGTGCGCTCATCAGCGAAGTGCCGTTCGACGTCCAGCGCCTGGCGCCGATGGTCGTGGCGGACCGGCAGCGCAACCCCAGCCGCTATGCAGTGGTGGTCGTTTCCGAAGGGGCAAGCATGCTTGGAGGCGAGATCGTCGAAACCGGCCAGGAGGATGCGTTCGGCCACAAGAAGCTAGGCGGCATCGGACAGATGACGAGCGAAGCGCTCAAGAAGCTGACCGGCCTCGAATTCGTAAACCAGACACTGGCCTACCTGATGCGCGCAGGGCCGCCCGACTCTCTCGACCGCATGGTCGCTATCTCATACGGCAACCTGGCGATGCAGCAAATGGCGCAGGGCAATTTCGGGCGCATGGTGGCCGTGCAGAAGGGCTGTTTCACCACCGTGCCCGTCGACACGGCCATTCAGGGAAAGCGCCAAGTGGACGTAAAGGAATTCTACGACGAGAAGGAATACCGCCCGAAAGTGAAAGCGGTTGTTGGTAAGCCGATGTTCCTGTACTAGTGCAAGTCGCGGAACGACCGGCGAGCCTTGAACCCGAGGCAGGTTTTGAGATTCCCAGCGGCACTCTCTTCCGCACGAGGTGGGCCATGACACAGATGCAGGCCGTTGCGAGCCGCGAACGCCCGACCCTCAGCCTGTTGGCCATTGTGATCCTTGGGTTTGTGGCCGGCATGTGGATGGCCTGGCAAGGATTGGCCACTCGCCTGACGGGCAATATGCCCTTCGCATTTGGGGGGCAGGAGCTATGGGTCACGCTGGCTGCCGCAGGGGGCCTTTCTCCCGCCGCATTCGGCTGGCCGCTCGTGATTGTCGGCACCTCGTGGTGGGGCGCCACGTTGGGGTTGTGGATGCGCAACAAGTGGGGCTGGCCGGTGACACTCATCCTGGGGTTGCTCTCGCTCTTGCATCTGTGGATGGTCACCCTCATGGCCGCCGCCGTGCTCGTGCTGCTGTTCATGCCTGTGGTGCGCCGATGGGGACGCGGCGAATAGCCTCCCCTCGGTCTCTGCTCACCTCGTTCAGCGTCGCCATTCTGGTCGGCGCGCTCATCGCCGGCTGTGGCCGGCCCGGCGCGAGCGTGCCCGCAACGGAGACCCTTGCACACCCCGCCACCTTGACAGCCGGCCACGCGTCGCCCACTCCGAGCGCCGTTCCCACCTCCACAGCTACGCCGCGGCCCACGGCGGTGCCGACGCCAAGCGCGACTCCGCCGGTTCTCACGACCTTCACCACTTCACGTTTGTTGCGCGGCGTGCAGCCGGCCGCGTATATCGCCAACACCTGCGATTACCTGCGCGCGCGGTGGGATCCGGCCCGCAGCGCACCCGGAACGCTTATCCTGCCGGTGGCCTTCCATGGGGTGAGCGCCGCCGGCAACCGCGGGCCGGGCGATACCACTACGCCGGTGGAAGACTTGCAGGCCAGCGTCTACTGGGCCAATCAGCTGGGCTTTACCACGGTCACCATGACCCAGGCCGCCGACTTCCTCGAGAGCAACGCCTCCATCCCGCGCCTCTCGATGGTGTGGATCGTCGATGACCGCAATGCCGGCACGGTCGAGGACCACATGATGCCGGTCATGATCGCCAATAACTGGACCATGTCGATGGCCTGGCCGATCGGCGACACGGACCTCCGTGCGGGATTGTGGCAACGGGCCGAGGCGTTGGCGGCGACGGGGCGGGTCGAATTTCAGGCCCACGGCTATGAGCACAACCTGACGATCCATCCGACCTCCTCCGATGAGTACGTCCACAACGAGATCTTCGGCCCGCTGCCAATTCTCGAGAAGCATTTCGGGCGTTTGCCGGTGGCTTTTGTCTGGCCGGGCGGCAACTTCACGACACCCGCCGCGCGACTCGTGCGAGAGGCCGGCTACCGCCTGGCCTTCACCTTCAGCGCGCGCGGACCGCTTATGTTCAATTGGATTCCTCTGAACGACAAGGAGCGCGAGGTGGGAGATCCGCTGATGGTCCTGCCGCGCGAATGGGGCTACCCCGGACTTGTCGCCCAGTTGCGCAAGGCGGCCGAGATCAGTCAGGCGGCGCACGAATTTGCCCTCGCCAACTACGACACCGAAGCCGCCTACTACCGATCCGCTTGTGGCGGCAAGCTTCCCGAACCCGCTCAATAACCTGCGCCGCCCGCGCATCATCCGATGGCGAGTTATCGAGTTCGGACATAAAGGGCCATGGTGGGCGACAGGTTGTTGTAAGCCAGCACGCCGGCTCCGGCGGAGTGCAACCCCTCCGCGGGCGAAGCGTATATCAACTGTGGAAGCGGCCGGGTAGGCGCACACGGGTTGCGCTTCACCGCGACTGCCATATAATTGCCTACACGACCTGCGCCGCTGTGGCGCCGGGCCACGAGGCAAGGAGATGAAGCATGACTGATCTCGTTTCCAAAATCAAGGGCGCCCGTAACTTCTTTGAGAAGATCGTCGCCGTGATCCCTGGCTTCAAGGGCTACGTCGAGCGCTCGAACCGGCGCGATGCCGATAAGCTGCTGCGCACGACGGTGGCCAGCCGCTATGAGGAGCAGTGGTCGCGCATTTCGGAACTGCAGCGCCAGCTCGTAGCCCAGGGGCAGATCGAGTCGCTCGACGACCTGGAGGCCTCCGTCATGAAGCTGCGCGCGCTGGTGGATCGTGTGCGCCACGCGGCCTACGGCTACTCCGGTTTCTTCGATGCGGTCAAGGTGAACGAGGCCGAGCTCGACAAGCTGTATCAATACGACAGCACCCTGCTCGACAAGGTGGCCCAGGTCTCCAGTGCGGTCGACAACGTGGCCTCCTCCATCGGGGGCGAGGGGCTGCCGGCGGCCGTTCGCAATCTGACGGCCTTGGCGCAGGAATGCATCGATCTGTTCGACCGCCGGGGCGAGGTGATCTTGACCTCCGGCTAACGGCCGGCCAGGCGCCATCCGCCACAGCGCGCCGCCCGTTCAGGCGCCGCTCAGTATCACGGAGAGAAACACATGGCTAGAATCTTCGATGTTATCGAATACCCGATCGAAATGAAGGACGAGATCGTCCATCGCTTTCCCGAGACCGGGTTCGGCGATTTCCGCATCGGCTCGCAGGTGATCGTGCGCGAGTCGCAGGCGGCGGTGTTCTTCCGCGACGGCAAGGCGCTGGATGTCTTCCTCGCCGGGCGACACACCATTTCCACCGCCAACATCCCGTATCTGATCGACCTGATCGGCAAGGCTTTCAACGAGCGCACGCCTTTCACCGCCGAGGTGTACTTCGTCTCGTTGCGCGAGTTCACCAACGAGAAGTGGGGCACCCCGCAGCCGATCATCGTGCGCAACCCCGGCATGGGCCTGGGCGTGGCGCTGATGCAGGGCTTCGGCTCCTACTCGTACCAGGTCCACGACCCGCAGCAGTTCGTCACCCAAATCGTGGGCGCCACCGGCACCTACGCCACGAGTGAGATCCAGAGCCGGCTGCGCGCTATCCTGCTCTCGAAACTGCAGGATATGCTCGGCGAGGTGGGGGCCAAGAAGTCGGTGCCCGAACTCATCGGGCTGACCGAGGAACTCGGCGCCGGCGTGCGCGCCAAGGGGCAGGACGACTTCCGCGCGGTGGGCCTGACGCTGAAGACCTTCTACATCGAGAATCTCAAGCCCTCGGAGAAGAGCGCCGAAGAACTACGCGCGATGGGCATGCTCGACATGGCAACCTACACTCAACTGCAGGCGGCGGATGCGATGCGCGAAGCGGCGCGCAACCCGCAGGGCGGGGCCGGGCTTACCGCCGGCATCGGGGCTGGCATGTCGATCGGCCAGGTAATGGGCCAGGCACTGCAGGGTGGGGCGGCCGGCGCGGCCGGTGCCGCGGCGGGAGCCATGCCGGATGTGATGACGGTTTCGGACGCGGCCGGGCTGCTCAAGGTGGGTGAAGAAGATGTGCTTGCACTGATCACTGCCGGCGAGCTCAAGGCCAAGAGAATCGGGTCGACCTACCGCATTGCCAAGACCGCGCTCGAAGAGTATCTGAAGAAGTAACCGCTCCGCGCAAGCCACGGTCAAGGGGTCGCGAGGCCCCTTGACTTTTCGTTCATATATCGTATAATTACGATATAGAGGCGAGGCCAATGAAGGACGTGCGTTTGAAATTGGAGGAGGCACGGCTGGTGCGCATGGCGCGTGCGTTGGGCAACCCGCTGCGGCTGCGACTGCTGCGCTACATGGTCGCCAACCCGCAATGCATCACCGGCGACCTGGTGCAATTCAGCGGGCTGGCCCAATCCACGGTCAGCCAACACCTCAAGGTACTGCGCCAGGCAGGCTGGGTGACCGGCGAGGTGGAAGGCCCGGCCACGTGCTACTGCCTCGATCCTGAAGCCATGGCGTGGTTCGCCGATGAGATGCAGCGCCTATCCAAGGGCTGGTCGCAAATCTGTTGTCCGCCGCGTCCGGCGGCGAAATTGAATGTGGAGGTCACGAGATGAGTGAGATCATTGAGAAAGTTGGGGAGGCCACTCACGCAGCAGTGCGCGAGCATTATGCCCGCAGTGCGCGTGAGGCGGCGGAGTTGAGTGCCGGGGGAGGCTGCGGCTGCGGAGCGGGGAGCGCGGGCAATGCGTGCTGCGGGGCGGGGGCCATGACGAGCGACGACAATCTCACCCAGGGCGAGGCGGCTCCCGTCCTGGCATCCTGGGGATGCGGCAGCCCTACCGCCATTGCCGCGTTGCGCCCGGGGCAGGTGGTGCTCGACCTGGGAAGTGGCGGGGGTTACGATGCCTTCCTTGCCGCGCGTGCGGTTGCGCCTGAAGGGGGCGCGGCGGGGCGAGTCATCGGCGTGGATATGACGCCGGAGATGCTCGAGTTGGCGCGCGTCAACGCCCAACGGCTGGGCCTCGACCAGCACGTCGAATTCCGCCAAGGGTACATCGAAGCCCTGCCGGTGGAGGCGCTGTCGGTGGATGTGATCCTCTCCAACTGCGTCATCAACCTGGCGCCCGACAAGGCGGCAGTCTTCCGCGAAGCCTTCCGCGTGCTGCGCCCGGGCGGGTGGCTCTCGCTCTCGGATATTGTCTCCGATCGACCGCTGCCCGAAGCGCAGCGGTGCGACTTGGCGAGTTGGGCGGGTTGCGTATCGGGCGCGCTGACCGAGGGCGAGTACTTGGGGGCCATCCGCGATGCTGGGTTCGCGCCGATTGAGGTGACCTCGCGCGAAGCATGGCACCGCGATGGAGAGGTTGAACTCTTCAGCCTGACGCTGCGCGCTTTCAAGCCGGCTTAGATGCGTTGACCACTGAGACTCTGATGAGGAGAGGGCATCGCATGCCTTACGCTTGACCGCGTGCGGATGGCATGTGCACGGAGGCCCGCGCACGGCCGACGCAGAGGGTGTGTGGCCGATGAGTCGCACGCTGCGTCTGCAGGCGAGGGCTGGTCAGGGCTGCGACCCCTCGGAATGACGCATTGGCTCTCCTTGTTGGGACACGCATGGCATGCCCGCATCGTGGCGTGAGTTGCCGGCCTCCGCCATCATGACGGCCTGATGTAGGAGCCGGGGCTCCTCGGGGCTCCGCTCCTCGGAGTGACAATCTCTCAACATACGAACCAGCGCACCCGAGAGGGTGCGCTGGTCTTGTTGTCGAGCGTGCGCGGCAATTCGTGCGCAGGTCTTACTGGCGCGGGCCTATGTAACGCGTGCTATGCCCTCTTCAGGATTCGTACACTAGGTCGTCGGCGCGGACGTTACTCACCGATCGCGGCCAGGACCTTGGCGACTTGCTCCGGACGCAATGTAGCTGATCGCGGCAGGCGCCGCACATACTCCTTGAGCTTCTCGGCGTGCATCGCCGGAGAGGGCGAGCCCTCCGCCTCGATCTTCCCCTCGGCCGCGGTGAAGACAATGACGGACTTAATCGGCGGGAGCTCCTCGCCGGGCAGGATCTTGCGCAACCTGCCGGTCAGCCCGGCCACTTCGGCCTCGGCTTCGAGGGACGGGTTGCCGAGCGATTCCTGAGCGAAGAAGCGGCGCATCCAGGTCACGCCTGCGTGGCGCCACTTGTTGCCCTCGTAGCGGATCTGGCCGCCCTGGAACTTGGGCACCAGCGCCATGAGCCCTGAGGGCCCGATGAGCGCATGGGGCGTGCCCAGGCGATAGTGGACCAGCAGGTACTGGTCGTCGAGGCCCTTGAGGGCGGCGTCGAGCGCCTCGTCGGGCCGAGGGCGGCGACCCCAACGGTTGGTGAAGAAGATACCCACATTGGCCAGCACGAACCCGGTCATGAGGGCTAGCAGCGAGAGGTCGCTGCGCGTGGGCAAGAGAAACGTGACCACCATGCCGGCGATGAGCACCGCCAGCCCGCTCAGGTGAGCGACCACGCCGATGCGCGCATTGCGTTTGATGAGGGGTGCGTTGGTGATCAGTTTCATGTGGGCTCCCAGCGGCGCAGGACGAGGCAGGCATTTTGCCCGCCCAGGCCGAACGAGTTCGACATCACCACCCGCGGCGAGGCCTCCCGCGCGCGGTTGGGTACGACATCCAGGTCGCATTGCGGGTCGGGCGTGGTGTAGTTGATGGTGGGATGGATGTGACCGGTGTGCAGGGTGAGCGCGCAGACCAGCGCCTCGATGGCTCCCGCCGCGCCCATGGCGTGGCCGATCATGGATTTGGTCGAGCTGACCGCCAGGCGCCGCGCATGTTCGCCGAACAAGGTCTTGATGGCCAGCGTCTCGGTTTGATCGTTGGCCTCGGTGGAAGTGCCGTGGGCGTTGATGTAATCCACCGACTCGGGTGGCAGGCCGGCGTCCTCAAGCGCCCAGCGCATGGTGCGCACTGCGCCGGCGGCATCCGGACGTGGGATCGCGAGATGGTACGCGTCGGAGGATGAGGCCTGGCCGACGATCTCGGCGTAGATGCGCACCCCGCGCGCCTGCGCGTGGTCGAGGCGTTCGAGCACGAGGGCGGCCGCGCCCTCCGAAAAGACAAAACCTTCGCGGTCCTTGTCGAACGGCCGCGAGGCAAGTTCGGGCGACTCGTTGTAGTGGATGGGCAAGGCGCGCATGGCGCAGAACCCGGCGATAGCGAAGTCGCGCACGAAGGCGTCGCAGCCGCCGGCCAAAACCAGGTCGGCGCGTCCGCGGCGAATCCACTCGAAGCCCTCGCCGACTGTTTGCGTTCCGGTGGCGCAGGCAGTCGTGATGGTGACGTTGGGCCCCAGCGCCCCGATGGTCTCTGTGATATGGAAAGTCGGCATGTTAGGCAAGCCGGAAGGCGCCGCATACGGGCTGACGCGCGCCAACCCGCGCGTGCGCAGCACTTGAATCTCGTCGTCGATGCGATCGAGCCCGCCGACAGCGGTGCCGAAAACGATTCCGGCGCGCTCGCCATTTTCCAGCGGCCAGGCCACTCCGGCGTCGCGCAGGGCTTGGTGGGCCGAGGCCACGGCGATCTGTGAGACGCGCGCCATGCGCCTCACTTCCTTCGGCTCGACGTAGACGCTCGGATCGAAGCCTTTGATCTCGCCGGCAATCTGGCAGGGCAGCCCGCTGGCATCGAATTGGGTGATGCGGCCAATGCCGGACCGCCCGGCCAGCAGGCCTTCCCAGAGTTGGGGCACGTCCAGCCCGAGGGCGGTAATGGCCCCCAGGCCGGTGATGACAACCCGCGAGGCGGAGGAGGGATCGGGCATCGCGCGCCTCATGCAGCGGAGGCCGCAGCTGCAATGCCACGGCGCAGCGCCTCGAGCACGCCCGCCTCGACGGCCAGACGTGCCACGCGCACCGCATTCTTGATGGCGTAAGCGTCGGAGCGCCCGTGGCCGATGAATACCAGCCCGTCCACACCCAAGAGGGGCGCGGCGCCTTCCTCGGTCGGATCGAGCATCTTGCGAATTCCGCCTACGGTCGGTTTGACCAGCAGCCCGCCCAGCTTGACCCACGGCGGGGCCGCTTGAATGCGTTCACGCATGAGTTCGAGGATGAGCTTCGCCACGGCTTCGGAGGATTTAAGCAGTATGTTGCCGGAGAACCCGTCGGTCACCACGACATCCGCCTCGCCGGCGATGAGCTCTTTCGGTTCAAGGTTGCCGACGAAATTGAGCCCGGAGGCCGCCAGCAGCGGGTAGGTATCCTTGATCAGCTGGTTGCCTTTGCCCGCCTCTTCGCCGTTGGAGAGCAGGCCCACTCGCGGCTGGGGCACTCCGCGCACGCGTTCGGCGTAAATGACGCCCATGATGGCAAACTGCAACAGGTTCTCCGGTTTGCAGTCCGGATTGGCGCCGATATCCAGCACGACGCAGCTGCCGCGCTTGGTCGGGAAGACCGGCGCCAAGGCGGGGCGCTCCACGCCGGGCAGAGTCCCCATGCGGAAATAGGCCACCGCTGCCGCGGCACCGGTGTTGCCCGCGGTCACGAAGGCCTGGGCCTCGCCCGAGCGCACCAAATCGATGCCCACCGCCATCGAGTTGCGCGCCTCCTTGCGCTTGGCTTTGAGCGCCAGCGCCAGCCCCTTATCTTCCATGGTCAAGACGTCGGGTGCATGGACGATGCGAACGGGTGCCGCCCCGGGGCGCAATTCGTCGAGCACCGGCCTTAGCGCGCTTTCATTGCCCACGAGCAAAACCTCTACGCCGTATTCGCGTGCGGCTGCCAGCCCGCCCTCCACATCCGGGCGAGGATGGCGGTCGGAGCCCATGGCGTCGAGTGCAATCTTCATCACGCACACCTCGTCGAAATCGGGAGAAGCTGGCTTGGATGATAGCACAAGTGAGAACACCGTCGGCTCGCGACCCGATGCGGCACGCGCAGTGCAGATTGCGCGCGGGACGTCACTTGCGGTTGACAGCCCCGGGGGCCCAGATATAATTCACACGCACGCCCTCGCGCGCTGGTGCTGGAACTGGCAGACAGGCATGGTTGAGGGCCATGTGCCGCAAGGCGTGGGGGTTCAACTCCCCCCCAGCGCACAACTCCGCCGCGAAATCTGCGGCGGAGTCCTTGTTTGCAGCACGCTGCGCCCTCAGTGGACCTTCTGCAAGAAGCGCGCGGTGCGCGGGTCGGTCGGTTTGGAGAAAATCTGCTCGGGTGGCCCGTCTTCCACAAAAACGCCCTGATCCATATACACCACCCGGTCCGCCACGTCGCGCGCAAAGCCCATTTCGTGCGAGACGACAATCATGGTCGTGCCTTCGCGCGCCAGGTTCTTCATCACGTCGAGCACCTCCCCGATGAGTTCCGGGTCGAGGGCTGAAGTGGGCTCGTCGAAGAGCATCACCTTGGGTTCCATGGCCAGCGCGCGGGCGATCGCCACGCGCTGCTTCTGCCCGCCCGAGAGGCGGGAGGGGTACTCGTCACGCTTGGAGAGCAACCCCACTTTTTCGAGCAGCGTCTCGCCGACGCGCGCCGCCTGTTCGCGGGGGCGGTTCTTAACCGTGATCGGGGCCTCGGTCACATTTTCGAGCGCGGTCAGATGGGGGAACAGGTTGAAATCCTGAAAGACCATTCCCGTGCGCAGTCGAATGTCGCGCACGGCATCCCGGAATTCGCGCGCCACGTGCCCGTTCTCGGCGCAAACGCGGATGCCGTCGACGATGATCTCGCCCGAGGAGGGTTCCTCCAGGCAGTTGAGGCAGCGCAGCAGGGTCGATTTGCCCGATCCGCTGCGCCCGATGATCACGACCACCTCGCGCGGGTACACGTCGAACGAGACGTCGCGCAGTACGTGCAGCCGCCCGAAAAACTTATGCAGATTGCCGACGTGAATAACGGGTTCGCTCATCGTTCGCCTCGCGCCATGCGCCGCTCCAGGCGTTCCTGGAACGCCGAGAAAACCATGGTCAGCATCCAGTAGAAGACGGCCGCCACGAACAGGGTTTCCATGCTGTGGAAGTACTGCCGGCCGATCTTTTGGGCGCGGAAGAGTACCTCCCACACACCCATGATGTAGACCAGCGATGAATCCTTGAGCATGGCGATGAACTCATTGCCCACCGGCGGGATGATCAGCCGCACCGCCTGGGGCAGGATCACGCGCTGCATTGTCTGGCGCCCGGTCATGCCCAAGGCATAGGCTGCCTCGGTCTGCCCCTTGCCGATAGACTGAATCCCGGCGCGGAAGATCTCGGTCATGTACGCGCCGTAGTTGAGCGACAGGGCAAAGATACCCGAGGGCACCGGGTCCCACGTCAGCCAGGTGACGTGCAGGGCCTGGCCGATCTGCGGCAACGCGAGGAAGACGAAGAAGATCTGCACCACCAGCGGCGTGCCGCGGATGAGCGAGATGTAAAAGGTAGCCAGGGCGTAAAAGGGAGGGAAGCGCGAGAGCCGCCCCAACGCGCCCACCAACGCCAAGCCCATGGCGAATAGGATCGAAAGCAGCGAGATGCCGATGGTCAGGCCCACGCCTTCGACGAAGGGGATGGGCACCGAGAGCACGGGGTGAAACGAGGTGTTCACCGACAGCGACTGCGAACCCAGGCCGACGACGAAGAGAATGCCGCCCAGCACCAGCAGCGGCAGCATGATGCGTCGCCGCCGCTTGGGTTCGCCGCGCGCGATGTAAGCCAGACCCGCGCCGGCTAGCATCAGCACACCTGCCACGATCAATCGCCTTGCGGAATCCGCGCGGCCCAGCACTGCTGCGCTTTCGGCATTCACTCCCAGGATGGTGCCGGGCGTGGTGAGCAGGACCAGGCCGCCGACCAGCATCCACACGGAGGTGAAACCGAGCAGCAGGGTCGCGCCGACGGCCATCCAGCGGCGTGCCGGAAAGCCGATGGCCGCCGTGCCCAGCAACAGGATGCCCATCGGCACCAGCACCGAGGTGATGGTGGTGTAGCCGGCGATGAACGGCACCCACTTGAGCATGAAGCTCAGGTCGAGGCGGATGGCGCTCATCAATCCAACCAACGCCAGGAGCAGTACGGCCCACGAGGCGAAGTTGCCGGCCGAAAACCGCGCGGCGCGCCGTCGTACGTGCTCGGCTACCTGCTTTTCGACCTTCTGACCTTCAAGTGCAGGATCAGTTGAGTTGTCCATTGTTGGCTGAGCCCACGGGAGCGATCAGCAGCGGGGGATGGTCCAGGAGCCGGGAGGTAAACCCGGCTCCTGGAAAGGCTATGCGGTTCGTCGGTAAGACAGGGTCACTGTCCAACTTTGCGGGCAAGATCGACCTTGTACCACTTCATCGAAAGGGCGGTCAGGGTGCCGTCATTGCGCATGGCTGTGATGATTTCGCTCAGCTTGGCCACCAGGGAGGTGGGATCCTTGCTGGCCGTCTTGTCGATAGCCACGGCCAACGCCTCGTAGTACACCGGGTCGCCGAGTTTCTTGACCTTGATGCCGCCCTCCTGCGCGCCAAAGATGGTGGTGGAGTTGGTCAGCCAGGCCTCGAAATCTGTGCGGCCGGCGGCCCACGCCTGCGCGCATTCCTGGTCGGTGGGGTAGGTGACAACCTGAGCCCCGGTCACCTGGTAGCCGATCTTTTCCCCGATCAGGTTCAGGCTGTTGTTGTTCTGCAAGTACAACTCATACGTGGTGGCCGCCGCGGCGCAGATCGATTTGCCGTTGAGCTCTTCCACCTTGGTCAAGGTCGAGCTTTCAAGCACGGCAAATTGTGCGGGCGAATAGTAGTAGGGTTCGGTGAACCACAGGACTTGGGCGCGCTCTACGGAAGGAGTCATCGAGCCGATGGAGACATCCCAGCGGTCGCCCCAGTGGCCGGCAGTGATGGTATCCCAGTCGGGAGTCACAAACTCGACGGTGACCCCCAGGCGCTTGGCGACTTCCTTGGCCACATCAACATCGAACCCGTCGAGCTGGCCCTGGTCGTTGAGGAATGACTGCGGCGCATAGTTGGGATCGGTCGAGACGCGCAAGACACCGCGCGATAAGACATCGGCCAGGAGATCGGGCGCCGCGGTGGGGGCCGCGGTCTGGCAGGCAGCCACCATCAGGCTGAGTGCGAGGAGCGCGGTCGTAATCCGGATCAGGCGTTTCATTCTCTTCCTCCCTCACAAAGGTCAGATGCATACGCTGGCGATACGGAATCGACACTGTGATTGCGCTGAGGACTCACCTCCCTCCAGAGGTCAGTTCAGTGGGGTTTGAAGGATTATAGCATAGCACTGAGGCAGGGCAAGCGGCATTTCACGGGGCGTCAGGCGAGCGGGTTCGGCTCAATATGCGGGCCGCGCGTGCATCTGATCCAGATGCATCATATCGTGGCGGGCGATAAACGAGACCTGCTCGGCCAAGGTGGTCGGGCCGAAGATGGCGTGCCGCCCGGGTCGCTGCCAAGCCTGCGGTGGCAGGCCGAGCAGCAATTCCACCGTCCGGTTGCGCGCCTCGAGAAAGGCCTGCAGTGCGGCCGGGCCGTCCTGCGCGCGATAGTTGCGCTGCTCGGCCCACAGGTCGGATTCGACCGCCGGAAGGAAAGGATTCTCGCCACCGGTCAGCATTTCGATGCGCGGCTGGGTGATCTCGCGTTCGACGTCGCGCAGATGGCAGGCGATCTCGGTGGGTCCCCAATCGGCGTCGAGCGGACCGATGGACCATCCCGTGAACTTGCTAAAAGCGGTGAGCACCGCGCCCAGATGACCCCGCAGCACGTGCGGCAGGGCCATCGGGTCGGGCGGGTTGATTTGCCCACACTTGTCCGCGTCTTCGAGCAGCGCCTGGTACAAATCGGCCAGCGAGCCGGCGCTCAGCCTCCCGTCGCCGCTGCGGTGCGTTTCACCGGTCACCCAGTAGGTGCGCAGGCCGAGGCGCTGCGACGGGCGGATGTCCATCTCCAGGTCGTCGCCCACGAGCAGTGTTTCTTCCGGCTGCGAGCCCAGATGGGCCAAGGCCTCAGCGAAGTACTCGGGATGCGGCTTGGCGAAGTGTGACTCCTCGTAAGAGGTGATCAGATCGAAGGGATTGGCCCGCGGCGAAAGGCCCGCCCAATCCAGACGCTGCTCGATAGCGGTGCGTGGAAAGAGCGGGTTGGTCACCACCGCCACCTTCCACTTGCGCTCAAAGGCCATGCGGACCAGCTCGGGAGCCATGGCCACGGGTTGGGTATGAACGCGCAGCTCTGGAAAGTGCCGCACGTAGAAATCTTCGATGGCCCCGCGCACGGCCTGGGGGTCGAGGTGCAGCGAAGGGTAGAAGACCTCGTCGAACACCTGGCGCAGCAATTGCTCGGGGCGCTCATTGGCCAGCATGGCTTGCGTGCCCGCCATGAGCGCTGCGACCATCCCTTCCGGCTCGGCGAAGGCCGCCAGGTGCCCGCCCAGCAGCGCCAGGTACGCCCTGATGAAGCGCCGCATGTCGTTGGCCAGCAGTGTGTTATCCAGGTCGCACAGCAGCGTCGAGATCATGGGTGGGAGTCCGGCCCCAGGCGCAACTTCTCGAATTCAAGGTGACATTGGCCGCAACCGATTTCCGCTTCGCGCACCGGGTCATTGCTCTTGCGGCAGCGGGCAGTGATTTCCATGCGGCGCCCCAGGCCGAGCCAGGTGGTGCGCACGCTGGCCGCAAGGACGAGATTCGGGCAGGCATTAGCCAGCAGGATGCGCGGCACCGGGCAGCGGCCGCACAATTCCGGGCGCCACTCATGAGCCGCCGCGGCCGGCAGCAGGCGGCACTCGCGCCGCTCGCGGCCGCGGAAGTAATCCTCGAAGTAGTAACGGCATTCAGTGCCGGCAGGAGTGCGCATTGGGTAGAGGGTTTGCGCGTGCGGCCCACGCGGGTCTCAATTCCCCGCCGGGGCCGCTACCGGCTGTCACACGCGAGTCAGGTAGGCCCCGTTGCGGGTGTCCACCCGGATCACGTCACCGGCGTTGACGAACAACGGGACCGACACCTTGAGGCCTGTTTCGGTGGTCACCAACTTGGTGGCCCCGGTTGCGGTATCGCCCTTCACCCCCGCGTCGGCCTGGACTACTTTCAAGTCGACCGAGGCCGGCAGATCGACGTCTAGATGTTCGCCGTTGAAATAGGTGAGCTTGACCTCGAGGCCTTCCTTAATGAAGCCTTGGCCCTCGCCGATCACCGCCCGGGCGATGGGCGATTGCTCGTAGGTCTGGCTGTCCATAAAGTACATGAAGTTTTCGTCGGCGTACAGGAAGGAGGCCATGTGGTGGTCGAGGCGGATGTCTTGCACCCGATCACCGGATTGAAAGGTGCGGTCCATCGTGCCGCCGGTGCGCAGGTCGCGCACGCGGGTGCGAATGGTGGCATTGCCGCGCCCGGGCTTGTTGTGCGAGTACTCGAGAACTTTGTACAAATGCCCGTCGAATTCGAAGGTAACCCCTTTGCGCAAGTCGTTGACGTCGATCATTCCGGTGCCCAAGGTCCTTTCTGCGAGATCGCGGGCGATTATACCGCCTGGGCGGGGTGGGCGGCTGGCAGGCTCAGCCGATCGGGTAGCGCATGTGCTGGCCGCCAATGAGATGCAGGTGTAGATGGAGGACGATTTGTCCGGAGTCGGCGCCGGTGTTGATGATCACGCGGTAACCGCTTTCGTGCACGCCCTCCCGGCGGGCGACATCCGCGGCAGCCAGCAGTAACCGCGCGGCGAGGTCGGCGCCCACCTCGGCCAGCTCGTTCAACCCCGTCACGTGACGGTTGGGGACGATCAACACGTGAACCGGGGCCGCGGGGTGGATGTCGCGGAAGGCGGTCACCCATTCGTCGTGATAGATGATCTGCGCCGGTGCGGCGCGAGTTACGATTTTGCAGAAGAGGCACTCGGGATGGGAGTTCATGGTCAGTCCTGACAAACGGTTGGTTCGCTCGAGTCTGTGGCGGGGAGGCCGAGAAAGACGCCGTTCTCAAGCGCGGCCAGGCGGGTGGGGAGAATGCGGTTAGCCAGGCCGGCTCGCGCCGCGCACTGCACGCGCTGGAAGTTGTGGGTCAGCCCGTGCCATTGCAGGCCGTTAGGGGTGGAGTGGGGCTCGCGTTCCCACAACACGGGCAGGGTCCGCCCAAGCAGCGCGCTGCGAAAGGCCTCGGATGAGGCCTGAGTGACCTCGCGCAGCATGGCCATGCGCGCGCGCACCTCGTTGGGTACCGGGCGATCGCCGAAGCCGGCTGCGGCGGTGCCCGCGCGCGGCGAAAACCGAAAGGCATGCACGTCGGCGAATCGCATTTCCTCAACCAGGCGCACGCTCTGCTCAAACTCGAGGCGGCTCTCGCCCGGGAAACCGACGATCACATCGGTCGTGATGGCTACATCGGGGATGGCCCGCCGCGCACCCTCGACCAGGCGGGCGTACCCCTCGGGCGTGATGCGCCGGCCCATGCGGCGCAGCGTGCCCGACGCGCCGGATTGCAGCGGCAGATGAAGATGCGGGCATAGCCGCGGATCGGCCCACAGGTCGAAGAAGGAGGTGGCCAAGTCCCACGGCTCGAGCGATGACAGGCGCAGGCGAGGCACCTCCGTATGCTCGAGTAACGAGCGCAGCAAGCCCTCCAGCGCCGGTCCGCGCCCCCATTCCCGGCCGTACGCGCCGAGCTGGACACCGGTGAGCACGATCTCTTGGGCGCCGCCGGCATGCAGCTGGCGCGCGTCCTCGAGCACTTCGGGCAAGGGCCGGCTGCGGCTGGCGCCGCGCGCTAGCCGCGTGACGCAGAAGCTGCAGCGGTTGTCGCAGCCGTCCTGCACTTTAAGGAAGGCGCGCGTGCGCCGGCGAGGAGCGGGGGGCGGCGCGCGGCCAATAAGGGGATCCCTCTGCGCCCCGGCGAGGCTCTCGCGCAGCGCCGCTTTGCCCGCATTCGCGACCACCCGGCTGACGCCTGGCAACGCGCGCGCTTCGCCCGCGGCGAGTGTGGCCCAACAGCCGGTGAGCACAAGGCGCGCCTGAGGCGCCCGGGCATGCAGGCGGCGGGCGGCGCTGCGCGAATCGCGCTCGGCCTCCCGCGTCACGGCGCAGGTATTGAGCACAACCACTTCGGCCTGGGCCGGGCGGGCGACGATCTCGTCGCCCGCAGCGTGGAACTCGGCGGCAAGAGAATCGATCTCGCTTTGGTTGAGCCGGCAGCCGACCGTATCGAAGAAGACGCGCATCGCTCACCTGGGCCGCGCGCCTGAGGCCGCGGCCACGCCGGATTATATCCGCCGCGGAACGCACAGCGCCCGCCAGAGGCGGGCGCTGTAAGAGGTCCGGCCAAGCAGCGATAGCCGCTGCAAGAGACCGGTAGCGCGCCGGCTTACGGCGTGCGGACAACGAAATTGTCGAATTGGACGTCGGTGCCCGGGGTGTCGTACGTCCCTGCGATCAGACCCACATCGCCCTTGGCAAAGTCGGAGTCGGTCGCCGTGATGACCTGGGTGCCGTTGACCAGCAGGGACAGCGAACTGCCCACGCAGTCAAGGCGGATGGTGTTCTTGTTATTGCCTTGGTGAATGGCATCCGCCGGTGTAAGTTTGTCCCCCGTGAGCAGGATCTGCTGCCCGGCTTTGGTCTTGCCGATGCCGGCAAAACCGTCGCTCGAGATCAGGGCGAAGTAGAAGTTGTCAGTGTCCTGGTAGCGGCAGATAACCCCCAAGTCGTTGTCGTCCGGCCCAGCGACCTTGATGGCCTCGACTTCTACCTGCGCATCGGTGAAGCTCTTGCCAGGATTAGCCCAAAAATCGCTGTTGGTATCGTTGACCCAGATGCGGTACGCGCCGCTGGCGTAGTCGGTCGACGAGCTGTCGGTGGTGGTCCGGTCCCACCCGCTGCCCGTGTCAGAGAAATCATCCTGGAACAAGATGCTGGTATCGCCGCCACTCGAGACGGCACCGCTGGTCAGGCTGCATCCCAGCGTGAGTGCAGTGGCAAGCACAAGAATAAGAGCGAACCTCGACATTTCTCGTCTCCTCCAGAACTAAGTTGATTTGTGGCCGACCCGGCCCGCTATGCGAGATCGCGCGAGACAACTCCGCGCGACCGTATCGGCTCACCGCAGGTGAGAGGATACCCTGAAACTGGGCGGCCTTCAAGGCACCAATACTATGTGCGGGAAAGATGGCTGGGCAGGGCGGCTTCGGTCGAAGGGCAGGCGACGAGACGAGAGCCCGGAGCGCAGGTCCAGTGACCATCCCTGCGAATACGCCTGACCTCATCCTGCGATTGGTCCGCCTGTGCGATACGTCTGCGTCCTGCCTGCCCCGCGTTTGCGGGGACAACGCAAATGGCCGTGCGGTCGTCTGCCATTCCAGCGAGGCGGACCTTCATGATCGCGGAATCTCCCGGATGGCCGCTTCGAGCACGCAGGGATGACGATTCTTGCCAAGGGAAGAGAGGGCGAGGTAAGCCGGGCCGCCGCCCGAAGGAGAACCACCGCCAGACAAGTCCCAAACCACCGCATAGATAGTTGCACCAACGTACGACTTGCCGAACGAGGTTGCAGCCCCCGCCGTCCCTCGTCAATATGGATTGAAGCACGCACTGGCACGCCGGTTGCAGCCCTCAGCCGAAATGCGCCGACATCTGGAGGTGCCGCATGCAGCCAAGCGCGACTGGGCATTTGTGCTATTATCCCGTCGGGAGTGCCAGCCAGCAGCCTATGGCCCAGGAAATCCAAGCGTATTGCGTGCGCTGCAAGGCCCAACGCCCGATGGTGGAGGTGGAATACCTCAACACCCGCAACGGGCGGCCAGCAGCGCGGGGCAAATGCGCAAAGTGCGGGACGGTGACGATGAAGTTTCTCAAGTCGCTGCCGCCTCCGGCGCCCATGCTTGAGCCCCCCGCAGAAGACAAGGCCGAGGACCGGGCGGCGGCCGACAGCCGCTAGCCCGGGGCGCCCGCCGTTGGGCGCCGCCCTGCAAGCCCGCCTGCGTCGCGTGCATCGGGTGCAGACTACTCGAAACGCACAAGCCAATCGTTGAACAAGGCGCGCGCCGTGCGCCGCGCCGATGGATGGATGATGATGAAACGATCTGCAATAACACACTGGCAACCAAAGGCCCGGCGATGGCTGACGCGCGTCGCGCTGGCGGCGGTGGCTGCAACGCTGCTGGCGGGATGCGGCGGCGGGATCGGTGGCGGTCCGGCTCCCACGCGCTATCCCTTCCCCACCACCACCCCCGCCGCCCGCTTGCCAGTGACCTTCATTGTCACGGTGCCCGATGGCACGGACTCGGAGTCGCAGGTCGTGCTCAACCTGTTGGATGAAGTCACTAGCCTGGCGCTCAACTCGACGGTGATCGCGATGGAGGCGATCGGCGAGGGCAAGTGGGAGGCACGCGCAGATCTGCCTCGCGGTCGGCTTGTCTTCTACCGCTACTCGCTGCGCGGTGAGGGGGAAACGCTGGAGGCTTTGCCCAACGGCGAAGGCGTCGACTACCGCCTGTTCCTCGTGACCGGTGCGAATACCGTCGATGACCAGATTTCGCGGTGGCTGACCACAACCTACACGCGTCCCTCCGGCCGGGTGCACGGCCTGGTGCGCGACCAGGCCACCGGCTTGGCTATTCCCGGCCTGATGGTCTCGGTGGCGGGCATGCGCACCTGGACCGATTCGGCGGGCGCCTACAAGTTCGATTCGGTGCCGGCCGGCAAGCATATGCTGGTCTACTTCGACCCGGACGGCAACTATCGCGTGTTCCAACAAGAAGGTATCGTGGCCGACGGCGCGGAGACTCCGGCTGATGTTCAGCTTGTGCCGGCATCGCGGGTGTCGGTGACCCTGCATGTTTACCTGCCGGCCGATACGCCGGCCGGCGCGCCAGTGCGGTTGGTCGGCAACCTGCTTTCGCTGGGTAGCACCTTCCAGCCCGCGGCCGCAGGCTCGCTCATCGAACCGACACGCGCCCTGACGCTCACCCCGCTGCCGGACGGAACATCGGTGGCGGTGGTCTCACTCCCGGTGGGGTACCACCTGCGCTACAAGTTCAGCCTGGGAGATGGTTTCTGGAACGCCGAGCGTGACGGCACGAGCGCACTGGTGGTGCGCGAGTTGGACGTGCCTCAGATGGACGTGCTGCAAACCGACGGCGTGATTACCTGGCATTCGGCAGGCGGTGCGGTGAGCTTCGACGCCAGTGTGCCCATCGGCACGCCGACGACGGAGAGCGTCTCGATACAATTCGCGCCCTTCCCGGGCATCTGGATGAATCCGGTGCCGATGTGGAGCGCCGGGCCACAGCGCTGGCGTTACACGCTGTTCAGCCCTCTCGAATGGCCGGGACCGGTGGCCTACCGCTACTGCCGCAACGGCGACTGCGGCGTGGCCGACGACACGGCCACGGCCGGCGCCAACCCGGCGGGGCGGCAGTTCACACCCTCGGTCCAAGCCCAATCGCTGGCCGACACGGTGCAAGCCTGGGTGGCCTGGAGCGATGCCCCCGCGCCGGCACTGGTACTCGCGGCACCGGCTGCGCGGCCGGACTTCCGCAGCGGTGTGGTATTGACCTCTGCGCCATGGCGCCGCCCGTTCGACCCGACTTTGGTGGACCTAGTGGGCCTGCGCCTCAACTCGCTCGTGCTCAGCCCTGCGTGGTATGCGGCCGCGGTCACACCGCTGCCGGACCTTGTCTATCTGCCTGGATTGAACTCGCCGCTGCGTCAGGACCTCTTGGCGCAGATCGGCTCGGCGCGCTCGGCCGGCTTGCGCACCGTGCTGGCGCCGGACCTTCTCCCGCTAAGTGGTTCGCTCGGCGATTGGTGGGCCGCAGCGCCGAAGAGCACCGAATGGTGGAATGCGTGGTTCACCGCCTACCGCACCTTCCTGGTGGGGTATGCCGATCTCGCGCAGCAAGCTGGCGTGGAAGAACTGCTTGTGGCGCGCACATCGGTGGTCCCGGCTATGCCGGGTGCCGCCGGTGCCCCGGCGGATGCCGAGATCCGCTGGCGGGTGCTGATTCGCGATTTACGCAATCACTTCGGGGGTCGGATGGCCGTGGAGCTCTTGCTCACCGACCAACTGCAAATGCCGCCGCTCTTCTTGGACGAGGTGGATGAGATCTACGTTCAAGTGCGGTCGCCGCTGGGAGCGAATGATGGCACCAGCCTGGAGGAGATGTCCGCCTCCGCCGGGGCACTCTTGGATGGCAAAGTGGCCATGTTGCGCGCGCTGGGCAAGCCGATTGTCATTACCGCGGCCTTTGCCTCGGCCAACGGCGGCGCCAGCGGCTGCCCCAATGACACCAGCGGCGCGTGTCTGGCGCTGGAAGGGCTGACCTCCGGCTCGCCGCTGGCGCTGGCCATCGCCCCCAACCTGAGCGTCCAAGCCAACGCCTATCAGGCGCTGCTGGCCAACGCGGCCGCACGGGATTGGGTGAGCGGGTTCGTCGCCTGGGGCTACTATCCGGCAGTGGGATTGCGCGACGCCTCGCCTTCGGTGCACGGCAAGCCGGCCGAGACCGTGCTGCAGGTTTACTTCCAGGCGCTCTCCGGCCGATAAGAGCTCGGCACGACGCAGGCGGGGAGAAGTGACGGACAGTCCGCTTCTTGCCCTACATCATGCGCGCACCAACGACCATGGCAGGTTGTCGCACGCCTGCCTCGGAGGCGTTAAACCTCAAACCGACTAACCGGCCGCGGCCCCTACGAAGGGCGCGCGGCCGGTGTGCTTACGCGGGAGCCGAGGCGCAGCACTCGCGCCGAGGCCTCCGGTCCGCGATGGGAGAGGCAGACCATGGAGATGCTTGGGCAAGGGAAGGGCGAGCTGATCGGCTGGCACGACCCGGACGAGAACCGGCGCTGGGTGCTCGAGAACAAGTCGCGCGAGCTGCGCGACAAGCGCATGAGCGTGACCCAGGCAGTGCGCGAATACGTTCATGATGGCGACTACCTGGCGATGGGCGGCTTCGGCCACATCCGCGTTGCCATGGCGGTGGTGTATGAGATTATCCGCCAGCGGCGCCAGCACCTAGTGCTCGCGGGGAAGACGGCGGTGCACGATGCAGACCTGCTCATCGGTTCGGGCTGTGTCGATCGCATCGAGGTAGCCTACGCTTTCGCCCAGGAGCTGCGCGGCCTCTCGCCGGCCGGGCGTCGCGCGGTGGAGAGCGGCGCGTGCCGCGTGGTTGGTGAGATCTCCAATGCCGGGTATCAGTGGCGCTTCTTGGCCGGCATGCTGGGCGTCCCATTCATCCCCTCCCGCAACATGCTCGGCTCCGATACGTTCACCCACAGTGCCTGCAAAGTGGCGCGCGACCCGTGGAGCGGCAAACCGGTCTGCCTGATCCCGGCCGCCTACCCGGACGTGGCCGTGTTCCACGTGCCGCGCTGCGACATGTACGGCAACGCGCAGATTGACGGCATACTGATCATGGATTGGGAGCTGGCGCGCGCGGCACGGCGGGTCATCATCACGACCGAAGAGATTGTCGCGCATGAGGTCATCCAGGAACGGCCGTGGCTCACCGCCATTCCCTTCTATGTGGTGGATGCCGTGTGCGAGGCGCCCTTCGGGGCGCATCCGACCACCATGCCTTACCTGTACTACTTCGACGAGGAGCACATCGGCGAGTGGCTCGACCTATCGAAGACGCCGGAAGGCACGCGCGACTATCTTGATAAGTACGTTTACAGCATGCCCGACTTCGCTACCTACCTTGATCACATCGGTGGCGCAACCAAGCGGGCCTACCTCGAGGATGTCGAGCATCTGCGGCAGCCGCTGCGTGCCCCATGGCTACAGAAGAAGTGAGACTGTCATGACCCCATCCACTCCTGCATACTCTGCGATGGAACTCATGGCCTGCGTGGCCGCGCGTACGCTGGAGGACCGGCGTACGGTGCTGGTGGGCACCGGGCTGCCGATGATCGGGGCCATCCTCGCCCAGCGCATGCATGCGCCGGGGTTGGTGATCATTTTCGAGGCGGGCGGGGTGGGGCCGCGCGTGCCCACCCTGCCGGTCTCGGTCGGCGATTCGCGGACCTTCTACCATGCTTCGGCCGCCTCCAGCATGCACAACGTGATGAGCGCGTGTCAGGCGGGCTACGTGGACTTCGGTTTCCTGGGCGGGGCGATGATGGACCGCTACGGCAACCTCAACACCACCGTCATCGGCCCGTGGGAGGCGCCGGAAGTCCGCCTGCCCGGCTCGGGCGGGGGAAATGACGTGGGTTCGCTGGCCCAGCGGACCATTGTCATCCTCCGCCAGGATACCCGCCGCTTTGTCGAGCGGGTCAACTTCATCACCACGCCGGGGTACATCGACGGCCCAGGCGCGCGCGAACGGGCCGGGCTGCCGGCCGGGTCGGGGCCGTACCGCGTGCTCACGCAGCTTGCGGTCTTCGATTTCGATGAGACCTCCAAACAATTGCGCCTGCGCGCGACGCACCCGGGCGTGTCGGTAGCCGATGTGCAGGCCGCGAGCGGGTTCAAGATCCAGGTGGCCGATACACTGGAGGTCACCTCGCCGCCGACCGAGGAGGAGCGCCGCCTGCTGCATGAGATTGACCCGGTGGGCATGGTCATCGGCAAGTAACGCGAGAGGTCAACCGGCCGTGCTGCGCGGCCGGTTTGTTGTCCGGGTGCGCAGGCTGGTACAATCCGCGCCTGTGAGGCCCTTCACCGCCACGTTCACGATCAACCGACGCGTGCGACATCGCCTGCAGCAGCTGGCGCTCGGCGTTGCGCTTCTGACTGCCGCCGGCGCGCTGGCCGCGTGCAACGGCGGTGTGCCGATCTTCAACTCGGCCACGCCCAGCTTGCCTGCGCCGCAGGTAACGATCATCGCCGGCCAGGATCCCAACGAGGTGGCCGGGCAGTTCCTGGCCGCGTGGAACACGCGCGCCTTCGATGCGATGTATGCCCTGGTTTCGGCCGGAAGCCGGAGCGCGATCAGCGCCGAGGACTTCACTGCGCGCTACGAAGATTTCCGCCGCAAAGCGGCGATCACGCAGGTGCGCGCCGAAATCCTTGCCACGCAGGTCAACTCGCCCGACGCCGAGGTCAGCACGCGCATTAGCTACACCTCCGGCATGGCGGGCGAATTCTCGCGCGAGATGATCTTGCCGCTGGTGATGGAAGGCGATACTTGGCGCATCGTCTGGGATGACGGGTTGATCCTGCCGGAACTCAAAGGCGGCGGGCGGCTGGTCCTCGAAGCGGACATCCCTGCGCGTGGCACGATCTACGATCGCTATGGCGACCCGCTGGCCTACGAATCCGAAACCCTGTCGCTGGGCATCGTCCCGGGCGAAATCGTTGATGAAGAAAGCCTGCTGCGTGAACTCAGTCGGCTGCTCCTGATGAATACCGAGACCATACGCCTCAAATACGCCAACGCCCTGCCGGACTGGTATGTTCCTTTGGGGGAGGTCTCGCGCGAAGAAGTGGGCAAGCGCTACGGTGTGTTGAGCGGCATGGGCGGCATCCGCATCTCGAGCAACGAGGGCCGCACCTACTATGGCGGCGGAATAGCCTCGCACGTGATCGGCTACGTGGCGCAGGTGCCCAAAGAGCAGCTCGACGATTACCTGGCGAAAGGATACCTGGGCGACGAACTGGTGGGCGTGCAGGGCCTCGAGCAGTGGGGCGAGTCCTTCCTGGCGGGGACACATGGGGGCACCCTGTACGTGGTGGCGGCGGATGGGCGCGTGCTCTCCACCCTCGCCCAAAGGAACAGCCAGCCGGCCTACGATATCTACACGACCCTCGACCGCGACCTGCAGGCTAAGGTCGAGCGCTATGCCTTCGGCCATCTCACCGGCGCGGCGGTCGTGCTCAACCGGGAAACGGGCGAAGTGCTGGCCATGGTCTCCAGCCCGGGGTTCGATTCGAACCTCTTCAACGGGGGCAACTTCAACAGCCAGTATCTTCTGCGCGAGCTTCTCAACGACCAGCGCGTGCCGTTGCTCAACCGTGCCACCCAAGGACAATACGCGCTGGGTTCGGTCTTCAAGCTCATCACCATTGGCGGCGCGCTCCAGTCCGGAGCCTATACCGCGGCTTCCACCTACACCTGCGACGGCTTCTTTCGCGAACTCCCGGGACTCACACTCGAGGACTGGACGGTGGCCAAGGGCAAGCCGCCGCACGGGACGCTCAATCTGGTGCAGGGATTGATACATTCGTGCAACCCCTTCTTCTGGCACATCGGGTTGGATCTCTTCAACCGCGACCCGTGGATCGTCCCTAACATGGCGCGCGGGTACGGGCTGGGTAAACTCACCGGCATCGGCGTCATCGAGGAAGAGCCGGGGTTCATCCCGGATCCGGCCTGGAAAGCTGACCAAGGCGAGCCGTGGGTTGCGGGCGATGCAGTGAACATGGCTATCGGGCAAGTGCTGCAAGTCACGCCGCTGCAAGTGGCGGATTTCGCAGCCGCGCTGGGCAATGGCGGCACACTCTACCGGCCGCAGCTGGTGCAGTCGATCCAACATGGCGAGGAGCCGCCGGTATTCGCCTTTACCCCTGAGGTACGTGGCCGTCTTCCGCTCAGTGCAGAAAACCTGGCAGTGATCCAAGAGGGTATGCGTGGTGTCACCAATGCTCCCGGCGGAACTGCGCGGGCCACCTTTTATGGTTGGCGAGCGGTGGCCGGCAAGACGGGCACCGCGCAGGACCTGCCTCGCCCGCCGCACGCCTGGTTCACGGGCTACACCTTCCTGGAGCGCTCCGACAAGCCCGACATCGCCATCGCCGTCATCGCCGAGAACGCCGGCGAGGGGTCGGAGATCGCCGCGCCTATCTTCCGCCGCATCCTCGAGATCTACTTCTACGGCTCGCCGCAGACGCTCTATAGGTGGGAATCGGCCGTTGGCGGCCCCACCGTGACCCCCACGCTTCCGGTCACCGAAACCCCGGGCGGATGAACGCGCCGCCGTTTGCATTCTTGGGGAGGTCACGCGTCTCTCGCTTGTGCGCCATACCCTGACCCTCGAGGCTAGAGGCCCAGAGCGACTCGCGTCGGGCTGGCGCGCGGTGTATCATCCACGCACCACGGAGTGGCCCGGCGGGCGCGATGCCCACAGGCCGGCCTGCTGCGCCAGGCTCTCCCCGGGCCCGTGCGGCACGCCACCTAATGGAGGGAGTTGACCCGGCCCCGTGCCCCGGCGCGCAGCGGCCGCCCCATGATTCTGGCACTCCACCGCTTTCTCGTTGCAGTCACTTCTGCCTCGGCCGGGCGCGGCCACCACCCATCTGCCTGTGGAGGGCGCCATGGATTTCAATCTCACTGATGAACAACGCATGTGGCGCGAGTCCGTCCGCGAGTTTTGCGAACGGGAGGTCAAGCCGCGCGCGCGCCACGTGGACGAGACCGGTGAGTTCAATTGGGATGCGACGCGCAAGATGGGGCCGCTCGGGCTCCTCGGCCTGAGCGCGCCCGAAGAGTACGGCGGAGCCGGCGTGGATGCGATCAGCGCAGCCATCGCCATCGAAGAACTGGGACGTGCGTGCGGCAGCACCGCCCTCTCCATTGCCGCGCACAACGGGCTCGCGTGCGGCGCGCTGGCGCTCTTCGGATCGCCGGCCCAAAAGGAGAAGTGGCTGCGCCCGCTTGCGAGTGGAGCGGGGCGGCTGGCCTCGCTCGCGCTCACCGAGCCCGGCGCGGGCTCGGATCTGGGGGGCGGAGTGAAGACGCGCGCTCGACATGACGGCCCGCAATGGGTCATTCAGGGCGCCAAGATGTGGGTCACCAACGCCAGCCTGGCGGATGTCATCGTGACCCTGGTGCGCACAGACCCGGCCGGCGGGACGCGCTCGATGAGCATGATCATCGTGCCCACCGATGCGCCCGGGCTGACAATTGCCTCGCCCGAGAAGAAGATGGGTCTGCACGGCTCACCGACCCACGCCGTCACGTACGAGGAAGTTCGAGTGCCGCAGGAGAATTTGCTGGGCGAGGAAGGCCGCGGGCTGGCCCAGGCGCTGCAGGTGCTCGACGGGGGACGCATCGGCATCGGCGCGCTGGCCGTCGGGTTGGCGCAGGCGGCGTTCGAGGCGGGGCGGGCGTATGCCAAGGAGCGCTATGCCTTCGGCCGCCCGATCGCAGAGTTCCAGGCCATTCAATGGATGCTGGCCGATGCGGCCACGGAGATCGAGGCCGCCCGCTTGATGGTCTATCGAGCGGCATGGCTCAAGCAGGGCGGCCAGCCTTTTGCGCTGCAGGCCGCCATGGGCAAACTGCTAGCCACGGAGGTCGCCGAGCGTGCTTGCCGCAATGCCATTCAGATCCACGGCGGCTACGGGTACTCCTCGGAGTATCCGGTCGAGCGCATCTATCGCGACGCGCGGTTGATGACCATCGGCGAGGGGACGAGCGAGGTGCAGCGCATGGTCATCGCCCGGCATATTCTGGCCGGTGCGTGAGATTGAACTTGCGGGAATCCAGAGGGGCTGTCCGGTCAGAGTGCGACGGACAGCCCCTCTGCGATTCGGATTCCATTGCTATCGACGGTCGAGATTCCTCGGGCGCACCGCGCCATCGGAATGACTCCGTGGCTGCTGACTGCACCGGAATGACAGAGAGGCTGAAGAGCCGGCGAGGCTGCGCCGCAAGCATTAGTCGTGCGAGGGGATTCGGGCGAGTGCCGCCCGCGGGCGGTTAAGCGTAAGGCGTGTTATGCCCTCTGCCACATGATCACCTGGCCTCAAGTCACGCCCTCGAACAAATCACGCTCGCGGCGTCCCGGCACAGGCGCAGGGACTGCGCGCATGTAGTGCTCGCTGGCAGCGAGCCAGCGCTGGAGGAAAGCCAGCGGCCCCAACATCCGCCCGCCGCCCTGGCTCGAATGGCAGGCGGAAGCTTCTTCTTTGAGCTTCATGACGCGCCGGATCGATACCGAGGCGTGCACCGGGAAATTCACACCCGCGAACGAGGTCAGATCGATATCGCCGTTCTTGCCGAAATGCCGCGGGTCTCGGCCCAAGAGCGGCAGCAACCGCACGGCCAGGCGCAGGAAGCCGCGCCCAAAGGTGTGGAAGTACAGCTTCTGCGGTGCAAAGGCGGGCAGCCCCTCGAGTTGCAGCGTATCGTCGCCGGCGATGCGAAATGCGGCGACCGTCGCGTTGTGAATCGCGATGTGATCGGGGTGCCGATAACCGCCGATCGGGTCGAAAGTAATGACAACTTGCGGACGGATGCGGCGGATGAGAGCCGCGACCTCGCGCGCCACCTTTTCGAGGGGCGCGGCAGCCAGCGCCTGTGGGTGGAGATTATCAGGTGAGCCGGGCATTCCCGAATCGCGATAACCCAGGAAGTGCACCTGGGTCAGGCCGAGCGTCTGGGCTGCACAACGCAGCTCCGATTTTCGCATCTCGCCGACCGAAGCAAAGCCTTTGAGGTCCGGGGGAGCCTCGCCCACCTCGCCGGCCGTGGCGCAGGCAAGATGCACCTCCACGCCCAAGCCCGCGTACAGGGCCAGAGTGCCCCCGGTGCCGAAGGTTTCGTCGTCCGGATGAGCCAGTACTGCCAACAGCCGCTTCGCGTTCGTGGTCATAACCCCTCATTCCTTCGGTCGCCGCTCTCACGCGCCGCGGGACATGGCGCATTGCGAGCCATAGGCACGCGGCATTCTACCGCGCCCCTGGTCCTCTACAAAGAGCGGCCCACCGAGGGTGTCGGTGGGCGCGCGGAATGACTGACTCGGCGTGCGGGCATCACGCGAAGCGGGTGAGGCCGGCGGCTTCGGCGGTCGACCGCGCTTGCGCATACTCTTCCCGGGTCAGCGGGCGGCTGATGTCGGCGTGCTGGCCGGCATGATAGTCCGGGCGGTATTGATCCATCAGGTTCAGATACGTCGTGCGGGAGATCGAGTGCGCGAGAAAGCGTGCAATCTGAGGAGTTCCCGCCAGGTTGTTGGGCAGGACCAGATGCCGAACCAGCAGCCCACGCACGGCCAGGCCCTCCTGATCCAGCACCAAATCCCCAACCTGGCGATGCATCTCTTTCACCGCGCCCCGATTGACGGCTGGGTAATCGGCGGCGTGCGAGTAGGCCAGCCCGACCCGCGCGTCGGAATACTTCATATCCGGCATGTAGATATCAATCACGCCGTCGAGCAGGTGCAGCGCCTCGAGGCAATCGTATCCGCCGCTGTTGTAGACCAGCGGGACGCGCAACCCCTGGGGCGCGGCCAGGCGCACGGCTTCGAGTATCTGCGCCACCACGTGGCTTGGCGAGACCAGGTTGATGTTGTGGCAGCCAAGCTCCTGCACGTGAAGCATCATCGCGGCCAGCTCGCCGGCATCGACCTCCGGCGCATCGGAGCTCTGGCTGATGGTGTGGTTCTGGCAAAACTGACAGCGTAGGTTGCAGCCCGAGAAGAATATCGTGCCCGAGCCATGACGCCCGGTGAGAGGGGCTTCCTCGCCGAAGTGAGGCGCAAAGGAGGCGACGCGCGCCCAGCGCCCGATGCGGCAGGTGCCGGCGTGCGTTGTACGGTCCACTCGGCAGCGGCGCGGGCACAGGTCGCAGGAGGAGAGACGGCCGGCGGCCATCCGGGCGCGCACGGCCAGTTCTCCAGAGCGATGCAGAGTGAGATACGCGGGGGATGCGGTCATGGACGGCTGCCGCCCGGGGCGACGCTCACACGGCAATCGTTGGGCCGCGCTCGATGTGCGCGATGCGTCCGAACCGATGCAGGCCCGCTTCACTCGCCAAGGTCTTGGCGCACTCTAATTCGCGCGGTGTGATCTTGCGATACAAATCGCCCAGTCCCTTGGCGCTGCGCGTGGGCCGGAAGTCGTCCACCAGATGGAGATACGTAGCGGGTGATATCTGGCGCGCCAGAAAGCGGACAATGTAGGACGTGCCAGCCAGGCGGTTCGGCAACACCACGTGGCGCACAAGCAGCCCGCGCACGGCGGAGCCGTCATCGCTCACCACCAGATCGCCCACCTGGCGGTGCATCTCACGCAGGGCGGCGCGGTTGATGCGTGGGTAGTCGCGCACGTCGAGGAATCGGCGCGCCTCGTGCGTATAACCGAAGCGCATCTCCGGGGCGTAGATGTCGACAACCCCCTCCAGCAATGCCAGAGCCTGCGGAGCGTCGTATCCGTTTGAGTTGTATACCAGCGGCAGAGTCAAACCTTGGCGGGCGGCGATTGCCAGGGCCTCCAGGATCTGTGTCGCGACGTGGCTGGGGTTGACCAGATTGATGTTGTGGCAGCCAGCGGCCTGCAGCTCAAGCATGCACACCGCCAGTTCGGCGGGTGTTACCTCGCGCTCCGAGCTTTCGTGGCTGAAGGCCATCGGGCGCTGTTCGTTAAGCGGCGCGCCGGGTTTGCGCAGTTCGCCGCCGGCGAAGAGGATCGCGCCCGAGCCGCGCGATCCGACGAGGCTGGCCTCTTCGTGGAAGTTGGGGATGAAGGCCAGCATGCGCGCGGCGCGCCCGGTGCGGCATGCGCCGTTTTCGCGGGTGCGATCGGCGCCGCAAATGCGCGGGCACAGGTCGCACGCCGAAAGGTGCGTGCGGGCACGCTTAGCCCGTTCGGCGAGAGCCGTCTTGCGCCCAAGGCGCAGGTAGGACGGGGCTGGGTCAGATGCGGACATATGGCAAAGGGGCGGGTGGCATGGGCATCAGAATGAATCTCGCGGACGGCACCCGGCAAATTCGCGCCGACCCCAGTTCATTGTACCTAAGGTTGGATTGACGGCCCAGCGCGGGGTATGGTATGATGCGCGGCATTCGGGGGCGTGGTGTAGCTGGCCTAACACGCGGCCCTGTCAAGGCCGAGACCGCGGGTTCGAATCCCGTCGCTCCCGCCACGAACGAATGGAGGCTCCAGCCGGATCATTTCGGCTGCGGCCTCCTTTCTGTTATTGGGTAGCCGTCTCTGGGCGTGCACCACACGAAAGACCTCCACGGGCCGAATCCAAGCCAGCCGCGAGGTCATTGGCCCCCAAGAACCACCGCACGTCGGTCCGGCCTCGACCTGTCGAGCGTCGGCCACCCCCACCTCGAGCACATCAGCAAGCCGGTTACAGATTCCTTTCCACCTTCTGCGATTCGGCCACCATGTCCTGGCACGCATCGATCGAACTGTTTCGACCAGCCGTGCGGGGCGGGAACCTGTGAGGCAGATCGCCCCTCGGCAGGGTCTTGAACCGTGCCGGCGAGAACCAGGGTGGATGCGCACCAAGTTCGGAGGGGCGAAGAGAAGAGCACGGCCCCATAGACCTGGCTTGGCGGGATTCGAGGAAGCCTCGTCCGCACCCGTCTGGCGAAACGCGACGATTTGCCGCCCGAGAAGATGTGCGGGATCAGCATGTTGACACTTCGCTCCACCCATGCTATCCTCTCCCTGAGATTGGTATATACCACCAGACCAATTTGTTCCAAGCGACACAAATGGCGTCTTCTAAGGCCGAACACACCTCGCTCAATCCTCTCCAGCTCAAACCGGTCAACCGCCTGGTGGCCGGCGTGCCTCTCTACATACAAATAGCAGAAGGACTTCTAACCTGGGTCGACTCGGGTCGCCTCGCTCCTGGTGATCGATTGCCGCCCGAGCGCGATCTGAGCCAGATGCTTGGCGTGAACCGCATGACGTTGCGCCGTGCTTTAGAGATGCTCGAGGCGCAGGGGCTGCTGGCGCGCCGCCAGGGTGCCGGCACGTACATCGCCGACCGCAAGATCGAGCGCCAGGCCGGGCAACTTGTCTCGTTCACCAAACGCATGCGCGAGCAAGGCTTCACGCCTGGAGCGAAGGTGGTCTCGTTTGAGGAGCGGCCGTGCGGCGCGGCTCTGGCGGCGGCGCTGCGTCTGCCGGCATTTGCACCCGTCTACGACATCCGCCGGCTGCGATTCCTCAACGGCCAGCCGGTGCTGCTTGAGCACTATACGCTCCCGATCATGCGCTTTGCGCGCCTGGCGCGATACGATCTCGAGCAGCACTCGTTGTATGAGGTGCTGCATGAGCACTACGGGGTCGATGTGCATCGCGCGCGCCTCAGCCTGGAGGCGGTGCTGGCCACCGCGTACGAGTCTGAGCAATTGCTCGTGCCGCTGAGCGCACCGCTGATGCTTGAACGCCGGCTTTCATATGATGTCCTGGGCGCGCCGGTGGATCACGGCGAGGACTACTACCGGGGAGACCGTTTTCAATTCGTCACCGAGACTGCGGCGCTGGCGCTGTAGACCTGCGCCGCGGGAGGCAGGCACTCCGCCCGGTGAGAGAGGGACGAGGCGATGACTCAACACTACGAACTGCTGAGCCGCGAGCAGGTGCTGCGCGTTCACGAAGCGTCGCTCGAGATTCTCGACGAGGTGGGGCTGCTCATCCGCAATGCGCAAGCACGTGAGATTCTTGCTGCGCATGGTTGCCGGCCGCAGCCCGGGACCGAGATCATGCACTTCCCGCGTGCCGTGGTTGAAGAGTTCCGCGCCTCGATCCCGCCCACCTTCACCTTTGGCGGCCGCGACCCGCGCTTCGACCGGACGATCCCGGACGACAGCCCAGTGATGGTCACCGGCAGTTCGGCGCCGAACATCATCGACCCGTTGACCGGGCAGGAGCGACGAGCGCGCTCGGAAGACCTGGCTCGCATCGCCCACTTGGTGAACGAACTCCCGGGGTACGACGTTTTTTCAATTTCGACTCTGGCCCAAGATGCCCCGGCGGGCATGTTCAGCCTTACCCGCTTCTATGCCGCGCTCAAGAACTGCGCCAAGCCGGTGCGCGGCAGCGGCCCGCCTGAGGACACCGAGAAGATCCTGCAGCTGGCGTTTACCATCGCCGGAAGCGAAGCCGCCTACCGTGCCCATCCTTTCGTGACCCATCACTACTGCCCGGTGGTTTCGCCGCTGACAATGGACTTCGATTCGACCCAGATGCTCATCTATTACACCGAGCAAGGGCTGCCCTGCTACCCGACCATCGTCCCCAACGCCGGGCTCACATCCCCGCTGACTCTCCTGGGGACTCTGGCCCAGGGCAATGCGGAATTCCTGGCCGCGGCAGTTCTCGAGCAAATGGTGCGGCCCGGCAAAGCCACGATTTACGCCACGTTGCCTACCGTGGCCGATATGCGCAGCGGGGCCTACGCCCCGGGGGCGATCGAGACCGGCGTGCTCTTCGTGGGGCACGCGCAGATGGCGCGCTTCTACAATGTGCCCAACGGCGGATACATTGGGCTGACGAACTCCAAACTCAATGACGCCCAGTCTGGCTACGAAACCGGCATGTCGCTGGCGCTTGGCCTGGCGGCCGGCGTGGACATGTTCAACACCGGCGGGTTGCTCGACGCGTTGATGGCATTCGATTTTGCCAAGGCGGCCATTGACGACGAAATCTTCATGATGGCCAAGCGGGCCAAGCGCGGGCTTGAGTTCAGCGAGGACAACCTGGCTCTCGATCTCATTCGCGAGGTGGGGCCGGCGGGCATGTTCATGGACAACGTGCACACATTGGAGCGCATGAAGACGGCCGCCTTCCTGCCCGAGATTTCGGATCGCGACGCTCGCGCCCAGTGGATCGAGCGCGGCGCCTTGGATTCGCAGGCGCGTGCGATGCGCAAAGTGCAAGACATCCTGACCCGCGACAACCCGGTTGAATTTTCCGCGGAGGTTGATGCACGCGTGCGCGCCAAATTCGCCGGTCTGGTGGCCGGGGACTCGCGCCCGCCCGAAGGCTGGACGCGCGCCGCCCCGACCGCCCGGCGTGAGCGCACTGAACGGCGGCGACGTGAAGCGGCCGGCCAGAGTAGCTGATATATGCCGCGAGGCCGTGAGTGGGGGAGGGGCAGGCCCGGCCCTCAACGCATACCCATCGATATGGGACGGATGACACTGTGACCGACAAGCCAACCTCAACCCGCGAACACCAGCTCGTGCTCGTGCCTTCCGGGCGGCGCGGACTCATCGCCGAGGGGACCGACCTGCTGACCGCCTGCCGCTCACTGGGGGTGGATCTCGAATCGATTTGCGGCGGCAAGCAGACCTGCGGCAAATGCCAGATCGTTGTGGAAGAAGGGCGCTACGAGAAGCACGGCCTCACCTCCGCCGCACGTCATCTTTCGCCGCCCGAGGCGCAAGAGATCGCCTGCGCGGCCAAATTCGATATACACGGCCGACGGCTGGCCTGTGCCGCCCGCGTGCAGGGCGAATTGTTGGTCAGCGTGCCGGAAGAAAGCCAGGCGCGCAAACAGGTCATCGCCAAAGAGGCCACCGAGCGCACGATAACCATTCAGCCTGCGGTGCGGCTCGTCTATATAGAAGTGACCCCGGCTAGCCTGGGCGACCATCGCGGGGATTGGCAACGGGTGGTGCAGGCGCTGCGTGAACAATGGCAGATCGCATCGCCGGTCCTCGACACGGCCGTGCTGCCCAGCTTGCAGCCGGCGCTGCGCCGCGGCGGGAGCACGCTGACCCTCACCCTGTGGGACGAGCGCGAGGTGCTGCGCATCGAGCCCGGTTATGTGGAGCGGCTGGTCGGCCTGGCGGTGGATGTAGGATCGACGACCATTGCGGCCCACCTGTGCGATTTGCGTACCGGCGCCGTGCTTGCCAGCGAATCGATGATGAATCCCCAGGTGCGCTTCGGCGAAGACCTGATGAGCCGGGTGTCGTACGGCATGAGCGAGCCGCAAGGCGTGGCGCGCATGCACCGTGCGGTCATCCGCGCTATCAACGAATTGGCCGAGAAGGCCGCCGCGCGAGCCGGCTTCACCTCGGGCGAGATCGTCGACAGCGTGCTGGTGGGCAACAGCATCATGCATCACCTGCTGCTCGGCCTCGACCCGGTTGAGCTGGGCGGTGCACCATTTGCGCTGGCCACCTCTGGACCGCTCGACGTGAAGGCGCGCGACCTGGGGCTGGCGTTCCATCGCGGCGCGCGCGTGCATGTGCTGCCGTGCATCGCCGGGCATGTGGGTGCCGATCACGTGGCGGCTCTCTTGGCCGAGGCGCCGCACAAACAAGATGAAGTGATGCTGCTCATCGATGTGGGGACCAATGCCGAGATCTCGCTCGGCAACCGCGCGCGAATGATGTGCGCTTCGAGCCCGACCGGGCCGGCCTTCGAGGGTGCGCAAATCACTCACGGCCAGCGCGCCGCGCCGGGCGCGATCGAGCGCGTGCGCATCGACCGCGCCACGCTCGAGCCGCGCTTCAAGGTCATCGGCCATGAGGCCTGGGTGGAGCCGCAGGCCGCGGATGAAGTGCCTGCCCAGGCACGCGCTACCGGCATCTGCGGCAGCGGCATCATCGAGGCCGTGGCGGAAATGTTCCTGGCCGGCATTATCACCTCCGACGGCCGCTTCGACGAACAGGCCGCCGAGCGTTCGCCGCGTGTGCAATTCGAAGGCCGCACGGGGCGCTACGTGCTCGCGGACGCCGCGCAAACCGCTACCGGCGCGCCGATCGTGGTCACCCAGAGCGATGTCCGCGCGATTCAATTGGCCAAGGCGGCGCTGTATGCCGGCGTGCGGCTGCTCATGGAACATCAGGGTGTCGCACATGTTGATCGTATCGCGCTGGCCGGCGCCTTCGGCAGTTACATCAGCCCGCGCCACGCGATGATCCTGGGCATGATCCCAGATTGCGAGCTGGAGCGCGTGCAGGCCGTGGGCAATTCGGCGGGCGACGGAGCGCGGATTGCCCTGCTCGACCGTGAGCAGCGAGCGGAGGCGGAGCGGCTGGCGGGCTGGGTGGAGCACGTTCAGACGGCCACCGAGCCCACCTTTCAAGATCAGTTCGTCGCAGCACTCGCCTTGCCGCACGCGAGCGACGCCTTCCCTCATTTGCAGGCCGAGCTTCCTGCCCCGCGAACCGCCGCACGGCCGCGGCCGCGGCTAAGCCACACTAACCCATCCCACCTGGAGATTGCGGAATGAGCGAGGAACTGGATCTGACCAAGCTGCCGACCGAGGAGATCGTCCTGCAGATCAAGGACGACCTGTATGATGGACTGGCGGCTGAAGTTGCGGCCGCGGTCCGGGAACTGCTGCGTCGCGGCCTGACACCCTACGAAGTTCTAACCGGGTCGCTCGTGGCCGGCATGGATGTGGTAGGTGCGGATTTCCGCGACGGGGTCCTCTTCGTCCCCGAAGTGCTCATGGCCGCCAAGTCTATGAAGGCCGGCATGGAGATCCTGCGCCCGCTGCTGGTGGAGACCGGCGCGCCGCAGATCGGCACGCTCGTCATCGGGACGGTGAAGGGCGACATTCACGACATCGGCAAGAACCTGGTGGCGATGATGATGGAGGGGGCCGGGTTCAAGGTGGTGAACCTGGGCATCAACGTGGACGCGGAGAAGTTCATCGGCGCGGTGAAGGAGCACAAGCCCACTCTCTTCGGCATGAGCGCGCTGCTGACCACGACCATGCCGTACATGGGGGTGGTGATCAAGGCTCTCAAGGAAGCCGGGCTGCGCGACGACCTGATCGTCTTGGTCGGGGGCGCGCCGCTCAACGCCGCCTTTGCCGAGGAGATCGAGGCCGACGCCTACTGTCGCGATGCGGCCATCGCGGTCGAAACGGCCAAGAAACTGGTCGCGCTCAAGCGCGGGGGCTAGCTTGGCCGCATCGGCAGGAGTGCGCGGACGAGGCGAGACGGCGGCGAGGTGCGTGAGCGGGCCGACAATGGGCCTCCGCTACCCACCTCGATCGGTGACGTCGACCTCGGGCCAAACCACGACGCCAACAAGGAGGCTGAATGACAACCTGGAGTGAGCTGCTGGCGCAGCCAGGGGTGATCCTCGCCGATGGCGCGATGGGCACGATGTTGATGGCTAACGGGCTGGCGTTCGGGAACTCTCCTGAACAATGGAACGTCGATGAGCCGCAGCGCGTGGGAGAGGTTCACGCGGCTTACGTCCAAGCAGGTGCGCGCATCGTCCTGACCAATACATTCGGCGGGAACCGCTTCCGCCTGCAGCTCCACAACTTGCAGGAGCGCGCCGCCGAACTGAACCGCGCTGCGGCGCGCTTGGCGCGCGAAGCTGCGGGAGGTGCCGCCCTGGTGGCGGGCGACATCGGCCCCAGCGGCGGCATCCTGGCGCCCCTCGGTGAATTGGAGCCCGAGGCGGCCGTGGCCGGGTTCGCCGAGCAGGCGGCAGCGCTGGTCGAGGGCGGAGTTGACGTGATCTGGCTCGAGACGATGTCGAGCCTGGAAGAAATGCGCGCGGCCTTCGACGGAGTGCGGCGCGCGTCGGCGGAGATCCCGATCATCACCACGATGACGTTCGACACGCGCGGGCGGACGATGATGGGCGTGACGCCCGAGCGCGCGGCGCAGACCCTGAGCGGATGGGGAGCCGTGGCGGTGGGGGGCAACTGCGGCAATGGGCCGGAGGAGATTCTCGAGGTGGTGGCCAAGATGCGGGCGATGGCACCCGCCGCCACGCTCGTGGCCAAAGCCAACGCCGGCGTGCCACACCTCCTCGCCGGGCGTCCGGTCTATGGCGCCGGTCCGGACGACATGGCGCGCTATGCCATCGCTGCCGCCGAGGCCGGTGCGCGCGTGATCGGCGCGTGCTGCGGAAGCACACCAGACCATTTGCGAGCGATGCGCGATGCGCTCGAAGCTAAAAGCCTGCTCTAACGGGAGTGGTCGAGTTGCGAACTGCCCTGATTGCGTGTGGTGCATTGGCGCGCGAAGTGCTGGCCCTCAACGCCAAACATGGCTGGCGGGCGGAAGTGCTGGGCGTGCCGTCTTTGTTGCACAACACACCCGACCGCATTCCGCAGGCCGTGGCGCGGCGGATCCGCGAAGCGCGTGCCGCCTTCGACCGGGTCATCGTGGTTTACGGTGATTGCGGCACGGGCGGCCGCCTGGATGCGCTGCTCGCCGCCGAAGGCGTTGAACGTGTGGCGGGGCCTCATTGTTACGAGATGTACGCCAATGGGCAGTTCCAGGCGATGATGGACCGCGCGCCGGGCACGTTCTTCCTCACCGACTACTTGGCGCGTTCATTTGATCATCTGGTCGTCGAGCGATTGGGTCTCGATCGCCACCCGGAACTGCGCGAGGACTACTTCGCCAACTACACTAAGGTGGTCTATCTGGCGCAGGAGGACAAGCCGGAGCTGGTGGCCAAGGCGGAATGGGCGGCGCGCGCCCTGGGGCTGCCGCTGGAGGTGGTGCGTGTGGGCTACGGTGCGCTCGAATCACGGCTGGTGGAGATGATGAAAGCATGAGCGTAGACGTTCGCATCGTTTCGTGGCGTGACATCCCGTCGCAGGTGAAGGTGGGCGCCGGACGCACGCGCATTTCACGTCCGCTTGCCGAGCGCTTCCAGCACGCGATCGACGAGGCGGCAATGCGTGCCGGCAAAAGCGGCAGCGACGAATACCTCGCTGAGTGGCGCACGTCCGATCCCGAGACCCGCGAAGGGGAACCCGAATCGGTGGCTGCGGCACTCGTGGCGGAGATCGAGGCCGCGTACCCCGAGGCGCGGCTGCAGGCCTTGGTGGCTCAGCGCGGGCTAGAGGCCGCATAGCCGTCGCCGCACGCCCGGGCGAGGAGAAGGTAGAGCGCATGTCGTTCCTGCAAAACCATCCGGCGCTGCTCGAGACGGCTTACGACGCTACCACGCGCTTGCTGCGTCCATGGCGGCGCTGGCTGCGGCGCGGCGGGGCGACCGAGAAGCTTCTCATCGTCGCCGAGCAGGTGGGCAAAGGCGCCGTCTTCGATTGCCGCATGTGCGGCGAATGTGTGTTGCACGGCACCGGCATGACCTGCCCGATGACCTGCCCTAAGAACATGCGCAACGGGCCGTGCGGCGGAGTGCGCCCCGACGGCCGCTGCGAAGTCCTTCCCGACCAGCCGTGCATTTGGATAGAAGCCTGGCAGCGCGCGGTGCGCATGCCCAAGTACGGCGGCGGAATCCGCCTCATCCAGCCGCCGCTCGATCGTCGGCAGCAGGATCGCTCGGCCTGGATCAACGATCTGCTCGGCCTGCCGGATTCGGTCCCCCAGGGATGGGACGAATGAAGAGCGGTTCCCGGCTCGAGCGCGTGTTGCACTCGGGCCGATTCGCGGTGACGGCCGAGCTGAACCCGCCCGACAGCGCCGACGCGCAGGCGGTTTACGACCGCGCGTTGGTGCTAGCCTCGGTGTGCGATGCGATCAATGCCACCGATGCCTCGGGCGCCAACGTCCACATGTCGAGCGTTGGCGTGTGCGCATTGCTCACACGGGCCGGCTACGAGTCCGTGCTGCAGGTAAGCTGCCGCGACCGCAATCGCATCGCCATACAGGGCGATCTGCTGGGGGCGGCCGCCATGGGGGTGCGCAACGTGCTGTTCCTCACCGGCGACGGAGTCCAGGCTGGCGATCAGCCGCAGGCCAAGCCGGTGTTCGATCTGGATTCGATCGCTGCGCTGCGTATGGCGCGCCTGATGCGCGACAAGGGGCGCTTCCTCAGCGGGCGGTCGCTCGAGGTGCCGCCACGCATCTTCATGGGAGCGGCTGCCAACCCGTTTGTGCCGCCGGTGGAGTTTCGCGCCCAGCACCTGGCTAAGAAAGTGGAAGCCGGGGCCGATTTCATTCAAACCCAGTATGTTTTTGACCTGGCGCGCATGCGCCAGTTCATGCGCGAAGTGTGCGATTTGGGGCTCGATTGCCGCGTCCACATTCTGGCCGGCGTGGGCCCGCTGCGCTCGGCCAAGACCGCGGAGTGGATGCGCAGCCACGTGCCGGGAGTGGTAGTGCCGGATGATTCGGTGCTCCGCCTGCGCAGCGTGCCGGCCGACCGCCAGCGCGAAGAGGGCAAACGCCTGTGCATCGAGATCATCCGCGAACTGCGCGAGATGCCCGGCATTCACGGAGTGCATGTGATGGCCTATCGCCAGGAGGAGCTGGTGGCGGAAATCATCGAAGAGGCCGGCCTGCTCCCGCGACGTGCGGAGCCCGAAGCGGCGCGTCGAGTTGAGGAGAAAGTGCCCTGATGGAGACCATTCTTCGTTCGCCGGCGCGCGAAGTGCGCATCGGCCCTGCGCGGTCCTTCGTCATCATCGGTGAACGGATCAACCCGACCAACCGCGCGCGGCTGGCGGCGGAAATGGCGACCGGCGATTTCTCGCGCGTGCGCGCGGAGGCGATTGCCCAGGTGCAAGCCGGGGCGCAGGTGCTGGATGTCAACGCGGGCATTCCGCTGGCCGATGAACCGGCGATCCTGGCCGAGGCCATACGCGTCATCCAGGAGGCCGTCGAGGTACCGCTGTGCATCGACTCATCGGTTGTCAAAGCGCTGGAAGCCGGGCTGGAGGCCTATCGCGGCAAACCGCTGGTCAATTCGGTGACCGGTGAGAGCGAGCGTCTGGAGGCGGTGCTGCCGCTGGTGAAGAAACATGGTGCCGCGGTGATCGGCGTGGCCAACGACGAGAGGGGCATCTCAGAAGACCCGCAGGTGCGCTTCGCCGTGGCACAGAAGATTGTCGCGCGCGCGGAAGCGTTCGGCATCCCGCGCGAGGACGTGCTCATCGATCCGTTGGCCATGCCCATCGGCGCAGTCGCCTCTGCCGGCGTCTCGCTGTTTGCCTTGGTGCACCGCCTGCGCGAGGAACTCGGGGTCAACACCGTGTGCGGGGCATCCAACGTCTCGTTCGGCCTGCCGGATCGCGTTATGCTTAACGGCGCCTTTCTCACAATGGCCATCGGCGCGGGCATGACCTGCGCCATCACTAATCCACTGGAAGAGAGCTTGCGCAAGTTGATCCTTGCGGCGGATGTGATGATGGCCCACGATGAGAACTGCGCGTCGTGGCTCGCGGCGCAGCGACCGGCCGGCGACGGCGCGCGCGAGGAGCGCCTGGCAAGGCGCGAACGGCGCAGGGCGCAGCAGGGGGTGTAGCCCGCGGCAATCTGTCCTCGACAGCCAATCTGGAAGAGGGCATAGCACGCCTTACAGTTGACCGCGCGCGAGTGGCATTCGCACGAGTCCCGCGTGCGGAATACGAAGCGTGCAGGCATGCGCAGGGTCGCACGATGGCCCTGCAGGCCGAATCCGAAGGTCGCGACGGGCGCCCATCCAGCGCATTGTTCTGTCGCCCAACGCCAACCCGGGTGACGGATTGCCATGATGCATGTGCTACACTAACCCTCGATGAGTGTCGAGTACCTTGTCGGCCCGGCAGCCTCCGGCAAGACCCAAACGTGCATTGAACGTGTGCGCTCGGTGCTGGCCGAGCGGCCGCTACCATCGGTCTGGGTCACCGTTCCCACGCAAGCCAAAGACATCTCCTTCCGCCGCCGCTTGGCACTCGTGGGCGGCGCGCTCGGCGCCAACATTGGCACCTTCCCCGACTTCTACAGCGAAATCCTTGCCCGCGCCGGCGATTTCATTCCGATCGCTCCTGAACCGGTAGTCCACCGCATGGTGCGTGCAGCTATCGATGGCTTGCACGCCGCCGGCGAACTTCCCTACTATGCACCCATCCGGCGCACGCCGGGATTCATCCGCGCCATGGCCGAGCACATCGCCGAATTGAAGCGCGCACAGATCACGTCCGAGGCCTTCCAGACGGCGCTGCAGGCGCGCGAGCCTCGGCTGCGCGAGATGGCCGCCATCTATCGCGCTTATCAGAGGGGAATGCGTACTCTCGGCTGGGCCGACCGCGAGGGCGCAGGCTGGCTGGCCGCGCGGGCGCTGCGAGATCATCCGCATCTCCTGAAGTCGATCGAGCTCCTGGTGGTTGATGGGTTCGACTCCTTCAGCCCGTTGCAGCTCGACGTGCTGTCCGCGGTGGCCCGGCAGGTAGCCGGGCTGGTCATCACCCTGAGCGGTGAGCCCGAAATGGCGCGCCCGGCATACCGCCGGTTCGAGCGCACGCATCGCGCGCTCACTCAGCGTCTGAGCCTGCAGCCGACCCCCTTGCTACCCAACCGCACGCGACCGGAAGCGCTGCGTCACATCGAGCGCACGCTCTTCGAGGTAGGGGCCGAGCAGGTGCAGGGAGGCGGCTCGGTGACGCTGATTGAAGCCCAGACCCAGGCGCTCGAGGTGCGCGAAGCGCTGCGCTGGATCAAAGCGCGCATCCAGCGGGACGACCTGCGACCCTCCGAATGTGCGCTCATCGCGATCGACCTGCGCCCATACCAGGCCCACCTGCGCGAGGTGGCCCGCGAATTCCAGTTGCCGGTGCGCTTCGTCGGCGGCGAGGCACTTCTCTCCAATCCCGCGGTGGCCGCGGTGATGAACGTGCTGCAATTACCGCTGCTCGATTGGCCACGGCGCGTGCTCCTGAATGTGATCTGCAGCCCGTATTTCGATTTGTCCGAGTGCGGGTTCCTGCCCGATGATGCGTGGCGTCTGGAGGAAGTGGCTCAAGCGGCCCAGGTGATTCGCGGCCTCGACCAGTGGCGGCAAGGCCTGCGGGTTCTGGCCGGCGTAAAGCCGCCGCCCGCGGATGATGATGGGTTTGCGCCGCTGCACGCGCCGCACGGCGAGGAGGCGCTCCGGCTGGCACGCGCATTGGAGCAGTTGGTCCGGCGCCTCAGCCCGCGTGCGGTCGGCTCTCTCGCCGACCATGCAGCGTGGACTCTCACGCTCCTGGAGGATGGGCATGGATTCGGACTCGAGAACCAGGTGCGCGCCGTCGCGGCCAACTCTGAGCGCGACCTGGCGGCGCTGGCCGCCCTGCGGCAGCAGATCGATGCCCTTGTCCTCAGCGAACGCGTCACGGCGGAGCGGCCGCCTCTCGACTACCGCGAGTTCTTCGCCGAACTGCGCGGCGCGGTGGAGGCTGCCAGCTACCAGCCGGAGTCTGAACAGGCTTGGCGCGGCTCACGCATCTACGTTGCCGACCTTTCGCAGGCGCGCGGCGTGCCATTCCGCGCGGTGGCGCTCGTCGGGCTGGCGGAGGGTTTGTTTCCGGCGCCTCTCGGCGAAGACCCTTTCCTGACCGATTCGGATCGCGAGGCGTTGGGCCGCTCGGGCATTGCCCTTGAACCGCGCCTGCGCAGTGACCAGCAGACTCTCTTCTACGAGGCCGCAACTCGGGCTGCGGACTTCTTGCTCGTCACCCGGCCCTACCTTGCGCCGGAAGGCGAGGCCTGGGAGCCTTCACCCTATTGGCAGGCGCTGCGTGCGGTCATCGCCAGCGGCGTGCAACGCGTCCGCAGCGAAGACTCCTTGCCCTTGCATGAGGCGGCCTCCAAGCCCGAGTTGCTGGGGCACGCTCTCTCACGCGGTCAGCTTCCGGAGGACTACGCTGAACTGGGCCGCGAATGGCACGACCTTCAGCTCATGCGCCAGGTGCTGCTCGCACGTTTGACCCGCGAGCCGCGCGGCGAATTCGAAGGGCAGGCTGTAAGCCTTGCGCCGCGGCTTACCGAGGTCTACGGACCGTCGCATGTCTTCAGCCCGGGGCGGCTGGAGCTCTATGCCGGGTGCAAGTATCACTTCTTCATTCAAAGCGCCCTCGGCCTCGAGGAGCGCCCGGTGCCGCAGGCGGGTTTCGACCCAGCGCAATTGGGGACGATGCTGCACGAGATACTCGAACGCGTCTACCAACAAGCCGGAGAGTCCACCGATCTTCCCGCCCTTCTCTCGGCGCTCGAGCCGATGGCAGCCATGGTCTTCGCCGACGCTCCGCGAGCCTTGGGTTTCCGTCCCTCGCCTTTGTGGGAGGCCGAACGGATAGGCCTGCTCGACGATCTGCGACAGACGCTCCACGCGCTGAGTGAATTTGCGCGCGGCTATCGGCCGCTGCGGTTGGAGGCCAGATTCGGCTTGGAGGGGGATGAACCGCTCCGACTGGAGACCGACGCGGGGGAAGTCCTGTTGCATGGAGTGATTGACCGCGTGGATGTCGATGAGGCGGGTCGCTTGCGGGTGATCGATTACAAGACCGGCGCCTCCCACTTGGAGATGCGGCATCTCGAGCAGGGCCGCCGCCTGCAAATCGTAGTCTATGGCATGGCGGCCGAACATCGGCTGCGGCTCGGCCGCCTCGACGAGGGTGTCTATTGGAAGATACGCCAGGCCGAGGCCAGTTCGCTCAAACTTTCCGGCCTCGATTACCGCTCCGAGGATGGACGATCGTATCAGGGCGTGCGCGGGGCAACGGAACTGGTGCGAGGTTACATCGGTACGTTTGTGGCAGGCATTCGCGCGGGAGATTTCCGCCCCGCGCCGCCGGAGGATGGCTGTCCGGCGTATTGTCCGGCGCGGCTGTTCTGCTGGCGCTACACCCCCGCATGAGTATGGGGCGCCGCAGATTGCCGGCCGTCGCTGGCGGAAGGTGCGAGAGTCGTTGAGCGGCACAGCATGAGCTCATCCATTCTTGACTCGTACGATCTCACAACCATCCAGCGCCAGGCCGTGTACGCACGCGGCCGCGACGTGTGCCTGACCGCGGGAGCCGGCTCGGGCAAAACGCGCACGCTCACCGCACGCTACCTCTCCCTGCTGGAGGAGGGCCTGGCGCCGCGCTCGGTCGTCGCGGTCACTTTCACCGAGAAAGCCGCCCGCGAAATGCGGAACCGAATCCGGGCCACCATCAACGGCTGGGTCGGATCCGGGCTATCGCCCGCCGATCGCGCCCGCTGGGCGGTTATCGAGGCCGATATCGATACGGCGCGCATTGGCACCATCCACAGCCTGTGTGCCGAGATCATACGCGCTCACCCGGTCGAGGCCGCGGTTGATCCGGGGTTCGAAGTGGTCGACGAAGGCCTGGCGGCAGCCTGGAGGGCGCAAGCCGCCGAAGACGCGCTGGCTTGGGCCTCAGGCGAGGTGACCCTGGTTGCCCTGCTGCGCGCTCTCTCGCCGATGCAATTGCGCGCCGGGCTGAGTCGACTGCTCGGCTTCCGTTTGGATGCGGTGGCGGCGTTTTCGGAAGAGGATCTCCTTGCACGCTGGCCGGCGGCACTGCAGGAGAGACTGTCGGCTTTCGTTTCGGGTGGCGAGGTCGAGGGGGCCATCACAGAGCTGACCCGGCTGAGCGCGAGCCGGATGCTGGAAGAAGATGCCGGCCCCAAGCTGGCCGATCAGGTCGAGCGGTTGCTTTCGGAGTGGCGGCAGATGCGCCTGGACCTCGGGGACCTCAAACCCGGTGAGGCGGTTGCTCGCCTTGCACTCATTCGTGAGACCTGCCTCAACCTGCAGCTCGGTAAGAAGGACGGCCAGGCCAAACCACAGGTGCGGTTGCTCCGGGAGGCGTATGCCTCTCAGGTCGAAGGCTGGCTAGGGCGCCCCAAAGACACCCAGTCGCTGACAGCCATGGAGGAGGTACTGAAATCCATCCTGCCCGGTCTGCGCGCGCTGTTCCTCAAAGCCTCCGAGTTCTATGAGCACCTCAAGGCACAGAACCATTCCCTGGATTTCGACGACCTGGAGGATAGGGCCAGCCGTCTGCTCCGCCTGGACGCGGTGCGCGGGCGGTGGAGTGCAGAAGTCGCATCGGTCTTGGTTGACGAATTCCAGGACACGAATGCGCGCCAGCGAGGAATCGTGGAAGCGCTGGCCGGCCTACGGGACGGTCAGCACAGCCGGTTGTTCGTGGTGGGCGACGCCAAGCAAAGCATCTACCGTTTCCGCGGTGCCGACGTCACCGTGTTTGTCGACGTGGAGCGGGAAGTGCAGGCCGGTGGCGGGCTGGTTCTCCACCTGGCACGCACGTTCCGGGCGCACCCCCCATTACTGGAGGTCTTCAACGATCTGATGCCGCGAATGATGGCGCCGCCGCACGACGCGCGCCCGTTCGATGTGACGTATGAACCGCTGGAGGCCTCACGCACCGGGCCGCGCGCAGATGTGCAGCCGCCCTTCCTCGAGGTGATCATCGCCTCCGCGGGCGATGCGGCACGGGCGCGCTCGGTGGCGGCGGCCACACTGGCGCAGCGCCTTGTCGAGCTTCACGACGCGGGCGCGCGCTGGGACGACATCGCGCTTCTATTTCGCGCTTCGCCCTCCTTCCCGGATTTTGAGCAGGCGTTGGAAGATGCCGGTGTTCCGTTTGTCACCGTGGCCGGCGGCGGCTTTTACGACCGGCCGGAGATACGCGATCTGCTCAATCTGCTGCGCGCCATCGCCAGCCCGCGGGACGATCTGGCCATGGCCGGATTGCTGCGCTCACCGGCCTTCGGCCTCAGCGACGCCGGGCTCTTCCGGCTGCGCTGGCCGGCGTCCGGGGGCGGGCCGGTAGGCTACCAGCAGGCGCTCGGCGGGGACCTCACGGCCCTCACCCAAGAAGACCGCGAGTGTGCGGGTCGCGCGCGTACCGTGCTCGAGCTCGTCGGCGCCTTGGCTAACCGGGTGGCCGTCGCGGAGCTGCTGAAGGATGTGCTCGATCGGACCCTATACCTCGCGGTGTTGCGTGCGGCGCCGGGCGGTGAGCGGCTGTATCGCAATGTCGAGAAGCTTCTGCAAGATGCCCACGACAGCGGCATCGTGCGCGTTGAAGATTTCCTCGAATACGTCGAAACGCTGAAATCGGTCGGCGCACGCGAGGGCGAGGCCCCGAGTGAGGCCCTGGGCGCCGTGCGGTTGATGACCGTCCATAAAGCCAAGGGCCTCGAGTTCCCGATTGTTGTGCTGGCCGATGCGTCGCGCCAGGCCCCGGGCGAATTCGGGCGCGTCCTCCTATCGCCCGAGCTGGGCGTGGTGGCGCGGCCGGGTCGGCGCACGGATGAGGAGCCAATTGCCTTCCGCCTGGCTAGAGCCGTTGAACGAGAGCATGAGCAAGCGGAGGAGCGCAGGTTGCTCTACGTCGGCGCGACGCGCGCCCAGGAGAAGCTGATCGTGGTTGGATACCGCGGCCCGCGCCGCGGCGAGTCGTGGCTCTCGCTCCTCGAGCAGGCGTTGGATGAGGCAGGCGCGCGCCCGGCGGCAGGCGGGCCGCCCGAATGCCTGATGCTCCCGGCCAACGGTGCGCTGGTCGCCGTGCGTGAGGTTCATATCTCTCCACCGCCAGCGGCACTCCGCCGCGCCGCGGGCTTGAGGCCTCCCGATGAAAGCGAGAGGCGACCGCTCTTTCGTCTTGTGCCCGACGAAGAGGTCGAGGACACCGACGACAAACCCCAGCCGACGGAGGATGGGCGCGGGCGTCGGCAGAACATATTCGCCGTGCGTGCCGAAAACGATGCCAAACTGATTGGCCGCCTCGTACACGTCGCTATCCTTCGCTGGTGTTTTCCTGGCGACGCTCGCCTGCAACCACTGCTCAGGGCGTCCGCTCGAAATGAGGGGATGCTCGATGAGTTGGAGGCTGAACAGCACATCGCGCAGGTCGTGGAGTTGCTCGGGCGCCTGCGCCAGGATGCGCGCTGGACGGAACTCGATGGCGCCCGGCGTTTTCAAGAGGTGCCCTACAGTCTGCGTCAGGGCACGGGCACGACCAGTGGGCGCATCGACCTGCTGGTGAAGAGGGGCGACAGCGTTTGGCAGATCATCGATTTCAAGACGTCCGCCATTCACGGCGCGGATAACCTTGAGGCCCAATCGCGGTCCGAATTCGGTCCTCAATTGGCACGCTACCGCCACGCCGTCCAGGAACAGTTGGGTGCGCAGGTCGAAACGTGGGTTTGTCTGCTGAACTATGAAGGGCACATTGAGTGGCGCCGCGGCCCGTGAAGGAGGAGGAGAGATGAAGAAGACCGAAATCATTCGAACCCTGCAAGAGAGCCGGACCGCCTTTATGGCGGCGATTGAAGGGCTCTCGGATGAGGCTATGCTCGAGCCGGATGTGGTCGGCAAGTGGTCGGTGCGCGATCTCTTGGTGCATCTCACGCTGTGGGAGGCCGGACTGGTGACGCTGCTCTTCTATGTCAAAGAGGGCCGCAAGCCGCCGCCGGACGAGAATGCAGCAGAAACAATGGATCAAAAGAATGCGCGTTTGCACGCCGAGAACAAGGACCGCCCGCTGGAGGCCGCCCGCACCGACTTTGCCGCTGTGCGCAAGCAGACGCTGCGCCGCGTTCGGGCTTTGACCCCGGCCGAGTTTGAGCAGGCGGACAAACTTGCGTGGTTGGAGGGTGCACCTCTGTCGAAGTGGATCGCCAGCGACACCTTCGAGCACGAAGCGGAGCACCTCCAGCAGATACGCGAGTGGCGCTCACGGCGAGGGGTCTAATCACAATTGGGGGAGTGAGCAGACTGGGAGTAGAATAGCAGGTTGCAGCGCGGGCCGGGCGTTATTCCCGGCCCGGCGATTGCCTGGCGGCGACATGCGCCGCCCACCGACTCGTACCCAGGGGAGTGGCAGGCGTGAACCCGCATCCCGATCAATACTTGCATGACAACTACCGGCAGACGCGCGCGATGTTTGAGGCTCAGCCGGCCATCGTCCAGCGGTTTCTGGAGGCCCAGGCCAACCAGTTGGCGGCCGGGCTGATCGAAGGCAGCTCGCACGTGCGATTCACGCTGCCCGACCGGGTGGTTGTCGAGGGCACCAGCTTGGTGCTGCCAGGTGGGGCGCGCCGGCACACGGTGGGATCGCTGCGCGAGAGGCTTCTGGGCGGCGACCTGCGTGTCTCGGCGCGCCAGCACCTGACGGATCTGGAGGCGTCGCCCGACCGGGGGTTAGCTTCGGCGGCACGCTTGATGCGCTTTGCCTGCGCATTCCAGATGATCCATGCCATCCTGCCCGAAGGCCGGCGCGTCACGTACGCCGTTCTCGAGGGCGAGGAAATCCCAACCCAGCCGGTGCGCGATGAGTTGGAACCTGCATCCGCGATCACCGCCGCCTCAGATGCCATTGTAGAGGAAGGCCGCCAGGAGGAAGGCCGCGGGCAGCTGATCGTTCCGTACGTGCCCGCGGCGCGGCGCTTCTTCCTGCCGCAGTGGGTGGCGTTCGACGACCAGGGGCGGCTTCTGGTCGGCTCGGTGGAGGAGGCCGAGGCGCATCTGGCCTCGATGCAGCGCTACCTGTTCGTGCTGCATGCAGCTGTGGCATTGACCCCCTACATCGTGGCCGACGAAGAATACGGGCGCAAGCGCTACGGCATGCTTGGGCAGCTGGTCAATCAGGGGCGTGCTCTGGCGCGCTACCACTCCGGCCAAGTGGTTGACACGATTCGCCGCCGGGCCGGCGCGGGCGAGCTCAACCGCGGGCTGAGCCTGACGCTGCCTTTCTTCGATGACCAGCAGCTCGAGATGCGCCGCTTCCACTTTGAGGTCATCCCGGCCGGGCGCATTATGTTCGTGCCGGCCTTTGTGGTGCGCGCCGTGCGCGAAGAGCAAGGTAAGGTGGCGCAGGACACACGCCTGAGTCCATCCACCCGCAAGTACCTCCTCGCCCAACTCGAATTGCTCGAGGCGGCCTTCAACACCTCGGCCCCCTGATCTTAGAAGGACTCAGGCAACATCCATGCTGTCGGTTTTCCTCCTAATCGCATTCGTTCTCATCGCCTGGAAGGTGGCTCCGCGCGAGCGCCAAGCGGACGCACATGTCCACGGTGCCGGGCAGATCGGACTCATCGCCGCCGTCGCGCTCTTCGGAGTGGATTACTTCACCTCCTACTTCTATGCCACAGGCGAAATGATGGGCGCCCTGCATCCCTACGGGCTGCAGCAGTACGGCTACATCGCCGTTGTGGTCATCGCGCTGGCCAACTTCGTCTTCGGCGCACTGTACATGTTCTCGCTGGGCATCTTTAATGAGGGTGGCGGCTCGTACACCGCCTCGATGCGCTACCTCCTGCCTTCGCTCAGCCTGATCGTCGCCGTTGTGCTGATCCAGGACTACATCTTGACCATTGTGGTCTCGACCTTGTCGGGCGTCGATCAACTGCTGTCGATCACTAATGCCTACGGCATTCACTGGTTTTGGCACTTTGCCTTCGGCACAGCGCTGGCCTCCATCACCTGGTTTCTCACCATCCGCGGACGCGGCGAGTCGGCCTTCGTTGTGTTTGGGTTGCTGGGTGTCTTCCTGATGCTTACTATCACCATGGCGACGGGCTTGTTTGTGGCCGTGGCGCGACAAGTGCCTGCCGTTCTGGTGACCGAACCCACCCAGCCGGCGACCTTGCTGCAGGCGGGCTATCACATGCTGACGGCCTCGATGAAGGGCATGGTGGCACTCTCGGGATTGGAGGCGGTGTCGAACGGGATCCAATTCATCATCCACGAGGACGTGCGGCTGGTGCGCTGGGGCAAGAAACACATGCCCAAACTCAACTGGCTGTGGAACTTCTACTCCGGCAAGTCCGGCATCGCCCGCGTCGTTCAGACCTCCTTCCTTTTCTATGGCGGTCTCACGACTCTCTTTCTGACTAGTTTTGCGGTGCGCTTCAACGTCTTCGACGGGACGCTCGGCCGCACGCTGGTGGGCAATCTGGCATTCATTGGCCTCACCCAGATTCCCGGCGGCACCATCCTGTATTGGGCCTATCAGATTCTGGCCGTGGCCCTTCTCGCGGCAGCCTCCATGACGGCTTTTCAAGACTTGCAGGCGACAGCCTGGCGAGATGTGGCCATCGGGGAGATCCCCGAGATTGTCGTCTATCGCAACCGGCAGGGCACCTTTACCCGTTCCGTGACCGCGGGATTCCTGGTGGCCGTGCTCATCCAATTCCTCGTTCGGGGGAAGACATCCCTTGCGATGCCGTACTATGGAGTGGGTGTGTTCATGCCGATCGCGGTGATGGGTCTGGCGGTCCGCCAGCACATCTTGCGAACGGCCAAGGGGGCGCGTCGGACTTGGGGGGCGTTGGGCGCGTCGCTGGCAGCGGCACTCGCCGCGCTGGTCTTCATGGGGCAGATCATCGGCAAGTGGACTGAGGGAGGGTGGGTTGTACTCATTTCGTTCACCATCCTGGCCCTGGCCGCGCATCTCTTGCTGCTCTCGCCGATCGGTTATCGTGCGCCGGCGCAAATCCACCGCATCGTGCGCGAGAAGGCCCGCGTGCAAGGGGCCATGGGATCTATCGTCGAATGGCAGTCACTGCGCATGCAGGAGTACCGCTATTCGCTCTTGGCGGGGATCACCAAGTTCTTTGAACTGTTCGGCGTACGTCGCCCTATGCGATACGAGCCGCTCCCACCACCCGCGGGTGACTACGACGAGGCGCTGCACGTGGACCATCCCGAAGCGCCTTCTCTCCTGGAGGACTATCTGACGTCCCATCCAGCAGAACCGAAGCTGGGCGGCGCCCCCAAAGAAACGACCTCGACGGATGAGGAGGGCCAACCGTGAGAGTGGTCCGGCACTCCTCCGGAGATTGACGCGGGGCGAAGGCGCCCACTCGCGCCGCAGGTCCATGGCCGCACCGGCCGCCGCGGGCCTTCATCTGAGGAGCGTGGTCCTCCTCGTGCACGCCCAATGCATCCACCCATGAGCACAACCCCGATTCATGCGCAGCGTGTGGCCGAGGTCTTCTCAAGCCTGGAGACCGCGCCTCAAGGGCTTTCCACATCGGAAGCCCTCGCGCGCCTCTCGCTGTACGGGCCCAACTTGATCTCCGAAGCTCCTCCGCCGCCGTTCGCCAGGCGCTTGTTGCCGCACCTGGTTCACGTGATGGCGCTGCTCTTGTGGGTAGCGGGGGGTGTGGCGCTCGTGGGGGGCCGGCCGCTGGTCGGTTTGCTGATTTGGGTGGTGGTGCTGGTCAACGCCGGATTCTCACTGTGGCAGGAATACCGCGCCCAGCGAGCCGTTAGCGCGTTGCGCAAGGTATTGCCGGCCTTTGCCCGCGTCTTGCGCGATGGGCGGGAATGCGAAATCGCCTCCAGCGAGGTGGTGCCCGGCGATGTGCTCGTCCTAGCCGAAGGCGACAATATCCCGGCCGATGCGCGGGTCATCGAGGAGTACGGCCTGCGCACCAACCATGCGACCCTTACCGGCGACGCGGTCCCGCTGCGGCGCACCGCCGAGGCCTCACTGGTGGATGGGATCTCGGAGGTGGAACGGCCCAACTTGCTCTTCGCCGGCACCTCGGTGGCCTCCGGTACGGGCCGGGCCGTGGTGTTTGCCACAGGCATGCTCAGCCAGTTTGGGCGCATCGCCCATCTCACGCAGGAAGTACACGAGGGGCCCAGCCCGCTGCAGCGTGAGATGCGACGCATCACCCGCGTCATCTCGGTCATCGCCCTCGGCGTCGGTACGCTGGTCTTCTTCTCGGGCATCTTCTACCTGCGGTGGTCGGTGGCCGAGGCTTTCATCTTCGGGGTTGGCATCATCGTCGCCGCCATTCCGGAAGGGTTGCTGCCGACGGTGACCCTCACTTTGGCCATGGCCGTGCAGCGGCTGGCGCGGCGCGGGGTGATTGTCAAAAAGCTGGCGATGGTGGAAACGCTCGCTAAGGTTTCGGTCATCTGCTCCGACAAGAGCGGCACACTCACCCAGAATCAGATGACCGTGCGCGAAGTGTGGTGCGGCGGCCGCATGCGCAGCCTGAGCGGCGTGGGCTATGAACCGGCCGGTGAATTCCATCCCGCGGCCGACTCGGATGGTGCGCGACAGGACTTGACGGATCTGCTCACGGCGGGGCTGGTGTGCAACAACGCGCGCTTGATTGCACCCACACCCGAGCATCCGCGCTGGGCGTCGCTCGGCGATCAGACCGAAGCCGCGCTGCGTGTGGCGGCGGCCAAGGGCGGGCTCAACGAGGCGCAGGTGACCAGCGCCATGCCGCGTATCCACGAGATTCCTTTCGATGCTCGGCGCAAGCGCATGACCACCATACATCGCGGACCCGAGGGCGAGGTGGCGTTCGTCAAAGGCGCCCCGCGCGAAGTGCTGGCGCTTTGCACGGGCATCCAAATCGACGGACGCGAGCAACCCCTCGACGACACGCGCCGGCGCGAAGTGGTCGAGGCCAACGATGGCTTCGCACGCCATGCGCTGCGCGTCCTGGCGCTTGCGCGGCGGCGTCTGGCCCCACGCTCGGCACCGTATCTCGCGGAGCGAGTGGAAGGCGAACTGGTACTGCTGGGCCTGGTGGCGATGATGGATCCGCCCCGCCCGGAGGCAGAAGCCGCCGTCCGCCGCTGCCGCGAGGCGGGTATCCGTCTGGTCATGGTCACCGGCGATTACGGGTTGACCGCCGAGTCGTTTGCCCGGCGCTTGGGCATGGTGACCGGCGACCGTCCGCGCATCATCACGGGCGCCGATTTCGAAACCATGAGTGATGCCAGCTTGCAGGTGGCGATTGCCGAAGAAGCCCTCTTCGCCCGCATGGCGCCCGAGCACAAGGTGCGTCTGGTGGCGGCATTCCAGGCGCGGGGGGACGTGGTGGCGCTGACCGGCGATGGAGTCAATGATGTGCCCGCGCTGCGCAAAGCGGATGTGGGCATCGTCATGGGCTTGAGCGGCACCGACGTGGCCAAGGAGGCGGCCGACGTCGTCTTGGCCCGCGACAATATCTACGACGGCGTGCTGGCTATCGAAGAGGGGCGCGGCGTCTTCGAAAACCTGCGCAAGTTCATCACCTACATATTTGCCAGCAATGTGCCCCAGATCCTACCCTTCATTCTCTCAGCGACCTTCGGCGTGCCGCTGGCCCTCAGCATCCTGCAGATCCTGGCGATTGACTTGGGCACCGATCTGCTGCCGGCGCTGGCCCTCGGCACCGAGCGCCCCGAACCCGAGTTGATGCACCGCCCGCCGCGGGCACGCCATCAACCTCTCATCGACGGTGCGCTGTTGGGGCGCGCCTTCCTGTGGTTGGGTGGGATTGAGACGGCGCTGGCCTACGCCGGGTTCCTGGCCGTTTTGGCTGCCGCCGGTTCTGGGCGCACACCGCTCGAGCGCCTGATGCACGGGTTGCTGCCCGGCGCGGAGCTTGAACGCGGATTGAGGTTGCTCGCGCCGGCCCAGGACATCACTGCCTATGCCCTGGCGGTGACGGTCTTCTATGCGGGAGTGGTGATGGCCCAAGTAGGCAATGCCTACGCCTGTCGGACAGAACGCGGTCAGGTGCGGCAAATCGGGTGGCTGGGCAACCCTTTGCTCCTCGTGGGAATTCTAGTTGAGATCGGCCTCCTGCTTGTGCTAGTATACGTAAAGCCGATTGCAGCGCTCTTCGGCCACGTGCCAATTCCTCCCCTGTACTGGATCGGGCTGAGCTTTTACCCGTTGATTCTCTACCTCTTGGATTGGACGCGCCGGTACCTGGTGCGCCTGATGGGCCGGCTGCGCGAAGTACGCCAAGGAGCGGACTCATCATGAAAGCCATCGTCATGGGTTGCGGTCAGGTGGGAGAGCGCGTGGCGCGGCTCCTCGTGCGCGAAGGGCACGAGGTGGTGGTTGTCGATTCCAGCCACGAAGCCCTTGAGCGGTTGGGTAAGGACTTCCGCGGCAAGACGCTGTGCGGCGTGGGGTTCGATCGGGCGGTGCTGCTCGAGGCCGGCATCGACCAGGCGGAAGCTTTCGCTGCCACGACGTCATCCGATAGCGCCAACATTGTCGCCGCCCGCATCGCGCGCAATGTGTTTCACGTTCCGCGGGTTGTGGCGCGAGTTCACGACCAGCGCCGCGCCGAGTTGTGTCGCCGCCTGGGCCTGGTGACGATCTCACCGCCGGTGTGGGGCGCCGGGCGCATCTTTCACCTACTCACTCACCGTGAGATCGACATCGAATCCAGCTTCGGCGGCGGGCAGGTGGTGCTTGTCTCCTTCGCGGTCGAGCCCTCGCTTGCTGGCCGCTTGGTCAAGGACCTGACCGTTCCCGGCGAGGGCGTGGTGGTGGCGCTCGTGCGGCAAGGGGCCGCCCACTTGCCCACGCTGGGCACGGAGCTGCGCGACGGCGATCTGGTCTACATGTCACTGCAGGCCTCGGCCATGCCTCGCCTGGAGGGGATGCTTGGCCTGGGAGAGGGAGGCTGACCATGCGTGTGATCATTGTGGGCGGCGGCAAGACGGGTTCGCACCTGGCGGCCATGTTGATCGCCGGCGGGCACACGGTGCGGGTGGTTGAGGATCGGGCGGCTGTGCTGGAGCGTCTGCGTAAGGAGCTGCCCGCCGAATGCCTGTGCGCCGGCGACGGGTCGTCGCCGGAGGTGCTCGAGGCCGCCGGCGTGCGCGAGGCGCAGGTGCTGGCCGCGGTCACCGGCGCCGACGAGGCCAACCTCGTGACGACGACCCTGGCGCGCTTCGAATTCAACGTGCCGCGGGTCATCGCTCGCGTCAACAATCCCAAGAACGCGTGGATGTTCAGCCCCGAGATGGGCGTGGATGTGGCGCTTGTTCAGGCCGACCTGCTGGCCAAGCTCATCGCTGAAGAGATGTCGATGGGCGACATGATGACTCTGCTCAAACTGCGGCGCGGCCAGTTTTCGCTATTCGAAGAGAAGATACCGGCCGGCTCACCGGCCGTGGGCGTGGCCATCCGCGACTTGTCGCTCAAGGAGAATGCAGTCATCGCGGCCATCATTCGCCATGGCGAGCTGGTCATCCCGCGCGGTACCACGCGCTTCGAGGTGGGTGACGAAGTGTTGACGATCGGAGAGGCGCGCGCCGCGGACGAGCTGGCCAGCTTCTTTGGCCGCGCGAAAGGGAAGACGCCCGACTGAGATTCGCACCCGAAGCCTGGAGCACGGTCGGCGACAACCACTATGACCCCCCTCATTCGACAACCCCGGCTCGGATTGGCTCTCGGCGGCGGTGGAGTACGAGGCCTGGCGCACATCGGCATTCTCAGTGTGTTGGAGCGGGAGGGGATTCGTCCGGCCGTGTTGGCCGGGACGAGCATGGGCGGCCTGGTCGCCGCGGCCTACGCCGTGGGCCTGTCGCCCGAAGCGCTGACCCAAGAAGTCTCGGAATTTACCCACTTGCGGCGCTTGCTGATGCTCGTGGATCTTGCGCCTGCGCGGCGTGGGCTGTTGCAGGGGGATCGCGTGCGCAGTTTTCTCATCGACAAGCTCGGCAAGGATACGACCTTCGCCGATTTGCCGATCCCGCTCGGGCTGGTCGCGGTGGATATCGACAGCGGGGAGGAAGTGGTGCTGACCCAGGGGCCGCTGGTGGATGCGGTGCTGGCGACATGCGCCGTGCCGGGCGTCTTTTCTCCAGTTCGGTGGGGAGACCGCTACCTGTCGGACGGCGGGATTCTCAACAACGTTCCGGCCGATGTGGCCCGCCGCCTGGGTGCCGAAGTCGTGATCGCGGTAGATGTCGGCCCGGAGTTTGGGCCTCGGCAGACCGAAACGAAGGCCCACGCGCATCGCGGCCCGAGCGCCGCGCGTGGGAGCCAGGCGCCTGGTTTCTTGCCGCCCCAGGCGCGCGATCTCTATCAGAGCTACCTGATCATGGCCCATGCCGCTACCCAGGATCGGCTGCGCCACGCCCATCCCGACCTGGTCCTCCGGCCCGAAATTCCGGCGGACATCACTGCCTTCAGCGGATTCTCACGCGCTGTCGAACCGATTCGCGCGGGCGAGCATGAGGCCAAGACCCATATTGCGATGGTGCGTGAAGTCATTAAGCCGGGGTTGCGGCTGTTCTAGGTCGAGGAACGGCCCTCGCGAATGCGCGGCCGAGTGAGCGCGCCGATCGCGGGGCCTGAACTGCACGAAGGGATGACATGACGCGAATCATGATCGGGGTGTTCTTCATCTTGCACGGGCTGGTGCACTCGGGGTTGGCAGCAGCACCCATCCCGAAAGATGCCACATCGCGGCCGGGATCCTTCTTCACCCATCCTGCCCGGTCGTGGCTGCTTCGCCGCCTGCGGTTCACGCCGAGCGCAACGCGCGCAGTCGGGTTGTCGCTTGTCGTTCTGACGACCTTAGGCTTCGTTCTGGCCGGGATGGCGGCACTCGGCGTGCCGCCCATGGCCGGCACCCTCGCACCACTGGTGGTCATTGCCTCCGTACTCTCGCTCATTCTGATCAGCGTGTTCTGGCACCCCTGGCTGTCGTTGGGCGTCATCATCGATATCGTCATTCTCCTGCTGTGGGTTGTGCGCCCCATGTGAGTGGTGCCAACACGTGGAGAGAAGAAACGCCCGCCGGGTTCGGCGGGCGTTTTGCGTATCGGAGGACTGCTGGAAATCACCGGCGCTATACTTTGAACGCCCATTCACCCATTCGCATGATCGCTTCGGTTGTCCCATCGGGAGTGATCCCATCGATGTTCATCTCGCCCGAGCCGACCATGAAGTCCACATGCAGGATGCTGTGGTTGCCTCCCGCGGCGATGAAGGTCTCGTTCGACATCGACTCGCCGCCGCGCATGCAGAACTTGTAAGCCCGACCGAAAGCCAGATGGCTGGCGCAGTTCTCGTCGAGCAGCGTGTTGTAGAACATAACGCCCGATTGGGAAATAGGCGAGGAATGTGGGACGAGCGCCACTTCGCCGAGGCGCGCGCCGCCTTCGTCGGCCTCTAACATTTCGCGCAGCACCGTCTCGCCGGTTCGGGCGTGGGCCTCCACGGCACGGCCGCCGGCGAACTTCACTTCGAACCCGTCGATCAGCGTGTCGCCGTAGTTGAGCGGGCGCGATGCGGCAATGTGACCGTCGGCCTGGGCTGCGTGCGGCAGGGTGAAGATTTCTTCCGTGGGCAAGTTGGCGGTGAAGGCGATGCCCTTGGGCGTCTTCGATTGAGCGGCATTCCACAAGTGATCGGGCGGCAGGCCGAGGGTCAGATCGGTCCCCGGCCCGGTGTAATGCAGCCGGCGGTAGCGCTTGTGGTTGAGGTAGTCACTGCGTGCCACCAACTGGTGAACGTGCTCCTTCCAGGCGGCGATGGGGTCAGGCAGGTCGGCGCGGCAGACACGGAAGAGTGCCTCCCACAGCTTGGTCTCGGCCTCGGCCGGCGGCAACGTGGGGAAGACCTTCTTGGCCCAGCCGGAATAAGATGCAGCGATAACGCACCATTGGACCAAGTTGCGTGAAGTGAAATCGGAGGTGGGCAGGTATTGAGCGTAAGCCGTCTTCTGAACCATTGCCACCCGGCCTGCGTCCTGGTCGGTCAGCAGATCTGGGTTGGCGGCGTGGATTGAGAGAAGCGCCCCGCCGTGCTCGAAGTGCTCGAGCAGGCCTTTGGGCTGCGAGACCGGCCACTCTTCGAACGAATCGCGCGGCGCGTGCTGGAAGCGCAGGCGCTGCAGGGCATCGTCGCGCCAGATCACGTCGACCAGCGGGGCGCCGGCCTTGTAGGCGTTTTCCACAAGGTGACGGACGAGCGGGGCGATCTCAAGCGGGACGCCCGCCCGCCGTGGGTCTGAAATGATCAGCCGCTGACCGGGCTGCAGATTGAGGCCGATCTTGATGGTCAGCTCGGCATACAATCGCAGCAATTCATCGAACGTCCGTGACATGGAAGGCCTCCATGTTCTGAGATTGTGGCAGGATGGGATAAGGCATACCGCGGAGTGTGCCCCGCAAGTATACATGATGAGCGAGGCGACCTTGCGGGTGGGGCGGAGCGAATCTAGGGCCCGGCGCGGACGAGAGTTGTCTGATGCGTGTTTCCGAACTTTGCTTTGTCGGACGCGCCGCTCGCCTGTCGGAGGGCGGAGGGATAATCGGCTGCAGAAGAGGCCACATGGGGCATTCGATCCTGTCGCGATGGGTAGGACACGCAGGGCGCAGAATCGGGGTAGAGGAGCGAGGCGCGTGCCACTCGCGCGCCGGTGACCGGCGAGTTGTAAGCATCCCGCAAATTGGCCTCAAGGCGTCCGGGGGAGGAATGATGAATCCGAGAGCCATTCGAATTGTGATTGCAGCCTCGCTCGCGCTGGGATTGGTCCTGAGTCAGCCATCTGGCCGGCCCGTAAGCGGTGCGCTGGCGACGCAAGCAAGTGACCCGCCCGAGCGCGTAGTGCGCCTCATCTTCATTCATCACTCCACGGGCGAGAATTGGCTGGCCGATGACAACGGCGGGCTGGGTTTGACGCTGGCCGACAACAACTACTTTGTCAGCGATACCAACTACAGCTGGGGGCCGGATGCGATCGGAGATCGGACCGACATTCCGGATTGGATCGAGTGGTTCCGCGGGCCCGCGAGTGAGCGCTACATGGCGGCGCTGTTCGCGGAAGACGGGCAGAACGCAAGCTACACGCGATTGGAGGCCAACCCGGGCGGGGAGAACGAGATCGTCCTCTTCAAATCTTGCTTTCCGAATTCGAATCTCGAGGGATCCCCGCAGGATCCCCCGGCGGAGGAGGGCGGATATTCCGTGGGGGGAGCCAAGTACGTCTACAACCAACTGCTCGAGTACTTCGGCACACGCCCCGACAAGCTGTTCGTGGTTGTCACTGCCCCGCCGGTGAGCGACCCGGCCGACGGCGAGAACGCCCGGGCATTCAACCAGTGGCTTGTCGAAGATTGGCTCGATGAGAACGGCTACCCCTACTCGAATGTCGCGGTTTTCGACTTCTACAATGTGCTGACCGGGCGTACGCATCACCACCGAGTTGTCGACGGAGTGGTGGAGCACATATTTGCGGCCGGACGCGACACGACGGCGTACCCGACCGAGGATGATCACCCTTCGCGCGCCGGAAACCGAAAGGCAACCGAGGAATTCGTGCCGTTGCTCAACCTCTTCTATCACCGGTGGCAGCAAGGTGCGGCGGGGGTAGGCAGTGAAGCCGTGGTGGGCAACCTGGCGGGCGCGACACCCGAGAACCGAACGCCCGAGGATGAAGAGGCTTCATCCCAGACTCTTCCCGCCTGGGGCGCGGCGCTTCTAGCTGCAGCGGCCATGGGTACCCTAATTGTGCTGGCGGCATTCATCGGTGTCGTGGCGATTTATCTCCGACGCCGCCGCAAGTAACAGGGTGGTCGAGCCATCTCACCCTTGTTTCACTTCCGGCACCGTGATAGGCTCACGTGCGAGGTGAGCCATGATCCGGGTCGGCACATCGGGGTTCTCGTACAAGGACTGGGTCGGTCCGGTCTATCCGCCGGACCTCCCCGAGCGGGAATGGCTCGATTTCTACGCGCGCGAGTTCTCCACCGTTGAGCTTAATGTCACCTTCTATCGCGTGCCCTCGGCGAAGACCGTTGCAGGCTGGTTGAAGCGCACCCCGCAGTTGTTCCTCTTCGCGGTCAAAGCATTCCAAGGGCTCACCCACGAGCGGGCCGAACCGGATTTCCACGGGTTTGTCGAAGCCATTCGGCCGATGATCGAATCCGGCCGCATGGGTTGCATCCTGGCTCAGTTCCCCTACGCCTTTCACGCGACGCCTCCCAACCGCGAATACCTGAAGCAATTGCGCGAAGGGTTTGGGGATCTACCGGTCGTCGTGGAATTCCGCAACGCTGGGTGGGTGGCAGATTCCACGTACGATCTACTTCGCTCGCTTCAACTCGGATACTGCTGTGTTGATGAACCATCGTTGCGCGGGCTGATGCCGGCCGTCTCAGTGGTTACCGGTCCGATCGGGTACGTGCGCTTCCATGGGCGGAACGCAGCCAAGTGGTTTGAACATAAAGAGGCCTGGGAGCGATACGACTACACCTACTCGCGCGACGAACTCAAGGAGTGGGTGCCACGGCTGGAAGCACTCGAAGAACAGTCGGAGTTGGCGCTGGTGTACTTCAACAACCACTATCGAGGGCAGGGGGTTCAGGGCGCACGCGACCTACTCGCGCTTTTGCGCGAAGGGCGGTTCTGATGAAGCGCAGCGCGGCGGGCTGGACCAAAAAGCCCCTCTGTCATTCGGAGGGCACACGGTGCCCGAGGAATCCCGGCTTGCGGTGTATGAGAGGCCAACAATCTCGAGGCAGCTCTATCCCGTAGGGGCACGCCATGGCGTGCCCCAACAAGGGCCGCACCGTTATGTTGAGGACCAGATTCTTGGACGCGTCTCGGGCGGCGGAATGACGTCATCGCTGCCAAGCAGTTCCGGCTGGCCGATGCCGGTGAGGCGCTCGACGATCTCCTTGCGCCCGAGCCCGGCTGGGACGGCCAGCGTCTCGAGCATGCGCATGAACAATTCCTCGTAGCGCGCCACGTCGTAGCGATCTTCCGCCGACCACGCCTCAAAAGGACGCGCGCCGCCGCCCGCGGTCAGGATGTATTCGATGCTTTCGCCCGGCGCCAGGGCCACGCCGCGCGCCTCGAGTTCGCGCGCGGCCAGAGCCACCGCCTGGCGCGAGCGATACTCGCCCGGCTTGCGGGAGAGGCGGTTGGTGATGAGCAATTGCGCGGCCGGGACCTTGCCGCTGCGCAGGCGAGCCAGCAGCGTGCGCGCCAGGGAGAACACATCCTCCAGCCGCCGGCGGTACTCGCGGGCGTTGCGGGCTTCGGCCAGGATGGCCAGCATGGCCTGCTGCGCCTGGCGCACCCACAGGATGGTATCGTGGCGGCGCACCTCGATGCCGCGCAGTTTCATCTCGCCGCTCTCGAACAGGCCGAAGTAGCGGGTAGCCACCGAAAGCTCGGCGCGCACGCGCGAGGGCAGAAAAGCCACCCAACGGTAGACTCCCTCCAAGCCGATCAGCACGCCGCAGGCCTGGCTGATCGCGTCGGCCAGGGCCTGGTGCTCGGCCTGCGTCGCGCCGCGTTTGTGCACCCACAGCGAATCGGTCAGCCCGTGCAGGAAGGTATAGCCGCGCGCCTCGGCGATCTCCTTGGCGCGCAGGAGCATCTCGCGCCCATAAGCCGTGGTCGCTTCGTGCGCCTCGATGCGCCCGAAGCGCGCGTTCTTGTAGCCCAGGTAGCCGAAGCAGGTCACCAACAGCCACTTGAGCGCGAGCTGGCGGCGGCGGTACATCTCGCGCTTGCGTTCATCGGGCCGCGCGGCCACCTCGAGCTCGTCGTCCGTGTCGCCCTCTCGGGCTGCACCCGCTTCTTGAGAGGGGTGATCGAACAATCCTTTGGCCAGCCGCTTGAGGGCCAGCCGCCGCGCCACCACCGGTTCGAGGGTGAGCGGCACGATTCCCGTTTTGCAGCGGCAGACCGGATAGCCGATCTCGGGCACGAGCTGCGGCCGGCAGCGCGGGCACTTCTTCTTTACCGTCTCGGGCGAGAGGTTGAACTTGACCATCAGGCTCGGGTAGAGCGAGGCGAAATCGAGCTCGAGCACGTCCTCGTACAGCCCCGGCTCGGGCTGGAAGCTCAGCCCGCCTTTATCGGAGCGGATAAGTTCGAGCGCCGTCTTGAACGACTCCGGTTCGCGCTTGCGGTAGGGGATAAGCCAGCCCTCGCGGTACGCGGTGGCCACTTGCATGGCGCTAATACCGGTGCCGGTCGAGGTGCGCGCCACCTGCTGCAGCGGTTGGCCGGTGATGCGCGCCAGCTCGTACATGCCGTCGAGCCCGTACTCGTCGGAGAGAAACGCCGTCTGACGGTCGATGTGCAGGCGCCCGAACAGGCTGATGGAGGGGGCGCGGTAGACGATTTGCCCGTAGGAAAAGTACGAGCGCCCGCGCTTGCGCGCCGGGGGAATGGCCGGGTCGCGATTCCACGGCAGCGGGATTCCCTCGCGCTCGGAGAGACGGAAGATCTCGGGTAGGATGAACGAATCGCCCCAGGCCGTGAGCAAGATATCCGGATCGATGGCATACATCGCGGCGCGCAGCGTGGTGAGCAGCACGCGCGGGTTCTCCCAGCGGCAGCGGTAGGTGGTCTGGGTTGTGCCGATCTCGAGCAGGCCGCGGTAACCGTGACCCGGATCGCGCAGGTCACCGCCCAGACGCAGGGTGAGCATGCGCAGCGGGGGCAGTGTGTAATCCAGGCTCCAGGGCGAGTCCTCGGCCACCAGGCTGCGCAGCCGGCCCTGCTCGGCCTGGGCCGCGCAATAAGCCAGAGGGAAAACGCCGCGCTCAAGCCCGTAGACCAGGGCCGGGTTCAGATCGACGTTGTAGAAAGCCAGGTGCGGGTGTTCTTCATCGAGTTCGTGGAACAGCGCGCGGTAGGCGATCGGGTTAGGCGCGGTGGCCTCGAGCACCTCGATCTCGCGGTCGAGGAAGATATCGAAGCGCCTGGCGCGCGCCAGGCGCAGATGCGGGTAGCGCGCCCCGAGCATGTGCTCGAGCGCGGCCAGCACCCGCGAGGGCCCGCCCACGTAGAGCGCCATGGGGAAGGGCTCGACCATCCGGTGCGCCTGGCCCGTCTCGTCGATGAGCCACAGCACCATGCCCTCCGGGCTCGGGTACAGGTCAAGGATCCAGCCGCGCAGGCAGGACAGGTCGGGGTTCATTCGCTGTGGGAGCCGCCTTCTCGAGCCGCTCCAGGCGTGCGTGCATCTGGGCCAGCAGGTGGAACAGGCCGATCAGCATGCTGAGCAGGAGGGTCTGCATCGGCAGCGGGTCGGCGGCCATGGCCGTGGCGGCGATGCGCTTGCGGGCAAAGGCGAAGAGCTGGTCGAACAGCGCCTGGTCGTCGTGCGGCAGCGCGCGGCGGTAACGTTGCAAGCGTTCTTCTTCGAGTTGAACCTGCTGGGTGACCGAAGCCAACGTGCGTCCCATACGTACCTCCGAATATCTCGATTGTCATTGCGAGGCGCGCCCCTCCTCCGCCGATGTCATTGCGCCGCGGCACCCGGTGCGTGGAGCAAGGCAGGCACCTCGCGCGCGGCGGGCACGCCCGCCGCCGGCACATGCCACAGCGGCAGCTGCGGCGAGGGGCGCGCAACCTCCGGCGCAGGGCCGAGGGTGTGATCGGCCAGGCGCAGGAAGGTCTCGAAGAAGGCGCGCCGTCCGGCGGCCTCCGTCTCGCGCGGCGCGGCCAGCGTGACCAGCACCGGCGCCGCCCGGCTGCGATCGCGCACCACCGGCCAGATGCAGTTGAGCAGGCGGCGCGTCTCTTCGTAGGGAACGTTCTCGTCGTAGAAGGTGTCGAGCAGGCCGAGGATCACCAGCGGGCTGGCCGAGGCCGGCAGCGTGAGCAGGCGCTCGGTCAGTTGATGACAGGTGAACGCGCGCGAGACGTGAATGCGCGCCAGCGCCAGGTGCGGCGCCGGCCCGCCCGGCGTGCTGGAGGCCAAGAAACGTGCGACCCATAACGCATCGAAGCAGTTGCCGCCATCCACCACCCACACCGGGCCGCGTTGCGCGGCGAGCCGGGCGACCGTGGCTAACGCCACCGGCATGAGCGCCGTGCCGTGCAGCGCCACCAGGCCCACCGCGGCCAGCGGCAGCGGTGTGACCGCCTCGCTTTCAACTCTGCGTACCAGCATTTGGGGATACACCATGCCACCACCTTCGACCGTAGTTGCGTTTGTCATTGTGAGGAGCTTTGCACCGCGCAGCGGTGCAGTGCGACGAAGCAATCTGGGAGAGGCTTGTGCACGACCTGCTACTCTGTGGCGGTGCCGCTCCAAGATTGCTTCGCCCCGGAACCCACCGGGGCTCGCAATGACGATTTCGCCTCTCCGTGTAGGGGCACGCCATGGCGTGCCCCTACACGGAGAGGCCGCCCCTTGCTCGCAACCCTCTTTCCTATCGCCAGCCGAGATTCCTCGGGCGCTACGCGCCGTCGGAATGACGGAGGGTGTATGCCACGCCCCTCGTCGCGACGACGGAGGGCTTTCGTCCTTCAACGCAGCTACAGTATATAGAACACATGTTCTAACCTCAAGGGTGAGATTTGTGGGGCGCGCTGAGCGCAATGACCATCACGCGCCATCCATCATCGTGTGCTCCGCGAACGGCACACGCAGAGCAGCCATCGCGCTGATTGGACTGCTGAATGCATGTGGCGGGCATGCGCGATCGCCATAAACAACCGAACTCGCTTCCTCCGGAAAGTCCCTCACACGTTGCACAATTGCATCGCTTGACCATTCCGCAAACCTCGTGGTATTCTGCGCAGGTCTCGCCAAGGGGGAGGGCACATGCCGGGCGACCGACCGTACTGGGTGGCGCTCAATCACGTGCGCGGCGTCGGTGCAGCGCGTGTGCGACGGCTGAAGGAATCTTTCGCCACCCTCCACGATGCGTGGCATGCGCCGCGCCACGAATTGCTCGCCGCCGGGTTGGACGAGCGCAGCACGGAATCCCTTTGCGAAGAACGCCAACGACTGGATCCCGAGGCCCTGCTGGCCGAAATCGAGGCGCGCGGGATCGAGGTGCTGACCTGGGAGGAGGGTGCGTATCCGCGCCGACTGGCGGAGCTCCCAGTAGGGCCGCCGGTGTTGTATGTGCGCGGAGCGCTGAGCACGCAAGATGAGTGGGCGATCGCGATTGTTGGCACGCGCCGCCCGACGGCCTACGGACGTGAAGCCGCCGTGCACTTTGCCTCCACGCTCGCCGGCGCGGGGTTGACCATCGTCAGCGGGTTGGCGCGCGGCATCGATGCCGAGGCGCATCGCGCGGCGCTGGAGGCCGGCGGGCGTTCGATTGCGGTGATGGGCTGCGGTGTGGATACGATCTACCCGGCGGAGCATGCCCGGTTGGCGCAGCAGATCATGGAATGCGGCGCGCTGGTGAGCGACTACGCGCCGGGCACGCCGCCCGATGCGGCCAACTTCCCGCCGCGCAACCGCATCATCGCCGGGCTGTCACTGGCCACGATCGTGGTCGAGGCAGGCGAACAAAGCGGCGCGCTGCTCACAGCGGGCTACGCGGCCGACCAGGGGCGGGACGTATTTGCCGTACCGGGGAGTGTGTTCAGCCCCGCCTCGCGCGGGACCAACCGCCTGATCCAGGATGGCGCTCAGCCAGCGATCGAGCCGAACGACATTCTGTCGGCGCTGGATCTGGTACGTGTCGCCGAGCATCGCCAGGCGCGCATGCTCCTGCCAGACTCGCCCACCGAGGCGCGCCTTCTGGAGATCCTGGGGCGCGATCCACTGCACATGGACGCAATCCGCCTGCGGGCGGAGCTGCCCATCGAAGAGGTGAGCAGCGCACTGGCGATGATGGAGCTCAAGGGGCTGGTGCGCCACGTCGGGGGGATGCAATACGTGATACGCTTCTAGGACGCACGGGCACCAGGGGAATGGGCGCGAGGCCCGCAGAGCGAGGACGGGACGGAGCACGACCACAATGAGCCTTCCATACTACGCCGTCATCATGGCCGGAGGTGGTGGCACTCGCCTCTGGCCACTTTCGCGCTTGAGCCGGCCCAAGCAACTCTTGCCGCTCTTGGGCGGGCGCAGCCTGTTCCGCGTCGCGGTGGATCGCCTGCGGCCGCTGTTCGATGCGGAGCACACGCTGGTAGTTTGTCATGCCGGGCTAGCGAGCCGGCTGCGGCGCGAGACGCCGCGCCTGCCGCGGGAGAATTTCCTGATTGAGCCGGAGCCGCGCAACACCGCGCCGGCCATCGCCCTGGCGCTGGCGGAGATTGAGCGGCGCGGCGGGCCGGCCGCCATGGCCTGCCTGACAGCGGATCACTTCATTCAAGATGAGGCGCGCTTCCGCGAGGTGCTCCAGGCCGCCTACCGCGCGGCGGCGGCCGGCCATCTGGTTACGCTGGGGATCGACCCCACCGCTCCAGTGACAGGGTTTGGCTACATCGAACGCGGGGAGCCGGCGGGTGAATTCGGCGGGATGACAGCCCACCGGGTTGTAGCCTTCAAAGAAAAGCCCGATAAGGAGATGGCCGAGCGGTTTGTGGCCGACGGACGGCATTTGTGGAACTCGGGCATGTTCGTGTGGACCACCGAGCGCATACGCCAGGAATTCTCGCGTCAGGTGCCGGCACTGGCGGAGGCTCTGGACGGCCTTGCCGCACGGTTGGGTCGCCGCGGCTCGCGGGCGGGGCTGGCACGACTGTGGAAGAGAATCCCACGGCAATCGATTGACTATGCCGTGATGGAGGGCGCGTGGGATGTTCTGGTGATCTCGGCCTCCGGGCTGGGTTGGGCCGACGTGGGGACGTGGGAGTCGCTGCTCGACATATATGTCCGCCAACCTCGCTTGCGCGGCAAACCTGGGGCGCGACACGTGGCCATCGACTCCTCGGGAGTTGAGGTGATAGCGGACGGGGTGGAAGGGAAGCTGATTGCCACGATCGGAATGAAGGATGTCGTCATCGTCGACACCCGCGACGCACTGCTGGTGTGCGGGCGAGGGGCATCCCAAGACGTACGCCGCCTGGTACGCGAGCTGGCGGAGAAACGCGGCACGCGCAATTATCTCTAGCCCTGCGCGCCCAGCCGATGGCTGGGTGCGCCGCTCATTGTTGAGGTGTGATGGAAGCCTACTGTCTCAAGTGCAAGACCAAACGCGATCTGGTCGATCCGCAGCCAGTGTTCTTCTCCAACGGCAGTGCCGCTACGCGCGGCACCTGCCCGGTATGCGGCAGCGGGCTGAACAAGATGGGACGCACCGAAGCCCACGAGGGGATGCCGAAACCTGAGCCCAAGCCTGCCGCACCGCGCCGCAAGCGCGGCAATGGCGCAGGCGCCGCCGCGGGCGGTAACGGGCACCGCGCAGGCAAACTGGTGATCGTCGAATCGCCGGCCAAGGCGAAAACCGTCGGGCGCTTCTTGGGCAAGGGATACACGGTGCGCGCCTCGGTGGGGCACGTGCGCGACCTGTTGCGGTCGCAGCTCTCGGTGGACGTGGCGAATGGGTTCACGCCTAAGTACCGCGTGCCCAATGAGAAGCGGCTGGTGGTGAAAGAGCTGCGCGACATGGCGGCCAAAGCGGAAGGGATATTCCTCGCCACCGACCCCGACCGCGAGGGCGAAGCCATTGCCTGGCACCTGGTGGAAGCGGCGGAACTCGACCCGGCAGCCACGCGGCGCGTTGTGTTCCATGAGATCACCGAGAGCGCCATCCACGAGGCCTTCGGCCACCCGCGCGAGATCGACATGAACTTGGTCAATGCGCAGCAGACTCGGCGCATCCTCGACCGCCTGGTAGGCTACTCGCTCAGCCCGCTCCTGTGGGCGAAGGTCCGCAGCCGCCTCTCCGCGGGGCGCGTGCAGTCGGTGGCGCTGCGGCTGGTCGTCGAGCGTGAGCGCGAAATCCTGGCTTTCGTGCCTCAGGAATACTGGACGGTCGAAGCAGAACTCGTGCGCGATGCGGAGACCGGAAAGCAGTTCCGCGCGCGGTTGGTGCGGGTGGACGACAAAGAACCCAGCCTGGCTTCGCGCGAGGCGGTGGACCCGCTGCTCAAGGACCTGGAACGGGCCGCCTACCGCGTAGCGCACGTCAAGCGCGGCGAGCGGCGGCGCAATCCCTCGGCCCCCTTCACGACGTCCACTCTCCAGCAAGAGGCCTCGCGCCGGCTGGGGTATGCCCCCAAACGCACCATGGCCATTGCCCAGCAATTGTACGAAGGCATCGAGCTGGGGGAGCAGGGTTCGGTGGGTCTCATCACCTACATGCGCACCGACTCGATGCAGGTGGCGGCTTCGGCTCAGGAGGAGGCGCGCGAGTACATCCGCCAGCGCTATGGCGGCGAGATGCTGCCGGCGCAAGCCCCGCAGTACCGCACCCGCTCGCGCAACGCGCAGGAGGCGCACGAGGCCATCCGACCCACGGCCGTTCGGCGTGACCCGCAGAGCCTGCACGAGTATCTCAGCCGTGAGCAGATGCGCCTGTACACGCTCATCTGGCAGCGATTTGTAGCCTCCCAGATGGCGCCGGCGGTGTACGACACGCTGACGATTGAGATCGAGGCCCAGGCGGAACACCAATACCTGTTGCGCGCCTCGGGCGCGACGCTGCGCTTCCGCGGCTATCAGATGGTATACGAGGAAGTGCGCGACGAGGACGTGAACGGTGACCAGGAGCCGGAATTCCCCAACTTGCCATCGTTGGAAGATGGCGACCTGCTACGCCTGCTGCAACTGCTGCCCGAGCAGCATTTCACCACGCCCCCGCCGCGCTTCACCGAGGCCGCGCTGGTCAAGGCCCTCGAAGAAAACGGGATTGGCCGCCCCTCAACCTATGCCCCGATTCTCTCCACTATCCAGGCCCGCGGCTACGTGACCAAGGAAGAGAAACGCTTGGTGCCGACCGACACCGGCATGACGGTCAACGACTTGCTGGTCGAACATTTCCCGGAGGTGATGGACCTTGGCTTCACGGCGCTAATGGAAGACCGCCTGGACATGATCGCCGACGGCGAGGCCGACTGGGTGCAATCGCTGCGCGAGTTTTATGTTCCGTTCAGCGCACGTATTTCGGCGGCCGAAGCGGAGATGCCCGTAGTCAACGGCGGGCCGGAGCTGGCCGGGCGCGACTGCCCGCAGTGCGGCAAGCCGCTGGTCATCCGTTGGGGACGTTACGGCAAGTTTATCGGGTGCTCGAACTTCCCCACCTGCCGCTACATCGAACCCTGGCTGGAGAAGATCGGCGTGCGCTGCCCGAATGACGGCGGGGAGATCGTCGAGCGCAAGACGCGCAAGGGACGGACCTTTTATGGCTGCGCCAACTACCCGGCCTGCGACTTTACCAGTTGGAAGAGGCCGCTGGCCCAGCCCTGCCCCACATGCGGTGGGTTGCTGGTCCAGGCCAATCGTCAGACGGCGCAATGCACGAAGTGCGGCACCGAAGTGAAGCTTGAAGAATTGCAGCAAGCCGCGCCCGAGGGATGACGGGGGGAGAGGGCAGTTCCTGGGTCAAGGATCGCGGTCGGTGTTGGGGCACGCCATGGCGTGCCCCTTTGTGTGGCGGCTCGCTTGCAGTGGGAACCCCTCTTGCGATCGCAGGCCGGGATTCCTCGGGGCTTTGCCCCTCGGAATGACGAAGAGGACCCCTCCTATCATTGCGAGAAGCCTTGCCCCGCGTAGCGGGGTGAGGCGCCCATGCAAACTTGGAGCAACAGGTGCTCAACCAGCGGCTCGCAGGTCGGGAAGGCTTCAAGATTGCTTCGTCGGGCGCGCCCTCCTCGCAATGACAGGCAGGGCGATCGCGCACTGAGATTCCTTGGGCGCCATGCGCCCTCAGTTCACCTTGGGCATCTCCGCCACGGCAGGTTGTCGCCCCGCGGCCGACTGAGTACAATCATCTCGATGCTGCCGGCTGTCGGAAAGGGCATGCCCGATCGGTTCCGTCTGATCTCCGCGGTTCACGTGTTCCTGCTGCGCGAAGGAGAGATCTTCTTGCTCCGCCGGGCGAACACCGGTTGGGGCGACGGTTTGTTCAGCGTCCCGGCCGGACATTTGGACGGAAACGAACAGGTCATCGCCGCGGCGGTGCGCGAAGTGGCTGAGGAAGCCGGCGTCAACCTCGCGCCTGAAGACGTGCGCGTGGTCGGCGTGATGCACCGCAAGTCGAACACCGAGCGCATCGACTTCTTCCTGGCGGCAGAGCACTGGCAGGGCGAGCCACACAATGCCGAGCCCAGCCGGTGCAGTGAGACGGGATGGTTTTCGCTGATCGACCTTCCAAGCGACACCGTGCCGTATGTGAGGCGCGGCACTGAGAACTTCCGCGCAGGGCGCTGGTTCGATAGCTACGGGTGGCAGGGCGAGCCATAGCGCGCACCTGAGGGGCAGCGCAGGTGGCCGGCGCTCGGGGCCATGGCCGAAGCAATAAGAGAGGAGCAGGCGAGCCATGCAATCAATACGCGATCGGCTGCGCAACCCTTGGATTATCGCTGGGGCGGCGTTCCTGGCCGGGCTGATCCTGGGCTGGCTTGTCTTAGGCTGGTGGGTGTGGCCGGTGGATTTCATCGATGCCACGCCGGCGGAGTTGCGTGCGGATCTGCGCATCGATTATCTGCGGGCCGCGGTCGATTCGTTCGCCGTGACCGGCGACGCCAATACCGCACGCCAGCGCTTTGCCGCCCTCGGATCGAGCGGCGCCGAGACCCTGGGTCTCTTGCAGCGCGATCCGTCGGTAGACCAGGGCCGCGTTAGCCAATACTTGTCAGTCGTCAGCGACATCATCCCAACGGGAGGGGGCAAAGTCACACCGCCGCCAGGCGGGACTCCGGCGCCGGGCACCTCGCTGTTGGGTGCCACGCGCTCTCTGGTTCTCGCCTTCCTTGGTCTGTGTCTGGTCACTCTGGTCCTGGGAGGCGTGCTGGTGCTCGTCCTGCGCCGGCGGCGCAGCACGGCGGCTGGCGCACAACTGGACGAAGGGCAGCAGCCCCCCGAGGCTCAGGCTGCTTCGGGGGAAAGGCCGGCTGGAGCACCCCCCGCGCCCGGTACAGCACCACTGGCCGCGGGCGCGCCGGACACCGCTGCCTTGAGCGGAACAGGCCCGCTCGAACGCTTTGTGACGACTTATGTTTTGGGGGATGACCTGTACGAAGACAGCTTCACCATCAACTCGCCGGCGGGTGAGTTCCTGGGCGAATGCGGGGTAGGGATTTCCGAACAGGTCGGCGTGGGCGAACCCAAGAAGGTGACGGCCTTCGAGGTGTGGCTGTTCGACAAGCGCGACACACGCACCTCGACCTATGTGATGATGAGTGATTACGCAATGCACCGCGACGATGTTCGCTCACGCCTGGCGCCGCGCGGTACGCAATTGGAGGCGCTGGCCGGCACGGACTTCTGGATGGAGACGCAAACCCTGAAGACGCACGTCCAGGTGCGTGAGGTGCAATACGGCCGCGGGGCGCTGCCGGCCAACTCGTTCTTTGATCGGATGACGCTGCAACTGGAGGTGTGGGCGAAGTCGTAACATGCCCATGCCGAATGAGGAAAACGAGCCGCCCCTTGGGGCGGCTCGTTAGTTTCATCATTCCGAGGAGCTTGCGTGAAACGGGCGGCCGGGCCCCACCCCCACCCCTTATCCCTCCCCCGGCGAGTCAGAGCCTCGAAGTGATTTCCTCACCCCCCTCTCCGCCCGACTCCCATCCTGCCGAGAAAACCGTCTCGGCGGAGAGGGGGCTGGGGGTGAGGTGGGGTGGTCTTCCGCAACCCGTTAGCGGCGACTACTCAATGCTGATGATCGTCAGCGTTTGCGGTCCCGCCGGTGTGTCCGCCGTGACCCGCTCGCCCGCGCGATGGCCCATCAGCGCACGCCCGAATGGGGACTCGTGCGAGATACGTCCTTGCCGCGTGTCGGCCTCCGTGCTGCCCACCAGGACAAACACCTCGGGCGCATCTCCCTCCACTGCCACCGTCACCCGCGAGCCGAGAGCGACTTCGCCGTACGGCGCCTGCCCGGGCTCGACGATCGTCGCATGCCGCAACAACGCGTCCAATTCGAGAATGCGACCCTCGAGGAAGCCCTGGGCCTCCTTGGCCGCGGTGTAATCCGCGTTCTCCGAAAGATCGCCCTGCTGAATCGCGGCGCGCAGGCGTTCGGCCAGCTTGAGCCGCTCGCGTCCCGTGAGCTCTGCGAGCTCTGCGCGCAGACGGCTGGCGCCTTGCGGCGTGAGCAGTTTCGGTTCCGGCATGCGGGTCTGGACTCTGCTCCCTTGGCAGGCTAAGGCAACGTGTTCGGGTTGAACAGTTTCTCGTGTTCTTCGAGGGCGAAGCGGTCCGTCATCCCGGCGATGTAATCGCACACTACGCGCTGCGCACCCTCCTGCTGCGCGCGGGCCTGGACAGGCGCGGGCAAAATCTCCGGGTCGGCAACGTAAGCTGAGAACAGGTCCGCGATGAAGCGTTCCGCTTTCACCGCCATGCGCACGACGCGGTAATGGCGGTACATGTTGGCGTACAAGAAGCCCTTCAACTCGCGGATGGATTTACCCATCCCGTCCGAGAACCCGATGACGTTGTGCGGCAAGCGCTGCAAGTCATCCCGCGAGCGCACCTTGCCTTCTCGCAGGCGCGCGTCGGTGGCACGGCTCGCGTCGCGCACAGCCAGCCCGATAAAGCGACGGATCAGGCGGTGGCGCGTCAGTTCGTCCAGCGCGCCGGTCTGCCAGCCGATGCTCTCACGCAACATCTCCCAGGCCGCCTGGCCGGCCAAATCCTCGGCCGAGATGAGCTGTGAACGCAGGCCGTCATCCAGGTCGTGCGCCGTATAAGCAAGTTCATCCGCCAGGTTGGTGATCTGGGCCTCGAGGTGCCCGCGCTTGTCGGGCTCGAAGCCGGCCGCATCCGCAACGTCGTACTCTGTCTCGTGTTTGACCATGCCTTCGCGCGTTTCCCACGTCAGGTTGAGCCCGGCAAAATCCGGATAGCGCTTTTCGAGCGTGGTCACGATGCGGAACGACTGCCGATTGTGGTCGAACCCGCCGTGCCCCTCCATAAGTTTGGCCAGCGCCACCTCGCCCGAATGTCCGAACGGCGGGTGGCCCAGGTCGTGCGCGAGGCAAATGGCCTCCACCAGGTCCTCGTTGGCCCCCAACGTGCGCGCCAGGCTGCGCCCGATCTGAGCGACTTCCAGCGTGTGTGTCAGGCGTGTGCGGTAGTAATCGCCCTCGTAGGTGATGAAGACCTGGGTCTTGTATTCCAGGCGGCGAAAGGCCGTGGTGTGGAGAACCCGGTCCCGGTCGCGCATAAAGGCGGTGCGGAACTCGGGTTCGTCCTCCGCAACCTCCCGGCCGCGCGAGGTTTTGCTCAGGCACGCGTAGGGAGCCAGCGTCCGCAGTTCGGCGGTTTCGAGGTCCTGGCGAGTGACCAGCATTGAAAATCCTCCGGGGTGGCGCGAGTGTAACAGAGCGATATGGGCTTGTCAACCAATGTCACTTGAATTATCCTTATCAGCCGTGATAGCCACATGACCAACGACTCTTCTGCACCCATCGAACGCGCCGGCCTGATACAGGTCGGCGGCCAACCCGCAACGGTCGTCGGGGCGGATCTACATCCCGGCGACCGCGCGCCCGAGTTCAGCGCACACACCCAGGAGTGGCAATGGCTGCCCGCACTCGCGGCCACCCGCGGGATGGTGCGCATCATCGCCGCCGTGCCATCGCTCGACACGCCGGTGTGCGACGTGGAGACGCGCACCTTCAACAAGTGGGCGGCCGAACTCGGCCCGGACGTGCACATCCTGGTCGTCTCCACCGATCTGCCCTACGCCCAGAAGCGCTGGTGCGGCTCGGCGGGTGTGGACCAAGTGACCACGCTCTCGGACCACATGACGGCGGAATTCGGATTGCGCTACGGATGCCTGATCAAGGAGCGCCGCATCTTACGCCGCGCGACCTTCGTCGTGGACCGCCACGATCGGATTGTGTACGCGGCCTACACGGCCAAACTCGGGGACGAACCCGAGTACGACGCCATACTCGACGCGGCGCGCCGGGCGCTGGATGCCGGGCCGCGCGGCGAACAAGGATAACGCATGCCCCATCAGAGACTCTTATTGGTCGACGATCATGAAGTGGTGCGGCTGGGTCTCAAGTCGCTGCTCGAGCGCCATCACGGTTTTGAAGTGGTGGCCGAAGCCAGCACAGCTCGCGAAGCCGTTGAGAAGTGCCTGGCCTACAAACCCGACGTGGTGGTAATGGACATCCGCCTGCCAGGCGGTTCAGGCATTGAGGCCTGCCAGGAGATTACCCAGGCTCTACCCGAGACCAGAGTCATCATGCTCACCTCGTATGCCGAGGACGAGATGCTCTTCTCGGCCATCCGCGCCGGCGCGGCCGGCTACGTGCTCAAACAAATCGGCGCGCAGGACTTGGTGCGCGCGATCGAAGCGGTGGGGCGGGGCGAAGCGCTGCTCGACCCGGCGGTGACCAAACGCGTCTTTGCCGAGATGCGCAAAGTGGCGCGCGAAGAAGAGGCCTCCGCCTTTGCCGAGCTGACCCAGCAGGAAATGCATGTGCTGCAGCTTGTTGCAGAAGGCAAGACCAACCGTGAAATCGCGCAGGCGCTCTTCCTCGGCGAGGGCACGGTACGCAACTACGTCTCGAGCATCCTCTCGAAGCTCAGTGTGGCCAATCGCGCCGAGGCGGCGGCGTATGCCGTGGCCCACAACCTCAAGGACTATCTGTAATCGCCTCGCGCCGTGATCATCCTGCGGCCGCCGACCCATGTGGGCGGCCGCTTTAGATTCCTGATGAAGGGGGGCTTGGGCATGCGCTGCGGAGGGCCTGGCCCCCCTTCCTGTACGTTGACCACGTCGGGCGAGCCAGCGGTTGCAGTTGCGCTCGCGCCGGGCATGACTATAATCGCGGCTCGCGGAGATTTGCCTCGGCAGGTGGGTTCTAAGGCCTGCGGGGCGCACAGCGCTCGAATGATGAACGCCTCCCAAACTCGAGCCCGCCCTTCCCTGCATGGCACGCGAGCCGTCGATCGTGCGAGCCTACGCCGCCGCATGCGTTGGGCCAGCGACCCGCTTCTGTGTTCGACCATCGGCCAGGCGCTGCCCGATCGGCAGGCGGAGCTGCTGCTCAACTGGGGGCTGCGGCAGATGGCGCGCAGCGTGCGCCGGAGCGCGCCGCTCGATGATGTGCAGGCCCTCGCGGCGATCCACTCCGACCTCAAGCTGGTGCGCAAGATCATGCGGCGCATGCAGCAACTCCTCGAGCGCAGGACGACGCTGGATGAAGCCCACCTCGTGGGGCAACTGGCCGTGGTTGCCGCCCTGGCCCGGCAATTGCCTGCGGCCGAGAGCGGTGGTCGCCGCACGCGAGGCGCAGTACGACCGGCCTCGCTGGCGCGCCTCGCCCAACAGGCGAAGGCTCTGGACTCCCAGCGATGTCTCGTGCGGCTGATTCGCTTCGCGGACTCCTCTCGCCGCACGCGAGTGAATTGAACCCGACGTTTTGTTGACGAATGCACCCCCCTCGATCATTGCGAGGGGCCGCAGGTCCCAAGGAATCTTGGCGACAACTCACGCGCAAGCACCCCTTGCCTGCTCGCATGATCGCAATGAGGGGAGGGGCAGGCCATGACGTCCCTCAATAAGGGCTGTGGCCTTCTCGCGATGACAGTCAATGAGGCGGTGCGTGCTTGCTGTGGAATTGTGACACGGGGAGTGCCCTAATCGGGGGCAATGCGCAGCACGGCGGCGCCTGTGAGGCGGCCGGCCTTGAGCTGGGCCAAGGCGGTGTTGGCCTCGGCCAGTGGGAACTCTGTCACTTCTGCGTGAATGGGAATCGCTTCGGCCAGCCGGATGAACTCCTGCGCGTCACGGCGGGTGGCGTTGGCGACCGTGCGCAATATGCGCTCGCCGTACACGAGCGCATAAGGCATGGAGGGCAGGGGGCTCATGTGGATGGCGTTGATTGCCAGGGTCCCTCCCTTGCGCAGACGCTCGAGCGCCAGGGGCACGAGGGCACCCGCCGGCGCGAAGATGATTGCGCGGTCGAGATCCGCGGGCGGTTTCTCATCGGCTGAACCCACCCAGGCGGCGCCGAGCGCCTCGGCCTGCCGGCGATGGCCCTCGCCGCGAGTAAAGGCATACACCTCGCATTGCCAGAAGCGGGCGACTTGGATGGCCAGGTGGGCACTCGCGCCGAAGCCGAACAGGCCCACTCGCTCCCCAGGCTGCACCTGCGCGAGACGCAGGGCGCGGTAGCCTATGATGCCGGCGCACAAGAGCGGGGCCGACTGGCGCGCCGCAAGTCCGCGGGGCAAGCGAACGGCGAACGCCGGGTCGATGGTTAGATACTCGGCGTAGCCCCCATCGGTTGAGAGGCCGGTGAAGCGCGCGCTGTCACACAGGTTTTCCTCGCCGCGAGCGCAGAATGCACACCGTCCGCATGCGCTGTTGAGCCAGGCGACACCGGCCTGCTCGCCGAGCTTCCACCCTGCCACCGCAGCGCCAAGGCTCTCGACCTCGCCGACCACCTGATGGCCCGGGATGAGGGGCAGCCGCGGCAGGGAGAGCTCACCCTCCACAGTGTGCAGGTCGGTGTGGCACACGCCGCAGACCAGTACCCGCAAGCGGATCTCGCTGGAGTTGGGCTCGGGTCGCGCGACGGTGCGCAGCACCAACGGGCGCTGCTCAATAGGGGCCGGTTGATCGAGCTGGGCGGCACGCATCATGTGCTGCATCAAGGCAAATCCTTGGCGGGGTCGGCGAGGCGAGCACGCCCTCGCCAATGGCGACGGGCTGGCGTTGCACGTTTTTCGGCCCGCCGCCGGCGTTGTGGGTCAATCGCTGGCAGGGCGAAGAGCTTACTCGAGGGGGGCGGTGGACATGCGAAAGGTGCAGGCCGGATCGCCACGCGCAGCGCAGGTCACTTCTTCGACGGCGAAGTGCTTGCCACCACTCAGCCAGGCCAAGCCTTCCTGGAAAGTGCCCACGAGCAGGTGGCAGCATGCGCGCTGGGTGTGCCGGCCAAAGCAGTAGGGGCAGCGCTCGTTAGTCCACAGCAGCGATCGACCCTCCGTGGCCAGCCGCACCACCTGATCGCTGTTGCGGTTGAAAACCTCCGCGAGCAGCTCGGCCCCGCGCAGGATTCGCGATTGCAGCGGCAAACTCCGCAGGCCGCGGCATTGCGGCGAGGCGGTGAGCACTCCGGCGATCTCGCGCAGGCCTTTGCGCAGGGCGATGCGGCCGGCGCGTAAGCTCATGCCCCGCCCCGCCTGCTCGCCATACAACGTGTCGAGAGCTCCCTCTACCTGGCCAAGCGCCTCGAGCTTGAAGTGCGAAGGGCGCGGATCGGCGAGATGCACGGCCTGCAAGCCGGGGTCATCGGCCTCCCGCAGGACGCGCTCGAAGGCCTGCTTGCCCAGCACTTCTTCCCAGGCGAGCAGCACGATGCGCCCGAACCGGTAGGGGAATGAACCCGCGGGTGAAGGGCTTTGCAGGGCGGAGGCGGATGGGTCGGTCATAGGCGGGTTGGCCGAGGCAGGGAGCGGCCTGAGGCCGGTGTCACTCCTGAACTTCTTCGAGGATGCAGTACAGCAGCTCGAGCAGGACGTTCTTCACCTTTTCGCGCTCAGTTGCGACACACTCCAGGCATCGGATTTGCGGATCGAGACGCAAGGCAATACGCAGGTCCTCGATCGACCAGGCATCCGGATGATCTTGTTTGTTGGCGGCCACGACGAAAGGCGTGGGCGCGTAGGCGCGGAAGGTCTCCATGATATAGCGCGCCTCGCGAAACGTCTCAGGGCGTGTGCTGTCGACCATGACCACAAAGCCGAGCATGCCCTCCGAGAGGATCTCCCACATGAAGTCGAAGCGCTTTTGGCCGGGGGTGCCGAACAAATACAGCACCAGCTCCTCGTCGACGCTGATGCGCCCGAAATCCATGGCAACCGTGGTGGTGTCCTTTATCTTTTCCGCCTGGAGCGTGATCTTGCGCTCGGTGGAAACCACTTCGATCTCGCTGATCGAGTGGATAAAGGCGGTCTTCCCCGAGTTGAAGGGGCCGGTCACCACCATCTTGACGGTGCGGATTGACACCCTGCGATCCTCACAAAGACCGAATGCGTGTGATCAGGCGGTTGATGAGCGACACTTGGTCTGGCCCCTTGGCCAGCGGCTGAATGACCGGCGGGCGTGGAGCGGTATCGCCCTCCAGGCGGATACTTTCGACGATGCCCGCTTGCATCAGCCCGTAGACGATGCGGCGGATCTCGATGTCGCTCAGGCGATTGGCCCGTGCAATCTGACGGATGGTGTTTTTCGGGTTGACATACGACACCACCCGCCATTCCTCGACGCTCAGGTTGATATTGCGCAGCCGCGAATCCGGCCGATCGGTGAACTTGAGTGCAACGTCCAGGTTGGGCAGCTCCTCCTGCAGGCGCTCCCACTCCTTCATACGCCGCGCGCCCTCCATGATCAGGTTCTCAAGGTCGAGGCGCACGGTGATGCGGTCTTCGGGGGGCAGCACGCCGCTGTGGAAGCGGAAGCCGCCTTCACTCCAGGTGAATAGGCGCAGCACCAATTCGGTGATGTACTTCTGCACCGCCTGGAGGATGGCGGGTTGAGTGAGGTAGCCGGCGTGAATGAGCAGCAGCCCCAGCTCTTTGTCGTTCGACGCCTGAGGTCGCGAGCGCAGGAGCTGAGCTTGTTCTTCGGAGATTTGTTTGCCGGCGAGAAGGATCGAGATCAGTGTGCCGTCGCTGGAGCGGCTCTGCCCGTAGATCAGTTTGCCCTCGGCAAAGGAGAGGCTGGCGTGGTCGTTCGTTCCCTGGATAGTAAGCGTCCCCGTCTTGCGGGCCAGGTGGACCAGATTGAGAAGCTGGGTCACGCTAAAATCGTGCAGATTGCCCTGGAGGGCCATTCTTGGGAGTCCGAGGGGACGCGATTCGCCGCGAGCAATTAGGAAATCGCTTCCCTGGGGGAAGCTGGGGGATTATAACCGCAAGCGGGAAGGGGCGTCAAACAGAAGGGTCTGAGCGCTTCACAGTGCGAGGCGGCGCGAGATCCGCAGTGCGAGTCGGAGGGGCGTCTTCGCCTGCCGCCCAGGTTTCATTTCCGCCAGCCGAGGTCGGGGCGAATCGTTTGACCGACCCATGGCCTCATGTTAGAATGTTGCGCACTACGCGCCCGGTTGGGCGCTTGCCATCTCGGGCCCCCATCGTCTAGCGGCCCAGGACGTGGCCCTCTCAAGGCCAAAACACGAGTTCGAAACTCGTTGGGGGCACTCATCATCGCGCAGTGGAATCCTGGGAGCTTGAGTGAATCAGTTTCTCACGTTCCATTGCAACGGGGGGAATCAAGTTGCTAGATCTCGCCGGGCCAATCGGTCCTTCCCAAGCGGCAAAGACCTAGTGTGGTGATCCAGAGATAAGTTGACAAAGGCGTTCGATCTTGGCAAGGATTGAGTCGGCGGTGGCGGTCCAGGCGAAAGGCTCGGCCTGCGGGTTGTAGCCTGCTACGCGGCCACTACCGTAGTGTTGGACGAAGCGCTCGATCTTTTCGACGAGGTCCTTGACGCTTCGGAACGTGCCGCGCCGAATGGCTCTCTGGGTGATGAGGTTGAACCAGATTTCGATTTGGTTGAGCCAGGAAGAATAG